>Ga0075110_1000451_pt1 | contig 20253 bp, 18 predicted proteins | sample AntAceMetag02UK8_FD_69799 | JGI IMG/M metagenome (GOLD analysis project Ga0075110, IMG submission 69799) | Saline lake microbial communities from Ace Lake, Antarctica - Antarctic Ace Lake Metagenome 02UK8 | ecosystem: Environmental > Aquatic > Non-marine Saline and Alkaline > Saline | place... | reverse complement strand
TGCTGTCACATTGCCTTTGACAACTAAACCATCGTTAACTACTACTTCTGTAGAATCATCACTTTCTATTTGATTAGTTTTAATCAATGGCGATGTCACAGAAGTTGTGCCTGAAATTTCTGGACTAGACACTGATGTGTTTACTGTTAATATATTCTGCACCACTACACCTGCAGTCTCTCCATCTATAGTTAAAGCAGTTGTTGTTATTCCTCCGTCATTGACACGAAGTATTATGTCACCATTTGACGTAGCATTTCTTATTGTAAAGTCAGAATCTTGTTGCGAAAATATCATGTCTCCGTCAGCACCTAAAATCAGTGAAGCATCGTTTTCCACTGTGAGTGTACCTGAAGTAACATCCGATGCGTCGGATCGTAAGTAACTTGCGGCTGCTACTCCTCCAAGTGCATCTGCATCTGTGGCTGTGCCTTGGAATTTTGTGTCTGCTATAGCAGTTGTGAGTGTAATACCTTTGTTTACTGTTTGGAAACCTGTAATCGAAGTTTGCGGAGTAAACTCAGTATTGCTTATTATTCCTACTAGATTATTTCCAGCAGTAAGTTTAATTACATCTTGAAGTGTGCCAGCATTATCAGTGATCCGTTCTGCATAGGCACCTGTACTTGTAGAATTTAAAGGACCAATTAATTTCCATATTACACCAGTGTATGCATAAACTTGTGTTGTATTTGTGCTATACCATAAATCACCTTGTGCTCCATAACTTGGTGCTGTTGCAGAAACAATTGTTCCTGCTGTGGCTTTAAATTGTGTGCCATCATACACTTGCATTTGATCCAATGTTGTGTCATAGAACAGTTGACCTGTAATTGGTTTATCTGGAGCATTTGCTGATGTATTAGCAAAATTTTCCAACAGGCTAACATAATTTTCGTTTTGTATTTCACCGTAATTGTTATAACCTTTACCAGGCAGTCCTAAATTAGTAGTTTCATCTAGTGTGCCATCTACTATAGTAACCAGCACAGTGCCGTCAGATTTATTGATTGTGTATGCCATATTGTGTGTATATTTATTAAAGGCATTTATACTACTCTTAAAATCATGACCATTAAATAAAACGCTATGTATTATGATTTAGATATTATCATAAAAGAACTTGATTTACTGCCAATTTACAAAAATCAAATCTATCTACAAGGATTAACCAAAGATATGGATCCTATTTCTCCAACCTTAGGAGCAAGTTATCTTGATGCTGATGCCCAAGAAGAAGATTACTGCGTAAAACTATTTGATCTGCCATACATTAATTCTATTATATCTGAACATAGTCTAAGTCGCACAAGAGTGATGAAAATGAACAGTAAAACCTGTTATTACTGGCATAATGATGTCACCAAAAGATTACACATTCCTGTTGTTACCAATCCGCATTGTTTCTTAATTTTTGAAGACGGCCCTGTCCATTTGCCTGCTACAGGAGAAGCATATGTGATCGATACCACCAAATATCATTCAGCAATGAATGCCTCAAAACACGAAAGAATACACATAGTTGGATGTTTGCCTGAATAATGAAATACGATATATTAATAACTTCTGTACCTAAAATGGATAAAGATAAGCCTGCACCTGGGACAGCCTATTTAAAAAGTTTCTTGGAGTCAAAAGGCAAAAAAGTAAAAGTTATTGATGGCGTGTTATAATTTTATCAATAGCATAAAACACATTGCATTCCGGTCTCCTTGACATTAACAATTTATAGTTGTGTTCTAATATGTCTTGGTTCTTTAAAACTACTTCCTTTAGTTGGCTGTTGGATAAAGTAGACAGGGCATGGACTACTCTAACTATTTCTTTTAGCCTTTCATGTTCGTCAAGTATTTCATCGTACTGTTCACTCCACATGTGATTAAAAGTTTTATATCCTAATGTCTTCAAATATTTCAAACTTCCTGCATTTGATAACAAAATAAAAGGCATCTTGAGTAACATTGGCTTAAACGTTTTTTCTGTTAAAAAAAGTAGGTTTTCATCCGTAAAGGCTGTTTCGGTCACAATAAAGAGAAGATTCTCGGTGACCAGTCTTGGTGAGAGTGTATTCCAATGATCTACGTTTTTCACCCGATACGGCAAATGACCTGATGCAGGTTTGAGAGAATCCGTTGCAATGTGATCATTGGTATCATAAACCAGTGGTAATTTCTCGTCAATGTGCGATGCGTTAAACTCGTGGAGAAGATTGGCTTCTTGCATGGCATACATGAATTGTTGACGATGTGGTCTTGGCGTGAAGTTTAAACAGAGAAATTTCTTGGAATGGGATGTGGATATGTTCCTACGTGGGATATCAAAGTCTTGCAGGCGCATGGCTGTTTCAAAGAAGTTCCATTGAATCGTATTCAGTGTATTGGAATACGTGACACCAGGAGAGTTTTCTAAAAAGAGTACGTTGGAATGTGCATGAATACCTACAGACGATAACAACTCAATCATTTGTGCCTCTGTTTGTTGTGTTCCAGAGTATTCTTCTTTACAGTTATGAATGACTAACGCACAGTTTCCATCGTTGACGGCATCAATCAGGAGAGGGGACAAAGAGTTAAAATACGACTGTATTTGTTTTCGTTCTTCATTGTAGAGTTTAAATAGATTGGGTTGTGGAGAGATTAAAAAGATAAAGGGTTCTGTGTCTCCTTCTTCCCACGCACGTTCAATGGTTTTATATTCGACTGTGTATCCATTATCGGCGTACACTTCATCTAGTGGTGCAAAATAATCAGGTAAAAATATTACTCGACCTGTATTGTCAGGATCTAAATGAGAATGTTTGTACGGTCGTTTATAGGATTCTAGTTTGATTGGATCTTCACGGACAAATACAATTTTTTTCATTTGGCTACAATCATATATCTTGTGTAATCTTCTCTGTGTAATTCTTGTGAGTCTAATATGCTTAAATTGATAGAGTTTTCAAAGTCTTGCAAGTTATTTTTACAATTAACGTGATCTGGTCTTGAAAAATAATTGTTGCTTTGTAACACAACAACTGTATTGACTTGTTTTTTTGATAGGAAACTATTCAGTACGTTATCATTCCAATGTTCGCAAGAAGTTGATACAATTATATCATAGTCGACTGGATCAAAATTTTCAATAGATTGCCATTCAAAATTAATTTTGTCATTAGGGTAGATCTGTTCTCCAATCACACCACACTGTTTGTCCCTATCAAAAGTCGTTAATTTGGTTATTCTTGCTCCATATTTTTGTCTAAATTTATGTGCAAGTAATCCATACCATCCACCAGCAATACACAAAGAAAAATTGTTTTTTATGCTGATGTAATTTTCTGTTTGTTCAACTAACCAATCTTTACAAGTGTGTTGATTTGCATTTTCTGAATTTATAATAGACTTAACTGTGTTGTCGTTGGTTATATTATCAATTATTTTAAGCAAATGATCAGACATAATCATGCATACTTATAGAGTCTATAAGTATCATATAAATGAAAAGAGTGATATACAGTTTATACATTGATATTCCTACAACAGAATTAGACAACCAAAATCCTTACAACTGGGACTCAATATCCAAGTCTAAAAGAACTAAAATTAGTCTAAAGGAAAACTACAATCGTCTGCTGTCAGTAAAACAACAGTATTCCAACACAATTGATGTAGACTTCAAAATGTTTGAATATGACTCGTCGTATAAAGAGTATGAAAGTAACTTTAAACAAAAATATCCAGACATTACAACTTATAATATAGTAAATTTTTACAAGATACATTTGTTGTATGAACTGGCCAAAGAATATGATGAAATATTATATTTGGACTTTGATGTTGTGCCTACTTGCACCCAGTCCTTTTTCGATCAGTGGAATTTTAACAATGGTATATGCTTGTTGGAAAATAACAAAGATGTAAACAAGCGTAAATTATCAATTTTTAAAATTAACCATTCTGTAAGAAGTCCAACAGCAAAATTTTACAATTCACAAGCAATGTTGCATGAAGAAGGCATGAGTGGCGATAATGATGTAATAAACACAGGTATAGTTGGTGTTTCTAGACAACATTTAGAACAACTAGGATATTTTGATAACTTCGAATCTACATTAAGCATGATGCAACGACTAAGACAGGAAGACAATGACACAATATATCCGCCCAATATAGTAAAAATGTTTGGATATGACAATGAAACCGTGTTCAGTTACAAATTGCGTCTTACTCAAACACCTGTGCAATGGTTGGATGATCAATGGCACTATTTTTATGACACAGAAATGCATATTCCAAAAGAAACAAAAATGCTACACGCTATCAATAAAAAGTTTGACTTTGTCTGGAGATTCTATGAAAAATGTAATCTTTAGCATATATGTTGACATTGATGACAAGCATCTAGAAACACTTGAAGGTTATCGTGGTGATGACCTGTCAAGGTCACATAGAACTAAACAACAACTTTCTAATTATAAGAAACAGTTGATAGAATGCAAACAACAATATGCCAAACTTTGTGATGCTGACTTTGTGCTCTATACAAATGATGATGTTTATCAAGAATTTTTGGATAGTGTGCAACATCTCAACAATCAAGAATTTGATAAGATCAATTTTTACAAAATATACTTAATGGAAAAACTAGCACACAAGTATGACAATGTTTTGTATTTGGATCTTGATGTGGTTCCGTCAACGCAACAATCCTTTTTTACGGCAAATGATATGAGCAAATTCTGTGTGCATTGTTTACCAGCAACCAAAGAAAACACATGGGGTGGATTTGCAAGTGGATTCAACAAACAGGCAATGTGTGAAGAACACAATTGTGTGTACACCTATGACCATATATTAGAACATCACCTAGATGGCTACCATTGGTACACAAAAAAACTATGTAAAGATGCTATGTTGATGCATCATGACATAAGTGATCCTAAACATATGTTGGCCAACACTGCTATTATGGGCGGCAGTAGTAATGCAATAAACAATGTAAAATTTTTCGAAAGACTAAACGAAATGTTAGACACCTATAATGAAATGAAAGAAGAAAAAATTATGGGCCGTGCAATTACAGACAAATTCTTTGTTAACAATGAAGTGTTGATGACATATCTCATTGTAAAATATAAATTGGATTGTTATTACTTGCCTTCACAATGGCACTATGTGCAATTGGACATATACAATAATATGTGTAGCAAGTCCGAATCACATTTGTTACACATTGTTGATAAACAATTTGATAAGGTGTTCAAGAAATAATGTATAAACTACAAGATCTTGTGGTGTTTATTGACCTTTGTACTCACTGTAACGCAGGATGTCCACAATGTCATAGAACTGATACTAACGGACTAGGCAAAGTTGAATGGTTGCCGCTTATTCAATGGTCTTTGGAAGAATTTAAAATTGCGTTTCCTCAAGAAGTTTTATCATGCTGTAAAATTTTGAATATATGTGGCACATGGGGTGATCCAATCATGAACAAAAATATCGATAAAATCATTCACTATGTTGTTGATCATTCAGATTGTATAATATCAATTGATACCAATGGATCAATCAGAGACGAACAATGGTGGTGGGAAGTAGGCATTAAAGCTGGAAGACAATTACATGTGACTTTTGCTGTTGATGGAACTACTCAAGAAATGCATCAGAAATATAGAAGATTTACAAATTTACAAAAGGTATTAAACAACATGAAAGCACTGTCTGAAACAAAAGCAGTGCCTATAGCATCAACGATTCAGTTCAAACACAACCAAGAACACACTCCACAAATAAAAGAATTATGTCAACGCCACGGAGCAAAAGCGTACAGAATCGTGCAAAGTGATAGATTTTACATCAACAAAGAAACTGTGTTGGAAGATATTGATCATTTTGTCGATGAAGATGGCAATGCGGATTCATTAGAAAGAGCAACCATCAACCCTCCTAATCCTCACATATCAGGCACTGTGGGAAAATCAAGTCTTGATCAAAGTATTTCTTGTAGATGGCAAAAAGAAAACAAAGTTTTTGTAAACATTGATGGTCAAGTTTTGCCTTGTTGTTACATAGGCAACAATTATTACACACGGAAAATGGATAATAATAGGTTTAACAAATTTGCAAAACACCCTGTCATAAAACAGTACTATGACGATCAAGACCAACACAATATTTTCAAACACGCTCTCACAGAAATATTGAGCACAAGTCAGTGGTTTCAACACATGTTACCCAACAGTTGGCAGAATCCTGACACAGCTGTAAGACAGTGTGTAAAATATTGCAGTTCTTTAGTTAGAACCAAGCAACAACTTAAAGGATACATGAATGATTGATTTTGCAGATAGGTGGATCAATATTGATGCTTCAGCAAGATGTTCATTAGAATGTCCAAAATGTATGAGGCAATCATTGCGGGCGAATGGGATGGATATTCCCGGGGCTGATATGACTGTGGATCAATTTGAAAAAATTGTTAAACATTTTGCAGGTGTATCTTTTTGTGGACAGGTGTCTGATCCAATTTTTTCACCACATCTTCTTAAATTTTTAGAAATGTGTAAACAATATCGCAAAGGGTGTGAAGTAAGAACAGCGGCATCTCAAAAACCCGAACAATGGTATCGTCAAGCATTTCAAACCAACACAGAAGCAAAATGGGTGTTCGGCATCGACGGTTTACCACATGAAAGTTTTGTATATCGTGTAAATCAAGATGGTGAAAAACTATTTGATATGATGTTGATGGCAAAAACATTCGGAATTAGAACAATATGGCAGTACATTGTGTTTAGATACAACGAAGAACACATTGCACAAGCCAAACACTTGGCCCAACAGCATGACATTGAATTTGAATTGCACTTGTCTGCTCGCTGGAACCGTGACAATACACACGACTGGTATCGTCCAACACAATCGCAACATAGGATTATGGCAAAAGATGACAGAAAATTTTAAACCCAAGTGTTTGTTAACCGATCGAGTACCTGCTTGTACTGCCACAGGACACATTGTACCTTGTTGTTGGGTGGACAATCCTATGGGTTGGAAAGATCCAACCATTGCAAAATTTTATGACAAATCAATGCATCTTGACAACAATGATTCAATCAACGATATTGTTAACAGCGACACGTGGTACGAATGGTTTAACATGTTGAGATATCATCCTGAACAAGCACCAAATGTCTGTAAAAAATATTGCAGTCTGCCAGTCAATGAATGGATCACACGCAAGGTGGAACGCAATGATTAAAATCTGCTGTGTGTATTTCAAAGGCATGTACTCGCCTGATTATGTAACTAACTTGTATCACAGTTTGAAAAAACACAGCACAGTCCCGTTTGAATTTGTGTGTTTAAGTGATACGGACCAAATTAAATCTGATGTTATCCTGCCCTATAATCATCACACTTATATCAAACTGCATTGGCACAAGTTAAAATACTTTTCACAACTGTTTGCTGAGCAAACACTAGGTGATGAAATTATTGTAATAGACATTGATCAATTGATTGTGTCCAACATAGATGAAATGTTGACATATCCTGTGGGCGAAAAAGAATTAGTGTCCTATCAAAAATGGTGGGATGTCAATCCCAATCCTCCTGTCACCATCAATGGCGGTTGGTACAAATTTAAATCTGGTCAAGTTAATTGTGTGTGGAATAAATTTGTGGAAGATCCTGAATATTGGCAGTTGTATTTCTACAATCAAAACATTGTACATCACAAATATTATGGTGAACAGAATTTTGTTGAAATGGTTTGTAAACAAAATGCTATAAAAGTTACTCACATGCCAGGCCAATGGATTGGCAAATATACAAACGATACAACGATCAACAGAAAATTAAACATGCAGTATGCAGAAAAGTTTAACCAAGACTACATGGTGTTGGATGCTCCTCATGATGATATTAAAATTATACATTTTGCAAATACAACATCAACAATACATGACAGTGACGAACAATGGGTAAAGGACCATTGGATAGCATGAGAATAATTTGTGTTAACACAGGAAAAAAATATAATCAGTGGCATACTGATAATCTTAAACACATGATCGACACATATTCAGGAATCAAATATGATGAGTTTGTTTGTATGGACACTGATCTTTATGATGGAGTGTTTAATAAGTTGATAATCTTTGATCAATTCCGTGATGGTCAAAACATATTCTTTGATCTCGATGTGGTGATTTACGACAAACTGCCCGACCTTACAGCAAAAGATTTAACTTTAGTTCATTGCTGGTGGCGAGATGCTTGGCATACTCCATTGAATTCATCTATAATGAGTTGGACCGGAGACTGTTCCCATATCTATCAAAAATTTTTACAGCAGGAAGACTACTATCTGTTAAAATACAACAAAGGCATTGATGAATTTATATACAAAGAAATAGAATACAAAACATTCGATCGTGTGTGCTACACAATACAAGAAAATGAATACGACCCTAAAGATCCAAAATACAGCATGTGTCTGTTGAATCAAAGACAGTTTTTAATGGAGCCAGGTTGGCAAGGCTGGTGGAAAAATTATTTTATATCAGATATGGCTTTAACAACATCTAAAGGTGATTGAGCCTTGCGTATTGCTGCCTTTTGATTTTTGTCTTTGCAATTTTTTACAATATCAAGTTCAAAACTTGCAAGTTTGAAAGCAAATAAATCTTCTTTTTCTTGATCAACTTTAAAATTGAAAAGAAAATCCATCATTGCAGTATGAAACTTTGTTTCCGATTTGTGTGTGCTAAACACCAAGCCTTCGTCTCTTGCAATTTTGATTACACTTCTTTCAAATTGTTTTCTTTGATTTTGTATTCTTGTCCAAGTGTTTTCATGCAGTGTATCAAGATTACAAACTTTTAAAAGTTCCTGGCACCATGGATGATTGGTGTCATATTCAATAACTGTTGATATCTGAGTGTCACTTGACAGTGATTCAAGTGTCATCACTTCAATCTGAGTCCTGTTATTGTCTATAAAATATGCAGTAACAAATTGTTTTTCTAATATTTCAGCAGTGATCATACAAATATATATTAGCCTTTGCTGATACGCAGGAATGTTGTGGATTCTGTGGATGAAACACCATCTGGAAATTCTTGTGCTCTGTAGTCATCTACACTTACGTTACGTGTCTGATAATTGCCTGATCCATTTAATATAGTGTTTGTCATACCAGAACCTCTTGTGGTGCCTGAAGACAAACTGTAAACAATTTTAAAACCATTAGTGGATGATGTTGCAACATGTCTCACGTGCGATAGCAATAGTGACTCCCATGTTGCCTCTGGATACACTTGTAAATCTCCGTCTCCTCTGACCACTAGTGGTGTTTGCGAATAAGCAGTGTCTGAGCCATTTACTCTTTGTAGAAAGAAACTTGTAACTGTGGTTGGATTATCAAGGGCATGATCACCTATTGTGCCAGCACTGTAGGCAGATGTATCTGCTCTGGTGTCAATAAACACTGCTGTGCCTGTCCCACTTACTTCTGTGGATCCTGATACACTAGCGGCAGTTGAAATATGGTATGTGCCGCCTTGTTGTGTGCCAATTGAACCTGATACTAATAAGTCAATAGCAGGATGTATGAAAGTGTCATTGAAGTCAGTCAAAGACATTGCATATATGTTGCCACTAGATTGATACACCGGAAATGTTCTGCCTGTGTCAGCAACAATACTAGTTGATGCACTTGCATTGTTAATTTTAGCAAAGTTGGTTGTAACTTCTTGTGGCTCCTGGGTAGTTGCCTCATTTGGCGCGGCGCCGGAGCCTGTTGAAACAGATCCTGCTTGTAATCTAGTGTCAGCAATAGTGCCTAGGTTGCCGCCGGAGGATTGCACACTTAACGCCACAGATGGATTTGTAGAATATTGATATACCACTTGATCGATAAGTTCATTAATCATTCCTGAGGTCATCTCCTGCAGGTTTCCGCTGTTGTTATAAAGGGGTGTTCTCACAGTCATGTGCTACTCCAAGTCTGCGGCTAGTTTATCTTTTTCTAGGATGTCATCGGTGCTTACAAAATCGTAAGCATCTGATTCTTTGTAGGTTTTTTTCTTGACTTTGCCTTTTTCAACGCAATCTTCAATATGGTCACACATTTTTGCAAACTCTTCAGGCAAATTTTCTCCACCAATGTGCTGTATGGTGTTTCGAATTATGTTTAGTTGTTTTGTCAAAGAATAAAGAACTTCTATTTCTTCAGTAGTTTCTGTATTCACAGTTGCTTCTGTAAATCTTGCTTTTTCACCCACAGTTTTAACTTTGCCATCTGTATATGTACCTTCCCAAAACTCAGCGATCGGATCAATTTCAACTTCTTTTATTGCAAATTTATCTAGACTGATTCCGCTTACTTCTTGTTCTAGCGGCAGATCACCTATTAATATTCCTGTTTTTTTGTTAAACAAGAGTCTTTTTGTTTCTTTAGGCATGCACTTATTTAGTTACCTATAGATCAAGCACAGAGAATACTTGGCTGGTTCGTTGGGGCCTATTTCAGTGACAGCATGACACAATCCTATATCCATTTTGAACATAGCCCCCTTTTTTTCCTGTATCAAATGTTGATTGTCATCTGCATCGTACCAACAAAAGTGTGGTGTACCGTCGGTGAGCCAAATTAATTTGAATTTATAATAACCACCAGCGGCATCTGTGTGCTTAACAAGATAATCACCAGGCTCATACTTGTTGATCACAATCTGACTTAACCATTTCCTGTCATCAGGTATTGTTTTGAGTACCATGTCTTTAAATTCTTGAGGCATATCATCATTAAAAATACTGCTAAATTTTGACGTTGGACCACCAGGGTTGGCTCTGTGTGCTCTTTTAGTGCCTTCAACACGTCTTGTAAAAAGATTATCGTGCTGTGTTACCCATTCTAGAATTTCTTCGTGGTTAGCGAGATAATTTTCCACAACTTGTGGATTAAAGTCTGTCATTAGTATTAGCCTGAAGAGTATGCCCAAGCAGGGTCAGAATTAATTATAAACACAAGATCGTTATTTCTTGAAGTTCCTAATGAAGTTGATGTTATAACAGATGCCGGAGTTCCAATTGACCCCGCAGAGTATGATGATGTTGATGTTGGTGAATAACTTACTGCGGCTATTCTTGCTTTTGTGCCTATGGGGAAGTTTGCTACTGGTGCTAAAGTTGCTAAAATAGTTGCTATCGAACCGTTGCTTAATCCTGATACATCCATTGAAAATACTAAATCAGTAATAATGCTAGACACCTTGCTGTCAACATACTGTTTGATTGCTCTTTCACTTACTAAAGTTTTTTCTGGATTTGCAGATGTTAACTGTGCATCGTCATTAAAATTATCAACCTGTGTTCGAGTGGACGAGTCGTCATTGCCTGTCGAAGGCATAATAATTGCACCAACTCTTACAATGCCAGCGGCTACGTAGTTAGAATCTCCTACATCAATATCACCAAAGCCTGCTGTGATTGACCCAGCGTTTAGAGCACCAACAGATGTCAACGATGATGCAACAACCGACGAACCCAAAGTAGTACTACTTAAAATAGATGTGCCTGCAATGTCATAGTCTTTGCCAGAAGCAACTGACAACCCAGATGATGATCGTAAAGGACCTCCATCGCTGACAGCGAAGAATGTAATATTATTACCACTAGTGGATCCTCTTATATCAAGTCCAGCGCCTAGGTTTGTGTCTGCAGGAGAATCATTGTTTAAAATTAATGTAGCATTTTCAAACGATGATGAAGCACCAGTTGTAACCAATGATCCATCAACTTGCAAGTCACCATGGACTCTTACATTAGCAAGATCAGTCAATGTTAATGCAGTAGTTACTGTTGATGCTTTGTTGATTTTAAACACTATTGTTTCATTAGCATTATTTTGTGTAAATGTTAAAGCATTATCAACAATAGAAATTGTAGCATCTGTGTCGGCGCCTAATGAAATTCCTGAATCATTTAAAACACCAAATGTTCCTGATGTTGTTTGGTTTGCATTGTTAACAAGATAACTGGATGCCTCTGAACCACCCAACTGGAGTGCATTAGTGGCTGTGCCATGTATTCTAAATGTTGTTGAGTCTGTGTCTTGATACAGAGTAAGTCCTGCCTGCAACGTTGCAGAAGTAAATCCAGATGGGGTTGATGATAGTGTTCTATCAGTTTTTGTAAGTATACCAACTCTAGTACCATCCATATACAATGACACCACATTTGCAGTTCCGCCTGCGGATAACGGTTCCTCGTCTACTAACCAACCTGATTTGCCATCGCTAGTTTTGTAAATTGGTCCTATTAGGTCAAATGCAGTTCCGTCATACATGTATAATTGGTCATTGGTAGTATCATTCCAAAATGTGCCTGTTGCAAGTGCAGAGGTTGGTGCACTGGCTGCATTTCTTATGCTGATTTCTGTAAATTGTGATCCATTGTATACTTTAAGACTTGATGCTGATGCATCAAACCATAATTCGCCTTTAAGAGGAGCAGTCGGAGCAGTTGTACTTGCTGAATTTTCTAAAAGTTTTACTAAATTTTCATTGAATGCTTCACCGTAGGATTGATAATTTCTACCTATTAAACTTAGCGAAGTTGTAGTATCAAGAATACCGTCTTCGACTGTGGCTACTATGGTGCCATCTGTTTTATTAATTGTGTATGCCATCGTCTATATTTACCGTTCCTTATACATCAACAAAGTTTGTTAAACTCTGTATTCTAATTGTGTAGTCTATTTGAATTAATCTGTTTAAAGATTTTTGCACTGGGTGGAAAATGACATGTGTCAACAAGTTACCTGAACCTGCTGTGCCTTCCCATGAAAATAGTGCAATTTCATCAAACACATAAGTGTCGTTTACTGTGGTTGTATTGTCAAATGCAGACTGTCCAGATGGTTCGCCAAAATCTAACAGACAAGATATAATTGTGTCTGTGTATGTTGTGCCATCTGTGTGTGCAATAGTAATTTTGTTCCTTGTGGTATCAGTATTCAATGATGAATTATCATTTACACTTTTGTAATATGTTCTATTATAAAGATTAGCATTTGCACCTGTGGTGTTGGGCGTCAAATACGTAATAATACCTGTGTTATCTACAGAAGTTCCACCATTTCCGAAATGCATTTCTTCAATAAATCCAGTGGCCCTGTTTGCCACAGAATTTGCTAGTGATTTGGAAAAGTTTTCATAGTGTATAGCATTCTTTTTGTCTACATATACAGCACCCGAATCAGGGTCAAAAATCTTAATGTAACCTTGGATATCTAAGCCTTGCTGTTCGTCTGGCTTTACAATAGTAGATTTATCAGAGTCTTTATTGTTGGAATCGCTCATGCCTATTATTTAGTCTGACGAAATTAACAGCACTTATTTTTTCTGATATAAATAATTGCACATGGCAACACAGGTACAATTTAGAAGAGGCAGTACTTCAGAACATAGTTCCTTTACAGGAGCAGTTGGTGAAGTTACTGTAGATACAGATTTAGACACAATTAGGGTACATGATGGATCAATAGCAGGTGGTGTAAGAATAGCAAAGTTTTCAGAACTCAACAGTCCTTTTACCCTATCAGATTCATCATCAAATACTATTAGCGTGACTCCTGGAGATTCAGATATCACACTAAAAGGCAATGGTATTACTACATCTGTGGCTGGTAATTCAGTTACTTTTGCCTTAGACAATGTTGTAAATTTAACTAACATATCATCATTAGATTCAACTGGTGTTACTATCAATGATAATCTTTTAATTACCGGAGTAATCAAAGCTGAAGGATCCTCATCTATTCAAATTGAAGATGGATTAAACATATCAGGTGCAACATTCTCTGCAGGTGCTATATCAAGTAATGCTGGAATATCTGGTACCACAATATCTGGTACCACTGTCACTGGTACAGCGTTTACAATGACTTCAGGATTTACAGCAACCCAATCAAGTGGTGATGTTACTGTGGCAAATACAACTTCCGACAAAGATTTAATATTCACTGTGAACGATGGCGGTGCTGCCACCGAGGTGTTTAGATTAGATGGTGATGTTTCTGCATTGCTTATTGCATCTGGCAAAGAACTTAGATTCGCAGACTCAGGAGAAAAAATTGCCAGTGATGGCACTGACTTAACAATATCTTCAGGTGCAAAAATTAATCTTACAGCAACTTCAGACGTGCATATTCCAAACGCAGTTGGTCTAGTTTTTGGTGACGGTGGGGAGCATATTGAAACAGACAACACAAATCTAACACTCACATCAGGTGGCACAATCATAGCCGATTGTACTTCATTGGTCACTACCACACTGGATGTGAACATAATTCAATCAACTGACTCGGCTGAGATATTAATAAATGAGGCATTGCGTGTCTCAGGCACTATAACTGGTACAGTTACAGCGGCACAATACGCTGACTTGGCTGAAAAATATACTGCTGATACCCAATACTCTCCAGGCACTGTGATGGTGTTTGGTGGCGAACAAGAAATTACCCAATCCACATCAACACATGATGCAAAGATTGCAGGTATTGTATCCACTGATCCAGCATTTATCATGAACAATGATTTAGAAAATGGTGTACTGCTAGGACTTACTGGTCGTGTGCCTTGTAAAGTAAAAGGCCCAATTGCCAAAGGTGATATGGTTACTTCATCAAACATTCCAGGCGTAGCATGTAGATTAAACACTGCACAATATACACTAGGCTGTGTGCTTGGTAAGGCACTGGAAGACTATGACTCAAACACTGAAGGTGTTATTGAAGTTGTAGTTGGACGTTTATAATTTTTTTCAACTTTTTTTAATTAACTATTAGGTTTAAAGCACTTGAACCTTTTTGTAAAAATTCTACCTGAGCACCTGTGGCTGATTGCAACCCTGCTCCATTTGATGCTGTTGATGTGCCTTGATCATACCAAACACTGCCAACTTTTCTTATCACTCTTATTTCAACACCTGAAGATGGTGCAGAAGATAGTGTTAACGCAGTGCTTGAATCCGATCCCACTGTATAGCCACCCACTGTTTCTCCTCCTACAAACACAGTCAATTCATTTGTAGAACTAGGCACATAGTCCAAGGCAAACACTAGTGTTGATCCATCACCAGTAAATGTTGTGGTTGTTGTGGTATCCTCGTATGGAATATTTTGCACTGCACTTGCATCTACCACATCTATATCTTTAGCATGTGGTTGAACCGCAGTGCCTAGAGTGCCTCTGTATAATCGCTTCAAAGTGTTGCCGTCTTTTTCAAAGAATGCAATACGTTCAGTACCAATAAAAACTACACCAGGTGTGTTGGTTGTTGGTGAAGGGTTACCTAGCACAGTGGCATCATTCACTGTGATTTCTACACTGTCTTTAGTAATCGCTGTGGTTAGTTTGGTGCTGTGTTTTTCTGCAATTCTCTTGTAATGATATCTATTAATAATGTCTTTGAATACTCTGTATCCTATGGAAGGATTCACCGGTGCACCTCCAAAGTATGTCACGGTAATAATGTCACTATCTTGGAAGTTTCTGTTTGCAAATTCTAGTATACTGCCGTTGAGTCGGTAATCAAAATTTGATTGCACATACTGTTTGTTGATAGACACCATTGTGAAATCAGGATTCGACGGAACTGTTGCTAATTGGAATCTGGTAGTTTGTATATCTGGTAGCAGGGCCGCGGCACCAAGGAAACCAAAGTCTTCTGGGGCGGCTGTTTGTATGCCTAGATCGCCAAAATCTTGTGTTACAGTAACATTGTTCACTGTTATAGTAGAAAAAATATTGCCAGTAATTGCCCCAGCATCATTTGTACCAGTGACACCAGCACCCAGAGTACCAAAATTTAAACTTGCAGAAGCAGTGGTTAAATCTCCACGATCATCAATGTTGTTAACGACTGATACGCCTAAATCGCCTCTGTCAATTTCTGGCAGAACAGCGCCTGACACAGTGTTTAAGCCAGCAGTTTTTGCCAACACTTGAGTACGTATGTGTTGTTGATCAGAATTAGCAAACGTAGTTACAAATATTCTGCTGTTATCAATACTAGAGTCTCCAAATGCTCCTGGTTGTATTTTTAAAACACCTTGAGCATCTAATTCATAATCATGATTTTGTTTGTATACCACAGCAAGTGTGTCATCGGCTGTTAGTGTACCATCCAATGTGACCGCTCTAAAACCTGCCAGGGTTGTGCTTAGGAAAAAGCCTTGTCCTGCTTGTAGTATGATTCCATTTTTCCAAACTTCCACAGTGGCAATAGTGGCGTCTGCGGATGGCTCTGGAAAATTAGGAATGTCAAAACTCAGTGTGGAACCATCTCCCACAAAGTAACTAACTTGTGGCGGATCTAATCTGTATCTGTTTGTGCCAGTACCGGATGCCACACCCTCAACAATAACTTTGTGATGATGCGGTCCAAGCACTAGATTAGCAGGATCTATTTGAATTTCTATTTCTGCGTTGTTAATAAATCCTGGAATATCAGCATATTCTGTTGTAACCACTTCAGAAAATGCTTTTGTTGATGTGGCTAGATCAAAAACAAATATTTCAATGTGTGCATTGTCTGGAGCGTCCTGTATGGTTACGTCTGTGCCACCATCAGAATTAACAGATATGGAAGCAGTTTGTTTTTCACCATTCACTAACACATATGTTTGAGTGATAAGATCAAAAGTCACAGGAATATTAAATGTTGACACTGAGTCACCACCTTCAAAAGTAAATTTCCCAATCAGATTTTCTGTTGCCACTTGTATGGCTTGCAAACCAATCACAGCATCTACAGCAGGCGCAGTGGTAAACGTAATTTCTTTTGTTTTGAAATTGACTGTGTAGTCAACATCTTTGTTTTTGAAAATATTGTTTACAAAAACTCTTAAACCGTCACTAGTGCCAAGATCTGGAGTATCAAACACAGTGGTTGATCCATCACCAAAATAAGCACGTTTTACAATCAGAGATGTGCCGTCTGTCTGTCTTGTAAACACTTTGAGATCCATTGTGTCGTACACACCCCCGGGTATAACTTCTTCTGGAGCGTGTGCAGAATATTCTGAAATAAATGCATCACCTACCACGTTTATGTCTTCGGCTCTCTGTCCTAACTGCGTTGTGAATGTTCTAGAGTCTAGAATTTGATCTAAATTTCCTACGGCGGCATCATCTGTTACTGTCGGTACATCATACTGAGTGTTATCAAAACTAATTTCATCATAATCATATGATTGGAATGTATTTGATTGAACTTTTACTCCTAGGTACTCTATACCAGTCATTAATTGAGCATAGGTGTTAATTGTTGTTGACCCATCTCCTATAAGTCCTGCCATGCCAGTAGTAGGTTTATAATAAGCATGTATTCTATCTGTGGCTGTCCAACGCACTAACGGTGCTGTACTCACTACAGACGACGAGTCGTTGAGTGTTACATTGCTGGTAAACGTCGAACTACTGGTGAAGTCATTGGTTACTCTGTATATTTCGTTCAAATATCTTACGTTTTGTCCTGCAGTATATGATGTGCTCGCAGTCCAGTGTACCACAGATGTGTTTGTGATTGTTTTTAAAGTGTTTATCCTATCAAACTTTACAGTTGTATCTATGTTCCTAACTTTAGTGTTTTCTAAAACTGCAAACACTGTTGCTGTCTTAGTGACAGTTGAGCCTCCACCGCCTGTTACTGTAATTGTTGGCGTTGATGTATAGCCACTGCCTTTGTTAGTGACTGTTATTTTTGTGACTTTAGCATCACCTATGGTTGCTTCAGCAGTGGCTCCTGATCCACCTCCGCCGCTGATAGTAATGCGAGGTGCTTCTGTATAGCCTTCGCCACCATTGCCTATTTCAATTGCTCCAATGTTATATTTGAAGTTATCAGAATACTGTTTCCATGGATTGGTATTGTACACATCAAAGTATGTGCTGTCGTCTATAGACAGTGCAGGCGTGATGTATTGACCAATAGTTTTGTCATAATAACTCTTGTTATCAAAGTCAGTAATATCGCCTTGCATAATATCTTGATTTTTATACGAGGTTACATCTTCTCTCACAGTAGTTTTGAAAGGTAAAACTTCTCTAAAAAATTCTGACACTGAAGCAGATGCATCAATTTGGAATTCACGCAGTTGTTCTAGATCAGAATAAGTGTTTAATAGTTTTACAAATGATGTTTTAAATGTCCAATCAATATCTTTCTGTTCCACCTGTGCAATACGTACTCCTAAGAAGAATATTTCATTAAACAGATTAGCATCTTCGTCTACTGACCAAGATTTAACTCCTTCTAGTATGTTACGTAGTTCAGTAATTGCTTCTGCATCGTACAATTCTGATGCATATGCTGTTGCTCCAAACCCTACTGCATTGTTTGTATAATCATATAACCTAGTACTAAGTTGTAGTGTTCCATTTTCAATTATTATAGTGTTGAAAGATGCTGGAGTTTTCACATAGAATCTAAATTCTCCACCATATGATTTACGCACTTTAACAATATCACCTTTATTATATGTGCTGTTTAATCTTGTTCTTTCATCTGCTACCACATAGTCTGCCACTGTATTTTCATCATAGCCTGTAGCGTGCCAATCAGAATATGACCAATAGTTTGTAGTGTCGTAAGTTTGTTGTGAACTTCTTATCCAAGTTTCGCCATTCCATGTGTAGACTGCCCATCCGTCTATTGTGTCAGAATCTGTAAAGACTAGTACTTTGTAGCCAACATCAAGTAAATCAGTGTCTATGTATGTTAGATCAATCTCTGTATCCACTGATCTATCAAATTCACCCAAAACAGCACTAGGCAATGGTGTGAATTCTAAAAATTTTGTAAGATTTTTTTCAACAGCATATGCTTTTAATAATAATTTGCTGTTTATGAATTTTACAATAACTTTAAGTGCATTCAATTTGTCCTTATACCAACTTTGTCTTGGACGGTCTAATGATCCGTATCTAAGACCTTCAGGCTGTGTCATGTCTGGTACTGGCTTTCCATTGGTATTAAATCCAACTAGACTGTCAAAAAACTTGTCTACAAGTTGCTGTGGTATGGCAGAATTTGGATCATTCTTAGAAACTAACGCATATTCTGTATGTTTCTGTAGTTGATTGCTATCAGTTGTATTTTCAAAATGTAAACCTATTTTATTTTCTTCTAGTTGTGTTCTATCTAGATTTAAAAGAATAGATTCATTGGATACCATAGCAATAAAGTTGTTGGTGAATGTTGTTGGATCTGCAATTGATGATGCAATTTGTGATGCTGACACAGAGTTACCAGTTGCTACTGTGGTGCTGTTTGTGACCCAATAAAAATATCTATTAACAAATGTGGACTTATTGTCATCAAACACACGTTTGGTTACAAATTTTGAGTTTGCTGTGCCTGTTATGCCCTGACTGTCGCCTTGGTTTGTTCCTGTAAGTGCGTTATATTGTGTAGGTGTAAGGCTACTTGCTAACCATTGCCTAGCCTCTACATTTGAATCAGGATGCAGTTTACCCCAATTGAGCAATCTTTCATCTAACGAGCCTTGCTCATACCACATGTATTTGAACGTTGAAACATCTAACCAAATTTCACCAACATGGTCTTCATTCCATAATGCGTAGTCAGCCGGATCAAAAGGTACTTGATATTTTATGTGTTCTTGCACTTGCGGAAATAGTTTGCCTTTAGCAGGGTCTATTATCGATAAAAAATTAACAGCAGTGCCGGTTGCTATATTATATGTAGATGCACTTTTTAATTTTTGTGTATCAACCAAATTAGGTTGTTCAATAACATTATTCCATCCTAATCCAGTTGTGGGTTTGTTAAATGTTAATAGTTGACCGCTGTTTGAAAAACTTTGTAACCCTTCAAACAGGTTGTTGAAAGTAGTGTCATTATTCTTTGCCCCAACATACACACTTAAATTAGAAATAGCAATTGAAGAACCAAAGTTTGCACCACTTTTTAAAGCCACCGGTGAAGTTAAGTTTTGCACAAATTGAAATTCTGTATTCAATTTAACAAACACACTCACCTGTCCTGAATCATAAGAAATGTCATTGAACTTAGTTGCGTTGTTGTCAAAAGTTGTTTCAGGTAGTGCTGTGGATCCATCCGTTGATATTAAATCAAAAGTAGTTAACCGTTTACTATCGCCCTGTTTGCTCTGCACTATAAGTGTGTTGTCGTCAATGCTTACTGTGTTTCCAAATCCTTGATTCACACTTGG
>Ga0075110_1000447_pt1 | contig 20484 bp, 38 predicted proteins | sample AntAceMetag02UK8_FD_69799 | JGI IMG/M metagenome (GOLD analysis project Ga0075110, IMG submission 69799) | Saline lake microbial communities from Ace Lake, Antarctica - Antarctic Ace Lake Metagenome 02UK8 | ecosystem: Environmental > Aquatic > Non-marine Saline and Alkaline > Saline | place... | reverse complement strand
TTTTTATTCTTTCGTACGTATAGGGTTCGAATCTCACACCGAGTACCAACCCCTGCTGGTCAAATTGGAACTGATAGCGTCTTTAGACGGCGAAGATCCCGGTTCGAGTCCGGGGCGGGGGACCAATATGCGCCAGTGGTGAGAACGGTAGTCCGTCACCCTGCAAAGGTGAAGTATGCAGGTTCAATTCCTGTCTGGCGCTCCAATAAATATGAGACATGTCCGCGCCTCCACCAAAAGTCACTGTTACAGAACGATGGAATGATTAAGATACATTTTTCTGTTTTAGATGTGATGGAACTTCGGGAAGATTATCCTTCGAGGGTTGACCTGATACTTCTGCAGTCGACAGTGGCTTTTGATGGGGGCGAAATAGATTGACTGGTGTTCTGTTTATTGAAGTTTTAGAATAATGCATCCGTATACCCTCTGATTACGAATCAGGTGAAAGGTTAACTGGACACATGGAGGTTCGACTCCTCTCGGGTGCGCCAATAAATATAAACATGAAAATAAAAGAATTAACAGAATCTCTGATATTGGAATATATCACAAAGGGCAAGATTGATGCAAGTCAAAAGACTTTCATGTTGCCTTATGAAACCAAATATATCTTAATCTTAAACGGCGATAATTTTAAGGATTTTAGTTTTGGAAACGGTATTTCGTTTTCTTTAAACCAAGCGGGCAATAAAGCAATTGTAGATTTGTTAGATGATTTTAGCAATGAAGCTGAATTGAAGCAGCAGTTAGAAAATAAGAAAGAAGAAGTTAAAGAAGTTTTTAAAAACTATGCAGAATTATCTGTTCGGCATAAGATTAATTCTTCTGAAATTGTTTCATTTTTCAAAGAAGAATTGATGTCAGCAAAACCTGAAAAATTCGCAAGTGCTACATATTCTGGTCTAGTTTATGGGTCGAGTATCAAATCATCAGAACAACTAAACCAACTCAAAAGAATTGAGGCAGCGATCGGAAGCCCCACTGCTTACGTAGAAATAGACCATAAAGAAAAAACGATCAAAAGAGTAGATGAGACGAAGCGTGGACAATCGCGTATGAAAGGCTATAAAGGAAACTCCGAATATGTCTTGATTGGCGGCGCATTCTCTATTGACGTAGCACAGTATGCCAAGATTGTGAAACAGATCAAACATCAGCTTCCGGGTTATACCGTTGAGGAAGATGACAAACTAACTGATATAGCAAACAAACTGGACAAAATAATTTCTGGTAAAGGATCAATTACTGCTTTTCACGGCACTTCATTAGCAATAGCAAAGAAGGTTAAAAAAGCTAAAGGATTGAAACCCGGTCTTGGTCCAGAGTACGGAGACAAAATAGTCGGACACAGCGAGAATATGGTGTACCTAACTTTATTGCCCGAAACAGCAAGAAAGTATGCCGTTAGAGCTGCAAAGACTTCTCCCAATGTTATCTTAGAAGTTAAAATTAATGATCTAAGTAAATTACGCTTCGATGAAGATTCGTTGTGGGATGCAGTTAATAAACTACTGGAAAGCGAAAAAAAGAACGATAAATTAATTGTTCAAATGATACATAAGGCTTTTCCTTCGGAATACAATAGAAGCCATCATACATATATCGAATTAATTCGAGATGAAATAACGTCTGATTACACTAGACATCAAAAGAATTTGCTTATGTATATTAAATTTAAAGCATTACATACTGCAAATGAAATGTCCTTTGCTTACGCAGGATCTATTCCATTAAAGGATATCTCAGTATTTGAAGAAAGCCAATCGGAAAAGTACAAAGACGATGATGATGATCAATATGATCGTATTCAGTCTGTAACAAAATCTGGACAAAATAAAGAATTATAAAGTGCTTGTGTTCTATCAGCGCTTTTTTGTATCCGTAGCTCAGTCAGGTAGAGCAGTGGCTTGAAAAGTCACGTGTCGTTGGTTCAATTCCATCCGGATACACCACCAAAATAGGTTGTTTTCAGCAACTTTTCAAATCGTCTGCAACGAACGACACGGTTCGATTCCGTGCCGGAGGTGGTGACCGGGCCTGGATGGCTAGTGAAAACACAACCTGATCAAATGCCGAGGTAGCATAAAGCTAAATGTGCCCATTATATGAATTGGGAGATGGTGCCTGAAAAGCACCCCGAGGCCTATAGGAGACAAAGATGAAAACAATTCAACTCGAACACGAAAGTTATGTGAAAGTATCCGGATACGAAGTTAGAATTTGTATTCATCCTAAAACCCAAGAATTTTACGGACTTCGAGAGAAATCTCCGTACTTCTGTTTTTCAAGTTAAAGCAGAGAAGGATTAATTGAAAAAATCAAAAAAGCATTTGTATTTTTGAAAGAAAGAAAGTAGTATGGCTCTGAGGCGAGATGGCATCACGCATTGTCCTCATAAGGCAAGAATCGTCGGTTCAATTCCGACCTGAGCTACCACGTGCTTGTGGCGGAAAGGTATACGCAGCAGAGCAGTCAGAACTTGATAGGATCCAAAATTCAAGGAAACAAATGGCTGGACAACGTGCAGCCGAACAACGAGCAAGTGATCTTCATAATTTTCAAACAACTGGTCGTCGACCGAATGATGTTGATTGGCCGGGTTAAATAAAAGAATGCCCCAGTGGTGAAATTGGCAGACACGATGCGCTTAGAACGCATTGCCGCAAGGCGTGGGGGTTCAAGTCCCTCCTGGGGCACCGAATGGAAAATGAAAAGCAAGCCCGGATTCGCCGGGAACAAGAGTTCTTCGCTAAGTGTGCAGAACTTCTTAACTTGGAGCATGAATACCATGTTCCTTATCGTAGAAAAACAAGATGGAATGCTAGAACCTTAAGCAATGGCCGTTTCCCGGGATTCGGTACTGTTCAAGATTTTGGTGGGTTCTTTAGAATTATGTGCAAGAAAGGCACATTCAGCTTTCAAAGTAAAGAAGAAGTTTTTGCTTTCCTTGAAAGCTACTGATATGCGGATATCGTATAATGGCTATTACTTTGCGTTGCCAACGCAACAATCCGGGTTCGAGTCCCGGTATCCGCTCCAATAAAAGTTTAGGATCCCTGCAGCATAATTTTTGCATTGTAAGCACGGTGTCGGAGGTTCGAGTCCTTCTCCCCCAACTTAATGGGGGATAGCTCAGTTGGTAGAGCACGTTTAAGTGGATCCTGTTTATGCCCCTTTGGTGGAATAGGTAGACGCGCTAGGTTCAAATTCTAGTGATCGAAAGATCGTCCCGGTTCGAGTCCGGGAAGGGGCACAAAAAAATCCACCCCCCCTGGTGGTCAAATTGGAACTGATGTCAGACTCAAAATTTGAAGATGCGGGTTCGAGTCCCGCCCGGGGGACCAATTTGACGGGCGAAGGGCCTTTAGCTCGGAGCTCAACCTCTAGGGTATTTGAAAGTGATCATATCTTATATTCCGGAGGGGAAGGAAAGGCCCAAGGCATTGGGAACCACCGAGTCAAATATGCTCCTGTCGTATAATGGTTTATTACACGGCCTTGGTATGGTTGAAATCACAGTTCGATTCTGTGCAGGAGCACCAACACTTGACATTTAGACAATGGGGATTTAGCTTAACAGGGAAAGCGCGGCACTTGCACTGCCAAGTTCGGGGTTCGAGTCCCCGTTTCTCCACAGACGCTAGCTGAGCCTAACAAGGTGGAATTAGCGCTGCTGACAATAATTCTAAACCGGGTGAGCTGTTCCTTTGAGTTCGGCGACTTTGGGATTAAGATAGTCAGCTAAAGGTTTCGTAGCTCAGTCTGGTAGCAGCAATCAGTTGATAACTGATAGGTCGCTGGTTCGAATCCAGCCGAAACCACCAACAGAAAGGATAAGTCATGTTTAATGGAAAAATGATCGGAAAGAAAACTGACAAAAATAAAATTTCTTTCCGTGTTCAGGATATAGAAGCTTCTATTTTTCACGACAATCTCATTTTAACTGGATCGGTGGATACGGTCTGTGCTAATTTGAAAGAACTCGAAAACAGAATGATAAAACGAGGATGTCGAGATATTACCATCAGTTATTTTGATGGATATGAATACTACCCAATCTCTGTATTTGTTGATTTCATTCAGGATGAAACCGATGAAGAATACGAAAAAAGAATGGCTAATCAGGATCGACTTAAAGAACAAGCCGAGAAAAGAAAACGAACAGCCGAAAAGAAAAAGAAAGAACGAGAAGACTTGAAAAGAAAAGAGGATATTACACAGCTCAAAAAATTGGCTGCTAAATATCCAGACGCAATTTAACAAAAGGAACGATAGAGATGAAACACAAACTCAGCTAACCTTAGGACTTGTGATCCTAAGGTTTTATCAATCACAGATGAACTTTAGGATCAGATCTTAAGATTTCTGATCCAGAAATGAATGATGAGGATATAGCCCATGTCGTTGATTTCGTCGCACACCCAATGGACCGGTGACCTGAGCGGCGAAGGAGCGGGCTTTTAATCCGTTGGTTAACACCCATCGTGGGTTCGAGTCCCACCCGGTCCCCTACTGGATCCTTAGCTGAGTGAGTTTAGCACGTGGCCCTTAACCACGAGACGTCGGTGCAAATCCGACAGGATCCTCCAATGGGCCAATAGCTGAGTTGGGTTAGCGGGAGACTCTTAATCTCTGTCACACGTGGGTTCGAACCCCACTTGGCCCTCGAAAGGTTAGAAACATGATAACAGTTCGAAACAAATTTATTCTTAGGATTTTTGGATTCAAAACTGACGAGAAACCAACTTATGTCCGGGCAATGCCTTGGTTATGGTTTGCTTGGTTAGTTCGTCATAAACCCAAGTGGTTTTGGCGATGGCGACAAAAATGGAAAGAGTATCGAAGTCGATATAAATAATAACATGAAAATAAATGAATTAACCGGATTGACTATTGAAGACGTGATAGAACAATTCAAAAAGCAAAACCAAGATGATATCGAGTTCGGCTGCCAAGATGGAGCATGTGGACATACCGCAGCAATGTTCGATGATTTTGCAGCTAAGAAAGGATTCGGAATGGTGGAACGAGTCCAAGGATTTTTTCAAGCAGATAGCGAGATTATTCCTCATCAATGGAATGAATTCCGAGATCAAATTATTGATTTCACCGGACACGCACAATTCGTTGAAACTGGTTTATCTCCGGACACCAACGAAGAACGATACCTATATAAGCTTCCGTAACTCAGCTGGACAGAGTGCTCGCCTTCGAAGCGAATGGACGTGGGTTCGAATCCTACCGGGAGTACCAATTGGAAGGATGTCAGAGTCTGGTTTATTGTGATTGCCTCGAAAGCAGTTGACCCTTCACAGGGTCCGGGGGTTCGAATCCCTCTCCTTCCGCCAAATGCTCTCTTAGTGAAACTGGATATAACACGAGTCTTCTAAACTTGAGATCGGGGTTCGAGTCCTCGGGGGAGCGCCAAATTTTATTTGACAAGTGAAAAGAAACCGTATTAAATAAGACTACGATGACTGGAAACTACCCTTCGATGCTTAGAAACACTCTTTCCGGGGGCTAGGTTAGCTCGATGCGATTCGTCTTAGTAGTTTTGGCTTCCTTCATACAGACGGGTTGATTGGAGAAGGTATAGCACGGCCCCGTCGAGTTAGATTTGGAGAGTTGACAGAGTGGTCGATCGTGTTCGCTTGGAAAGCGAATGTACCGCAAGGTACCGGGGGTTCGAATCCCTCACTCTCCGCCAAACTCAAGACAAGAGTATAAAATTACCCTAAACTGCGGCTGCTGAAACCCGTACAGTTTTAGGAGAAGAAAAATGTCTATAGGACGAACAAGCGGATTACGTCGTGTCACAAAAGAAGAGGCGAAGTTATTCAAACCCAAAAGAAGAAAAGGCTACGCTGTGCATTCTGCATGGTGGGCTAATTATTGTAGTCAAGTTAATCGCAAACTAAGAAGAAATGCAAAGGAAGAATTGAGAGGTCGAAATGATTATTGACCAGAGACAATATTTCAAAATGCACTATCCTTATACAGCAATCGTTGACGGAAGAGTAGCACCACGCGCTAAGTTTTGGTGTCAGAATGAAATTTTCGGAACAGTGGTTTTTGAGGTACAACGGAAGAGTCCAGTTCAAATTTACCGACGAAGATGATCAATTGAAATTTATGGAAAACTTTGAAATTGAAGATGAACAGGCTTTGAAATTACCAAAGAAAAGAAAACCATCAAAAAGATAAATGGAGAGGTGGCTGAGCGGCTTAAGGCGGCGGGTTGCTAACTCGTTGGACGCGCAAGCGTCCCCAGGGTTCAAATCCCTGTCTCTCCGCCAAATGAATTCTTTGAAAGGCAGAAAATGCATTACAGAATTTCCAAAATTACAGCACCGAACATTCATAATGTCGGTAGTTTAGCTATTCAACGCAAGTCTCGATACAGGCATTCGTTAAATGCTTTGGTGCAAAGCGTTGCTACGAGAAAGAAAAGTAGACCGGATGAGACGATAGTTGAAGAACGACCTATGACTAAAAAGAAATTCACGCTCTTTTATTAGAAGACTCTGATTATGCGAAGTTTTTTAAGAGAGCAAAAGCCGGAGGAGTTGGTTCGGGTGTAGCCGACCGGAAACGAATGAAACGTAAAGGTGAACTTATGCAAAAATCACCTGCAACTCCGATGATTAAAATTAATACTTGACTAGTTTCAACTTGATGTTATTATATGGACACTGAGAAACAGGAGTGTTGATATGAGAAAGTTAGTTAAAGACGCGCTTAATGTTGACGAGTTGGCTTATTCGTTGGAGCACATAATTGGTGTTGACGACAACAAAAAGCCAGAAGAATACACCGACAAAGAAATTGTTGCTGAAGCTGAATATCAACTCAGCAAGTATTATGAAGCCGCAACGACGAGCAACGATATGCTAGTCGGTAACGAAACACCTGAAGCACAGAAAACGGCGGAACGAGAAGTACGCCAGCTGAATCGGTTCATTAAGAAATGGAAGGCGAAGGTCAACCGTTTTGATTATCGGACACCGCTTCTAGGCGGCAATGGGTTTGAAGAAAACGGGGAAGTGATACTTCGAAGAACAGACGACATCACTATCCAAAAAGAAAGTGAATCAATTGATCACAAAGCTGAGGATATTCACACAATTAAAGTCCAAGGCGATACGGTTCTCTGCCTTCTGCAGTTCAAAGACAGACCGGTTGAGAAGACCACGATGTTTACAACACAATCAGAAGCACCGGCACTGTCAGGGCTTTACAATGAATTTAAAGCTGATCAAATCCGTGATAGTCTTAAGAGGATTGGATTGGTATGAAAGTTATTCAAAAAAAATTCGAGCCTTCATACAGCGTGAACGTTAAAGACTTGGAGCAAAAACTCAAAGTCTATGACAAGAATGGTCGCGTGGTGCAAACAAAGTTACCGCCTCTTTTGGTTAAAGTCTCCGTATAATTTGTTCCCTTCGTCTAGCGGCTTAGGACAGGACCCTCTCAAGGTTCAAACGCCGGTTCGAATCCGGTAGGGAACTCAATGCTCCTATCGTATAGTGGAATATTATTGCCGTTTCGTAGTCGGCCGACCTCAGTTCGATTCTGAGTGGGAGCACCAACATAAATACTTTTATGAAAATTAAGGATATTACCACGAAAGAAGAATTAGTAGAATACATGATGATTCCTTTTACGTCATCAACAGTTTCTTATCAAGGTGTATCAGCCGCAGCCATGCGTGAACTCATGCTAAACTTTCTTGCTGATCAAAATGACATGTCAAGGGACGAAACATTAGATAAATCATCTCCTCTTCCTTAGAATAAAAGACAAGAAAGGAAGAAATGTTTAAAAAGTTTACGAACAAAAAAGCTAAAGGTTTGAAGAAAAACAAATTGACAAGAAAGAAGGAACCGTCGTAAACTAAGACTTAATAATTTGCGGGTATCGTATAAAGGCATTGCCTCAGATTTCCAATCTGATGATCTCGGTTCGATTCCGTGTACCCGCTCAAAGGAGATAATATGGATCCAAAATCAGAAAGAGCACAGAAAATGCTACGGTTAGATTATGTAGCTGAACTTGTAGAATCTGTTGAAGTGCATCAAAACAAATGGGCAAAAGATGCCGAAACAGTTTTACATGAATTAGTTCAAGCTTCTAAAAACGGTGAAATTAAATTGCTGGATGCTACGAATGTAATTAAAGGTGCTTGTTCAACTAAAATGTTAGGCGGCATCAACAAAGGTCTTTATTGGATTCTTGAAGAACTTAAGAAACAATGACTCTATTCCAGAGTAGCTCAACGGTAGAGCATCCGACTGTTAATCGGACGGTTGCAGGTTCGAATCCTGCCTCTGGAGCCAAATGATAAATTTAATTGACAAGAACGATGAGCAGTATTTCAGGCTTCAATGCTTGAGAAAAATTTTCCTTGAAGATGCAGGTCTCGCAGGCAAATCATTGGAGAGTTTACTGAAACAGCGATACGGCGAAGACGTTGAAATGCCAACGATCAATCCACACGATTGCAAATGGTTTACAGAAAACCCTAAGCTAGGAAAAAAGGTTGAAGACGAATACAGATCCAAATTTATTGGTTGACATTGTGACAAAAAGACATTAAATAACATATTGGGGCCATAGCTCAGCGGGAGAGCAGTGCGTTTGCAACGCGAAGGTCCGGGGTTCAAATCCCCGTGGCTCCACTAAATTGCTTTTGAGCAATAGGGTCAAAGTTATTAAGCCGGCGTGGCCGAATGGTAAGGCAACGGTTTTGTAAACCGTAGATTGGGAGTTCGATTCTCTCCGTCGGCACAGATAGGGTATTGGTGAAACTGGTAATCACGTGAGATTCTGATTCTTAAGTTCCGGGTTCGAGTCCTGGATGCCCTGCCAAAATCAAACATAAGGACCCGCCTTGAAAGATGAATGGAAAACGCCAGCCGAAGCCTTAGAAATTCTGGGGCCAGAGTGGCAGATTCATAATCAATTGATAAACGGGCATTGGTGTTGGATAGCTAAGTTAAACGAAAACCGTGTTCCTCTTCGTCTTATGAGAATTTACTCAGGTCTCGAGCATTCGGCTGCGAAACCAGGTCATGTGATTATGAATACACCAATGCTAAAATATTTGAAAGAAAGAAATGAAGCGTTATAGAATGAACGATTGGATGGAAGGTAAAGACTTTCCGCGAGAGCCATTTGTATTTGATGTCCGAAATTGGGATATTGCTAATACTATGCAGAAAATGCTTTTAACGCCTAAATTACAGAATAACCGACATCTAGTGGCAGTTTCATTACGATGTCTACCGACAATGGAAGAACTTTATCGTTGTGAACGTGCAGCACGCAAAGGAAACTTTAGAATTCTTTGGATAAAGTCCAAAATGAAAGAGATTTTAGAAAATGTTTGACCCGACTAATTTGCATTTAATGTTCTCATCTCCTGCTGGGAAAGTTTGGATGTATGATGCGAAAACTGATTTCGATATTCATCAGCGCTATTTTGATTCAGCTAATAAACTTAGCGCCGGTGATTTTGTTACGACGACGAGAAAGAAGTAATTTTTGATCCAATGTGTCGAGCTTTTTGTGAATGCCCGGCATGCATAGAGAGACGAAAGGAAAAGTCATGATCTTAAGCTTATATCGAAAGATAGAAAAGTGGGGAAAAGAAGTCGACAACAAGAGACCTTTGCCGCCCGAGCCTGCTGATTTTAATTCTCAGCAAGAATTCTGTAAGGCAAGATTTGGTTATCAAACCAAAAGATTTCTAGTTGATTTGGTTGGATTCATCAATTTTACCTTGCACGTGGTTGGTCCATTTTTCTTGTTCTTATGGCTCGCTATTCAGTATCAGTCTCTTATATGGCTGTTTGGTTTGACTTTGGTTTATGGTCTAATGTGCGTTGATATGTCTTATCAAGAGTGCAAAGAAAAGTGGGAGGAAAGATGAACAAAGATTATAACTTCAAACAAATCATTATCCTTCGCAAAGATTTGAATATGCGTAAGGGCAAGATGGTCGCACAGGGAGCTCACGCATCCATGGCGGCAATTTTAAAAGACGGTCAGTTGATTGATGACCCCAGGTTAACTGGTTGGCTTTCTGGTAGGTTCGCAAAAATCTGCGTCTCAGTAAATAGTGAACAAGAATTATTAAAGCTTCACTCAGAAGCCAAGGAGTTAGGAATGATTACTTCACTTATTCAAGACGCTGGGTTCACCGAATTCGATGGTGTGCCGACTTATACCGCTGTCGCAATTGGGCCCGATACCCATGAAGCTTTACAACCAATCACCGGGCAGCTTAAATTGCTATGATTGAGCAAGTGTTGCCGTTGATGGTAGTCTTCGGCGTCGTCATTTTTGCACTGTATATTAACTGGTGAGAAAATGCTAAAACCTAGAGAAAGAAAAGACCCAAAAGGTCGTGAATATTGGTCAGTTGATGTTGGTCGTTTTGAAATAACCGCATTGAACAAAGAAGCAATCCTTTGGGAAATAAATAGATTTGAGACTTCTGTTGCTCGACACGGCAAACAGGAGTAGAAGAGGCTAGTAGACACAGCGCCCAATGTTTGGTCGAATACCTCTTCAACGGGACCATAGCTCAGGGGGAGAGCGCTTGCTTGACATGCAAGAGGTCGGAGGTTCAAATCCTCCTGGTCCCACTAAAAACAAACAGGAGACCCTAATGTTTCTTCACAAACCAGAAAAATGGACAGCACGAAAGGTTAAATAAGATTATGAAAACGAATAAACAACGAATATCCGTCACCGAACCAATAATATCTTGGTCGGTGGCGTTGGTACGCGGGAGGGATTTATACACCCTTTAGCTCTAGATGTGAGTTCTTGACAGGGTTCGAATCCCTGGCCGACTACTGAAAGAATCCTCCCGTCAATTTAGATGGGAGGATAATCATGTCAGCATATATTCAATGCATGCTACAAAAAGGTAGCAGAAAGATCGAATACTGGGTTCCGAAGCAACACGCAAAGCCTGGTAGAGTTATAACCATCAAATTGCCAGAAGGGTTGAGTGATGGTTGGACGGTTCGAATGCTAGGTAAGGAAAAAGTTTTTGATTTTAAAAAGAAAAAGTCTCTTTGGACTTTAATCAAGGACTTCGTTAAGAACAGCTAAAATTTGATCGACTCCGGTATTGACTTGGTCTTCGCAGACCGGGTCAATTTCGACAGCTTCATAAGTGATCATCGGGACCTTGTGTTGATCGCAGAACCAACGAAGAGATCCTTCCGGAGCCTCTGATTGGTATTCTTCAATATCCATAATTCCTCGGTATTCTTCTGCGTATTGATTTAACAGAATACAAGGCTCTTCTAGCATACTCTCAAATGTGCTATGAACGTCGATCACTAGACTTGCTGATTTACACGCCTCTTTAATCGTGTCAATCTTTTTACCTAGTTCTTGGTCTTCTAAGAGGTCATTATACGCTCTATTCATGTCGACACCGTTGTTATCTCTGGTGTTTTGTTCATAACCGATTGGATTGGCACACGGCAAAATTAAAACCTTGCCCTTTTCTTTTATTGGCATAAGCATACGACAAATTTCGATACCAGTTGGTTCGTCTCCGTGTTGCCCGCCGATGATAAAAATGTGTCCGTTCATAGTCTTATTTAACCTTCCGAAGTTCAACAGGATGAACACCGCTCTCCTAAAGCGGAAGCTGTGAGTTCGAGTCTCACCGGGAGGACAAAATTATTGACAACAAAGACAAATGACTATATAAATATCATAACGGGGTGTAGCTCAGCCTGGTCAGAGCGCACCGTTTGGGTCGGTGAAGCCGAGAGTTCGAATCCCTCCACCCCGACAGCTACAAATTGAAAGGACCCATCATGGCTAAAGACTTTATTGATTTTGAGTTGCTAGAAGAATTATCTGCGAACGACGCAGATGTTGACTTGTGGAAGAAAGCAGGCAAATTGACTGAAGAAGTAGGTGAATTTTGGCAGGCATTTTTAGTCTTGAAAGAAGCCGAAAACCTTTCCAAATCAGCACTGACCGCCAATCCAAAAGAAGCGGTGATGGAAGAACTATGTGATGTTCTGAATGTGACTCTTGATTTATTCAATGCTTTGAATATTTCTTCTGATTCTGCAAAAGCAATGTTTACTGCCAAGCTTCGTAAATGGCAATCTAAGCAAATTGAAGCCAATAAAAACAAGGACTTAGATTTCGAAAGTATGCTTGAAGTAGTTGATATCGAGGATAGCGGTTGGGGTGATGGATCTTATTCAATTACACTCTCGTCGGCTGTTTTTGACCATCGTGAACAAGCTGAAGAATTCGTCGAAGAGTTAAGAAAAAAATGTGATGCTTGACCTTCACGGTATGACTCTACACAATGCCTGGAAAGAATTTCAGGACGAAGTCGACCGAGCCTATTTCAATAAGAAAAGATCAGTCACTATCGTAACCGGACGAGGACCCATGCAGCGGGAATTTCCGTCATGGGTTTCTGGTCATCCTAGAGCTCTTTGGTGCGAAGAACAAAACCCTGGATGCTTTCGAGTTAAAATAAGAAAGCAGTAACAAATCTTTTTGCTGAGTGTAACAAAACGGAAACTGCTCTATGTTTAAATATCTTTGGTAAAACTTAACAAGGAGAAAACAATGAGAAGCATTTTACTTGCTGCTTGCATGATTTTGGTTGCAAGCGTCGCACAAGCAAGAGACCAAATTAGAATTGTGGGATCATCCACAGTTTATCCGTTCTCAACCGCAGTTGCTGAGAACTTCGGAAAAACAAGTCAGTTCAAAACCCCAGTAGTCGAATCAACCGGATCCGGTGGCGGGCTTAAATTATTCTGTTCTGGTGTCGGTATCGATCATCCAGACATTACAAACGCTAGCCGACAAATCAAATCATCTGAGATTAAACTCTGCAAAGAAAACGGAGTGACACAGATTCAAGAAGTTTTGGTTGGATATGACGGCATTGTGATTGCAAACGCAAAGACTAAGTATCCGATGCATTTGACTGTTCGTGAGCTTTACATGGCTTTAGCAAAATATGTTCCAGATTCAAATGGCGTGTTGCGTGAGAATGAATTCGAAACATGGAACGACATTTCGATCCATTTACCGAAAATTAAGATCGAAGTTTTAGGACCACCGCCAACATCAGGTACTCGTGACGCTTTTGTTGAGTTGGTTATGGAAGCTGGAGCAAAAACATTCCCTTCATTAAAAGAACTACGAAAAACAGACAAGAAAAAGTTCAAAGCAGTAGCGCACGGTTTACGTGAAGACGGCGCTTATGTTGAAGCCGGTGAGAACGATAACTTGATTATCCAGAAATTGGTAGCTAACCCCAATGCATTAGGTATCTTTGGTTACAGCTTTTTGGAGAACAATTCTGACAAAGTTCAGGGTTCTGTTATCGACGGAGTAGCACCAACGTTCGACGCTATTGCTGACGGTAGCTATCCGGTTTCCCGATCATTGTTCTTTTATGTGAAAGAAAGCCACATTGGTAAAATTCCAGGCATGGCTGAGTTTGTTCAAGAATTCTTAAGCGATCAAGCATCTGGCGACTACGGATATTTGGTTGACAAAGGTTTGATTCCTGTTCCGGCAGGAGATCCTAGAACAAAACAAATTCAATAATTGACATCTAGAATTGCCTCCTTTACTTTTATAGTGAAGGAGGCATTTCCATGAAATACACGCAGAAACAATGGGACCGAGAAATTGGTTGGGGCAAAGTCCCTGAAGAATTCAAAGACGACAAACCCAAAAAGAAAAAGAAAGAGAAACAACCTAAGAGAACCTTGGTTTTAGAAGGAATCGGCACTGAATTAGACTTAGGTAAGATCGTTCAAATAAATACAGACAAGAAAATGATTGTTTTCGAAGAAATGTCCAACGGACAATGGCGATTCACATTTTCAAGTTCAGTTATTGACGATCCCAAAAAGCTTACAGCGCTAAAGATCGTTCGAGAGGAAGAATGAGACTATCCAAAAACCAATTCGATCCAAACCCTTATTTCACAAAACCCGTTTTGCTGATGATTACCGGGCCTCAATACACCACAGGCTATTTCGATCATAACGGATACGTTTTGTCTCCGCTCGAAATTCTCTATCATAAACACGCAAAAACATATCGAGGCGATTGGGAACACAGCAATCGACAAGAATGGTTTCATCAAAGTCCTAGACATGAAGGCGCGGTGATGAATCATTCTTGGCTTTTCCAACGCAAAGGTTTTGCAGGAGAGGCCAGAGAATACCTAGAAGAATTGACAAAAAACGATCCGAGTATTTGGAAAGTTTTGAATATCAGACCTAAATGGGGAATTGATGTTTCGATTGATTTCTATGACTCTTCTGGTCGGTGCTTCGAAGTCTTACATTACGAGTGGGACGGTTTTGATCTTGACGAGGTCAAAGAAAAGAAACTAGAAGTGGAACGAATCGTCGTGAATACCGATTGGGATTTAGCGGCAGAAGAAGTGTGGGATAAGAGAAACGAGTGGATGGGATTAGATTTCTTTGAAGCTTCGAATTGGAGATGTGAATTCTTCGGCTTATCGCCCGAAAGATTTAAAGAAAGTGCTTGGTATAAACCAGCAATGGAAGTATAACCGAGACAATGACAAAAGGATTAATTCAAATGCGTACTTTCGAGGACTTCTTTCATTAGTGTAATCTAATGGAGGAAGTAAATGAATATCAAAAAATGGAAAGACGCTGAATATTTCATCGTCTGCGATCGCTGGGGAAAAGAACGTGAACGTTTCGATTCCTTACCGGATCTTGCAAAACATAGTCGTTTCGCCGACGAAGACTTTTATAAGATTCGTTGGGAAATGCTTTGGAATGGCAAAGTTTCTGACGATCATTATTTACTTGGTTAAATATATTTATTACTTGACACAGACATAGAAAGCAGTTATTTTTAATTATGAAACATTCAGATGTCACTAAGAAAGGTTATACGGGTTACGTTCTCCACAATGAGAGCCGCGGCCCCTTAACGAAATTATTTCCTCAAGAATTTCCGAAACTAATTGGTCATCACATCACTCACAAGTTTGGTGTCACGGCTGATCAAGTTCCGGATGAGGCCGATGCACAGGTTGTTGGTCACGCAGTAGGAGATGGAATCGAAGCTCTTGTGGTTTCTATCAACGGATCTACTGACCGTCCTGACGGCAGCACTTACCATATTACATGGAGCCTTGATCCGGATAAGAAGAAGCCCAAAGACTCTAACGATTTGTTAAAAAACGGATGGGAGAAGTTACCGAAACCTATTGATATTAAGGTTTCACCGAAATTTTTCTCATTCTAAGCCGCCCCCTTGGCGAAATTGGTAGCACGCGTGAGACTTAAAATCTCATGACTTCGGTCGTCCCGGTTCGAATCCGGGAGGGGGCACAAAATTGAAAAGGAGAAGAAGATGTTAAAAGGTTTTTTAATTTCAATCTCTGCTATTGTCGTTTTGTTTACCGGTTACGCGGTTGCTAATCCTCAACCCGAAGTTTTTAGGTCAGGAGAAATGGTTTATCAATTAACCGAGCCTCTTCAAAGGGATTTGGTTGTTGAGTATCTGCTGGAACCGGTACCGGCATGGTCTGGTCAGTTCGATTGTGAACAATATAGGGCAAACGAAAGACACAGCCTTGCATGCAACATTTATTTCGAAGCACGTAACCAATCAATCAAAGGTCAGGTTGCTGTTGCTTTGGTAACTCGAAACCGTGTTAAGAGTGACGAATTTCCAGATACCTACTCAGAAGTGATTTGGCAGAACTATCGAAACATTGCCCAGTTCTCATGGACCCTAGACGGTAAAAGGGATCTAGTACGTGACCAAACTGCTTGGATTCTAGCCTGGAACATCGCCGGAAAGACTCTAGCAGGCAAATACGAAGATTTCACAAAAGGTGCTAAATGGTACCATGCCAATTACGTTGATCCTTGGTGGAGCAAAAAGAAAATCAAAGTGGCCCAAGTGGGTGCGCATCTATTTTATGTAAGGAAATAATATGTTCGGATGGTTTAAAAGAAAGAAAAGAAAACTAATCCTATGACCCGTCTATTAGATAAATGGGTTGAAGAGGAATCAATAGTTCCTGTTCCATGGTTCGGGCCGTACTTTACTGACAAAGCTGATAAGGCTAAAATGGAAGACGAACTTTCAGAAGTTTTCCAAGAAATGGCAAAGCCTATTCTAGCAGAAATAGAAGCAGAAGAAGCAAAAAAATGAAACCACGTAAGGTTCCAAAGAAATACCGCACCAAACATCTAACGCCGGTCGATGATACGTGCATTGCTTGTAACGGTAGCGGACGCTACGACACTTATAACTCGCCGCGATGCGGTGCTTGCAACGGAACAGGAAAGAAACGAGGAAGGTTTTAGATGATAGAATGCGCAACAGCTGAGCAATTCATGTATTTCATTTCTCTGATTCCAGAAATTGTAGAAATGATTAACAGCCAGTTATACTTCATTCATTCAGATACTGGTATTGTGATCTGGGAATACATTCCGGAAGAAGACGCGTTCTGTAGAGTAACCCATTCTGAAATTTAAGGATAGAAAATGACAATTGAATTAGATTCGAAGACCCAAAAACGTCTTGAAATTGCAGCTGAAGCACTCAGTGTTGATTTAGATGATTACATCAAATCAATTTTGGAAGAAGCTTCGATGGATTATTTCTACCACAATGATATGGATGATCCGTTCGACGACTAGAAAGTATAATTGTCGTGCTCAACCCGGCACTTGATCATCCAACCCGAATTCGAACCTTCCCTGGAACATAATTCCAATTGAGCTTCTGGATCCTTCAGGACTAATCCTTCGTCTGTGGGTGCGCCATCGATATTTTTGGCCCATTCATTTACTTCGCGCCACAACGGCTTGAACTTACCGGTGATGGATTTAGCTAACCACACGTTCGAATTGATTACCCAGTGTGAGTAGCATTCTTCTTCATCACCTTTCAAGAACAGTTCCTTCAACATCTCTTGCCGCTCGGCAAAGGTCGTTCCGACCAAATATTCGCCGTCTGCAACGAGAATGTCAAAAATGTAATGAGTGTCTTTGATCTTTTCGGAGGTTTTGTTATCCATGACCTCGGTCACGAAAACATACCAACCGGAACCAGGCAGAGCTTTGAACGGTGCGCTGGACTTTTCAGTTGGCGACCACCGTTTGTGCTCGGTATCATGCCGAGTTCGAACAATCAGTTCACGTTCTGGATTCACGTACAGAACATTGCACGTTCCGTTCTTCTTGTATTGAGCTACCCAACCGTCACGCGAATACCGACCCAATAACTCGGGGGCAGTTTTCGCGCTCGGGCGAGGTGGCCACAAGAAATCATATTCGTTAAATTGCATTAGAATGCACCTGCTTCAAGGATGCGGTCAGCTTCGACCATTTCGTCAATGCCATCGATCCAAGCATCGTACTCTGCTTTGAGTTCGTCAAACATGGCCTGCCAAATCTCGTTGGCCATTTCGGCGTCAACCCCATGCGGGTTAACTGCTGCGCTGAGATCGCCTTCAACGTATGCACGGAAAGCTTCATCAGCTTGCTCTTGAACTGTCTCGATATAACGCTTCATGTTGGACATTGTAATCTCCTGTTCCTCATTGTCTAATTACAATAACATCAACGTGATATTAATCAAGTAGAAAGGTGCATTTTTCTCATTTTTTCTGGTACTATAATGTCCTGATTTTTATGCAGAAAAATGCAGAAAGTGCAAATGAATGCTTGATTAATATCACGTTGGTGTTATCTTATAATGGTAATTAACACAAACACACGGAGAAAGCACATGGGACGTTTTGACAAAGCAGCAGCAGCAACCCCAGCGAAGCCGAAAAAAGCAGGCAAAGAAAAAGAAATCGTACAGATCAAAGGCATGAAAGAACTTGCATCGATTCGTGTCTTACAAGACGCACTTGATGGCGCCGCCGAAAGCATTAACGGTAAAGTCCTTAACCAAATGCGCGATCACTTTTCCAAGTCGGGTGCGAAAATGGGCAAGCGTCCAGACAGCTTCCGTGGCGTCGAAGGTTTTGGATCGGCATCCTGCGAAATTCGTAAGCGGTCGTCGCGTTCAGTACTGAGCGCCCAAGAGCAAGTTCTCTTGGAAGAAAACGGCATCGACTTTGAAGTGATCGTTGACCAGGAAGAAACGTTCGCAATTGACCCCAAGTACGCCCAGGACGAAGAAATGTTGGCCAAAGTTGAAGCAGCACTTGATGCAGCCGGCATTCCTGAAGACTTCATCCAACACGTTGCTAAAAAGACACGGACGGTAGCGAGCGCTCAATCGGTTGAGCAAGTGTTCCAATTACAGGACGCAGCGAAGTCACGTGAACTTATGGGCATCGTAACCACGTTGGCGATCAAGCCGAAGCTCGAAGGTGCCACAGTTGAAGACGCATTCAACGTGGTCAAAGAACTCTTCGAAGAGTAAGATCAAAAACAAAGCAGCGGGAGGGGAGAAATCCCCTCCCCCTTTATTGGAAATAAGATGCCAAAACATACAACCCAGGACCCGGCTAAACGAGCAGAACATATTGCCGAACATGAGAACAAAGTTCGGTCGCTTGATGATTTGAAAGATTGGCCGCGACCGTGGCTGAAAACTTATGATCAGGTGGTTCGGGAATTGGCCGGAAAATGAAAATCAATACTCAGCCACCAATTTTCGATGACCGGTTCAATAACCTCCGTATAAACGTCGGAGCCGAATTGACGGATATGACATTGTCGGAACTGTTGGCGCTGAAGCTGAACGTAGAACGACACCTTCTACCAGCTCTCAAAGACGAACTTGAGAAAAGACAGGTAAAGTTCTTGACTTAAACCGTATTGGTGTTATCGTATAGAACATTAAGAACGGAAAAGAATATGACTGAAATGAAGCATGATTGGATTAAGGGTTCGGGTAAGATCATTTATGATCCCGCTCGTCCTGGTCTGAAGAAGCGCCCTGAGAAGTGGTGCATTATCACCGTTGACCGTGAACTTACCCGGTACTTCCGTTGGTGGGTTGACAAGATGTACCTGAACCCGCTGGGTTTGGATAAGAACGGTTTGTGCCAGCCATCGTGGGACGCGCACATTAGCGTTATTCGTGGCTTGAACGATCTACGTCATGCTCGCAGTGATTGGAAAGACTTTTGGAAGAAGTATCACGGCGAAACTGTTGACTTCGAATACAGTTTGACGGTACGTCAGGCCGGCGACACCACTGGTTGGGATCGCCCTAACGCATATTGGTTCGTGAATGTTCGTTGCCCTAAGGCTATGGAGATCCGCGAAGAACTTGAACTACGTACCAATTGGTCATTGCACTTGACCATCGGTCGAACTTGGGAGTGATAGAATGATGACCGCGTATGAACAGTATCCAGAATTCTATGAAGACTGGTACCAGTTCTGCGTTGGTCATAAAAAATATTCGCATGAACAAGCGGTTTTAGAAGCCAAGGATTATGCCTACCAAATGGCATATATTGGTTGTTGGTCTGGATACGTCCCGGGACGTTTTGCTGAGAATAAAAAATACGACGTGGATCATCTTTACCGAAATATAATTAAAGCATAGGAGATTAAAATGTTGGTAATTTTTCTGGTTGTGGCCGGCTTGGGCTCGATGGTCGCAGCCTTAGGTTATATGATTTGTTTTGAAAATGTGACAGGAATCCATCCAAACGCACTTCTGAAAGAAAAGTCTCCGCGGTCTCGGTTCGTCTGGACTCTCTACATCGCCGGCGTGCTAATGTTTATTGGCGCTTTTGTGGTGCAAAGTTATGAATGATCTTATGAGTGGATTTACATAGGGCTAATTGTGGGAGCAGCGATAGCCTTCACACTAACTTCAATATATTGCTACGCTACAGGGGGCGTCCTATGAAGAAAGTGCTTGACTTATATCAACTTGATGTTATCATAAGGAACATTAAGAAATAGGTAGGGATCAAGCAAATGCAAAAAGTCAAACTCGCAATGTTGGGCGCCGGAAAATATGTGGTTTTGGATCAACGATATAACATGATTTTCACAATATCTTCGGGTTCCATCCGGGTCAACAAGCCTTGGAAGTGGCAGCGTGTTTGGCGCTTGAACCCGGAATCAGTTCCGGCTAAGAACCGGCGTTGGCGCCAACCCGGCGACACAAATAGCTTACGTGATTTGTTGACGATCATGACCGCAACCGGCTACGAGTTTACGAACAGGCCGGGTCCAATGCATGTTTTGAAAGGTTTCTAAGATGGCTTTAACCGCAGGTGTTTTGGTAACTGACGGCAAAAGATTGCTGATGGGTCACAGCACGAACAATACCTTTTGGGATCTTCCCAAGGGAGAATTGGATTCCGGTGAGAGCCCTCTGGAAGCCGCTGTTCGTGAGCTCAAAGAAGAGACGGGTTTAGATGCCCCAATCGAAGAGTTACGTGACTTAGGTAAATTCATGTACCGTCCGGGT
>Ga0075110_1000444_pt1 | contig 20573 bp, 20 predicted proteins | sample AntAceMetag02UK8_FD_69799 | JGI IMG/M metagenome (GOLD analysis project Ga0075110, IMG submission 69799) | Saline lake microbial communities from Ace Lake, Antarctica - Antarctic Ace Lake Metagenome 02UK8 | ecosystem: Environmental > Aquatic > Non-marine Saline and Alkaline > Saline | place... | reverse complement strand
CCCCGCTGGTTTGCTAAAGGTAAACTCCCAAGTGTCGGTCGCAATCAAGCGTTTAGATTGGAGTTTAAGGAATAGTTTACGCTTGACGCGGAACACGTAGCTAAACGCGTTCCCTAGAACTAACGCTAGTTCTGGTGTCATCGCAAACACTGGCGCCAAGATGGCCATGCTCGCAAGCGCCCCAACCAATGCGCCGTACCACACCTGATGGCTTCGTTTGGGCGGCATAGTAAACGGCTCGGTCAGCATAAAAAATGCCAAAAATAGCGTCGGGAACGATATGAAATAGACCAAAGTAGAATCGACCAACGGCAGACCAAACCGGACCGACTCAATCAAGAACACTAGCAAGCCGACACCGATAAACGCACCAATCATCGCACTGCGGCGCACTTTAGCCACAATTAGGACCCCGAGTAGTACTACCGGCCAGAACAAAATCGGGTTCGCGACCCACCACTGGAATATATCGGTGTTGTAGCTGTGTCCGGTCAAGAGGTTATACCCACCAATCCCGACCACCAGTAGCACGGCACCCAGCGCCGCGGCGTTGAATATGTGCTGCTGGCGGTAGGTAATGATGTATTTCGAGACAGTCCCTAGTGCGACTGCCGACAGCAATGCCCAGTTGGTCACAATGCCTTCGTAGGGCACCATCATGAAAAACAGGATGAGTGCCGTGATCACCGATGACTCGTGGTTGGCGTGTACGCGCCAGAGTTTGGCACAGACGACGTTGAGGATGAGTGCCGTGGCAACCGCAAGCACCACTGCCGTCAACTGAGCCCCGATGCTGTATACCAGTAGGCCAAATGCACTAGCTAGTAATGAGCAAACCACCAGCGCCCACAATGACAAAGACACCAACCGATACATCCCGATTTTGTCGGTCAGCCGGTTAGGAATTGCTAGTACGCTAGAAATAAACCTGGAAATGTAACGCGTCATACTTTATACTAGTATAAACTACTTTAAATTTAAATCTTTCTGTATGCCGTATATCATCGCTTTTGTTATTATTATTGTCGCTGCGGGCGCACTCTTGCTGTTCCGACAACCAGCCGAGGTTCCCGTTTCAATGGTCGAAGAAATTCCTGGAGAGCCGGTCGAGCAAGCCAATAACTTCCCCGAAGGATTCACCCCACCAACCGAACCACCTCCAACCATGAACCCGGTTGACGAAGCAGCGGCAACTGAACCCACAGCTGAGATTAACGGTGGAGCAGCCGCGGCTGGACCCGCAGCTGAGATTGATAGCGCGCCAGCAGCCACTGCAGATGCGGCGGCCGCAACCACTCAACAGTTCGTCGCTAAAGCGTCATATTTCACCCCCCGCCGGACCAAGCACGACATGGTGATTACTCTGGAACTAGACGGCACAACTATCATTGACGCAAATATTACCTATGACGGTGGACCAGCTGTCACACCGGCCCACTCTGGGTTTGATGGAGCGTATGGAGCCGCAGTTATCGGACAAAACATCAACAACGTCGAACTATCACGGGTGGGTGGCGCGTCACTGACATCAGTCGCGTTCAACCAAGGGGTCGCGGAGATTCGCGCCCAACTCTAATTGCGGATGAAGTATTCTTTCCAAGCACTCGGGACGCAGTGGTGGATAGAGATATTCGGCGAGCTAGTAGCGCAGCGAAGTGACGAGGTCAAAGACTTTATTACCTCGTACGTGTCGATCTACGAGCAGAACTACTCCCGCTTCCAGCCAGATTCGCTGGTGTCGACCCTTAACCGTGACCGAACGGTAGTCAACCCCACGCCAGAATTCGTCCAGCTACTTGAGTACGGCAAGCGGCTGTACCTGCGCTCAGATACCCACTTCAACCTTTTGACTGGGCATATACTGGAATCCAAAGGCTACGACGCAGATTACACCTTTACCGCCAGTGGACCGGCAGTCGGACCAGGTAACCCTGTGATTGATTTACAGATCAGTCCTGATCAGATCAGGTTGACAGGTGACGCTAACCTTGACCTCGGGGGATTTGGCAAAGGCTACCTCGTCGACCTGCTCGCTAGGCAACTACAGCATACGCACCGCATCGAGCAGTTTTTGATTAACGGCGGTGGCGACATGTATGCCACCCACAAAAATAATCAACCAATTACCATCCACCTCGAACACCCAACCAAACCCGGCGTCATGATTGCCAACACCACGCTTTATAATAATGGGTTTGCCGCCTCCAGCCCCCATCGACGAGTGTGGGAGAACAGCACCGGCACCCACACCCACATCGTCTCTGACAACCTCACCGCTGACGCGACGTTTATCAAGGCTGCTACTACCGCGGACGCAGACGCGTTTGCCACCGCCGCCCTGATGATGAACCAGCACCAGATTGAGCAGCTGGTCAAAACAGAGCGACTAGCGGTCGCTCAGTTTAACGCTCAATCAGAACAGCTGAAATCTACCAAAAATTTCTCCAGTTAGTCCGTAAGATTGGGTTACACTCAGCGTCATAGACAGCAGACATAGTCACTCCAATCAGACAGACACTAGTTCACCCAGGGTATAGTAGAAACAGAGGTTTACTTAATCACCCACCGTTAACCCATATATAATTATGAATAAAATAATTATCGCCCTCCTGGTCTTGGCCGCGTTGATTGCTGGCTGGTTTGTGCTGACAGCATCAAACAAGTTTGACTACGTGGCGACCGTCGGCGCTGAGATTACCGAGCTAGCAGCAGAACTAGTTGCACTTGACGCGCAAGTATTGGCTGGATCACTAACAACTGCAGCGGCCACAGAGGCCAAGGTACGCATCGTCACTCGACTCAACTCGATCAACCAAGCCGCCACCGCATCGGAACAACTACAACTGACAGCGGCGCAGCGGGCACAGCTGGTAGCTGGCCTCGAACGACTCAAAAACATCCTGATAGCGCACCAAGGTACGCTCAACAACGTCGAATCAAGCGCGAACGAAACCAACGTTCAAGCTGAACTAGCGCGCGATGGTGGATCATACAAGCGCAGCAAACACCTCAACCTAGTAGTAGCCGACACCATACATGACCTAGAAGCCACCGTGGCTGACTCAGTCCAGGACTACGAGGCTAACATCGAGCTCGACACCCAGATTGACACCATAGTCGACGCCACTGAAGCCCAGGTAGAAGTAGACCAGGCAGCGGAAGTGCCGGTAGAAGCAACCACACCAGAGGCGACCAGCACTGCAGAAGAGCCAGCCGAGACGGCAGTACCCGAAGAGCCAGTAGCAGCTGCACCGACAGAAGAAACTGAACCAGTCACTATCAACCCAGTCGAAGCCAAAGTATCAACCGAAGCCGAAGCTGAAGTCCAGCTGGCAAACTAACCACCACACCAAAGAATATCGACTAGCGCTGCCTACCGGCAGCGCTTTGGTGGTTCATGGGTCAGTCTCCACTATCACGTCGCGTGTCCCAGACGCGCAGAATTTGTATTTCATTATTGTTTACTCGGTAGACAAATACAAAGGGCGTCCGACTGATCGGCAACAATCGGACGTTAGTACTATCACTCCCCTTACGGCCCAAGTATGGGTTAGCAAGCAACGCCGCCTCGGTGGCGTAGATATGCTGCCGGGCAGCCGGTACCCCTGCTACGAACACTTGCTCATAGTACTGTCGCAACCACCGTAAGTCCGACTCAGTACTTGGTAGATAAACCAACAGCATGACTAGCGAATGATGTCTATTGTCGGTGCTGCTTGTTCACTATCGGCACCCCAACTATCGATCCACTCATGCATGGCTGCCTGAGAGATGAATCTTCCTTTGGTAGTTTCCTCCAGTGCAGTGTCAATCGCCGCGTGATACACATTTTTCTGGGCCAACATAGTTTTAATCGCCTGGGTAGCTAACTGAGCCGCAGAACGATCCTCACGTTTTGCTTCAAGTTCGAGCGCAGCGCGCACGTCGTCAGCTAGGCGAATAGTATACGGAGACGTTTTCATATACTTACATTGTATTACAGTATCTATCTATTGCAAGCTACTCTGCCGTATTATCTGGAGGAGGACATACTAAAACAGCCCAAGTGAAGTTAGAGCAATATTGCAGTTGCGCTACAAGCTGCAAGACGTTCTGTCTCTAACTTCACTTGGGCTGTCCTATAATCGGTATTTCTCGCCCCGAAACCGTCTAAACTGGATGATGGTGCGGCTGTTGGGGTGGTATGTGAGGAGCCGTACGAGTGTACGATGACGACCACACTACGCAAAACAGTCGTAGATTCGCCAGTTTAGGCTGTTTCGGCCTCTTTAGCTAGAATCATGGCTTTCACCCGCATGGTCGATACCACCGCGTCACGGTTCCGCTCGTCTAGCTGCATGGTGATGAATTTAATCGTGTCTTGCAGGTTGGGGATGCGGACGTTCTCAAGGGCTGATACCCGCCGGCGGGTTTTCTCGATTTCTTCTGCCAGCATTTCGGCGGTTTTCTCTAGCTGTGCTAACCGGAGGATGTCGACGAACACTTCGTCGAACTTGACGATGGCGTTGTCGAGGTCTCCAGTGGTTTCGAGCATGCCGTATGAGAACGCTGAACCGGTCTTGGTGACGGTGAATTCAGGGATTTTGACTGACATGATGCTCTGGATTTTGACGTCTAGGTCAATCCTAGCGTTAGGGGCCATAAAGGCCGTGTCAAGGGCCGCAGCCGCAGTCATCGCGCTCGCCCGCGTGTACGAGTCAAATGCCGAACCTAGCCGCGCCTCGACGGATTCACGGAGCGCCTTAGCTTCATAAATAACCACCATAAATTTCTTCACGAGACCATCTCGCTTGTCTTTGAGTAGTTTGTGACCCTTTTGCGCTAATTTCAACTCTTTTTTGAGCGTAAGTAGTGACACTCGGGTGGGGCTAACCTTAAGAATGGCCATAGACTAAGCCGCTGGTTCAGTTACCTCCTGCTTACCCAGGTACTGTTCAATTTCAGCCGCCTTGACTCGTTTGAGTGACGTTCGTGGTAGCAGGCGGAGTAATTCCCAACCGATATCGAGTGACTCTTCTACTGAGCGGTTTTCGTACTCACCTTGACCGACGAATTTGGTTTCAAACGCTTCGGCGAACCGCAAGTGGGCGCGGTCGGTGTCATCGAGTGAGGCTTCCCCGAGCACAACTGCCAGGTCGCGGACTTCGCGGCCGGTGGCGTACGACGCAAACAGTTGGTCTTTGAGGTTTTTGTGGTCACCACGGGTTTTGCCTTCCCCGACCCCAGCTGACCAGAGACGTGAGAGTGAGCCTTGTACGTCAACCGGTGGGAAGATGCCTTGGTTAGAGAGGTCGCGCGAGATCACGAACTGCCCTTCGGTAATGTAGCCGGTGAGATCCGGTACCGGGTGGGTCTTGTCGTCGTCTGGCATGGTGAGGATGGGAATCTGGGTGATAGTCCCCTTTTTGCCTTTGATCGCTCCCGCTCGCTCGTAGAGGGTGGAAAGGTCGGTGTAGAGGTATCCGGGGTAGCCGCGTCGGCCGGGGACTTCTTTGCGGGCAGCTGACACTTCGCGCAGTGCTTCACAGTAGTTGGTGAGGTCGGTCATGATCACGAGTACGTGCTTGCCTTTTTCAAACGCCAGGTACTCAGCGGTCGTCAGCGCCATGCGCGGGATAGAGATACGCTCCACCACTGGGTCAGCCGCGGTGTTCATAAACAGCACTGATCGGCCGAGCGCTCCCGCTTCTTCAAATTCTCGACGGAAGTATTCGGCTTCTTCAAACGACACTCCGAGAGTCGCAAACACGATGGCGAATTCCCCGCCGTCTTTTACCGACGCTTGGCGAGCAATCTGGGCTGCGAGCCGAGCGTGCGGTAGTCCAGCACCAGAGAAAATCGGGAGTTTTTGTCCGCGCACCAACGTGTTCATCACGTCGATTGAACCAATACCCGTTTGGATAAAGTCATTGGGGAATTCTCGTGAGTAGGGGTTGATTGGGTCACCGGAAATTGGCAGTCGTTTCTCTGGCACGAGGGCTGGACCACCGTCGATGGTCTCACCTGAGCCGTTGAACACTCGCCCCAGCATGTCTTCACTGACACCGAGTTTGAGAGTTTCGCCTTTGAACCGGGCGCGGGTACCCGCTGCGGTCATGCCAGCGGTTGAAGCAAACATCTGTACCACGGCTGTACCTTTACTGGTATCGAGCACCTTGCCATACCGGGGAGCTTTTTCTCCTGGTACGTTTACTTCGACGAGTTCTTCGTATTGTGCCCCCTCCACTCCGTCAATGACGAGTAGTGGTCCGGCGATATCTACGATGTTTGTGTATTCTTTATTACTCATACAAATTAGTTTACCAGGCTATTAATTTCGTCCTTGATGATGGTTTGGTAGGCTTCGAAGTCTTTGATCTCCCAATCGAGCTGCTCTTTGAGGGTCGCTACTTGCGCGATACATTTCAGGCTGGTGAATTTTTTGAATTCAAAGTCAGGCAGAGTCACTACTGGTAGTCCAGCATCATAGAACGTCATGATTGATTTCAACATACCGTACTGACGTTTCAGTGGTGTGTACGCATCGTCTGGTGAGAAGGCGTCCTGGAACAGGTAATCTTCTCGCAGCATCCGCGCTACTTCGAGGATCAAGCGATCGTTAGCTGAGAGTGACTCCATCCCAACTAGTCGAACGATTTCGATTAGTTTTGATTCTTCTCCGAGTAGTTTGAGGGCAGCGTCTCGGTAGTCAGAGAAATCAGGTGCCACTTCACGCGCCCAGAAGTCTTTGAAGTTTGGGGCGTAGAGCGAGTACGACGTTAGCCAGTTGATGGATGGGAAGTGTTTTTTGTACGCCAGTCCTGAGTCGAGTGACCAGAACGTTTTGGTAACGCGTAGCGTCGCTTGTGACACTGGTTCGGACAAGTCTCCACCTGGAGGCGACACCGCTCCAATCACCGTCAGTGAGCCGATTCGTCCCTCACTCCCCAGGGCAGTAACAATACCAGCGCGCTCGTAGAATTCAGCGGTTCGTGATGACAAATACGCTGGGTACCCTTCTTCACCCGGCATCTCTTCTAGGCGACCAGAAATCTCACGCATGGCTTCAGCCCACCGTGAGGTTGAGTCGGCCATTAGCGCCACGTTGTAGCCCATGTCTCGATAGTACTCGGCGATGGTGATTCCGGTGTAGACACTAGCCTCACGCGCTGCTACCGGCATGTTTGAGGTGTTAGCAATCAGAATGGTTCGTTTCATCAAGTTCTCGCCAGTGTTCGGGTCAACTAGGTGCGGGAATTCTGATAGTACTTCGGTCATCTCGTTGCCGCGCTCACCACAACCGATGTAGACGATAATCTCGGCGTCACAGTACTTGGCGATACCCTGTTGAGTCACTGTTTTGCCCGCTCCAAATGGACCCGGGATTGACCCGGCTCCACCCTTGGCGATGGGGAAAAATGTATCAATTGAACGGCCACCGGTTCGCAGTGGTTCAGTTGGAAATATCTTGGCGGTTTTGGGCCGCGCTACTCGAATCGGCCAGTACTGCAGCATGGCGACTGATTGTGAACCATTTTCAGTCTGTAGGGTAGCTACTTCATCAGTCACGGTGAAATCGCCACTATTGATGGCTTCGATTGTACCTGACATCGCTGGCGGCACCATCACTTTGTGCACGATGACGGACGTTTCTTGCACCTCGCCCAGCACGTCTCCACCTGACACGACATCTCCCACTTTAGCTACAGCCGTGAAGGGCCACTTTTTTGCCATATCTATCGGGTCGGCTTCGATCCCTCGTTTGATGTATTGGTTACCCGCTACTGCTTCGATGGTTTTGAGCGGACGTTGGACACCGTCGTAAATAGATTCTAGTAATCCTGGAGCTAGAGCAACAGACATCACGCGACCAGTGCGGTATACCGGGTCTCCTGGTGCAATACCAGCGGTTTCCTCATACACCTGAATCGCCGCCTCATCGCCGTGGAGCTCGATGATTTCACCCATCAGTTTTTCGTCTGACACCCGAACAACCTCGTAGAGTTTAGCTTCACTCATACCCGTTGCCCGCACCAATGGTCCGGTCACTCGTTTGATGACGCCGGCTGCTTTTGTGAAGTCTGTTGTTGTTTCCATAGTAATGTTATTAAAATTGTGACTGATTAAATAATTGCACTTCCGACAGCCTGTTCGGCTAATCGACGGAGGCGGGCAATCGCAACCCCTTTGCTTCCGGCTGGGCCCGGTAAGACAATGACGGCCGGGAGGGGGCCACTGACTACCTTAGCGTATTCGGCTGGGTCGATGTTCGTGAGTAAATCCTCGATCACACACACAACGGCGTATTTGACGTCACTGGCTGGATCCAGGGTGAGTTTTTTGATGCGTCGTAATTCTTCAAGCGCGACTTCGCCGGTCTGAGCATCAATCGCCTCTACCCCCAACGCCCGGAACCCTGACACCATATCAGTTGGACCAACAATAGCTATTTTGTACTGATTAGGGTTAGTTGTTGACATAGGCCAGGCGTAAATTAGATCGAATAGCAGCCTCACTCATACCACTGTTTTTGCCCACAACGATAGTGCGGACGTTGGCAGCTGACTGTCTTGATTGCAAGTAGAATAACACCAGTGAGGCTGAACTGAACATGTCGAAACTAGCTTGTTTTGACATATAAACCAGATACTCGTCCGCTCGTGCATCGATGTGGGTGGTGTTCCCAGTGGCCGCAAACTGCTCGATGGCGATACGCCAGAAAGCTTCACCGCCAAGCTGAGCAAACGCTACCAGCACTTGTTCTTTGGTCTCGATTTCACGCTCGGCAAACGTGCCGCCGGTAATGAACACCGGACTGAATTTGATTTGGTCATACGTTGCAGCGCGCAGGCGGGCTTTGAGATTGTACAGGTCGACGATAGCGCGGACATATTTCCTAATGAACGGGTCTTTGAACCGCTCCGATATCCCAGTCGCTGTCGCAAAGAACAACTGATCAAACACGCCATCAACCTGATCAATGTCACCCGCATTTGCATGACGCACCGCCTCGGTGTACGACTCTTGCCAGCTCATTTGGAGCCGGTTGAGTTCACTGCGATCGGCCATGGCGTACAAGTACGCCGGATCATAAATCCCGCGCGCGGACACAAACTGAGCCACGTCGGCGAACCCTTTGCCGATGGCTTGGGCTTTGGCAAACACGCGCAGGTTATGGACATCGTACTGCAACCACAACACTCGCAACATATCACCGTCTGGGGCGATCCGGTGTAGGAGCTTTTTCGCTTTGATCAGGGTGGCTTCGATTGCGACGGCAATATCAGCGTCCTGCAACACATACGGCGCCAAGTAGGTTTCTTTCAGAGCAGACTGCAGATCATCTCCAGCGTCCGCTACTAACAAACGATCAATGTCGGTTTTAGTGAGGAGATATTGCGCGAGTGTGTTCGCTCGGCTCGCACTGTAGATATACTGCGTTTGCATGGTTATGAAGATGTTTGTATTAGTTCCATTTCGAGGTTTGGTCGCACCTCTGACAAAGTGCGATCAAACGAGGCATCGTACACGCCGTCACGGGCGACGACGATGAGTCCCGCTCGCACCGCTGGGCTCGGGATTACTTCGGCTTGTATGCCCAGCGCAGTTAGGATGTCCTTGGTCTCGTCAGCTTTATCCGCGGGCGACTGCACTGAGATCACTTCCACTCCGGCTGGCAACACTGCTTGTGCTCGTTTGGTGTACCGCGCGACGTACTCGGCACCAGATTCTGCGAGCACCGTTGTCGCTACCTGTTCGAACAGTCCGTCAATTGCGGCGCGCTTGGCCGCAGCCAAGGCGATCTTGGCCGATTGGTTGGCTTTAGCAGTGGCAACTAGTTCTTGGTGCGCTTTTTTCTTGGTCAGTTGTACCTCAGCTCCACGTTGTAGGTCGGTGATGACACGTTTCGTCTCGGTCTCAACGGCAGCCGTAGACGCAGCGGCAGCTGCCACAATGGTAGCGATTTGCGCGTCGGCATCATTGGTGATTTTGGTGGTGAGCGAATTTGTCATACTGATACCTAGTTAACAATTGAGATAAGGAGGATGAAGCTGATGAGAACTCCAAAAATCGCCCAGGTTTCTACCATCACAGACAGAACGATAGCTCGTCCCATGTTGGCTTCGTCTTTGGCGATCATTGAGATTCCTGAAGCGGCGACCATCCCTTGGTACATCCCTGAGAAATAGCCTGAAATACCAATTGGTAGACCAGCCATGAAATACTGTAGTCCCTGTGAGACCGTCAGTGTTACAGCTTCTCCACCCCCCAGGATTCCTGAAAAGTTCAAGATAAGAAAGGCTCCAACCAGACCGTAAATCCCCTGTGACCCAGGCAACGCCTGCATCAGGAGCATCTTTCCAAACAGCTGTGGCTTCTCTCCGAGCACTCCCGCTGCAGCTTGTCCAGCGTGTCCCATACCGACAGCTGACCCACTAAACCCCAGCGCAGCGGCGATAGCTGCTCCAGCAAATGCGAGTCCAATTCCGATAAATTCCATAATAGTTACTTTTTATTGTTTATTAATTATTCAAACCTCTATTCATCTGACACCACCACGTGTAGCGCCGTACGTTTCAGAGGTTTAAACTCCCGACCGGTTCCAGCAATAAACTTGCCAAAAAACTCTACAAACTGCAGCCGAGCACTATGGATGAAGGCACCCAACGTGTTTACGGCCAAGGTAAAGAGGTGACCTATCACCAACACTACGATAGCGAGCACCGGACCAACGTACGGTGTCCCACTGACAATCTCAGCAATGAGATTGACGGCAAATGCCAGCGCAGTGGTCGCAAGACCAAGGGCCAAGAGACGTGAGTACGACAGAATGTCAGAAAAATATCCGATACTGGCGTACAGACTCAGTGCAGCGGACTGCACTTTCTCGAGGATAGTCTGACCCTTGCGACCACTGGCAAGCACAACTGCAATCAACCCAACGTAAATCAAATTGATTAACTGTTCTGGGGTCGCAAAATCAACGTATCCAGTGAAGACACCAAGATACGCAATCGCGACACAAAACACAAACAGCCACGGACCTTGGTCCAAAATACCGTTCGTCAGTTCTCCGTTGCGGGCATCACTGTAGATCTTGAGTAGCATCCCCACCATCACCTGGAATACCCCCAACCCAAGCGCTAGGTAGAACACTGGTAACGGGTTGCCAATCGGGTCAAACACCTGGATGGCACGTAACCAAGACGGCAGTGATTCAGCCGCAATACCGAGGTACCCCCCAAATAGTAGACCGACCAGCGCCGACCCCAACCCCATAAAGAGCAGCAGTTTGGCAAACGTCCGCACGATGGGGGCGACTTTGAACAACGTCAGGATAATCGTCGCGACTGCCATCAAGAAAATCCCATACCCAACGTCGGTCAATGACAAACCGAAAAATAGGAAAAAGAATCCCGCTAAGAATAGCGTCGGGTCGAGGTCGCGGTGACCAGGCATACCATACAATCGGGTCACGACTTCAAACGGCTGGATGAACGCGTGGTTAACGATATCAACCGGCGGCTCCTCGCCCTGAACCAGCTCAAGTTCGCTGACGAGCGCTGCGATGTTCTGCTCAGCAAAGGTAGTTTCGATAGCTGTGCGTTTCGATGCGTTCATCCACCCCTCAAACACCACGCTACTGGCGGTCGCTCCAGCCACCGCAACAGTCGCAAACCGATCGCGCTGCCACGAGAGTACCTCAGCTGCAATCCGCAACTGCCGTAGATGAGTGTGGGCAAAATGCTCCGCCTGGTCATGCACAATCCCCAACTCTCCGTTCCCCGCCGCCAATTTCTCTTCGGTAGCGACCAGTTCAATCTCGGCAGATTCAAACCCTGCCGGTGCAGTGATGATTTGCAGTTGTTTAGCTTCTAACTGCTTTTGTAGGTCAGTCGCTGTGAGGGCGTCAGTTGCCACTGTGACAGCGCACAGATTGGGATTATTTTCAACGGTAGTTAGCTGTGCGGTAATGACGTTGGTTGCAAGGAAACCAGTTAGGACTGCTTCGAGCGGTTCGGGGTTTTTGGGTGCGTCTTTTGGTCGGGTGACGAGGATTGTGTAGGTGGTAGCGGTTTTGAGGTGAGACAATTTAAGCGGGACTGCTTTCCAGATCTGCAACAAGGCCGCTTGCTCGGTGAGCAGTCGAACAGCATTGGTTTTTTCGGCCAACTCGACTTGGAGTGTCTCTTGGTCCACCACGATTTGTGACACAGCGTCAGTATCAGTGGTGTATTTCTTCACCGCCACTTCGGTCAGGTCAGTGGTGGTGCCATCACGGAGGGTGCGCCAGAGACTTTTTTTTACTTCGTATGGCGCCAAGAACCCCACCGCGTGCTGCAGTCTCGGGAGGAGCTGGGCGTGTGGGAACTCAGCAGTTGCCGACGTGATTTTGGAGGCGTCGACTTCAGTAAACTCCATCACTCCCGCTCGTTGCAAGGTTTGCAAAAGTGCCTCCGTATCAGTACGGTGGACGACAATCTGAACTTTTTGCATTGTAACAACAGCCATAAAATGTATTACGAGAGAGCTTCGTTAATCTTTCGTTCTAGTTCGGTCTTTTTTTCAGCAAACGCAGCGCTGATCGCAGCGGCGTCTTTGGTAGCTTGGGTAGTGATTGTTTTGGAGTTGAGTTCTACTGTGTTCGTGTGTTCAGCCAGCGTCACTGTTTCGTGTGCCGCCAGTCGAACTGTTTCATCAGCGATAGCAGCGGCTGAGGCGTTTTTAGCATCGGCAATCTGTTGGGTGGCTGCAGCTGTAGCCGTCGCAACCTTGGTGGCAGCATCCTGTTCAGCTTGCAATACGTGGTCTAAAACAGTCATATAATCGAGAACAATCAAATAATTTAAGCGTGACCATAGTACACCCGTCAGATGTAGCGTCAAGTTGATTATTGGCATAAGTTTTGATGGCTAAGTGATAGGAAAGCTGAATGCTATATTTAAGTAATTCCCTCACCATGTATACTAATCGTATGAAATTTATCTTGCTGGCGATTGGTGGGTTTATCTTACTTTTGATTATTAATTCGTTCCTCGGTGGTGATCCATTAGGCTAAAACCTAAAAATGCCCATGTATCGCATATGATACATGGGCATTTTTTATCCCACATCGAGTGTTGGATAAGGAATCGAAAAATAACTGATTACATATTATGATGAGTTACAATCAGTCAGTTGTATTTTGATTTGTCTGACACTCGGTGTTGGACATTTTGGAATTATGGTAGGCTCACATTTATGGAACTCCCCCCTTATGTAGTACTGGACAAAGCGGTCGGCCAAACGCCACTGCAGTCTATGGAGGTGTGGCGACAGACGCAGCCGTCCGAGTATGCCAACCTTCCACTGACCTACGCCGGTCGCCTCGACCCAATGGCGTCGGGTAAGTTACTCGTGCTCATTGGCGAAGAGTGCAAACGCAAAGAGCAGTATCTCGCCCTCGACAAAACCTACCAGTTTTCGGTGTTGCTTGGGATTGGGTCTGATACGCATGATGTGTTGGGGCGATTGCACACAGATACGTTTCTTCAAACCAAAGACCTTTCTTCTGGAGCGCTCAGGGCCACTTGGCCAAGTCTTACCGTCCCTGATGACCTGTCAGTTCTTGAAACTCAGCTTCGTGGTATTTGTGAGCAACTCACCGGAGCCATCGAACTCCCCTACCCCCACTTTTCATCCAAAACCGTGCAAGGTAAACCATTACATATGTGGACGCTCGAAGGTCGCCTCCATGAGATCTCCATCCCAACCAAAACCTCAACTATCTATTCCTTGCAACTGGACAATATCGAAACCAAAACCCGAGCAGCAATCTGCGCCGAAGCTCGAGCCAAAATCGACACTATCCCAGAAGTAACCGAGACTAGTAAAACCCTCGGCAACAACTTCCGCCGCGTAGACGTACGCCAAGACTGGAAACAAATCAAAAACTGGCCGACATCGGATGTCGGCCAGTTAGATTGGTACGGCTCTCTTGCCTTGCCTGAGCTGTACAAGATCGCTCATTTTACTTGTGTTGCTAGCAGCGGGACGTATATGCGGACCCTAGCTAAACTAATCGGTCAGAAACTTACGACACCGATCCCAAGCCTAGCCTGGTCAATCCACCGCACCCAGATTGGAGTGTTTAATAGCGAAACTCAACGCTGGGGAAAAGAGTTTTGACGCGGTTTACTTTGACGGTGTCTCCCTTTCCAACTCCTCCACCTTTTCTACATACGCTAGTGCTGCCAGGACAAACTCGGCGTGGCTCCAGACTAAAGGTGAGGCGCTGAGGTGCTCCCTAGTATCTGGTTGCATTTGTTCTGACAGGGTTCCACTGGTGCTGGCGTGGCTACAGGTCCATTCTAGGATTTCTAACGGGTAGGTGAGGTCATCCTTGGTTTTGGCAATTTCTATGTAGTACCGGGCAATCCAGAGCGTACAGATGACCCACGGGTTAGGGCTGCCGGCTGATTGCTGGGTGTAGTAGGTGTCGCCTTCGTAGCGAATAAACCCTTTGGCTGCGCCGTGGACCTGAAGTTTTGCCTCTACGGCTTTGACCATACTGACCATCCGCTCATCATCGAGATCAAATACTTCAAACAGTTGTAATCCATACAGACTACTGGTGTCGATTACCCTGTCGTACTCCAGCTCATCATCGACGTGCAGCACGTGTTTTACAAACGTACCGGTTTTTTTATCAAATAACACATCGCCAATCGCGGTTTTGATTCGACTGGCGACCGCTTCGAACGTCCGGGCGGGACCAGCTTTGCCGAGCAACTGAGCGAATTTGGCCGCCGCCATTAGGCCGGCGTAGGTGCTAGCAGCAGTGTAGGTTGAAGTACCGTATTTCTCCTCCCAGAGATCAAATGACGCCTGCGGGAGCCCAGTTGTCGACTCAATGTACTCACACATGAATTCAGCTGCTGGTTCGATAAAGCTGTTATAGAGACTCTCAATGAACTCGATGTCTTTGTATTGCTGGTAGTGTTTCCACAATGCAAATAGAATCGAAGCAGTCTCGTCTTCTTGGATGGGAAGCTGTGCCTCGCCGTTAATCATCCAGGGGTGCCAAGAACTCCCCAGCACGCCATCAGTGCGATACTTGTGCATCAGGTACCCACCTGGCTCCTGGCAACGAGCCATGAATTCAAAAAACCGACGCGTCACATCGCGGTACCCGGCCCTATCAAACGCTAAACTAATCATCGCCCCATCGCGTGGCCAGACGTAGCTGTAGGTATCGCGCCCGTGGTGCAACATATCGGTGTCACTACTGGCGATGGTGCCGCCACGGTTATCCGTGTGCACCCGCATAATCATCAGGGAACGCTTGTAGAGGGTCCGTAAAGCAGCTGGCAGGGCGGTCATATCACGATCGTCTTTACCTAACCACGCTGTCCAGTATGCATCAGTTGAAGTAATCAACGCGTCAGGGGTCTCATCCAAAACGAGTTCATCGAGAGTATGAGCCTCAGACACAGATTTGGCGCAGACAATCCAGTAGTGGGCCTGATTAGACTCACCAGCTTCCAGATCAAAAGTCAGTGCCAAAACGGAATCAACTGACCCGTGTTCGATTGGATTACTTTCAAGTCGGCCATCTTCAGCATCAAGCCACGTCCCCTCTTTACCTTCGATTCCAAACAGACCGATGTTGTATTCTTTAAATTGTTTGCCATTGGCGTAGGCGTTGACGAGCAGCGTCGTCTCGCCTTTGTAGTGCACTATCGCCCCTACACGCGGGTCAAAATACCCGGTGTCACCGCGTCTGGATTCATAGATTCTAAATTGTTGAGCGAGAAACAGTTTCACTTCGCGCGTGCGGTCGCCACTATTGGTGATAGTAAAGTGTCGCAAGAACACATCATGCTCATTGTGCACGGTGTCGCGACTAGCGAGCGTGATCCCCAGCTCACGATTTTCCGCAAACATCGACCCGACGCAGGTATGCTCCTCACCACCAATGGTCACCCGCCAGGCTGGGTCGTCAAGCCACGTCATCTTGCCATCAACAAACACCCCAACGCGGTGGACATAATTCCCGCTCGCGCCACTGACATGGTTTGCTTCTCCAACAAACGGATAGTACAAGTCACGAACCTGCCCGCGGTTATCTAATCCAACGAGCACATTGCCATTTCCGACCGTGACCGACCGAGCCATACGCTAGATTGAATACAGTTTAAGATGTTTCACCACGATTGTCCGGGCATTTTTTTGCGTTTTGGCTTTCTTCAAATCAGCTGCACATGCAGCGTCGCTCAGCACCGTGTCCACCCAAACAGAAAAGTCGTTGCGGTCGCCATGGGCATGGAACTGGTAAATGTCTTTGTCCATGTTAGCAAACGCGTCGTTGAGAGCCATCAGACTGTTGAGAACCTCACCGTTCTGGACCCAGAATGATTCTTGGTCAGACGCAAACACCAAGTCTTTGACCGGTTTTTTCATCGCAGTCGCCTTGGGAGTTTTGTTGGCTTTCTTGGTGGTGGTTTTCTTGGCGGTTACTTTTTTCTTAACGGTGGTTTTTTTAGCCACTGGATTTTTTTTCACAGTCGCTTTTTTAGCGATTGTCTTGACACTTTTTTTGGTGACGGGTTTTTTGGTAGGCATAAGAACGTAAGAACAGTTGAGTAGTAATGACTATAGTCTATCACGTGGACTGGTTACTGCGAGGGACAACTGGGAAGATTGACTTGAACCGGTTCCAGATGTTTTGTAGAGGATGTAGTCGCTGTTTTTCTTCTGGCTTGATGGTTTGGTTATCGTGCGAGACGCGGCCAGACTCAGCGTCGTCACGGCTATTGCTGGGAGGGTTCACGCTCGGCGGTGCAAGTGGGACAAAATCGGTACTGCCGCTGACCTGACTGACAACCTCACTCTCGGCGGCTTGCTTAGCAACCTGCTCGTTCACCACGTGATCAACCCGCAATTTGAGATCAGACAACGCATTCATAAACGCGATGTATGCATCGTACGGGGATTCGTACGGGGAGAAATACGCGTGCACGTCTCCGTCGTTAGACCACTTGGTACACATGTAATAGAAATGGTCTGAGGTTTGCAGCTTGCGCCATTTCTCGATCAAGTCACGCTTGCCGGATTTCATCACGTTTTCCTCCATCTTGTACGTCGCCGCGAGCGCATCGCGCTGGATGTCGTTTCCGTTCCAAGCGGTCAAGTCGCGGTCGGTGTCAGCCCACGTCAGTACGTCTGGCACATCGTACTCACCCTTGGCGTCGTATGCTTGCACGGTCTCGGTCGCGGTTTTGAAACTGGTGTCAGGATGGCGCAGAAGCGTCTCTGGGAGCGCTCGCAGAAAATCAAAAATCCCGGTGTCTGCCCATTGGTGTTCACCAAAACTCTCGTAGTCCATAAACAAGTTCACTGTCTCGCCATCCCCGTGGTTAGAGTGAATCCAACCAGCATACGTGTCAGCCGACAAGGGCCAACTCGACCATTGTTTGTTCCCAAACCGAAACGCAATGTCGTCCGACAGCTTGTAGTTCTTGAGAAGAATTTTAATTTTGGAGCAGCCTGGTGGATGGTAGAGAAAATTGGGACTCCGCCACCCAAGGTACTTTTCCCAACCTTCGGCCATGATCCCGAGGTAGCCGTTATCCTCACACCATTTAGCCAGGTCGTTGCGGTACGACAGCTCGGTGTTGCGGAACACGCGCGGCTTGACCCCGAACAATTGCTTGATTCGTCGTTCGTGCTTCTGTACTTGGCGCTTGAATTCTGGCACCGAGTAGAAAAAGGCTAGTGAGTGGTGATACGTGTCAGCGAGAATCTCAACCCGACCGGTTGCGACCAGTTCTTGAAATGACTCTAATACGTCAGGGGCGTAGGCCTCGAACTGATCGAGCGCAGTACCCGAGAACGACAGGTTGAACCGGAATTCTGGGTGCTGGTCGAGTAGCTCCTTGAGGATTTTGTTGGTTGGCCGGTATGACTTATTGGCGACTTTTTCGACAATCCGTCGGTTATTCAAATCAGTTTCTGAGTCATCGTTAAAATACTCAGTGTCAGTCCCGATATCAAACACCCGGTATTTTTTTACTCGATACGGTTGGTGGACATGGAAATATGGACAGACAGTTAGCATAGTTATGATGTTGCGTATTGTAGCAGATTACGATAAAGAGCAGCCATCTTGGCGGCGGCTTTTTGCCACGACAGACCCAACAGCTGCAACCTGCCTTCTTTGACAATCTGCTCGCCCATAACTGGGTAGCGCAGCGCGGACAAGATTTGGTTGGCCATCTGGTCCACATCCCAAAAATCGACTTTGAGGGCGTGGGTGAGCACTTCAGCCACACCAGACTGTTTGGTAATGATTGATGGTGTCCCGTGCTGCAGTGCCTCGAGTGGCACCAACCCAAATGGCTCCGACACCGAAGGCATCACAAACAAATCAACACTCTGATACAGCCGGTCACGCTCCTGCTCCCAAGTGGCCCCGGCGAACCGGACATGTTCTGATAGTCCCATCTCACCCACTTGGTGGATAACCTGTTTTATCATGTCGCCCCAGCCTGAGATAACAAACACCACGTTCGGGTCGACATCGACCACCCGTCTGGCGGCATGCACAAAATAATCAACCCCTTTTTGGATACTGATGCGGCCGTGATAGAGAACGATTTTCTTGCCTTGGTCGCGTAGCGCTTGGAGGGTTGGCTCAAGCGCAACGACCTCTTCTGCATCACAGCCGTTGTGTACCACCTCAATTTTGTCAGGCTGCACGCCGTGTTTGTTGATCAGCATGTTGCGGGTGTAATTACTTACCGCCACTACCCGGTCGGCCATAGCGAACCCTTCGAGCTCAATTTGATGCATGCTCGGATCGACGTTGTCACCAGCCGCCTGATCAAACGATGTCGCATGTACGTGCAATACCAAAGGCTTACCACTGGCAATCTTGGCCGCTATCCCCGCCAGATACGACGTCCAGTCATGAGCGTGTATCACATCAAACTGCTCCATGCGCGCAATGATAGCTGCCTGATGCGCAAACCGATGGGCTTCTTCGAGAATCGTTCGTGACCGGAGAATTGGTTTGCCGGTAGCATCGTACCCAATAACTGAGTCAACCATCGTTGTGGCGTGGTGATAGGGTCCAGGGAACGACTGTTCATATTCACTCATCCGCACCAGTCGTTCAGTATCCGCAAACAGCACTCGCACGTCACCCTTGATAGCTTGGGTTTTAGGTAACACCAAAGTCACCTCCACACCGTCGTGTAGTAGTTCGCGCGTTAAACCAAAGCAGGCGACCCCAAGGCCGCCGTTTTTGGCTGGAGGATACTCCCAACTGAAGGTAAGAACTTTCATTATCAAAAGTTATCGGATCAGCAATCTACCTGAAAGTCCGACAATGCCTTCATACTAGCACGATGCAAAAGTCAACCTTTGTAAAGCCATCAAATACTGTTGATTACCTTTAGACGCAAGTAGTCTGATTGACATTTTTCAGCGGTTTGCTAGTATTCGCCCACTATGTCACAAGATTTACTCATCAAGATGGTTTCAAAAGGCGATGCGACTGGCATCGGTAAGGGTCACGTGTACTACACGCGGTTTAACAACAAAAACAAAAAAGACCCAAGCAAAAAGCACCAAGAAACCAAATTCAACCCAGTAGCCCAAAAGCACTGTCTGTACGTTCAGAAGAAATAAAGACCAGACCAAGCAAAACCGCACCCTAGGGTGCGGTTGTGGTTTATCTCTCCTGTACGTGTCCGACCCTAGGGTTAGAGCGATTTTACGGTATACCTAGAGTACCTAATCCCGCAGATTGCCGGGTAACGGGTAATCTGCGGGATTAGGCCTGTTTAGAGCTGTCCGAGGCTGGCGGCGCTGTTTCGCTTCACCACTTCAAGCATGGCGGCTTTGGCCGCATCGACGTTCTCTGGTTTACCACCCCAGGCATCGAGTACCGGTTGCTCAAGCGCGCGCGAGAATGAAAACGTGACTGGCCATGGTTGCTGTCCCATTTTTGCTATTGCATCAAGGTTTTCTGCTGACCGTTCGGGTGACTGTCCACCTGATAGGAACACAATCCCGGCTGTCTCATGTGGCACGCTCATGTGGAAGGTGCGCAGAGTGGCTTGCGCCACTTCTTGGGCTGACGTTTGCTCGGCGTATTTGTCTCCAGCGAGGACCATTGATGATTTGAGGATCAGTCCGGCGAGGTCCACGCGGTATTCTTGTAGGGTCTGGAAAAGGATCTGCAGGGTGCGAGTGGTTTCGATTTCCGCTTTCTGGAGCGAATGGTCACCGGCATGGATGACTTCAGGCTCGACAATCGGGACGATGCCGGCAGCCTGACACAGCTGCGCGTAGCGGGTCATCTGGATACAGTTCATTTTGACCGTCTCGTAGGTCGGAGTGTCGTCGCCGTCAATGTCGACTACCATCCGCCATTTGGCAAACCGCGCCCCCATCGAGTAATACTCAGCCAGTCGGTCGGCGAGATCATCGAGACCCTGGGTGATAACTTCCCCTTTGAACCCTTGGTGGTCGTTGACGCCAGTGTCGACTTTGATCCCCGGGATGATACCCTTGGCTACGAGTACATCTGGGAACGGTGTGCCGTC
>Ga0075110_1000439_pt1 | contig 20902 bp, 19 predicted proteins | sample AntAceMetag02UK8_FD_69799 | JGI IMG/M metagenome (GOLD analysis project Ga0075110, IMG submission 69799) | Saline lake microbial communities from Ace Lake, Antarctica - Antarctic Ace Lake Metagenome 02UK8 | ecosystem: Environmental > Aquatic > Non-marine Saline and Alkaline > Saline | place... | reverse complement strand
AGTTAGAATGGCACTTCCTTACATTAGAACAATTAATGAATGTCAGATGTTAATGTTGCAAGCCGCAAGTTATGCAAGTTTAGGTGCGTGGCAAGTTAATTCAGAAACAGCAATTAACTTTGCAAACGTAAAATTGAAAGCTGGCGATGTTGTTACTGTTGACCAACCACTAACTCCTATTCCATTTGCTGGTAACTTCCAAATTACAGATGCAACTATACAAGACCACAGAATGCAAATTAGAAGAATGATGTTTAACGATGTTATACTTCCACCAGAAAAATCACCTTCAATGACTGCAACAGAAATTCAAATTAGACAGAGTGAATTTTATAGAAGACTTGGTACGTACGGATTAAGATTAGAACAAGAATTTTTACGTCCAGTAATTTCAAACGTAGTTAAACGTTTGCAGATTAAAGGATTAATACCAGAATTTGTTACAGACAAAAATGCATTTGAAATTGTGGTTAATTCAGCAGTAAAACGTGGCATTGCGTTGAGTGAGATAACACGAGATATGCAAGTGTTACAAGTGATTACACAGTTAGGTGAAGAAGCAACTATGAGTGTTGATTTAACAAAACTTGCACGTAAGATTTTAAGAGATGGCGATATGTCACCAGAAGTTCTACGTAGTGATGCAGAAGTAGAAGAAATGAAAGAGCAGATACAACAACAACAACAGTTGCAACAAGTAGCTCAACAATTCCTTCAAACACAAAAACCAACTGATGAACCTCAACAATAATTTAGATTACCAATTTGTACTTTTAGAGTCGAGTTACCGAAGTTAAATACTTTATAATTATAATAACAGAAACGAAAAATAAAATGAACACAAAGGAACTACAAGAGCATTATAAACGTGTATTCGAATCCGATAGTGGAAAACAAGTTTTGACTGATTTAGATAGGATAGCAAACACAACTAGACTTTCAGCTGATTCACCAAACCCCCACTCTGCCGTCTACATCGTTGCACAACAACACTTGTTAAAAAGAATTCGTAATATGATGCTGTTACGTAACGCAACCATCGAAAAGGATAACATCAAATGAGTAATGAAAACCTAACAGAAACGAATGTAGTAGAAACAACACCAACAGTTACTGAAACACCAACAAACACAAGTCTGCTTAATGCAACAGAAACACCAACACAAGAAGCTGAACCAGTTACAGAAACAGTTGACGAAACAGAACGTCCAACGTGGCTACCAGAAAAATTTAAAACTGCCGAAGATTTAGCAAAGAGTTACACAGAGCTTGAAAAAACTTTAGCTGATAAAACTCCAAAAGTACCTACTGACTATGACTTTTCATACACACAAGATTTCGGACTTGCAGACATTGACGACGACTTGCGGAAAGAAGTTACAACTGCTTTCCAACACGCAAAACTAAATGACCAACAAGCAAAAGAAGTTATGGCATTGTATGCTGACCAAGTAAACAAACTTACAGAACAGTTTCAAAATGCACCACGTACAAACTTACAAGACGAACAAGGTGTGTTGCAAAAAACTTGGGGTGATAGCTACGGAAAAAACATTGAAGCAGTAAAAAACTATGCTGAAACATTACCACGTAGAATGTTAGAACATCCATTGGTTGACACAGCAGAAGGAATTGAATTCTTACAAAAACTAATGGCTAACAACGTACAAAATCCAATAGTGTCAGCAACAACATCTGGTCCAAGTATGGTTAGTTTACGAGAGCAAATCAACACAATGCGTGATGATGCTAAAATGAAAATGCCAGCTGGTGATTTAGTTGGTGAAGCACACAGAGCCAAACTCTACAATCTTTACGAACAACTTGAACGTTCGCAACAATAATTAGACACTGCTCCTTACAGATGGCGGTACTTATAAGAACTTATCTACATTAAAGCACAGTCTAATATGTGTGTGGGAGTGAAATTTATTTCTGACAGCTTCCACACATATTAAATATTTGTATGCAAATTTGTGTTGAATACAATCTGTCGGATAGCACTGCCAAAACATTAACATTTACTAATGTAGACTTCGTTAAAGTAATGGGGATTGAATGGCAGAACGCAAGCAAGCTGATTAGGATAGAATACATCAAAAGCAGAATCAAACCATATGCAATCAGTAACACAGAGTTTTGTTATTTGATGTTAGCAGATTAAAAAATATGCTATTTGTACCGCACTGTGCAAATAAAAACTTGGATTAAATCAAAACTATTCCTATTTTTAAAGTATGGCTTTGTGTTTGATAAAACAAAGTTCAATGAACAATTAAAACTGTACAAGCAATGGTTAAAAGCAAATCCAATAAGAGCAACAATAATTCCACTGCGTAATGATAAAAGGACTAAAATATACAGAATTAGCAGTAAACAAAGTTTTTCAACAGATAACAGTGTGAAGCTAGCAAAATGGTTTGGCGAAACAAAAGTAGAAAGAAGTTTAATACAGTATCAAAAAAGGAAAATACCTAGTGTTGAAAAAACTGTATATCATTATTTGGCTTTAGATTACTATTGGAACAAACAAGCAAACATCAATGCTGATTAACGAGGATAACCGTTTGAATACTTTGCACTTGATTTATACTTTCTTACCCATTCAACACGTGTGTCAATTATAACGTTGTTATAAAAACGTTTGAGATAATGTTTAGGTGTGTCTACCCACACAAATTTAATATTCTTATATCTATCTATTTTACCACTTTTTTGTTTGACTTGATTGTGTTCTAACGTTTCTTTGTACTCTAACAGTTGTGCCCATAACTTACTTTCATCTATTATTGTAACTGTTGGATATTTAGATTTACGTGTGGCTTTGTGAAATAGTACAGTTAAACATAATTCATTACCATTTGATAATATTGTAGTGTTTGTTATTGCATTAAATGTTTTAGACTTCTCTAACACTTTCTGTTCAATCAGTTTCTGTGTTTTAATCATCTTTTTTTTAAATGGTGATAACTTCTTGTAACTGCTGGACATAGACAAGAAACTGCTGGCTAACACACTGTCATTTATTACTATTTGAAAGTATGCACTTGCATAAGGTAAATCGTCATTCAATCCTTTAACACGTTTAATCTTACGTATCATACAACGTGTTCCTTCATACGTTGGATAACGTACTGTTGGAATACCATCTACTGCATTGTGTTTAAATCTGTAATTTGCACAGAAGTTTGCCAAATAATCCATCGCACGTTTATGATACTTTAATATGTGATGTGGAAGTAAACTGCTGTGTTCAACACTTACAACTAGACTACCAACACGTTCGGAATATTTTTTGTCTTCTTTCAACATTGCCATTGTTTTAAATTAACATTAGATTTGGGATTTAACAACACGTTCAAACGAACAGTACGAAAGCATCGTACTAGCCGCACCGAAGGTGTGAGCCGAATGGCTTTAAGAGAGTATGGTGGCGACTATATCTAGTCTTATCAAATGCTGTGCGGATACTTGTGAAGTAATTACACAGCACGGTTCTGACTGTTTTATCCTTATAGAATGGAAGTCATTTAAAGTTTGCACGTTAGGTGTGCGATGGCGAATGAACTCCATTGACTGCGATTCATTTATAGTGTGCGAAAGGTGTGGGTGAGTTGAAATGTTTTGCTGTGAAAGACTTAAAATTTTCTGACTATATGTAGTGCCGCCCGACTAAAAACATATACCCCCACTTTTGGGTACCGAATAGCCATTCGGCAACCTACATTTTTTTCAGCAATCTTTTTAAGTAAGTGGTTCTAATATTTTATCTTTTGTTAGAACAATTTCAAAATCTCCATTAATGAGTTTTGTTATTTGATGAGTGTTGATGTTATAGTATCTTCTCAAATATCTAACTACTGTATAATATATTTGTCCGTATATGCTCATTTCATAAGCAATCAAATCACAACTGTCAGTTTCCATATTGTGTGCCTTTTGGTAATCCCACAAATCAACTTCTTCTATCCATTCTTTTAACAGTGTGAGCAAAGTACCATTTGTTGCTTTAATGTAAGGAAAATCAAATTTGTAGTTTCTATCATATATGAAGCTGTATTTTAAGAATAGAAAAGTTTTTTTACGCAACAGTTTTTCGTATGCTTGTTTAAAAGTCATTACGCACTCTCTTTTCCAAATGTTTGTTTTGGTAGTTGTGTTAAAGGTTCGTCTTCACGTTCAACACGCCATTCATTCACTTCTTCAAGTTTGTCATAATTGATAACTGTGCTTGTGGAAAATCCACATTCATCACAGTACAATTCAACATACTCGTATGGCTTTCTATCAAAATAAACTGTTATGTGTTCGTTTCCACAGTTTGGACACGGCGACTCTGAATTTTTAGTTCCACCACTCATCACAAACCACCTTTCATTAAGATTGCGGCAAGCAACACAATTACTACTGCCAGTTCAAAAACTAACGCACTGTGATAAACAGTCCATAAAATATGTTCACTGTTGAGTTGTTTCTTCATTATGCCGCCTTTCTTTTCTTTATTTTTTTTAACGTGCTTTGAACTTCAGCAAGATATTTGTCTACACTATCAATCAACACATCTTGTTCAACATCACTAAAATCTTTTGAAGCACATATTTTTTTGAAAGCACTCAATAAAATTGTAAAGATGCATTGTTGTTCTTTTGTCTTTTGTTCGATGGTGCATTCTTCACCGTTGGCCAAATAATACGTAGTCATCTATGCCACCTCCTTTAAAGCTTCTGTAATCTTTTTTTGACTAGCATCTAATTCAGTTTGTAAGGAGTTTGCTTTTGAATATGCAAGCACCAACAAATGATTAATACTTTTGTTTTTTATTTGTAAAACTTTTCTGTACCATTTTTCATCGTACATAAAGTCAATGTTTGATGAGAAGCTGTCATAATCAAATAACCAAGCACCTATGCACCCATCTAAACTATCTTTCTTCTTTGTGTAAAAACTCATATTCATTTCTACAACTGGATAGTTGTGAGGCTCATCTGCATAAAATGCATTTGGCTTCACATCATAAAAAGTCACTGCAACATTAGTTTGTTCAAAATGTTTGAACTTTTTATCACTGAACGGTTGTATGTTGTTTTGCTTGTAAAAAGTTTTCAAATCAACATATTCGCCATTCAATGTTTTTGAGTATGTGCTTGTACATTTTATAGATAAGTCTGCTCTGTTTAACTGACCTTTCTTTGCATAATTGTACAAAACATCTGCAACTTTTTCGGGTATCTCATTAAAAGTAACATTTTTTTTATTTTTTATTATTAAACTTACAGTCATTACGCCACCTTTCTAATTGTGTTTGCTTTTTTTATAGAGATTTCATCAAAGTAAAAATCACCATCATATACTTCACCTTCGTACATATATTTTTCTTCAATTTGTAAAAACGCATCGTGTTTGTCTTTTGCAAAAACAACACCTTTAACTGCTGTTTCTGTATCTTCATCTTCATTAGCATCTTCGTATGCTTCATCGATGCTCCAACCCCAAACGATTCCACTGTATCTGAATGGTGCTTCTTTCTGTTTTAAAAATTCAGCAAAACTGAAAACTTTCGCCAAACTCTCTTTTGCTTCGAAAGTAGTTTTTGCTATTTCTTCTGCTTCTGCTAAAAACACAGCACGTGTGTTGTCACTTTCAGCATAAAGTTTATCTAATATGCTTGTTCTTTTTTGTTCATCTATTTTTGCGATGCAAGTGTCAAAAATAGTTTTAACTAATTTAGTCATTTTATTTTCCTTTTATTAGTTGTTGATGTTGTGACTTTGTAATCTTTTCAAACGTCACGTTTTGTTGTTGTGTGTGCAAGTTTGTGTCATTGCGGACATACTCAATGTCAAAACAGTTAAATTTTTCAGCTGCTTCTTTTTTGTCTTTTGCTTTCACTACTGAAATATCTCTGTTAAGGACATTTGAATATTCTGTTACTTTGTATAATGGCATTTTTTGCACTCCATTATTGCTGGTTGGATTACAACGTCTGCCACTGAAACATCTAAATCTCTTTTGATATTGTCTATTAGAGTTTGTAGTGTTTCGTTTTTGATTGTTTTTTTTGGGTTAATCAAATGTAATGAAAAATAGTGTTCTTCAACCACATCTGGTTGTTGTTGTTTTATTGATGTCATTGTGTTTTTCCTTTGTAATAAAAAAGACGACAACAGAATTAACTGTTGCCGCCTTCTTTTAAATATTAGAGATATAATGTTTTGGCTGAAACTAACTTCAAAAATCACCCATATCGCCAACTGCTCCAACATAAAGGATTAAGAAAAAAGACAGTTGATGATGTTGGGTAATTTTTTAATGTTACAATAACTGAAACATACTATTATTATACGATGTACTACCCATATCGCCAACTGGCCAACTAACAGATATGATTAAAAAAACAGTTGATGATGTTGGGTGATTTTTTAATGTTACAATAACTGAAACATACTATATTATACGATGTACTACCCATATCGCCAACTGCCCTAAAAGTGTTATTTTAAGCCATTAAATAGCAATAGTGGCTAGTACACGATAATGTTTGCAAAACGTTGCCTTCCTACTAGTCACTTTTTCATTACATAAATATTTGTGGCACTGTTTAATATTAAACAAATTCAACACCATTGATTTTAATTAATGGGATTGCATTCTGTTAATGTTGTTTCTTCAAAAATAGTGCCAAACAAATAAGAGATTACAATGACACAAGTATGAAAGAAAAAATAATATGAAAGAAGATGACAGACTTTTTTCTAAATCTATTAAAGACGTAAAAGAGTTAGAAGTTCTTTATAACAAAAGTATTACAGACGTTGTTGAAAAGGTAAAAACTTTTCACAATCACGCAATTCACCCATCTATCAAATGTTATGTCATTGGCAATGGACCAAGCCGTAAAGGTTTAGACTTACACAGTATAACTAGAACATATAAGAATTCTAAAATACCTAAAAAAAGTTTTGTCATTGGCTGTAACTATTTGTACAGAGAATTTGAACCAGACTTGTTAATTGCACAAGATACAAAAGTTATTTTTGATATGGTAAAAGACAATGTTGAAATTCCAGTTATTGCACCATTATTGAAATACAATTGGGCAAAACATAATGGTAATGCAGAGTTAAAAAATTTCTATGCTCTACGTTTTCCTTCTTTTGCTATGACACGTTGGAATAGTGGGGATATTGCCCTCTACCTTGCGTGTATATTAGGATTTCATTCAATCGAGTACATTGGCTTTGATGGTGGTAAAAGTAGCATTTACAGAGAAGATGATGGTGTAAGTTTCGTAAGATCAGTTACTACAAACCAAAGAATTACTGCACTTAAAAATAGTTTTGATGAAGTAAAAATAAATAGTTATGAAGATAAACTTAACAGTCCTTCTTTGTAACGAACAAGATTTTGTTAGAGTGGTACTCTTAAAACACAAGTTCGAACGTTAAATTTTTTTAGAGAACTTAAATGCCTAAAAACTTTCAAACATAATTCAGCATCTTATTTTTAATTAATAATAAAAAAGGAGAAGCTAATGGCTTTAACTAACGCAGGCTCATCTGTATCAAACGCATTCGTAACACAATTTGCTGATGACGTAATACACGCAAGCCAACAAAAAACATCTAAACTTGCGAATAGTATTAGAATAGTAAGAAACGTAACTGGTTCAACTTACAAATTCAACACTATGTCAAAAGGTGGATATATGACAAACAAAAGTAGATTTGAAGATATTACAGTAATGTCTGACAGTTCTAAAAGTATGGGTGGTTCTGCTACTTACACTGGCGGAGTTGCATCACACGCAACTGTAACTGCTACTTTAAACAACTACGTTGCTGGTGAATATGTTGATGATTTTGACCAATTGAAAACTAATTTCGATTTTAGACAAACATACGCAGAAGCAATCGGTGGTGCACTAGCAAGAGCATATGATGCAGAAATCATTGCACAACTAGATGCATCTTCACCTACAACAACTGTAACTGCTGGTAGTGGTTTAACTAAAGCAAAATTTTTAGAAATTGCTGAAGGATTAAACTCTAACGATGTAGACAATGCTGACAGATATTTGGTAATGTCGCCAGCCGCACTTACAGACTTGTTAGGTGATACTGGTGTAACAACTGCGGCTGATGGTGTAATTTCCAACACTGCATTAACAACTGGTTTCATTCCAAACTTTTTAGGATTTAATTTAATTATTTCTAACTTGTTAAGTGAAGCATCAACTGGTGTAAGAAAATGTTATGCTTACCAAAAAAACCACGTTGGATTAGCAGTTGGTAAAGAAGTTAGTGCATCTATTAACTACGTACCTCAAAAAGTTTCCCACTTAATTGCTGGTGAATTTTCAGCTGGTGCGGCGGTAATCGATGTTACTGGTGTAGCACTTATCAACGTAACAGAGTAATTTTAATTACTTCGTTCAAAATTGGAAGCCGATGTTATTACGATGTCGGCTTTCTTCTTTTTAAACTCTACTAAATATTAAAAAAGGAATTGAACAATGGCTTTAACAAAATTCGATATTTGCTCACAAGCATTAATTAAATGCGGTGCAGACACTATTTCATCATTTACAGATGGTACACACGAAAGCAACGTTTGCTCTGTAATGTACGACACAATTAAAAAATCTTTGCTTTATTACACGTTTTGGAACTTTGCAATTATCAAAGTACAAATGAACAAATTAACAGCAACACCAACTGATAAAAAATTTCTATACACATTCCTTTTACCAACAGACGTAATTAGAATTAGAAGTGTTTTTGATGAAAATGGACATTCAGATTACACTTATAAAAAAGAAGGACAAAATATTTACTCTAACAATAAAACAGCTTTTGTTGAATATGTACAAAATATGGAAGAAACTTATATGCCTTCTTTTTTTGTAGAAGCTTTAGTCGCAAAGATAGCAACAGAAATTAACGAAGCAATTACAGCTAGTGGAAGTTTAACAGATAGACTTGCAATTGGCTTTCAACAAAAATTAAGAGCCGCACGTATTGCAGATGGACAAGAAAATCCACCTCAAAATATTATGCCAGCTGGCAGATTGATACAAGCTCATTTAAACGGAAATTCATCAAACAGATTTAAACACGAGCAAAATTAAATATGGGAATACAGAGGTATACACAAACTACCTTTACACAAGGCGAAGTTGGTAGTTTTATAAAAGGCAGAGCAGAACTCGGCATTTATAGAGCTGGTTTAGAAACTTGTGAAAATTTCATATTACTACCACAAGGCGGTATAGACAGAAGACGTGGCTTTGAATTTATATCTGCAAATTTAGATTCATCTACGTTAGCAGATGGAAGTACAAACGTTGTTACTGGCTCTTTTCATACACAAAGTAGATTAATTCCTTTTAAATTTGGTGATGGACAAGAATACGTTTTACTCGTTGAACCAGCAGATACAACCATTTCATCATTAGCAAAAATTCACATTTATTATAGTGGCAGTAGAGTTGCAGTTTTAACAAATGGTGTTGACGGAAATACTTTTGCAATAACAACTTCAAATATTGCAGACATAAGATTTGCACAAACTTTTGATGTAATGATTATGGTTGAAGAAAGTATGCCACCAGTTCAAATTGTTAGAGGTAGTTCTCATACAGATTGGGCAGTTAGTGATTTAGCTTTTGACTTTTATCCACTTGTTAATTTTTCTTTTGCAACAACATTAACACCAGCCGCAACAAGTGGCACTGGTGTCAACTTAACATTAAGCAGTGGAAGTTATACTTGGGTTGATGCAAGTTTTCCAAACGGACACATTGGTATGAAAGTTAGATTGAATGCTGGACTAGCTACAATAACATCTGTTACGAGCACAACAGTTGCAGTTGCAACCATTAATGAAAATTTAGCAGACACAGTTGCATCAACTGGCAACGAATGGGAACTTACAGCTTTTTCTAATTTTAATTCCAGTAAGGGTGGCGGTTATCCACGTTCAATTTCATTTCATCAAAACAGATTAGTGTTTGGTGGAAGTAGAGATAAACCTCAAACAATATTTGCTTCACAGTCTGGTGACTTCTTTAATTTTAAACCAACTACGAGAGTGGTAAGTGGTGCTGACACAACTGGTGAAGTTACAGACGATGCTGGTTTTGTTTTTACTATTGCATCAGACGAATTAAACGTAATTAAACATTTAGTTTCACAACAAGCATTATTCATTTTCACAACAGATGGTGAGTTTGATATGAGTGGTGAACCAGTAACTCCTACTAACGTTTTGATTAGACAGCAAACTAGATATGGAATTAAAGCTGGAAATGCAGAACCTAAAGTTGTTGATAACGAAACAATGTTTATTGATAAGAGTGGTAAACAATTAAGAGCATTTGTTTACAACTTCAACACAGATGCTTTCAGTGCAAAAAATTATTCTTTGGTCCATCACACTATGTTGAGTAATGCCACACAGATTGAATATTTAAAAAATTACAAAGATACAAACACCAATTATGTAGTTGCGGTTAACAACGGCGACTTGTGTGTTATGGGTGTAAATGTAGAACGTGATGTTGTCGGTTGGAGTAGATGGACAACTACTGGCACTTTCTTACAAATATGTGAAGTTGATGATAGTTTGTATGCTTTGGTAACAAGAGCAAATGGTACTTTTTTAGAAAGGCTTACAACAGAAGATATATTTTTAGATTGTTTCTTATCATCATCAAGTACAGCAAGTGTGTATGCTGGTGCAAATGGATTACAGTCACAAACAGTTTCCGTACTAGCAGATGGCACTGTACACGCAGATGTTACTGTTGATGCTAAAGGCAATTTCACATTAACTAGAACTTCACCTTCAACACAAGTTGGATATAATTATACTTCAACTGCAAAAACACTGCCTATAACTTTTCAAATTGCAAACAGTTTGGTCAGTGGTGAAAAGATTAGAAAGATGTTTGCAGAATTACAATTTTATAACAGTAAGAGTGCCAATGTAGACGGACGTATTGTTTCGTTTAGAAATTTTGGTGACAACCTTTTAGACGACTCCATAAGTGCTTTTAACGGCATTAAGAGAATTAGGTTGAATGGAATAACATCACAGCCACAAGTTACAGTAACTGTTGATGAACCATTACCAATGACACTTTTATCATTATCAACAGAATGCAAATTTTCAACTGGCAAGTTTCAACAACAATAAAGCCAACTAGACACAAACTCAATTTACCACATTTTGAATACGTGGTTAATAATTGTCGTATCGCAGACAATAAAGAGATTGAACTAACTGGTTACACTAAAAAAAGTTTAATTGAAATGTATCAGCATTTAGAAGATGGACTAACTGGAACACAAGAACACGATATTCCATTTTTAGTAGCTGGCACACAAGTTGTAGATGATGCAGTTTGGTATTGGTTTTTAGCAACTCCGTTGGTCAATCATTACTGGATAAGAGTAACACGTGAAGCAAAAGAATTTGTACAAAGAAAAATGAATGAACACAAAGATAAACGACATTTGGTGCAAGTGTGGAGTGGACACAAAGCCAGCATAAGTTGGCTAAATATTTTAAAATTTAAAGAAGTTAGTCATTACAACGTAGGAAATGAAAAGATTTTAATTGTGGAGAATGGAATTTAATGTGTGCACCTCGTAAATTATTAGTACCACTTGTTATTGGTGGAGCATTAGCAGTAGCAACTGGGGGATTAAGTGTTGGTGCAACAGCCGCAAGTACAACAGCACCACTAGCCGCCGCAAGTACCACATCACAATTTAGTACATTAAGAAGTTTATCAACTGCTTTAAAAGTTGGATTGAAATATGCAAACACAGCCGCACCACTTATTGGTGCTAGTGGTTTAATTTATAGTGGACAAGTTCAAAAAGGAATTTTAGAACAACAAGCCGCCTTCTCAAACTTCCAAGCTTCACAAGAATCTGAAACTTATGCTTTAAGAAAAGACCAAAGAAGACGAGAACTTGCGAGAGCACTTGGTAAACAAAGAGCACTTTATGGAATTAGTGGAGTGTCATTAGAAAACACACCAACAGATATTTTAGCTTCAACTGCACGTTCATTTTCAGAAGACGATTTTTACGATAGATATGGAACAAGTGGCAGAATGACGAGTGCAAAATTAAGTGCAAAGAATTTAAGTTTGAGTGGCGAACAAGCTCAATTAGGTGGGTTGCTTAATGCAGAAATGACACTTGCACAAAGAGGTACAATTTAATGACAAAGATACCTACATACAATTCTAAATTAAGTGCAACACCAACATTTACAAAACCAGTTGCACCACGTGGTTTTGCAGAAAATATCAATTCCGTTGCAAATTATGCAAATAATATTGCTGATAAAAGAGCTGAAATAACAGCATATGAAAAAGGGTTTAAACAACAAAAAGAGAATACGGCAAACAGTTTTGTAGCAACTGGAATTGAAAAAACTTCATATTCTGGCAGTGCCTACAACAAAGGTGCACAAGCCGCATTTATATCTAATTTTAAAACAAGAGCTGAAAATGAATTAAATGAATTTGCCACAAAACATCAATACGAACCAGAAAAATATCAAAAAAAGTTTGAAGCATACAAGACAAAAAATTTATCAAATGTGCCTTCTTCTTTACTTCCGACAACGTCTGAATGGTTAGATAGTATTGGAAACAGATTAAACAGAAATGTTATCAATAATAAACTTGCTTACGATAAACAAACATCAATTGTTGATATCACAAACAGATTTGAATTATTGTTACCACAACTTTCAGATTCAATTAAAACAAACGGATTTGATACAAATACGTCAGTAAACACTTATGCTGAATTATTATCATCTGTAACTGCATTAGAAGAAAACAATGTAAGTCCAATTGCTATTAATAATTTAAAATTAAAATTAAAAGATGAAGTTATCAATAGTGCAATCACTGGTGCATTTAGCAACGCAGAAGATAAAGAAGCTTTTATTGCCAAAGTGAAGAAAGGTCAAATTTCGGATATTTTGGAAGACTTAAACGACACATACAAAGTTAAAGGTTTTGAATTTAATACAAAACTTTCAGCAATAGATAGCTCAAACCTTTCATCAAAATTAAACACGATTTTAAAGTACGATATCACTGAAAAGAAAGTTGCGAGGCAAACGTATGTTAATAATTTTAACAGTTGGTACACAACAAGCATTAGTGGTTTAGATGCTGGCGAAACACCAAGTTTAGATAAAGCTGAAAATTTATATTTTGACGATGTTAAAATTGATGAGATGAAAAGTAAAATTAATATCATCGAAAGTATTGCCCCAACAATTAACGAAAGTAGATTTGGAACAGTAAGTGAAAGTCAGAATTTATTAACACAAGCAAAAGCAGAATATTCAATAATTCTACAACAACCAGCTGGTGCTGAAAGAAATAAAGATTTAGAAATTTCAGAAGCTAAAATAGATGCTGTTACAAAAAATGTAAAATTCAAACAAGATGCTATTGCAGAAGGCAATCCATATAAAATTTTATCACTACAAGGTGTTCAATACAATTTTGATAATGAAGAAAATATTACAAAGGCACACGAACTTGTAAAAAGCAACGTAGGTATATCTGCTGAAAGATTACTTGTTATGCCTAAAGCAAATTTAGAAGCATACAAAACAGAATTAGAAACTGCTGACTCACAGTCAAGTGCATTGGCTATTGTTGCGAAACAAAAATCTCAATTTGGCAAATATACAGAAGCATTTTTAAGAGATGCTGAATTAGAAAATGGTTACAGAGTTGTTTTTGATATGATTGAAAAAGAGCCCGCCACTGCTGGCACAATTTGGCAATCAATAAAAGACAAAGAACAAAATAAAAAAGCATTAAAAGATAGTAGAGCAACATTTAGTGACGATGAAAAATCATTTGCAACTGCATTTAAAGATAACTTTGGTGACAGTTTTAGAGGGAATGAAGATTTATATAATGACATTTACGATGGTGCTTATGCATACTATCTAAAAAATTTAGCAACAATTGGGGATAATGAAAAAGCAATTAACAACACTGTCGGTAAATTTGGCAACGAAGGCGGCATATATCAGTATGTAGAAATCAACGAACAAAGTGTTTTCATTCCACCTAAATTAGATGCATTAAGCATTAAAACAAATGTTGAAGATATGTTGGAAAATCCACACAGATACAGCATAACAAGTTCTGCAAATTTCACACTACAAGACGTTGTTGAAAACAAAAATGAATACACAGTTGTTGTTGAGGGCGGAACTGCGAAAATAATTCAAAACTCAAACATCTTGTTCGCAGCTGAAATATATCAAAAGCTACCTAGTGGTTCAAAACAATTTATGTATTCAGACGTTATGGTCAATTCAGATGATGCTTACAACACCGAAACATCAATAATTGATTTTGATGATACGTGGAGTTTTGATAAATCACTAAATCTTAATAAGAAAATTAATAAAGATATTAAAGAAACGAAAGAAGTAGAAGTGCCTACTGGCACGTTAGAAGTTGGTACTGCAACTGTAAATACTTCAACTTTTGAAAAAATTACACAGTTAAAAGAAATTGTTTACAGAGAAACCGCAGATGCAGACGGAATGAATTATGTAGATGTTTTTGCTGGCGACATTGGTGTCACTAGCAGAGACCAACAAAATCTAAATGCAATAAGTTTGTATATTAAAGATGGTGAAATTAAACCTTACATTTTAAATTACTTGTCTGAATTTGATTATCTTTCAAAACTAAAAAATGTAGAAGTTCAAAAAGAAGTTTTAGATAAATGGAAAATTAAAGAACAAAGAATTAGAACAACGTCAAATGTCGAAAGTGTTTTAATGACACCACTACAAAGTCTAACAGATATTATTAGAAATATAGAAATTGAACAGAACTACCAAATTTATAATGACACAACAGATGTTATTGTACCATAATGAGTGCACTTACACCCCCATCAAAGTTTGGAAAAATTCAAACACCAAATGATATTCAAATACCTAAAAGTTCAGTTTTAGACAATTTAGGTGTTGGAGCAAAACAAGGTTTTGAAGAAACTACTTTAAGTTATGCAAAAGATTATAGTTTACTTTTGCGAGCACGTAGTGGCAAAGATGATGTAATTCCATTTGAAGAATGGAACGAAACTAATCCTTATTACAGAGAAGACATTGGTTGGAGTGAAGATTTAAGTTGGGAAGTCGCACGTAACATACAAGATGAAATGTCATTACAAGAAGAAGCTTTAGCAATTACAGAACGTGCAACTGGTTTAGGTAAGGTTGCGAGATTTGGTGGTATGTTTGCTGGTGCGGCACTTGACCCAGTTAATTTTATTCCATTTACTTTTGGTGCTGGCAAAGCTGTAAGTTTTTTAGGACGTGCGGCGAGAGTTGGTGCGGCGAATGCAGTAATAGAAGGAACAACAATTACTCCACTTGCACTTGCGGCTCAAAAAGCACGTGGTGTAGATATGGAAGTAAGTGATGTTGCATTGAACATTGGTTTTGCTTTTGGTGCTGGCTTTGGATTATCCACACTTGCAGATGGAGTGCGTGGTGCATACAAAATGGCACGTTCAACACAAATTAAAACAGACAAAGATGTTTTAGATGCAATCGACACAATTAAGAGTCCGTTAGACGAAGGACAAATTTCAACAGACGTAGATTTAGTTGCTACAAAAACATTATTAGGTGCAAACAGACTTACTGGCACTGCTGATGCATTAGATACCAATTTACTCAAAAACACCAATATTACCAACATTACCGAAGTGCCCATCGTTGTTAAGACTGATGGAACTGTAACTAAAAATATTAAAGACAGAGGTGTAAAAATTTATAAAGAAGATAACTTTTTAGTAGTAGAAGGAAGCAGATACGACATCGTAAAAATAACCCCTACCCTACAAACAAGAATTACAAAAGAAAGTTTTCCACAAGTTCTATTCAAATTTAAAGATACTTTAAACGACGAAGTAATTGCGATTGAAAGAATATCACAAAGAATAAAAGCATTAGAAAAAGAAATAGGAAGAAAAGCAGTTTTAGACCAAACACAAGTTGAAAGAACACGTGTTAAAATCGAAGAAGAAAGTTTTGACATAGAGTTAGACGAGACAACTGGAAAAGTTAAAGACATCTACAATGTAAAAAATGGTACACGTACAACTAAACTTCTGCAAAAAGAATTAAAACAAAAAATTAAAACACTTTCAGAAACTGTTGAACTAAAGAAAAAACAATTAAACACAGAATTACAAGACAGTTCAGTTGAAAAAATTAATGAACAATTGATATCAAACAGAGGTGGTAGATTGATGTCTGATGAACTTTTAAAAACAAAAGAAGCTTACAGAACAAAAAATATTATTGAAGCCGCAGATGAGAGCAGAGGAACTTTATATAATTCTGCAAGTAAAGAAATTGATACAATGATAAGTGCGGTTTTATCTCAACCAATTTTCAAAACAAGACAGTTAACAGATTTGGGTATTACGTGGAATGCAAAAACTGGAACGTTGTTAATAAGAGACCCAGCCGAAGCAAGCAAAGATGCATTAGGAAGAATACTTGTTGATTTAAGAAACAAACAACAAACATTAAAAAAAGAAAGACAAGCAATAGAAGATTTACATATCTGTCTACCAAAAGGAAGTTAAGATGACTAAAAAAAAATGTTTAGATGATTTTGCAAATGCAGTAGGTAAAGTTTTAGACACGACTGAAAAAGAAAACTTATTACAAAAAGTACGTTCAAACAAAGAACAATTAAAACTTGAAGGTAAAGACATTGACACAACTGTTGGTGAAAAAACTGCTTTACAAGTTAAACTAGACAGAGAGTTTAGAATTAAAACTAAAAATACAGTTGATACAACAATAAGAAGATTAAGCACTGAAACTCAACTTAAAACAAGATTTGAAGAACTAGATAGTATTGCTGATACCATTGTTGCAAAAAATACCAAACTTACAAAACAAAGAGCATACCAACGTGCTTTTATTAGTATGATTTACAATACTAACGACACAACAGATATACCATTTGAAAGTATTGAAAAAAGTTTATTTCAAAACTCATTGGGTGAATTTTTATCGAAGACAACAGCACAAATTGGAAGTGACCCAATTAAGTTTATACAAAATCAAAAAAACTTTGATGATATGTTAACAGAGTTTTTTGTGTTTTTTAAAAATCCAAACAATGTCAGTTCAGTTACAAAAAACATTAATGCATACAAAATGGCAAAAGAATTTTTTGATGCAAAATATAAGTTATTTGAAAGACGTAAACAGAGTGGCGACAACAACATACTGTTAGATAATAATATCAAAATTAGATGGGCACAGAATAGGATTAAAAAAGTAGATAAACAAACGTTTGTAGACGAAATAGCAGATGGGTTAGATGTTGGCATACACGGCGACATAGATGCACGTAAACTGGTGGCAACACGAATTTACGACAACTATACACAGAAAAGTACGCCAGACTGGAGAGAGCAAGGCGACACAAATTTAAAAGGTATTTTTGATGGTGATGAAGCAAAACCAATTGATGAAATGCCACAAGACAGAGTACCAAGTTTAACATTTAAAGATGGTGCAACATTTAATGCACTATCACGTAAATTTTCAGACGTAGACAGTCGTGTTTTATTAATGAACTATTTTAACAACACAACGAGAGAACTTTCATTGGTACAGTTTTTTGGTGCTGATTATAAAAATGGTGTTTCAAAATTTATTAAAGAAATGGAAAATAATCCAAAATACGATAATGCATTTAGAAGCAAAGGAAAATTAGGCGAAGTAGATGCTGTTAAAAGATATTTAGATAGGAAAGTTAATCCCATCATTGGGGAAACATCAAAACTTGCAAGTGCGTTTACTACATTAAGAAACTTTGAAGCCGCATCAAAACTTGGTGGTGCAACAATTACTGCACTTATGGACACACCTATTATGATTACTGCTGGCAGAAGATTATTTGGTTTACCTACTGCTGATTTGCTTTCAACTATTTTTAGATTTGGAAAAAACGGTGCACCAAAAGATATGACTGATTATGCACGTTATATGTTGGAAGGTGTTGAAAGTTATTTGGGAGCACTACAAGAAAGATTTAATGTATCAGATAGTTTAACTAACTTTGGAAAAATGGAAGGTGTAAGTGTTAAGACTGCACACGCAGTTTTTAAATTAAGTGGTTTGAATTGGTGGACAGAAGGACGTAAGGCAATGGCGGCTGGCATTTATGGACAAGAACTAGGTAGACTTATTAAAGCTAAAGTTCCATTTGAAGAACTTAATCCAAAATTTAGAAAGCAATTAGAAAAGTTTGGAATTAGAGGTAAACGTAAAGGTGGTGAAAGTGAATGGACAAAATTATTAAGAGAACAACCACTTGATGAACGTGGAAGGATTGACCCATATGCAATAACAGAAGGAACTTATGAATTTGCTTATGGCAAAGCAAGTACAAGACAAAAAGTAAGTTCGGCATTACACGATGCAGTCGACACAATGGTAATGACTCCATCTCAATTTGATATTGATAGTGCCGCATTGTTCAATGACCCACTTGGAGTTGGCGGACAAGTTATTAAATCAATGACACAATTTAAAGCACACCCAATTTCAATGTTTAGAAAAATCTATATGAGAATGTACAAACAAGAAGGTTTATCAGCAACAATAAGCACTGCGGCTTCACTAGCCGCAACATTGACTTTTATGGGTGCAGTAGTAATTCAATTGAAACAATTTCTTGCTGGCAAAACACAATACAAACCAAACAATGAATTTTTTGTGCAAGCAATCCAACAAGGTGGTGCATTAGGAATAGCAACAGATTTGTTTATGATGGCTGGCGGTGACAATGTTCTAAAAGCAGTGTTTGGCGGTAATACGAAATATCAATCACCAGACAAAAAAGCAATGAATGTGTTAGGTGTACTGTTTTCTGATTTTATTAAAGTTACTTCGATTGTTACAGAAGTACCAATCCAAACAGCAAAATATTTGTACGATGAAGATTATAATTTTAATCGGTTAATGAGGGATTCAACAAAAACTATTTTAGATTTAGTGCCAGCACAGTCACTTTGGTACACAAAGATGTTGTACAGAAAATATCTACACGAATATATGGCACAATTAGTAGACCCAAAAGGTTATGCAAATAGAGAAAGAAATTTAAGAAGATATGCACGTAAGAGCAAAGGACAGTCAAAATATAATAATTTTATATATGAATCACTGCCGAATTTTTTACCAAATCAAAAATAAATATTAACATATAGGAGAATTCAATTAATGACAGTAACTACATTTACAGACAGTTCAAATAGACTTACATTTACAGCAGATGCTTCTACTGTATCGTACACATTTAATTTTGAAATTGCAGACGAAAATTCAATTGAAGTTTTTGTTAGTGGAGTTAAAAAATCATTAACAACAGATTATTCAATTTCTTTTGACAGTGGTAATAGTGGAACTGGCAACATTATTTTTACTACTGCCCCATCGTCAAGTGCTACTATAATTCTAAAAAGAGATACAAGCATTATTAGAGCAAGTGACTTTCAAACAAGTGGAAGTTTTTTAGCTTCAACTGTTAATGCAGAATTTGACAGACTTACACAAGCAATACAAGAAGTTGACGACAAAGTTGAAAATAGAGTTTTAAGAGTTGAACATTATGATTCAACACCAACAGATTTTACAGTACCTACAAGCAGAGCAAATCAATATTTAAAATTTGATAGTAGTGGTGACATTAATATTACTGATAGTTTTGAAGGTTCTACAATTACTACAAGTGGCAACGTTTCAGTGGGCGGAAATTTGGCAGTCACTGGTTCACTGTCATTGGCTTCATTATCAGTCAGTGGCAATGTCAGTGGCACACTTACGACTGTTGCACAACCAAACATAACATCACTTGGTACTCTGTCTACTTTGACAGTGGACAACATTAATCTAAATGGCAACACTATTGTTTCAGATACTGGTACACTTGCGATTGACGATAACACAACTGTTAACGGAACAATCGTAGCAAGCAGTGGAATTACTGGTTCAACGTTAACTGGAACTTTACAAACTGCGGCACAAGCAAACATAACATCACTTGGTACACTTTCTACACTTACAGTTGATAACATTAATATAAACGGAAACACTATCGTTTCAGATAATGGTACTTTAGCTATCGATGACAACACAACAGTAAATGGTTCATTAACTGCAACAACTTTAGGTGGCACTCTTTCAACTGCGGCTCAAACTAATATTACGTCATTGGGAACTTTGACAGCAGTAACTGTCGATAACATTAATATAAATGGCAACACTATCGTTTCAGACACTGGTACTTTAGCTATCGATGATAACACAACAGTAAATGGTTCATTAACTGCTACGACATTAGCTGGTACACTTACGACAGCCGCACAAGCAAACGTTACAAGTTTAGGTACTCTTACAAATTTACAAGTAGATAACGTTAACGTTAATGGTAATACAATTTCTACATCAAGTGGCAATTTAACTTTAAGCAATCTTACATCAGTTTCAATTGACGATATAAATTTTGCTGACAACGTTATTAAAGCAACTTCAACAAATGCAGATTTGGAATTTGAAGCAAACGGTACTGGACAAATAAGTGTTAACGACCACAGAATTGTAAATCTTGCAGATGCAGTTGCCAACAAAGATGCTGTTTCAAAAGGTTTTTTAAATACTACTTTAACGAATGCTGGTATTTCACCAACTGGTGCAACAACTTTCCAATCAACAATTGAAAGTGGAAGTAGCAGAGTTGAAGTTGAAAGTGTTGATGGTGATGTTCATATCGCACTTGCAAGTTCAACACTCT
>Ga0075110_1000435_pt1 | contig 21002 bp, 9 predicted proteins | sample AntAceMetag02UK8_FD_69799 | JGI IMG/M metagenome (GOLD analysis project Ga0075110, IMG submission 69799) | Saline lake microbial communities from Ace Lake, Antarctica - Antarctic Ace Lake Metagenome 02UK8 | ecosystem: Environmental > Aquatic > Non-marine Saline and Alkaline > Saline | place... | reverse complement strand
TCAACCGAAGGTAGAGAAGAGGTAGATAGGATAGTTGAAGAGATTAAAAATGATGAGGGTGTTGATTATTTTTTCACAAGTTAAAAAAAAAATACAAATTGCTTAATATATATAATAAATATTGATGCAAAATATATTAAACATAATAGAAAAATATAAAACAAAGGGCCCTAAATTTCATTTAATAAAATTGGAAGAAGACTTAAATTTACATCTAGGTGAATTGCCTAAGATATCTGCATGCAAGTTTGAAGATTTATATTTATTAAGTAATGAATTAACTGAAATTCCAAAATGTCCAGTTTGTGCTAACTCTAAAAAATTCATAAATTATAAGAAGGGCTGGCAAAATACATGTCATACAAAACAATGTATTAACAAATATACACAAAATCAACGTGAAACTGCATTTCTTAATAAATACGGTGTAAAAAATCCAAAACAAATTAAAGAAGTTCAAAAGAAAATCGAAGAAACTAATTTAAAAAGATATGGTCACAAGAATGTAGCATCATCAGAAGAAATAAAAAATAAGATCAAAAATACATTTATTAAAAACTATGGAGTTGATAATCCAATGAAGAATGTTAATGTTGTTAATAAAGGAAAGGCTACATTGCTAGATCGTTATGGTGTTGACAATGCGTATCAATTACCAAAAGTCTTAAATAAATTGAAAGATACTTATGGAGACAATTTTGGGTTTGGTTCTGAATTTTTTAAAAATAAATCCAAAGAAACGTGCCAAGCAAAATACGGAGTAGATTATCATTTGCAAAGGGAAGATGTTCATGTTGAGATTACAAAGACAATGAACGACTTATATGGTGGGAGAGGGTTTGGATCGAATGAAATAAGAAATAAAATGTATGATTCAATTGAAAAGAAATTTGGAAATAGACATCCTATGCATAATGAAGAAATAAAAAAGAAATTAAAAGATACTTGTTTATTGCGGTATGGTGTAAATTCCCCAATGCAAGTAACTGAAATATTCGATAAGCAAATGAAGTCTGCTTTTAACTTTAAAGAAGTTACTATGCCATCAGGTAATATTGTTAAAGTTCAAGGTTATGAACCATTTGCAATTAAGACTTTGTTAGATACTAATTATACTGAAGAAGATTTAGTTATTGGAAATACTGAAATTGAAAATCATATTGGCAAAATAAAATATCTAAAAAATGATAAGTTGTCAAGGTATTATCCAGACTTATATATACCAAAAGAAAGTTTAATAATAGAAGTTAAGTCAGAATACACATATCAACAGAATAAAAAAATCAATGAATTGAAAAAGAAAGCATGCCTGTCTGCAGGTTTAACTTTTAAGTTTATGATTTTTACTTCTGTCAAAAAAGATTTGATTGAATATTATTGGTTATAGCCGCTCAGATAGCAAAGTAATTTTATAATCTGAAAGCTATCAAATAAAAAGAGAATATATAATAAAAATTAGGGTTACAATATGATAAGAGAGATGTATAGTCGGGATGCCACCCAGGCTAACTATAGTGCTACTACATTGGAGGTGAGTGATAAATTATCTCAGTTAATTCTAAAAATAGAAAATGTTCTTTTTAGTAACAAAGGAGATGTATTAGGATCCCCAGGTATGGGTTGTAATTTAGATGAGTTAATATTTTCGATAGTATTAAATGAAAGTACAATACAAAATACTGTCAATGCACAGATAGCAGCATACTGCCTACCGCAATATAATGGTTTTACAGTTAACACAAAGGTGCAATTCTTTTCAACATTAGAACGAAATGGCGCATTGGTCGATATTTTTGTTAATGAACAAAGAGTATTGGGCGCACTTTTTTAAAAAAATAAATTGAATGTCATTTTTTAGTAAAACAAGAATAAAAGCAACAGAGCTATTTGAAGATTCATTTGAATATCTTGCACGTACTTATGACCAGGCAGTAGAGGTATTCACACCTGCATCCCCATTTGGACAGATATTAACTGTTGTGTCAAATTTAGGAGAAATGATTTTCTTCTACATCGAAGCAGCTCTTACTGAGTTAAATATTTCACGAGCAAGGAATATTGAATCTATATACGGTTTGTCTAGATTAACTGGACATGACCCAACACGAGGTATTTCTGCAAGAGGTATTATTGGATTACGACTTAACACGAGTGCAGCTAGCCTCGTTAATGGTGATTATATACAGATTATGAATGGTGCAAAATTGGAAATAAGTCAGAATGGCTTAACTTATTTTCTAAAATTTAATAGTGACTTTATACGATTGCAGAAAACTATAAAATCATTTGTTAATGTTGAAATAGTACAGGGTGAGAAAGATGAACAAAGTTTTACAGGATCAGGTTTTGCATTACAAAGTTATAATTTAACAACAAAGGATCCTACTGACCAATATTTGGTAGATGTTTTTGTTGATGGGGAATTATGGAAAAAGGTAGATTCATTATATGATATGAATAATGGTGAAAAAACTGCAATGATTAAAACTAGTGTAAATGGTGGACTTAGTGTATTCTTTGGAAATAATCAATTTGGTATGCCACCTGCTTTAGGTTCACGTATTAGAGTTACGTATGTAAAAACTCGAGGTAATGCTGGTAATATTGGTGGTAAACAATTAGATATAAAGTTTTCTACACCAGGTACAGATTCATCTGGTGAACAAGTAGACTTAAATGAAATTTTGTCTCTTAATATTACAAGAAACCCTATGTTTGGTTCTGATACAGAAGATCCTGCATTTACTAGATTAATTGCACCATATCAAAGTAATTCATTTGTATTAGCAAATCCTAATAATTATATTTACTATTTAAGTAAGTATGATTTTTGGTCATTTATAGATGCTTATAATACTAAGAATGACCAATACTTAGACGATGATAATATTATTTACTTATTTTTAATTCCTGATGTAGAAAAGAAACTTACAAGTGACTTGGATTATTTCAGTGTACCTGAGGTTGAATTCTCAATGACTACAGCTGAAAAAGAAATGACTTATGAAATTTTAAATAAAAGTGGTAGACAAGTTGTCACTGCTGAAACTAGAATTGTAGATCCAGTTATACAAAAATATGCACTGAATGTTGTTGTTAGATATTTTGAAGATTTTGACAAGGATGCTATTAGAATTGAAATAAGAAAAAATTTAAATGAATATTTCTTAAATGTAAATAGGAGAGATAGAATACCTCGATCTGATATTATTTCTATCATAGAAAATGTTGATGGCATAGATTCAGTTAATATATTTTTTATATCCGAGCGTAATGAACAAGCAATTAGAGATGGTTTTTATTCTATTCCTGTTTATGGAACTGACCCAGTTACAGACCAGCGTGTATTAATAGAAAACAAAAAAATAGTCCTAAAGAAAGGTGAAGATCCTCAATTAGGTTTAGATAGTTTTGGGGATATAGTAATAGAAAATAATGATTTAGCAATTATTAGAGGTGGGTGGAAAGATAGACACGGTACATACTATGAGCCTGTACCAGAGACTAATAAAATTAGTTCACTTAACGTATTCTATAAAGAAGCAATTGTTAATAATCTTTATAATAAAATCCAACAAGAAAAATACAACAAAGTTCAACGAAATAGGGGTACTACAATTGCTACTGGCGTGAACTCAGCAGGCTTAAATACAGGGAGATTGCAAAATTCCCCAACACTTAAAACATTAAAAGGAAATTAATATGGCAACAGTTAAAGATAAGAGGACCGGCTTTCCTAGTCTGTATAGGGCAACCTATGAGGAAGGTTGGGAATTAAAAAACACAGGATATGATTATTCTAAAAACTTATTAAATATTACAATGTCAAAATACATGTTCAAGAATAAACATATCCGTGAGTTCTTGGAAGACTATTTGACGCCGATCATGGTGTTCTATATTAATAAAGTTAAATATGTAAGAATTTTTTATAACTTTGCAGTACCTAAGTGGTATCAAAAAATAAATTAATAAACAGTGAATCGCTGGCAACATTTATATTTCTTTGACAAAGGGGGTAATAATTATAATATGAATTATGACAGTTCTGCTGACATGTGGACTGGTGACATTTTTCTACCACAAGTTTCTATTGATTTATTTGAAGTAGGGCAATTATTTATTTTACAAAAAATGATTGATTCTACAAACACTCTTGTATATACTAACCCTACTTTTAAGTTTGGGTATCCTCATGATTATACTGACGGTGCAACTGGTGATCCTACTGGAACTGGTGGTTGTGGCTGGGAAGCTGAATGGAAAACTCTTACTCCCGATAAATTTTTTCTTTTTCAATTTGATAAAGACTTTAATACTGGCACACAATCTGCATTAGTACAAGAACCTGACGGACCACCGTTAGTAAAAGTTGACAAGCTTACAATACCTTTAGATTATGATGATAATCAAACAATAAGCCCAGAAGGTTATATTATTACCAAGAGCAATGATATAAGATCAATTGCATTACAAATTAATATAGCATTTTCTTCAGGTGATGAAAATACATACAAGAAAACTTTACAGATTATTGATAAGTGCACTAATACTATAGTTGCAGAATTTACAGTGTGGGCCGAGAGTATTGAAGAAGATGAAAGACTTAGGGTCATGACTCAGAATATGGGTTATAATGTAATTGCTGCTGATAGTACAATCTTTAGAGATACTAACTTGAAGGAAGCATTACCTGATTATGTAGAAATAAATCTTAAGCGTAAAGAAATAATGATGGAGGGTAGTAACATATACCCTTTTATTGGATCTTATAAAGGTTTAATAAATGCTATTAAGTTTTTTGGATATGATAATTTAAAAGTTAAAGAATTTTGGAAAAATGTAAATGCAAATTCTCCTCAGTTTGGCAAATATATCCAGAGTAATACTATAGACTTGTTTTCTCCACTTGTACAATTTGACGATAAAAGTATAACATTACCAAATAAGAATTTTAGAAAGACTAGTATGTTTAGTCTAATTTATAGGATTAATAAAATAACACCAAATACATATACCGATGAAGACTTACCTGTAACAGAAGAGGTTCAGGATTTTACTATCGAAGAAGTATTGATTAAACTGTTTGGTTTAAAAAGAAAATTAGAAAAAGAATATTTACCCCTTAATGCACACATCAAAGATATTACAGCAGAGGCTGATTATTTTGGTTTGCTAGAGGTAACAAATACAATTAGTAGGAATGATACTAATACTATTAAGGTTGGTATTAATACAGACTTTATAGTATCACCAAGTTCATGTACTTATTTAGAAGATCTTGAAGTTTTCAACAGCTTTTGCCTGTCTGAAAGTGCTGTTGTTAGTCAAGCTATTATTGATTACTGTAATGCTTATATTGCACCTCTTGCTACTGGTAATGCTGCTATTGGGCAAAATTTAATAATGGGTCCTTATAACCCAGGCCAAGATATACCAGCACCACCAATTGGACCAGATCCTAATAGTGTATTGGGTGCTTTACAAAATGGTAGTAATATTACAATCCAGGCTGTTGCTGGAGTCTATGCTGCATACTTTGCAAGATATGCCCCCAACTTAAATAGAACACAAACTAACTTTGTGCCAGGTGAATCATCAAAAAGTTTCCCAGATCAGCCAGGTGTTAAATCAGGGGCTTTAATAACTTTAACAAATGATAGTTTTAGTAATGTAACTTGGAATACTATAAGTAGTACATGGTCAGATTTAAATAATGCTAATGATTTCTTTACTTTTGACTTTAATGTACAAGGCGCAAGCGTTGGAGATATTTATAAATTAACCGATAATGCAACTTCAACCGGTGTTGCTCATACTGTATTGGCTGGAGATACTATACAAACTATTACTACTTCGCTATATAACCAAGTTGCTACATTGAAGACTACACAGATAGATCCGTGGCTATGGTTTGATTGGTCTCAGATAACAAATGATATTGGGCCATGCATTAGATGCTACGGAAATGGTGTTAATAGATTTGTACCATCTGTGACTTTATTAAATAGTGCAAGTGGTGGACAATATACAGAAACTCAGTTACCAGGTGAAATACTATTTACTTGGGACGCTATAGGTTCTGGTAATTTTACAGAAATAGAGTGGACTGTTTATAAAGATGCAGAAGGTAGCACACCTGCTTACTTCTATAATATCAGAGGTGAAATTGGTACATACGGAATTTTACCTATAGTATTACCTTATATTGGTACCTATAGTGTAGAAATGAAATTGTTTGACTTATATAATAATATTTCATCTACTGTTAAGACTGGGGCAATATGTGTTGATGCTAAAGAGGTTGAATATTCAGGCTGGTATCAAAGTAGAAAATTAATCTATAACTGGAATAATGAAGGTAAATATCTTTGGGATGATTATGGATCTTTATGGGATCTTCCAATTGAACCAGAAACTACATGGGACGATGAGACTCCTAGTTTGTATGAATCTTTAGATAGAGTTAATGCAATCTTGAATACTTTTGGTATAGGAACTAACACTGATTTTCAATTAATGAACTATCAGAATAATGGTAATGCTAGTTTTAGTGGACCTTATCAATGGAAGAATTTAAATACAAAATCTAGTATTTGGAATAATACATACCACTTATGGTGGGATATGACAGCAACTACTGGTGATTCTCCAGGATTTTTCCAATTCAGTGAAATACAACCTAATAGCTATTTAAAGATAATAGATAAGAATGGTGCAGTAGGCACAGAGTATTTTGATTTTACAATAAATACTTTAAGCGAAGCAGTAGACTTACTTAATGTGAGCACCAATTCTATAATTAATAAATATGTATATAATTTAGTAATGAATGCAGCAAGTAGTCAAATCTTTGTTCAAGCAGTAGCTAGATATTATGGTGTACATGGAGATTTTACTTCTGTTGATATGGTAGATGTAAATGGCAGTAGAATATGTGGAGATGCAACAGGTATAACAGGTGGGTCTGGTTGCCAGAGTCTGATTTATAAATCTGGGCAGAGTATATCAAATAATCCAACATGGAATACTGCTAAGTTTATTAATGATGGTAAAACACTACCTCCTCTAACGTGGGCGATGTTTGTCTATGATAAATGTAGGATAGTTGGGAAGGCTGAGCCTAAATGGACCATCTCTAATACTACTAACTCGTCAGTGGCTGATATATATTTTGAAAGCAAGTATCTAACATATCTTTTTAAAGACCCAGGAAAGTATATGATAACATTGGAACTTACTGATACAAATGGGAATAAATACAAAAAAGGTAGAAATATCTTAAATATAAAACAGTAATGATTGGAATATATGCAATAACTAATACGATTAACAACAAGGCCTATATTGGCTCTGCTGTTAATGTTGAGCGCAGATAGGCAAAAGAAATTTCGAATAAATAATAAAATAACAAATAACAATGAAAAATAAAACCAAATCATGGCGATATCAGTAACAGAAATATTAGGAACAGATTCCTTATCCGGATCAAGACTAGTAATTAATGATAACTTTAATATTCTTACTAGTGAGATTAATGCGATGGAAGTATACTTTGCGCCATCTGCTGGTACTATCACTAATCTCAACAATGTTTCAACAGAAGCATTAAGAGTAGGTTTAAGTACAATATTATTAGATATTAATGCAAGTACCTTTGATATTTTAACAAATGTTAAAATGACAGGGAATTTAAATATGACAGGTGGTGGCATATTCAGAAATGATACAAGCCCAACCACACTAAATGACACTGGCCAAGCGATGCCAGCAACTATTCAAGTTGGAACAACAACAGCAATCCCATCTTATACTATGTATAGGGTTGGTAATAGCGATTCAGGGGTTGGAGCAGCAGGTACTTTAACACTACAATTAAATACTGGACGTATAGGACAGGAAATTTTCTTTATGTACGATGCAGGTAGTAATGTTGTAAGTATAATAGGTAATGCTAGTAATCTGGTTTTATCTGCAAGCGGTACTTCAATTACATTGGATGCAGTTGGTGAAACTGTACATCTTTTAGCTATCGACAACGGTGCAGGTATAGCTGTCTGGTATGTTGTCGGTGGTGATGGGTATACAATAGTATAATAAAAAGAAAACAGATGAAAAAGAATTACTATACATATTGTATAATAAACTTAGTGAACGGTAAAAAAAAGACGTTAGTATAAATGTGTATAGTAGATTTCATAATGATAATTGTAAACAAAAGAATAGTATAGTATGACAACGCCCTTAATTAAAACACCTCAGGCAGATGGGGGAACTTTTTATACGTTCTCTTCTTCTGCAAAAGACTTATCTAGGACTCTCAATAATGATGATCTTAAATTAGTCTTTTCTAAGTTTGTGCTCCTTAACTTGCCAGATTTTGACAGGCTAGATGCAACAACATTTAGCCAATATCAAAACTATATGCAGTTTGATACTATTGATGGTGCTATAGTAAACGGTGGCCTGGCAGGTGACCCTAATGTTAGCTTTACGCAGAGCCTTCAGAATTATGCATTAAATTTAGAAGAACTCATTATAAGTGATGCAGGGTATGATAACACTACTAACTTAACTGTTACTGAGCGAGTATTTTTTAAATGGTTGAAGGAATGTGGTGCTATGAGATTTCGAGAAGCTACTGTACTAGAGCAAGTGACATCAACAACACCTAGGTTTTGCGAAGAAGATGAAGCAACAAAAGGTACACGACAATATAGAAGAGTAGTAAAGTATATAGGTGAAATTGATATTGTAAATAATGTAGATAAAGCAGGAGAAGCGTATACTGAGTTGTACATCAATGTACCCACAGAGGTAGGTAGAACGCCCACTATCTTATTTAGTTCAATTTCTGATACGAATTATCAACCAGGATTGACAATACAGGGAACAAGTGAATTTATACTTGGTAGAAATGCAGCAACGATTCACCCGCAAGGATTAGATATAGATGCATTTTATGATTATGATATAAACTTATTAGGTGCTGGGCCTGCTGGTTATACAGATCCTGATGCTAACTGGATGGATCTCCCAACACCATCTACCACTACTAATGCATACTTTACAGAACCTACAACATTTACAAGTGTACTTAATGTTAATATACAAAAGTATGCTATTGATTATAGTGCTAGCCCAATTCCTGGTTATACTGAATCTGCTTATGTAAGAAGTGAATTAGATGGAATTAGTGTAGATTTTAATCCTAATGATTATCAACAGATTGCACAGGACTCAACTATAAGTACAATACCACAATTTAATGGTACCGATTTAGCACAGTCATTTGAATTTAATGCAGTGTTAGTTTATTATGATATGGTCGACATGAGCGATTCATCTAAAACAACTACTAACTTATATGGTATTTTATTATTAGATAATATAACACCAACAACAGATGGTGGATATATCCAAAGATACCCAAAATATAAACCTAATACAACTACTGGCCAAAACGGTAATAGTTATGGGTTTAAAATTAATCTAAGATTTGATGCTTCACCTGGAACTGCAGGTATTGATACAATTGTAAATGATTATAATACTTTCTCAATGGGTCTTTTCTCTGATGCTTCTGCACAGTTACAAGCATCTGCACAAATATTCCAAAGACAACAGCTAGAGATTGCTGATATGGAAATTAGATTAGCAGCTATAGAAAATACTTTAAATTCTGTTAGTACTTCAGCATTCTTACAGTCACAAATTACAACATTAAATACTAAAGTTGATAATGCGTCATTGGCTTTTGCAAGTAGTACTACACTGTTAGATCTTATTGCTAAAAATGCAGATGAGATTCAAGCATTGGCAAATGGTGAAGTTACAACTACACTACAATATAACACAGCAGTAGTACAGCAAGGTACTGGGATTACAATTAACACAAATACACCAAATAAGATACAAGTATCAAGTAATGTACAAGCATATAACTTAATGGTTCCATTGAATGTTAATGATATACAAATAACGACAACAAATCCGTTGAACTTAAATGTAGTAAGTCCAGCAGTATTTGCAGATTTAGCTACATACACTAACATGTTAAGATTAGATACAATTAATCAAGCAGGTGGAGATCTTAATATTTATATTAATGATATTAGTATTCAGTGGAGAACTGGTCAAACTATGAGGTTAACCTTTAATAATGTTCCTCTTATGGGATCAAGAAATATAAACATATACACTGATGCACCTAGTAGATTAAACGGCGGTTCATACGGTAAACTAATAGCAACTATACAAAATACTGATTTAAGTAATATTCCAATCATTGATTTGATTTGCACAGAGCAAGGAATATTGAATTTCGTATATGACATAGTCAAATAAATAATAAAATTGAAACTTATATAATGGCTGAAAATAATTCAATACAAACAATGCTTCCAGAATTGTTAAGACTCTTTAACAATTCATTGGAGAGCTTTGAGAAAGTCAATCAAGCGATTACATCAAGCAGAGACTCTGTAACTATTAACATTCAAAACAACGATGGGACAAATGCTAGAGTTACTGTTCCTAGTTTTGGGTATCTTAAAAATTCAGTTGATAGATTAAATACAAACATTAATACCCTTACTAATTTTAATGACGCTAATAGCTCAATAAGATTACCTGATGGTACATTTAGAAAATTAGTTTTAGCTAAGTTACCAACAGAGGCGCAGGATTTAACTGCAATGAACTCTGTTAATGAATTTAATATTAAGCCTAACTGGTTTTTTGAAGAGCTAATTAATCCTTTACTATATATTTCTTTTAACATCACAGGACAAGCACCTAGTAACACTGAGCGAGCAATTGTTCAACGATATATTTTGGATACCAATTCACAAAGCAAAATTAATTTTTTCGATAGTGAATATAATGGTAATGCAGAAGTTAATCGTGATACTTTTTTACAACAGATAGTTGAAAAGAATATAGCATATGTTTTAGATGAGGCGGTTGTTGATTTACCACCTAGAGACAAGAGATACTCTGGTAACTTTAGTGTAATAAGAATTGGTGAAGAGAGTGTTACCGAGACTGTTAATGGTGTTAGTCAAACAATTGTACAAAAATTATATAAACTTAATAAAGTATTTTATTCAGACACAGATGCTGACTTTCCTGATACAGTACAGTTAAAGGTTGGTGATAGTTTAGAAGTAATATCAACACCAATTGATACTAGATATACAGTAACTCAAATTGATTCAAGTACTAACTCAATAATAGTGAGATTACAGGAAGGTTCAAGAACTATTAGTATTGGGGCCGATGTATTAAAAATAGGATCTGCATTAAATAATCTTTTAGAAGTTGATGTTACTATTGGTTTTAATGAAAGATGTGTAACCTTTATTAAGCCTATTGATCCAGATTCTAAAATACCTGCAGTCAATTGGTCGCCAGGTAGTGGTTTTTATACTAATGATTTAAATACAATTGATCTTAGTGGTAATACACAAAACCTAGCAGATTATTATCAACAAAATGCAGTTGACTTTGGTAGATATCTTCTATCATTTGCACAAGATAAAATTCCTACTAGTAGAGAAGGGCTAACTCCCAATGCACCAGTATTATCATCTGATGATTTTACAGTAGCATTAATAAATGGACAGGTTAGTAATTCAGATGCTATTATACAGCTTAAAAAATTAAATAATCAAAAGAATACAGTTCAGTCTACATTAACTGAGCTAGACACGTCAATTGCACAAAGTAGAGCAAAGATACAAACAACTAATTATTCTACTGAGGTTGAAAGAGATGCTGACAAGAATGCTTTGCAAGGTCTTATTACTGAGAGGGCATCACAGGCAAAACTTTATGCATCAGTAGTTAATCAGATTGATGCATCTGCAAAAGATAATTCTGTAAGTAGCATATCACCTAAATATAGAGTAAGAGGATTCTGGGCAATGCCTGAGGAAAAATCTGCGCCAGAAACAGGAGTGCAGGATATTATAAAATTTACTTATCGTTATAGATATCTTTCTGCTGATGGTGCAGCTAACCCAGTAGATCAGTTTAAGTATACTGATGGGAGTGGAACAAGTCAAGGGGCATTTTCAAATTATATTATTGTAGATAGTGTATTAAGACCACGAACTAAAAATTCAATAACAGGCTTATATACGTGGACTCCTATTGATGATGACAATGCAGACTCAGTAAATATTAACCAGTTAGACATTCCAATTAGGAAGGGTGAACAAGTAGAAATACAAGTAAAGTCTATATCAGAAGCAGGTTGGCCATCTAATCCACTAGCGAGTGATTGGAGCACAACAATAAGAGTTGAGTTTCCAGCTGATTTAAGTTCTGATAGTGCAATAGATGCTATATTGGCGCAGAACCAAGAAGACTTAGCATTGGTTGCATTAAATGAAAACTTAGAATCTATTGGGCTGCCTACACATTTAAGTAGTTCTTTTACTGCAAATGAAACATACTTCGCACATTCCTCTCCGGTAATTGCATCAGGGTTTTTGTCAGAAAATCAAACACCTATCGATTTATTTACTAAATTGAATGAGATGCAAAATCAGTTAGATTTATTTGCTGAGATATTAAATAACGCACAAGGTGAATTAAATACTACATTGATAGATGATACTGGTAATACTTATAATTTAAGAAGGAATTCAGTAACTAAAGTTTTTGCTGGATTTTATTCACAGGAAGTAAGAGACTTAGATGACCCAAGAGGAGCTGTCATTTCAAAGACATATTTTATTAATATTGCAAATGCTTCACAAACTGCATTGCAATTAATTGCTAGAGTAACTGGTAATAGAACTCGGATGGTTAAGCAATCGGAAAACCCAACATATACTGGTGCTGATGTAATTAGTGGTGCTACTATATTACCAGCAACCTATTCATGGTTGGATAATAGTGCAGCTAACCAAACAAATGCTAGAGCTACATTTAGAGCTGATGATGTAGATTATAACACTATTAGGAAATATGATCTATCACCTATACTATTAACTAATCCAACAGTAACGGCTGCTACTAAATATGGACAAACGGTTTCACTACCGCCATTTCAATCGACACAAAATAAAAACCAATTTATTTATAGTAGATTTAGTGATGTATCTGATGATGCTAATTTTTATAGCTATATTAATCCAGCCGCAGGTTATACATTTAATTTAGATACTACAGAGAATCTTTATAATGCTGCTGCTGCTTCTATTATAGCAACACCAGTTACACAGTTTATCTGGGGTGGTGGTTTTACTAACCCTGGTCAATTACCAACTACGGTTGCTAATTATCCTAATACTGATAATGTAGTACAGGTTTCTACTGCTCACCCATGGCTAATTAGTTATACTACATACAGAAATGCATACATTGCATTGACTGGAGATATTGCAACACTACCAGTAGTACCAGTATTAGCTGTGGATTTTAATATGACAGATGCTGGTAATGGTACTGCCGCCGTTATGTTTAGACAATCTAAATTCGCGCCACTTAAGGGGGATGATACTTATGGTCAGCAACAAGCAATATACATAAACGAAAATGTTACTGATTTAAGAGAATTAAGTTTATCAATGCCAACTGTTTTTGATAGTTCACAAATATTGCAGGCTAGTCCATCAATAATTAATGTACCAAATTTATGGGATGCTACTTTAGCAGATTATGTTAATTATAGCAGGAATGCAAAAACCTCATTTGAAGGTTTTGATCAATATACATTAGGTAAACAATCATGTGGATCTTATTTGTTCATTTCATCTGATAACCACCAAAATATCCAAGTTGATGGTGATGCTATACAATCATATGAGACTATCTCGTTTGGTCAACAAAATGCTGTTAGTATTCCATTAGTATTCCAATATAGAATGACTGATTACTTTGGAGTTACTTCAGGTAGTGGTTTAGGAAATATTGCAGGAGACTCTAGTGGAAATACTGTAAATCTTACTTATACCAAGAAAATAGGGTTTGATATATACCCAAATAATAGCGATGTTGTACAATTTGATATTGAAATTTCTGCTAATTATAGATCTGATAGATTAAGCATTAAGCAATTTCCAACAGCGACAGTAACGAAAGGTTTAAATGATTTAGAGAAAGTTGTACAGGGACTACGCCCTTCATTGAATCAAACATTGATTTCGCAAGGATCAGGCCGTGGTGGTAATAGCGGTGGCAACAATATAGTGAACCGATTTATATAATGTAGAGTGGCCGAAAGATTTTCTTAGTTTAATATAGTTGGCTTTATTTTTAACTTCATCTTTTGGTGAATATATAAAAAAAGTAAAAGATAAATATGGCTGAAAAACTTCTTGACCAAGCGTCGTATAGTGTTGTAAGAACTAATCCTAAATTAACGGCAAATGTTAAAGTAGTGTCTGATGGGACTGATATCTACTTAGAATCATTCAGTGCCAATACTCGATTAGCATCTCAGAAATTTAAAGCATTCAAAGTTGATGGAACTAGTACATATGACCAAGATGTATTTAAGTTCTTTGATTATGGTAAGTTTCCAATAGAAGCTGCATATGAAATATTCCAAGAATTTCAAGATACTGCTGTATTATCTAATTATGGTAATCAGTATGAAATGTTCTATTGTGCAGGTACTAGATCTATTGCATCAGAATCATACTCACAAAGTTTAGGAACACTTGCACCACTTTGGTTGAACAAACAGATTCCTAGCGCATTTGTAATTTTTAGATTAGATGATCCGGTTGCTGTAAATAATTTAAATGCGACAGCTGAATATGCAGGTGAAATTAATGCGCAAACCTCGGCTAACTTTACTAAACAGGTGTTAGAAAAATGTACTGCAATTAAAACTTTTGATTTGACCGAAGGTACTGCACTAGGGTCGTATATTAGAAATTATAGAAATCAAGAAGAGTTTCCTGAAGTACCACTTAACATGACATGGAGAAGTGATGAACCTATTGCGTGGAATGGTATATCTTATAAGTATGGTGGGTTTTCTAGTAGTGGTAATTTTGCTTATAACGATATGGTAGTTAAAGATTCAACTATTATGCAAGATGAGTACTTATTTACACAAGGCTTTCAAAATAATGGAATAATCTTAGCAAATCTTTTAAATTTAGAATTCTTATTTGATGATTTAACTGCTGATGACTATTCAGTGAACAGATACTTTGGTATGTATGTTAATGAAATAGAAGAAGGTCAATTTGATTTATCAGGAGAAGCTTTTTATAAAAATACTGAGAAGAGCCAACTACCAAAAATAAAAACTATAACCGAGGTCTCTCAATACTTAAATACCCCATTTGAAATTACAAATGATGCAGGTATTTTATTATTTTTAGATCCTACAAAAACTACAACAGTTACAGGTGTGCCAACTCCTGCTAGAGTAGATGAAGTAGAATCTGTATTTTATGTTAAAGATAAAGAAGATGATTTCCATACAATAAAAAAAGGTTCGAAATGGGCGGCTGAACAAATTAGGTTATTTGATACTAAAGTAGATGTATCATTATTTACGGGTTATAAACAGCCTGATACATTTGCTAATGCAAGTATTATCAAGCACGAAGGTTTCGCGCAAATGTATATGAAAATTATAGGTAATGTTATTCAGCCTACACTATTACCAACAGCAACGGCAGTAACTAATGGTCAACAGACTGTGAGTGCAGGAAATATTATAAACATTAACAGTATTAGTAATACTATAGCCGTTGGGCGAGTTGTAACATCTAGTACTGCAGGCTCTATAATACCTACGGGTACAACCGTTGTTGCTACAGGCACAGTGCCACCAAGCATGGCAATATCCACGATGACATTAAGTGCTAACGTTACATTACCTGATAATGCAATATTAACCTTTACACCAGCTACACTAGTAGACAAACAAATACAAGAAGGTTCTAAAATATCTTTTTATGATAATGCTATATTGACAGGTGAAATATTTGCGAATAGCACATTAGCACCAATACCAGGACAGTCTTTTGAAAGGTTCTTTAATCCTAATGGAACTATACAGGAAGTTGCACAAGCAATAACTTCTGCAATTAATATTGGGATAGATGAAAATAATAGGTTCTTTACTGCGTCCTTTAATGATAGTACAGTTTATGTAAAGTCAAGGTTTAGCGGTACTAGGTTTAATCAATTAAACTTTAAATTAGATATTGGTTATCCTGAACAATTTACACAGATACAAACATATCCTGCAACACAATTAATTGATCCTGCAAAAAACTTTGTTGGCGGTAACGATGTAACTAATAGTTTACTTAAAGTTGAATTAAGTGATCAAGATAGATTTGTAAAAGGTAACTTTGTACAGACTACTGGTGGCTTTACTACAATTGGTGATTGGGTACCCTATACTGAAGAACCAATTTATAATGGCTTTAATAAAATCATAGGATATACTGACATTAATAAATTTGCAGTTATAACATGCAATGATAATCAAATAATGGTTACAAGATCTGGGCAAGTGGCACTATATTCAGATTATAGACCATCTTTTGGTAGATTTTCATTTTTTGAAGTTAGGGATTTTGATTTTGATTTCTATAGTACTCTTTATAGTGAAGATGGTGAATTAAGCTATGAAACATTAGAATATAACCAATCAACAGGGATTAATCCTGTTGTATATACAGGTATAAGTAATAATCCACAAATTAGAGATTTTTATGATAATGGTGGTTTTTATAATCTTATTGGTTTATTAGGTGATGCTGAAGAGTCAAATCCTGATAATGCATTTATTAAAAGTGAATATATGAGGTTAGAAGAAAACTTTCTAACATCACAAGCTAGTGTATCTAGGATTGCACCTTATATTAATAAATGGGCATGGATCAATGATGGTAAAGATGTAAGAAATCATCCATATAGATTAGATGTTAATCAAGCATTCGGTTTAAATAACTTTGCACCGTCAAGATGGGATCTATTACAGGAGGCTAGCGGATATTCACACGAGTGGTATTATCTAGCAGAGTTTCCAAAATACTTTACGCAAGATGCTATCAAAAGTTCATGGAGTTATATTGACACAGCACCGGTTGATAACACCGAAGCTAATATAAATACAGGCCAAGTTTTTGTACCTGGTACTTTCCAAGATGTTACTACAAATAAGTTTGATGACTACTTTATTATAGAAAAATTTACGACTGGTGGAATTACTGAAATTGATAGGCAGCTGAGATACGGTAGATTTAGTGGGGGTGATGAAATGAATTTTGCAGAAACCTTCTTAAGAGGAGTTAGGATTATAGCAAGACAGAAAGCAATAGGAACAGAAAAAGCAAATTTTGATGTGAGAGCATTATCATATGTACCTGATGGTTCATTTAATGATTATCGTTTCTCTACTATACTAGTTCCTAATTTACCAGACAAACCAGAAAGCCAAGTTAAGTTTATTAAAAATGAAAAATGGAAAACTATTGTAATGTTAATTTCAGTAGACTATATTGATGCATGTTTAAATAGTAGAACAGAACCAATTATAGATAGAACAACCCTATATTCTTTAAATAGTTCATTTGTAACAGATATTACTTGCGAACCTGACAAAACAACAAGTGGTGAGTATATTTATACTAATGGTACAATGAGAGGGGCAATAAGTCTTGGATCATCCACATTTAATGGAATAACAGCAGAATATACAATTAATGGTATGGCTGATGTAAACGGTGTTTTACCTGATTTTATAAATGATATACGAGTATTACAAAATGGTGCATATTCACCAATTAAGTTTGCTATAGGTAGTGATAATTTTGTAATCGATGGTATTAAAACAATAATATCGCCTAGTCAACTTATTTGTGTAACTTTTACAAGAAATGGTATTGCTTTAAACCCACCATTAGGATCACCATCAGCATCAGCATTGCGCTCTGCTGAGTATGTAATTGAAGATAATGGATATCTTCAGTTTGAGAATAGGTTAAGATCAATTAGTTTTGGAGAATTATTTAATGCTGTTAATATAGGTAATCCTAATGTTATTTATGAAACTATAGATAGCACAGGAAATCAAGTTAGAAATACAGATGGTACATTGGCGCAAACTTTTAATATTGAATTAAGAGCACAGTCTGATATTCTTAAATCTGTTTATATAGGAGTTTTACCTGATCCTGATAAACCAACAACATTTAACTTAACTGATGTTGTTGGATATGATTTATCTTTACGAAAAAGTCCGAACATAACACCTATTGCAAGGCATGCAGGTTATTATGCGCCGTACGCATTACCTATTTTATCATTTAGAGATCCATATATGAATGTAGACTTTGATGTGACAGGTGGTGTTGATGATGAGGCTTATAAATTAAAAGTATTAGAGTTATGTAAATATAAAAATTCACAATTCAATAGTGCTGATGTAAAATTTGGGCAAATACAAAATTTCTTTTATCATAAAGTAAATGAACAAGACCCTTCTAGTATTTTAGAATTATCTAAAGAAAGTGCATTCCCTAGTTTGTATCCCCTAATTCAGGAGATTGGTATTGACTATAAAGATTTTTATACATTCTCTTCCAACTGGGATCCTTCATATTTTGTAAAAAGTATTGATAAATCATTAATAGAATATATCATAGGTACGCGATCAATGAAAGAACGAAAATCATTCTTTGGTTCTAAATATTTAAAAGTTCCTGAAACTATAGTCTTAGAAACCTTCAAACCTGATCCTTTTGTTAGTGGTGCAATTAGACAGCCTAGTTTAATAGACGGTACTTTTATGTATCAAGATACCCCATCAGTTACTATTGACAAACAACTAATTAAAACTAAAGGTGTAGTAAATACTAGAGAGATTAAGAAAGTTCAATCATCAGCAACGATTGGGTTTTACTTATTTAACCAAAAGAGGTTAATAGAATATTTGTTTACTCCAATCAAAGCTCAATTTATTAAGTATGTTAATGCGCTATATGGGTGGGGTGATCTGGAGACTTTGGACGATGATGTTAATCAATACATTAGAGAAAACATATTAAAATTATATAGAATAGAAAAAGTAGAATTTTATACTTTAGCTAGCCGTGAAAAACAACCTTCTGATTATACTACTGCTGAATTAACTAATGCAGAAAAAATTAGTGCTGGGTTAACTATTAATAATAATGTAGCATCAAAAACCTTAAATACAAACCCATTTGATTTAAGGCTAATATATAATAAAAGAACAGGTTTCTCTGAATCGTTTGGTTTCAGCGTTACAATAGTTAAAAAATAATAGAAAAGAAATGCCAATCACTATACAAGAAATAATAGCATCGGATACTATTTCACAATTTGTCGATAAGACTAACTTTAATTTTGACCAGTTGCTACTTAACGGAGGTGGGCCGGCAGGACCTCTAGGTATTCAAGGACCAATCGGACCAGCAGGTGGAAGAGGAGAGAAGGGAAGTACATGGTATGAGGATGCGTCAGCTGTTTCACCTGGCCTAGCGCCAACGCCAACAGTTCCAACAACTACACCAATAACCGGAGATTACTACTTGCAATTTAATGGAGATGTCTGGGAATATATTGGCACTGTTTGGGTACTGACTACTGTTAACTTAACAGGACCAATTGGACCTGCTGGGTCATCAGGTGGCTTTGGTTTGGTTTTTGGTGCATCTCCTAGTGTATTATTAAATAAAAATACTTTATATAATGGACAGATAGGTACGACTGCAACTGGTGCTACCTCGTCTAATGAGGGCGTTCCGTCTATTATGATGGGTGGTATTTCATCAACATACAATCCTAGTACTTCACCAGTTCCTTCTCCAGCATTAACAAACGCATATGTTTTGCCACAAGCAATAGAATCAGGTTTATCATCCGATGTTGCTTCTGTCATGATTCACCAAAAGAACTCAGCTGGTAAATCAATAGTATTTCATGGAGGGGCTGCTGATGCTAACGACTTCTATGATCAAACTAATATTAATAATTTAAGTAATATTGGCATCGGTGTTGATGATAGGTTGATATTAAATGTACCTAAATCTGCGTCGTTCTCACCACTGTCTTCTATGACTGATTTGATTGGATTCCAGGTTGATAGTCAATATCGTTCACAGGTATATAATGCAGGGCAGCAAATTAGATTTGTTACTGGCCAAGATGGTTCAAGTTATGGTATTGCTGGTGAAAATTCAAACTTTGAAATATCAGTGGGTGCAGGGAGTGCAGGAACTGCTAATAAATTTAAAGTAAATACACTATCAAGTGGATCGGCTACTTCGATGGAAATGGGTGGTAATATTGCACTCTTACCTAATCAAACTACAAATAGCGGAAAATACCAACTTTTATCTGGTACTGCTCAATTTGTTATTACAAGAGCCAGCGGTGGAACGGGTGAGTTTAACGCAAGGAGTGAAGGTAATATATCATTAAATACAAACATAGTAGGAGCAGCAAGTACAGCTAATATTGGCCTATCTTCCGGTCTAGGCGGAATTACTGCAACTAGTTCAGGTGGTACTATTTCAATAATACAATCATCACCAATATCAGTAAGTAACATACAAATAGATCAAAATTCAACAAGTGGTCAATTATTATTAAGGTCTAATTCTAATATTATACTTAAAAATTTGACAGATGCTACTACATTAACAAATCCTAGTATTACTTTAGATTATGCTGCAACACACACAAGAATTGTTGGTAAACAAACATGGGGTCCAATTGGGCAGGTAGCAATAGTACAACCATTTACTAATGTGCAGCAATCAAACGCTATGGGTGCTTTATTAACATCAGCTGCTATTTTTAGACAAGTTGGACAATTAACTAGCACTAATTATAGTCCAGGTTCTACTATGGAGAAATGGATTGGTGGAGTTCAAACTGCTACTGGTTTAGACGCGGGTTTAATAACAATAATAAATGCTAATGAAGGACCATTAGGACTCATACCTGCTAATAAATTTATGTATGATAATTCATTAGAATTATCA
>Ga0075110_1000406_pt1 | contig 21750 bp, 19 predicted proteins | sample AntAceMetag02UK8_FD_69799 | JGI IMG/M metagenome (GOLD analysis project Ga0075110, IMG submission 69799) | Saline lake microbial communities from Ace Lake, Antarctica - Antarctic Ace Lake Metagenome 02UK8 | ecosystem: Environmental > Aquatic > Non-marine Saline and Alkaline > Saline | place... | reverse complement strand
CTAAGCCTCCGGAGGGGACCGGTCAGATGATTCTGGACGCGCTGGCTCGACGACAACCTGTCGCTACAGACTTCCTAATAGGGCTGGAAGATGCGCCAAACAGCCCGGGATTCCTGCGATCGGAATCTGGGCGAGTGCGGCACTTCCTTTCACACCCTGATAATATTTGGGGCATCAGCTCACGCCAAAAGAAAGGCTTGCTGAGCTCCCAAGGCCGAGAGGCTAGAAATTTCTTCATGCAGGAGAGCGTCGCGGCCACGGCTGCTCGCGCTGCTGCATGGCTCTTGCACAATCTCCGTTTGAACGGATTTCAGGCAAGACCACTAACGGTGCTCTACGACTCAGTCGTGACTCACTGCCCAGTGGAAGAACGCATGGCAGTTGCAATGCTTCATCAGCATTACATGACTGACGTCAACAACTGGAAGTATCATGGTCGGTGGTTTAACTACCCGATCGATACTGACTTTGTGGACGCGTGGTCGGCCAAACCCTCGAAGGAGCGCAAAGTGCTCTTAGAGGATCCCACTTGGCGAACGGAGGACAAATTCATCCGTATCGCCGAAAACATAATCGAACAAAGTAAATTGCTAGCAGCTTAATTATAATTATGAGTAACGCACCCCGCCTAACAGGCGGATCCGAATCGGAATCCGTAGGAGAGTTCTCCCGCGGCCTGTCTTCAATGACACAACCCGGCGTAGATATCTTCTTCGCCAAGAAGGACAAAGCGATGCAGGTGAGGCTTCTCCCTGGACGTGACAAATCCTATAGCCCGGAGGACTCGGCTTTCCCGACCTCCGTCGTTCCCTACCGTCGCGATGACGGGCAAGGAGTCGATGCAGAGACTCAGACCGAGCTCTTCACATCGTGGTATGTAATGGTCCGTGGCTATCGCTTCTTCGGAAGCACCAAGTCGGACTTTCTTAGCCCTCTTACGATGGCGAAGATTCCTGGAGTCGATCCTCTCGCCGCGCGGGACCCGATCAACGACATCCGCCAGCACTGCTACAACAGCGGTGATCCAGCGCTTAAAGCCTTGACGGACAAAGGGTCCATTCCGGGTGATAAGTATAGCGCCTTGGTCCCGCTGTCGTCGGTCTACATCCTGGTCAACGCGTTGGTCAACGACGGAGAGAAGTGGCATCCTGGCCCTGAGATCTACGCATGCACATCTGCTGCTTTCGAGGATCTCAAAGAGGCGCTCGCGGTGCGACGTCACGAAGGATGCACAAACATCCCAATGGATCCGGCCTGGGGTAAATACATGCTGGGTGATGTGACCTCGGTTGAGCATGGAGCTATCGCTAACATCTCGAAGCGGTTCGTAGGCACTGTGCAGCCTTGGTGTTTCGACTACACGACGTCACGTCAGCAGTCGTTGGGCTTCCAGCCTCACCCCATGGATCCGAACGATCCAATCACGCAGAAGATTCTGACCGACCGCCGCGATCTTCTGGATACCCAGAACGTGCTGAAGTTCCTTTCGTATCAGGAGATCGTCGATCTCTTGGCTGCGGACGGATCGATCCCAGGCTACCTCATCGAGGCTGCTTGTGGAGACAGCTGCAACCTGCCGAACTTCCATAAACAGAATACGGCATACTCGCAGCCAGAACCAACCGGAGCGCCGACAGCAGCGCCTCCAGGAGCGCCCGCTCCAGGAATGGCAGCAGCTCCAGGAATGGCCGCACCACCGGCATCGACACCTCCAGCATCGACACCTCCAGGAATGGCAGCAGCACCGGGAGGAATCCCAGGCGGAGCGACGGCAGCACCTGGAGGTATTCTGGGAGGCGCCCTATCCATGGCCCCAGGCGGAGCACCAGGTGGTATTCTGGGAGGCGCCCTATCCATGGCCCCAGGCGGAGCACCAAGTGGTGTGCCGGGGGGAGCCTCGGCGGGTCCGCCTGCTCAACCTACGAGTGCCCCGCCTGCGACCACTGCCCCATCACCGGAACCTTCACCTGTCCAAGTTGATAAGGAGTCAGTGTGGGTCAGCCTCTCAGGGGAGGTCACCGAGAAACCGCACGCTGAGGTCCAGACCATGATCTTGTCCGGCATCCCGCCATTCAAGATCATGTCGAAGGATCAATCCTCTGGGTGGGTTACCCCGGATATGTTGGGATTTGCACTCCCCGCTCCGGTGGCTCCTGCTGCTCCGGTGGATAACACCCCACCGCCGGCAGCACCATCTCCCGAGGTGGCGCCAGCTCCGGAAACCCCAGCGGTAGAGGCGCCTCCAGCAGATGCTGCGGCTCCCCCTTCTGGGCATACCGATGACGGTCCTATCTCCGCGGAGGAACTGGCTTTCGTAAAGAAAACCCAGGAGGATATCGTCAGCGCTAAGGACGAAGTAACCGGCCAGATCTTGGCGAGGTTTACTCCGCTCAATCAGCGGGCTGCTGCTCACAACCAGCTGTAGTCAAACTAAAGGGCGGCGGGATTATCTCTCGCCGCCCTTTCTAATATCATGGCAAAAAAGAAATTACACGAAGGCCTGGAGTTTGACATCTGTTCCGAGGAGGGACAGAAGATGCAGGCGGAAGCTGTGGAGATCATGCAAGCAACGCTTGCGCGAAGGAAGAACAGAACCACGGACTATCGAACGATGGATCAGGTAAGGGTAGAGCTTCTACCAGTGCGTGATTTCTACTTTCAGCATTTCCTGGGAAGCTTCGGCGTTCCTAAGAGGTCTCTGCTTGAGATTATTGGAGGAAAAGGGCTTGGGAAGACAACCCTGTCTCTCTGGTTGGCTGGTCATATTATCGATAAGTTGGGAGCTCCGACACTCCACTTGGAGTGCGAGGGAAAACCCATGGATGCGAACCGGGCAATCCGGACGATGTCCACAGACCCGGTGAGGGCAAAGAAACTCCTCAGGAGTATCACTTTTAAATCGGTCAAGCAGCTCAACGAGATGCACGAGGAGCTACTGCTCTTCTGCAAGACCTGGCGCGGCGAGAACGTAAACGGTAAGAAAGGTGTGGCTATTCCACGGAGTATCCCACTGATCGTGATCGTGGATCCTTGGTCGAAACTGCTCTCACAGGCAGAGGCGAACGGGTTCTACAACTACGCCAAGAACATGGATGCGGCTGCAGCCAAGAAAGTGAAGGACGTAGGCGAGGGATCGAACCTGGGACACTCTAACTGGGCAGCCGGTTGGTGTCGACGTCTGGGGCACATCATTGAACATTACAACCTTCTGCTGATCGTGACACATCACCAGAACTGTAAGATCGACATGGCATCAGGTGGAGGAGGAATCACTCTCCCGGAGAATACCGCAGCGCTTTACAACACGGTGAAGATCGGAGGAAAGGCGACCGAGCAGAGCGCAGCAACGATGCTGATACTCGCTCAGGGCGGGCAGATTAAAGACAGCGGAGGCAACGTCCGCGGAAAATACATCAACTCGCGCGTCGAGAAGAACTCGTATGGACCGGGCAACCGTAAAGGTTCCTGGGAGCTTCGAGAAGTGTGTGAGCCCTTCGACATCGAAGGGAAGTATCTGGACTCGGCACTTCACTTCGAAGACGAGCTGGGTAAATGGTTAGCAACAGAGAAGCTGCTAGGACTCACGGTGGATCGGAAACGATACACTTCCAAGCAGCTGAAACTGAATGGAGCCACCGCGGAGGAACTCTCCCAGGCGCTTCACTCCGACCCCGAGCTTATGGATAAGCTCGGTAAAGATCTACGGATGGTCGGTTACGATGATCTGGTGGATCGTATCGCAGAAGAATACGAGGAAGAAAAGAAAGATGAGTCAGCTAAATGACGCGCAACTGGTGGGGATGCTGTCCAAGCTCCTCCACTACAAAGGAGATGCCGACACGCCAGAAAAGGTGTTGGATGCAGTTCACTTCGACGGCCGCATAGCGTTGCCGTTCGCGCTGGACGAAGTGCGGGTGATCCGGGATCGATATTCCCTGAGAGCCCTTATTGTGGATCCAAAGCCGAGTAGTGAATTCATCACTCGGTTGGACGAGACACCAGGACAGGTCTGCTTAGCATCAGACCGAAACCTATCAGGACAGGACGCTCTGTATTTCTGCGTTAGCGGAGATCTCAGTTGGGTCCAAAGGGTTGAGCCGTGGCTTCGACGCCAAGCTCAACCCGGCCTAGTATGCGGCTCGAGATCTAATCATTTCTACATCGCCGCACCTGTAAAAAGATTTACAAATTGAACAGAAGCAATACGAAATTACCCAACAACGGCTGGTCTGAGACTCTTGTCCGAACGCCCGAAGCTGGAATCCCTCAAACCGTCAACGGCATCATGGTGACTGATTACCAGTGCGTCGAGGCGAGTATCCTACCTCTTGCAGAGGTAGACCACCTTGAGGATATCTTCGAGTTCCTGAACGAGACCCAAGTGATGGGTCGCGGTCTCTTGGAATTTGATATTATTAGCCTACACGCCGAGGAGCTCCACGAGAGCTTCCTGGCGGTTGTGACATATCGCGCAGGGCAGTATGCCCAGTGCGATGAAGAAATTATAATGAGATCCGATTTACCAATGGCGCTGGTGCGTCTTCCGGATCCACTACCCCAATTCCGACCTAAATGAAAGATGAACTACCGCCGGGTCTACCGGCACTTCAGAAACGATTATTACTGGTGATCGAGGCTGGCGACGCCAAGGGGGAGTCAGACCCCTACCCCAACAAGATGCCGACAGAACACGGACGGATATTAATCACCGACATCAACCAGCCACCCGGAGGAAAGCTCGCGTTTGAGACGCATCAGATCCACGAGCTCTCCAACGAAGATTGGTTCGGTAAGATATTCATCCCGCACTTCGCGTCCGGGCAGGAGGTCTTCACGGTCCATCCGGATCGTGTGATACGGCGGAAGCTCATGCAACTCGCTACGAGTATGCAGGCCTACGCCAACGAACGTGCCGACGGGACCTACGCGCAGCGTGCGGGAAACATCCGGCATTGTATTGGATCCGCGCACAGGATCAAAGATCTGGCGCAAGCGTTTCACACGCCTGCTATCCTGACCTTCTCTGAGCGTGTGAGCTTCGGTCCTATAAACGTCAAACGACTGCTGGAGGTGGATCAACCCATCAACGATGAAGAACACTTGAAAATGATGATCCAATTATGTCAGAGCTTGTAGCCGAGAGGTTTATCTCACGCGAACCCACCATCGATATGGCTCTCCTCGCGCAGGGCCAGGCGGAGTTACCAAGGGCGCTGGAAATCATGGGTTACACTAAACTTCGCGAGGGGCAGGACGGTGTGATTCTCATGGTCTTGGCCGGTCGCGATGTTCTCGGTGTTTTCCCCACTTCCTTCGGTAAGTGCTTTGGAAAAGGCACACCTATCATGCTTTCTACGGGGCAAATAATCCAGGTGGAGGATGTGACGGCGGGGGATCTTCTGATGGGGCCTGACGGCTGGCCTAGAAAAGTCACATCCACTTGTAGGGGAGTTGAACCTCTATATTTGGTAAAGCAGATGCGGGGTATGGACTATACCGTGAATGAGAGTCATATTTTAGCGCTGCAGATGACGGGTATGAAACCTGGGGATACTACGGTGTGCGGCGGTCAAAGGTTTCGATCCAAAGATATGGCGAATGTCTCCGTACGTGACTATTTGAAAGCATCCAAGACTTTCAAGCATATCGCGAAAGGGTGGAAGGCGCATGCGATTCCTAAATTCCATGGGAGGGACGCGATAAGCCAAGAAATACCGGCTTATATGCTAGGACTGTGGTTGGGCGATGGAGCCCGAGACGGATTTAAGATAACCTCTGAAGATTCCGAAGTGGTCTGCGCAATCCAAGATTACGCAGCGTCTCTGGGTTACTTTATCACTGTCGACGACGTAGGCGGTCGATGTCCTTCCTACAGTGTGGTTTCCCGCCAAGGGAAGGGAGCCAAGCCGAAGAAGGCCCTACGAGATTTAAAACTTCTGGGAGCGGCTACAAAATTCATCCCAGAAAATTATAAGTATGGGACTCGGATAGAGAGACTTGAAGTGCTTGCGGGTTTGCTGGATTCGGACGGGAGTTTGATCGGTAACTCGGGGTTCGACTTCATTTCAGAGTATGAGTCTTTAGCCGAAGACTGCGTCTTTGTTGCTCGTTCTTTAGGGTTTTACGCTACGATTTCTCCATGCGAGAAAGAATGTGTAAACACTGGAACTTGGGGGACTTATTGGAGGGTTTACATCTCAGGCTCTGTGCATCAGATTCCTACTAGGATCACACGTAAGCAGGCTGACCGAAGCTCTATGATAACTAATCCCAGGAGGACTGCGATCTCGTTAGAGCCTCTGGGGGAGGGGGATTACTACGGTTTTTCCTTGGAGGGGCCTGACCGGCTTTTCCTCTTGGGTGATTTCACAGTAGCGCATAACACCGCATGCTTCGTGATCCCGGCGATCTGCCACGACTGGAACGTGCTTGTGTTCTCACCACTGCAAGCGCTGATGCGTGATCAGGTGCAGAACCTGAGTAAGTTGTGGAAGGACAAGATGCACCTCTTCCCTTCGATGTATAAAGGCCCACCGGTCAATTACATGTCGGGACAGAAGAGCGAGATCGAGAACAACATGGCAGCCCAGCAATGGGCTCAGGGGGAGCTCAATCTCCTGTATGTGGCGCCCGAGCGTCTGGGGAATGAAAACTTCCAACGGGCGCTCGAGGCGACGCCGCCGGATATGATCGTGCTCGACGAGGCTCACTGCCTCTCTGAGTGGGGTCACAACTTCCGACCTGACTACCGTAAGGTGGGAGATCTGGTGCAGAGTCTACAGCCCAAGGTCGTGTCGGCCTTCACAGCAACATGCACGCCGCCAGTCGAGAAGGATGTCCGGCATGTGTTGGGGATCGACAAGGCCCAGCGTGAATTGTATTGGCCGCGCCGAACAAATCTACTCCTTCAGAGTCAAGACTACGTGGATGATTTCCATCTCGCAGGGCTGATTCGGGAGAACCAAGAAGAGATGGGCGGCGTACAGCTGATCTACTGCGGGACGCAAAAGGGCACGGAAGAGATGGCCGAGTTCATGGGAAACCAGCTCAACCAGGAGGTCGGCGCATTTCATGGCGGTATGAACAACTCGCAGAAGCGACTGTGGCAGGATCGCTTCATGGCGAATGACATTCAAGTAATGGCATGCACCAACGCGTTTGGTATGGGGGTGGATAAGCCGGACATTCGGGGAGTCTACCACCGAGAATTCCCCGGGTCGCCAGAAGCACTCATCCAAGAAGTAGGTCGAGCCGGCCGTGATGGTCAGGACTCGGTGTGTCTGACGTTGTTTGATCCGAAGGCCCTGCAGCTGCAGAGGTTCTTCATTCAGACGGGGTATCCTCTGGAGAAGGATGTGCGCGCGCTGTTCCATACGATGCAGACCCGGGCGGACGCCCAAGGTGTGTTTATGCTGACCGGATTTGAGCTGAGTAAGCTGTCGGGAATCAACGGACGGCATGTGGACGCCATCATGGCTATCCTGAAGTCGGACTTGGTCATTGAGCGCAGCAAGGTAGAGGAGAAGATCTGCAAGATCAAAGTCGTAGGGGAATCGTCCGATAGTCGATTTCAGGAAGTGCTGACGATCCTACCCACCATTGGGGTGAGGGACTCGTCTGGTGCTTACGAGTTGGATCTGATGGAGATGCCCAGACAACTAGGCAAGAAAGAACCGACCGTAAGGAGCTGGCTGAACGGCTGGGACAAAGAAGGCTTCATCGAGTTCACGCCACCGTTTCGAGGCTCCACAACCCGGATCACAGGGACGCCTGACGCGATCGACTTCGAGCGATTAAGATACAAATGTGAGCAAGCGTATGATAGACTGGCCAAAGTGGAGACTTACATGACGATTCCGGATTCGGAAAAGCATGACTTCATTGAAGAATACTTCCTGGGTACAGTCGATGAGCGAGCTTGAAGATACTAAAATGAACTTGGGGGCTGGTGGTCTGGATGATCAGACACAAGCTTGGATCAACCACTTGGACAAACAGCCCCCACCACCTAAACCTAAATTCGATCGTCTCGATCAGCTGGAGCAGTGCGGTTGCGGTAGTATGGTTCCGATTCGAAAATTCAGATTGGAACACTCAGGTGTGTCGACCTACCTCGACAACGTCTGCCTGGACTGCCCGCGTAAAAAGGAGTTATCCGAATGTTGGTCCATTATATGCGCTACGTGTAAACGAGTGGTTGGTCGAAATGAGCCGCTTGTGGATACCACCGGGTTTACCTTCAAGTCTGGGAAAGTCTATCATGTGGAGCAGTGTCGGGTCTGTGTTCCGGGCTTGACAAAGTCGCCAATAATTGAGAAATTACTCTTCGACCGCAATCGCGGCGCCTAATTATGAGCGGAACACTGAACAAACCTTCCAGAAGGAATGCAAAAAAACACCTCGCCGTGAATCTGAAACCCTGCAAACCGCAGTATGATGAGTCCGGACAAGGCAATGATAAGTTCTTCACGATCTATGTGGATGCGAAGAAAAACCAAGTAGAGCGGGAGTGCACCGCCGCCGTGTTTACTCGGATCGAGGGGCGTCGGCGCGATAAGCGACCGCACACCGGCCTTAAGAAACAGACAGCCACGCAGTATCTCCTCACGGAAGACAAGCAGGGCGTCGTCTCCGGTATCGATGTGATTCCCACTCAGGAAGTACTTCACTCTATGACGCGCGATGATCTCGAAGGGGTTGAGCGTATCAAGGTGGAAATTTCTGATTCAGGAGAGATCTCTCTCTTGGAGCGTCCTCAGGATGTAACTGATCGTACGGTCATCAGTTTGATTGCCGAGGTCGACAAGGTCGCAGAGCTCGAGACAGGACAACGCTACGGTAATTTTGAAGTTGTAGCGATTGATGGAAATCGCGTCGACTTCGAATACGAAGACGTAGCGTAAACTTTAATTTCAGTTCGATTATGGGGGCGATTCTCTAAGGAGGGTCGCCCCTTTTTCGTGCGCAATAGCCTAGAACAAAACGTCATATATCTTTGATGAGAGCAATGTTTAATCGTCATCGGTATTTACTGATGACACTAACCGTAATGGCGGTGGGAGTTGTATCCTACTGCTTGCTGGCGTTGACGCCGATCATCGCTCAGTTCTTTATCCCGGTCGTTCTGGTTGCTGTCTTCCTATTTCTCTGGGGGAAGTGGCCGTCTGGGATTCTCGACTGGGTGATAGTCGTGATCTTCTTTGTGCCGGCAGCCGCTGTGGTAGTCGGGATAACGCAGGAGATGATGCCGATCTTACCTCTGTTCGTCGCTGTGGCTGCGACCGTCGCAATCCACAATAACCTAGCAACTGGAAAGGGAAAACATGACATACGCAACCGCAATGACGATAACCGTAGGGGTTAAAACCTCCTACGGTGGGCGAGCCTTCCTACGGGATGGGCAGTCCTTCGACGCGTTCCGCCTCGGGACGTTTCGTAAAGAGAAGCGGACCACCCCGTTCAGGGTCCGCGCCGTGATCGCACCGATCACGATGACGTTCCCATCTGGGGCGTCGCTACCGAAGCATCCGGTAAAGCTCACCTGCGCCCCGAATGCGGCGAAGATCAAGCAGGTGAGCGTTGAGGAGATCACGCAGGCTCATGTAGAGGGCCTGTTGAACTCAAAGGGGAGGTTGGCAGCCTACCAGAGTTTGATCCTGTCCGACCCGGGCGGGATCGTCACCATAGAGTCAGGGGCTACGCCGGGATTGCTGGCGAACGACTCTGATCTGTTTGGGTCTCCGCGCTACACGCGAGAGGCCCTGACGGTGGATACCTACCATCGTTTGATGTATCGGGAGATGCAGAACGGACCGGCGATCAAGATGGTACAGGAGCTACAGCTCCCCTCCTTCTGGATGAAGGATCCGAACGGGAACTATACGACGTTCAATCTCCATCGTATGGAGGAGGAGCGTGTGAGTCCTGTTCATCTTCCCGTCAGCCTGATGAAGGCCGACGAGTTCATGGACCCAGAAGAAGCCAGCGTCTGGTCTGGTCGAGTGAAGGATCACTTGACGGACATACTCCCGAAGAGGAAGCCCGACGTAATGTTCGGCTACGCTTCGCCCGGTGAGTTTGCCGGGAATAAGGAGCTGACTAAGGCGGAAGACCTCGGCTCGCCGGGGCGCACGCCCACTACGCAGGTCGTGATGTCGGTGGAGCCTTATCTACCGGACGTCATGGCCCCAGTAAACAACAAAGCGAAGTCCATCATCCAACAGGGCTTCGCTTTACAACCCCAATTAGTATGACCCTACTGAAAGCGCTCGACGCGTTGTTGAGCTTTATCGTGGAGGATGCCGTAGCCCACAAGCTTATCGACATCCCCGAGCCTCTCTTCAAGAAGTTGGAGGAGGCATCAATCGCACTCGAAGATTACATCAGCCCCCTCGAGGATGACTGATGGCTTCGTTGTGCGGGGAGGGACGCTTAACCGCGTCTTTCCTTTTACCTATCAGTTGTTGCAGGTTTGCCGCAGACTCAGTAAGATGCAGAGATGGAAAACTTAGTTGACGGTGCCATTGCCCCGGAAGGCGTTAAGCTCAGGGGGCTGCACGATTTTAAATCGCTCAGGACCGACACCTACGATGGTGTGCGGCAGGCTGTGGTGGATTCATTCCCCCAGTCCTACAATGGGTATCGGATGGAAGTGTCGGACATAGATTACGAAGGCCCCGAGATCGCAACCTTGTCTGAGCAGAAGAAAGCCATCCTGCAGAACAAGTATCTGTCACGAAAGCTCCGAGGGACCGTGCGGTTGGTCGACGAGAAATCCGGGAACGTGATGGATGAGCAGCGCCTGTCGCTGATGCGCGTTCCGATGATCACCGAGCGGGGGTCCACTATTCATGGGGGAAATGAGTATTTTTCCATTATGCAGGAAAGGCTCTTGCCCGGCATCTACACGCGCCGCCAAGACAACGGAGGCCTTGAGACACAGGTCAACCCGCGTCCAACCACGGGCCGGGACATGCGCGTGGGTTTCGATCCCGAGACGCAGCAGTATCGGATGAAAGTCCAGACGTCTGATCTCCACCTTTACAGTCTGTTGAAGGACCTGGGACACTCAGATGATGATCTTCGTAAACGCTGGGGCGACGAGCTTTTCGAATCCAACGCTGGGAAATACGATGCTCGGGTATTTGAAAAGGCATTTCAGAAACTTGTCCCACCCCACCTGCGGAAGGACAAGCCAGAGTATGATCGCGACGAGAAAGCTCAGATGATACGCGAAGCCTTTGATCGTGTGGAGATTCATCGACGCGTGGCCGAGCGCAACATGCCCGGGATGTTCACCCGTAAGGTGGCTGCTATCTGGGCGGCACAGCACTTGGGCCGTGTGTTGGCTGAGAAGGACATGGTGAAGGTGGCGGCCGAGCTGGACTTCCTACCCGACGTGCATGCGGATACGATCCAGGAGGATATGGCATGGCAGCTTGGGGTTGATCGTGCGGAAGTGGACTACGCTCTCGCCGGGCCCGACATGACGAAGACGGCTGACTTCGAGCCAGACCTAACAGGTGACGAGATGAAGGAGCCCTACGAGGCTACGTATGCGGGCGTCGGTCCGCGTCTCGCCGGTATGAAGGGCTGGCCTGAGAAGTGGTATTCTCCAGAGGGAGACCAGATGGGATGGATCTCCTGGTATCGTAAGTTCTCTGATGGGACGCGCACAGACGACGATGCGAATCAGATCGAGCGCTGGAAGAGGTTCAAGGTACGGGAGGGCGCGAAGTTTAAACGCAACCCGACAGCCCGCCAAGGATTCTCGCTGAGGAACTGGGCGATCGATCCGTTGAAGCTCCTCGACAAGCCGGACGAAAGATCCCGTATGGCGGAGGTGATGCTCGATTACAAGCAGCGGGAGACCGAGGCGTATCTCGCTAAGAAGGCATCCTTTTCGGTCCCAGAGCTCAGGTCGATCGCGCAGTTCCTGAATCGGGAGCATTCAGCCGGCCTCGACGTGTCTCAACCAGGGCCTATCCTGGAGGAGCAGGTGATGGCATACTTGTCCGGTGAGGCGGGTATGAATCCGGGCCTGCTGCAAATGGGGGTCACCGGAGCGGAGAAGGCCTACGATGACGTAATGGATATGTCGAAGGCTGCGAACGAGGGGAATCCTCTGGCTCAGATGAAACTGGCGAAGAAGTATTCCGATCAGAAGCAGTATGGCGCCAAGCAGGCTATCCTGTATGGGCTGATGAAGGATCGGCCGGAAGACTTCTTCATTGACAGCGAAGACGGCGACATCGCAGGCATCACTCACCGCCCGACGAACTTCCAGATCCACACAAGGAAGGCAGCTATCCCGGCGGAGGTTGGGGCTGCGGAACCGGGTAACTTGTATTTTCACGGATCTCCAAACGAGGACCTGGACGGGGGTGTTCTCCGTGGAGGTAGCTGGGTGTCTCCCGATAGAGCGACTGCCGAATTGATGGGAAGGTTTCACGAAGACACCGGAGAGACTTGGACCGACGAAGACCTGACGGAACCTCACAAGTTTGGATCGGATCCTAAGTGGAAGGAAGGTAGAGAGCCTATGGGAGTTCCTATAATCCATCAGCTACGCCTTCTGAAGGCTCAACTGGATCTCAAGGATAATCCGCACGAACATACGACGCTCGTGGACCAGCCTCTGGAGAAGAAGGCCAGCGCTAAGAAGGTGAAACATACCATCATTACGGGAGAGCCGACTTCTGGAAAAACGACAGCAGCGAAAAAGTTATCAGAAGAGACTGGAAAACCTGCGATCCATCTGGACGAGCATGAGATGTGGAAGAAGTGGGGAGAAAGTGATACGGGGAATCTGTCAGAGGAGGAAGTGAATCAACTTCGAAAGGAGAATAATCAGGCGATGTTGCGGGCGGCCCTAGAGGCTAAGGAGCCCTCAATTATAGAAGGCGTGCAGGCGCTGCATACGGACCCCCAGACTCTTAAAGATCATAATATCAAGTTTTTGGATGTCGCGGACGAGGAGCTCCTCCGTAGACGACAGGCACGTTATAAATTGGGAGGGCTGCTGACCGTCCCTCAGATGCTGCATGCGAAGGATGTAGCAGGGTTTCGAAAGAACTACGGGGATGGTGTTGCTAATTGGAGAGGGCACGAGAAGAAGGCCTCCTCAGCAGTGGAGCCGATCGACGACTACCGCGAAGACATGTCGAAAGAGGCGAAAGCTCACTTCGGCGAGCTTCAGGAGATCCAGGACAAGACGATCAGACGCTGGCTGCGTAACCGCAAGGCCGCGCGCAAAGCGACACAGGAACCAAAGACAGAGGCCCAGGCGGAAGCCGGCAACTATCCGAAGGGGAAGTTCTTCATGCGTGGGATGGAGTTCACGATCGAGAACCGAAAGGGATCCACTCGTAAGGGATGGAAGCCGGACGGCAGCATCGCCTGGACGAGTCACATGTTTTCCGACTACGGCTACGTGAAGCGGACAGAGTCGGAGCGCGACGGCGATCACATCGATGTGTTCCTTGGCGAGGCCCTGGAGTCAGACATCGTCTACGTCGTGGATCAGCTCAACCAGAAGAACGGCAAGTTCGACGAGCACAAGTGCATGGTCGGATACACCTCGATGCCTGAGGCCCGGGAAGCTTACCTGGAGTGCTTCGAGAAGGGCTGGAAGTGCGGGAAGATCACACCGATCACATTCGCGCAGTTCCGGGACTGGTGCTTCAACGGTGATACGAACAAAGAGATGGCCAAGACGCGGTTCGTCATCAAGTCGGCCAAGGTGGAGAAGACCATCGCGGTCGATCTCGACGGGACGTGGGCGAAGACCGTTCCAGGTCCTTTTAAGCAGGAGATCATAGGAAAGCCTATCCCTGAAATGACGACACGTATCCGACGCTGGTTGAAAGAGGGTAAGAAGGTTGTGATCTTCACCGCCCGGGCCGCAGACAAGCGGAACGTCCCATTCATCGAGAACTGGTTGGATGATAATGATCTGCCCCAGCTCGACATTACCAACGAGAAGACTCCCAACATGATCCGCTTCTACGACGACCGAGCCGTAGGGGTGGTGAAGAACACTGGGGATCTAAAGGCCGGTTGACTTCCGTCGAAAAGTTCCGCTTAATAAGCTATGAGTTTGATCGCATCTCCCAAGCAACTGGCGGCCCGGCCCGACCTCGACTCCAGGCTGGCTAAACTGCTCCGGTCTAAAGTCGATGCGGCGCACTACCGTAAAGGTGGGGACCAGTCTCGGTCACAGGATATCCAAGCGACGGGTAAGCCCGTAGCCCATCCCGTAAGTCCTGACATCCCAACGCACGGCGATGCTCGAGGCGCGGACTTTGCTAAACTCATGGGTTCGCCCGAGGACAAAGGCGTGAATAAGGGATTCGATGCTCACGCGAAGTCGCAGGTCAGGACACACAACGAGTCGAAGAAACCGAAGCAACTTCTCTCCAAGAGCGGAAGCGCGACATCTCCCATGTCCCGCATTGAACGTCTACTGCAGGGTAGGGAAAGTGCAGCCCACTTTCGCGCAGGTGGAGACCCAGCGAGATCGCAGGACATCCGCGCTATGGGTAAGCCCGTAGCGCATCCAGTGAGTCCGAATATCCCAACGCATGGATCTGCTCGAGGAGCGGATTTTGCGAATTTGATGGGATCACCGGAAGACAAAGGAGTCAACAAAGGTTTCGACGCGCACGCGAAGCAGAAGGTCCAGACGCACAACGAGAAGAAGAATCCACAGCAGTTACTCTCCAAGAGCGGGTCCGCGACATCTCCTATGGCCCGCATTGAACGTCTACTGCAGGGTAGGGAAAGTGCAGCCCACTTTCGCGCAGGTGGAGACCCAGCGAGATCGCAGGACATTCGAGCTATGGGTAAGCCCGTAGCCCACTCAGTGAGCCCGAACATCCCAACTCACGGAGCTGCGAGAGGAGCGGACTTCGCAAATCTAATGGGTTCGCCCGAGGACAAAGGAGTGAACAAGGGCTTCGATAATCATGCAAAGTCACAGGTGGATACTCACAACGAGTCAAAGAGTCCCCAGAAGCTACTCTCTAAGAGCGGCGCTGCTGCGGACTTTCGGGATTTCTTATACAAGACCGCGGTGGACTTCAAGACTCAGCAGAAGCTGGACTCGGCTAAGAAGATGCACAACGTGCCGAAGCCTGGGCCGCGCGACAAAACTAATCGATTCGGTCAAAGTAAGGACTGGGATTACAGCGGATACTCCGCTCCGCAGGGGAGTGGATACGAGAAAGATCTCTCCGGGGTGAGTGGTTATAAATCGCTCGCTGGTGGCTGGGAGCCAGATCAGACTCCGATCCACGACGCACGAGCACGCTTGGAGGCGGAGGCTAACGCCACGCCCGATCCAGACGCACACATGCGTAACTTAGGAGTCACACGGATCGGGCAGGGCGCAGCTGCACCTGGAGGCTCACCTCAAGCGCAAGGCGGCACTCCCGCACCTCCAGCAGCACCGACAGCAACGTATCCAGCTCAAGGAACTTCGGAGTATGACGCGGCCGTGAAACTTCGAGCACGCGGGTCGGACGACTACAGGGCAGCCCGGAATGGGCAAGGTTATATGGGATACAAACCCGACGGCACCTGGGGGTTGGTAACGCCGGATCTGCAGGGGCAACCGGTACAACCAATGCCAACACCGCAAGCAGCGCCTCAACCTGCGCCTCCAGCAGCAGCGCCTCAACCTGCGCCTCCAGCAGCAGCAGCGCCTCCAGCAAGCGGACCAGGGCGGCATACTGGACTTCCTCCAGACCCTTTCAACACCTCACCGCAAGCACCTACGACACCTGCGCCTACGACACCTGCACCTACGACACCTGCGACTCCTTCGCAGGGGTGGAACCCTAGGGGAGGATCCGCAGCGGCTCCGGCCCCCGGCGCGCCGGCAAATATAGCTCCAGCAGCATCTACGACCGCGCCGAATTCTAACGAGACAAGAGGATGGGGAGCACTCCCAGCGCCGACGATGGGAGTGCTCCGGGAACCAGGCACACCTTCGGGATTTAGTAACCTCGGAGGTGCTCGACCAGCGCCTAGCTGGTTGGGTGGGCTAAGCGCACCCGCTAAATTCGACGAACAGATGCAACGACTCCTCCGCTCGTCCGGAGAAGAGAATCCTTACACGGCGTTGAATCCGTATTCGGATCTTCACGGAACTCCCCCATGGGAGACTCAATGGGATACTCCCTGGAGTAATGAGGGTCGATGAAATCTAAAGTAAACTCATGGATAAATTCAGCCAGGTAAAGGAGGCTCTCCGCGCATCAGTCGGAGACTTAAAGGTTTCTGAGAAGTCCAATAACACAGGGGAGTATATCCCTCTCGGATTAGATGGTATTCTCGCATCCACTGAGAAACTTTTGGCGGTAAACCGAGGGATGGTCCCAGTCGACTCTCGAGATGCGCAGGAGTTCAAGCGGGTTTATGACACACCAGCTCTTCTCAAGGAACGAGTCAAGATGGATCGGAACAAGTTGGTGAGGAAAGCGATTCGCAATGCCTCCAAGAAAGGCTCCCTGGCAGGCGTGTCCCCTTTCGCTTTCGATGACATGATGGTCGGACACCTGGTGGGTAATCCTCTCTCAGCCCCGATCGAGGAGATCAATCCTCTGCATGGTGTAGATCAATCCAGACGTGTCACGCAGATGGGGCCCGGCGGTATCGGATCGGACAATGCGATAACCCAGGGCATGCAAAACGTAGAACCAGGGCAGTTCGGATTTAAGTCGCCTCTCGAGGGGCCAGAGTCGCTCTCAAGGGACAGTAAAATTTTTACAAGTGTCGGTTGGATACCAGCGCCTGAAGTGACGATGGAGCACGAGGTGGCTTGTAATATCAAAGGGACGCTGGCGTTCAGACATCCAACCAAAGTGCACCGTTACCCTTTCCAGGGAGATTTGATCGGGGTTACTTCGCTTTATGTGGATTTCCTGGTAACCCCAAACCATAGGATTTGGTATAGGGACACAGACAAACGGAATAGGGCGGGGCGTCAATTCCAGATGGGATTCGCTGAGGATTTATTCGACAAGCGCATCAACATCGATACGGGCCACGCACCAATCGAATATCCAAGCACCTCGCCATTTTCAGAAGTCTCTGGATTATCCATCCCTATGCTGATTTGGTGTAAGCTCCTGGCTTACTGGTTGGCGGACGGCTACCGCACTCCCTACGGAGCGGTCATCACACACAGCAGCGACCGCCCAGCTTATCCCGGTATATGCGAGGCGCTAAAAGCCTCCGGGCTGACTTGGGAATACCGACCTCGCTACGGGCCAGACCCGGGAACTAAAGGCGATTTTTACATAAATCACAAAGGGTTAGGGGAGTATCTTAGCCAGTTCGGTAAAGCCGGAGATAAGTTTATTCCAGAATACGTCCTTACGCAGCCTATCAAGGTTAGAGAGGCGTTCTTGCAGGCGCTCATGGAGACGGATAGGCGAATTAACAAGACGCACCGCTCATTCGTATCCACGAGCAAGGCATTCGCGAGAGGTGCTGAACGTCTTATGATTTCTCTGGGTATATCCACTTCGTTCCGCGAGGAACCTGACAGTCGGGAGCATGTCAAATCGACAAATTGGGTGGTATCGATCTTTAAAAACCGGGAGCGGCAGACACGCACCGCCTATAATCAGGACGCCTGGTATCGTCAACCTTACGATGATGATGTGTTTTGTGTTACGGTAGAGGGAGGTCTTATCTTCATTCGGCGTGGTTCGGGTTATGGGCATTGGACCGGGAATTCGGAAAGAATTGGTGTCGACTCCAGGCTCTCAACCGGCGTCCGTATAGGGGATGACGGCAACGTCTATCAGAAGTTTCGCAACCGTAAGACAGGAAAAGAGCATTGGCTGTCTCCCGTGCAGTTGTCGGGAAAAGTCGTCAAGATTCCTGATTAGGAAAAAATCCTCTTGACTGTATGGACAGACCTCTGCTGTTTAGAGTCACAACCTTTTACCACTCACCGACTAAATACTCAGACAATGAAGATCACGAATATTTCCGGCGCTTTCCTACCACTTGGTTTGGGTCGTCGCGTAGGGACTGAACTCGCAATCGGCGCCTCTAAAACGGTGGACGATGAACCGGAAACCGTAGCCGCTGCCGTTGACGCTGCGAACAAAGGCCTCATCTCGATTGATGAGCCACCTAAAGGCGCACAGCTCAACTTCGTACCGGCTGTTCCAGGCACCGTGGTTGTTGCGATCGGGGCTCCCGCAGACGAGGAGCTCCTCACTATCGGGACCGAAGTTTTCGAGATCGATGATGACGACACTTTCACCGATGGAAACACGCAGATCGATACTTCGGTCGACAGCGATTCCATCGACATCGCAGACGCGCTCCTTACCGAGATCAACGCGAACGCCACCCTTTCCGACGCTGGTATCGTTGCCCGGGAAACTATCGGAGGCACCGACCCGACGGCCGCTGCCTACCTCGTGATTGAGTTTCCTGCAGGCACCGCTCCTTCAGACTACACCGCGACAGGTGACACCGGTATGGTGGTGACTAAGACGGACGCCAGCAGCGCGGCCGCTGTTCGTATGTGGGTTGCTCGTCAGACCGCCACAGCCGACGAAGAGTTGGTTGTCACCCCTTTCACTACGATCACTGAGTATCTCGTTCTGGTGCAAGCCACCGGTGGGGCTTACAAGGCCTACAACGGCACTGTATCAACTTCTGGAGGTTCTCTCTTCCTGAACAGCGCCGGAACTGCGGATATCGCAGCCACCGACGAGCTCGTTCTCCTCGTTTTCGGATTTTAATTCTGGACACCTTCCACAATTCATCACAGGATAAAATATCATGGCAAATCAACCGTCCCCCGAACAGATGCAGAAACGAGCGAACTTTCTCGGTCGCTCACAATTGCATGGTTTTGTAAATCAGCTCAAAGCTGGCGGACTCTCGGATCGTAATGGAAACCATCGTGAGTTCACGACGGAGGAAATTAAATTCGCAGCAGCCGCCTACCCTTGGCAGATGCAGAAGCGAGCCGAAAATGCGATGAGCATTCGTAGTGCCATCCTTTCGGCGCGTGGGGCGTAACTTGCTTGATTTCTCTTCTATCTTGCTTCTATAGTCAAGGGTCGGCCTAACGGTCGGCCCTTTTCTATGCCTGTCGAGACCATCCAGATCCATAAGCAGCGAGCTTTAATCTCCCGTATAAGAGCGAGGTTCACAGGTAAGATCCATGCTAAGCTGCAAGCCGCAGGCATAGCACACCGAAACTTCTGTCGCTGGGACAACGACCGCGCGATGAGCGTCAGTATGTTTGGGGCCGTGTGCGACGCCTTCGGGATAAACCGCGACACGATAGGCGAGCGGACGGGAGGGGACATTCGATTTAGACACCTCGCGGAGTATCTTTCCGAAACCGGTTATAACTCACGAGCCTGGGCCACACAGCAGTACTTGGAGACGATCCATCGAGCGCACCTGTGTGACTTCCCGGAGACCTACGCGGACACGCGAAGACACCCCGCGGTGAATCCAGCCTTGGAGCCCGACTATGACGCCTACACGTTGTATCGGCTTCAGAACGGACTATTCATCGACATCCAGGCGAAAATGTTGACTGGGGAGATTCATTTTAAAATGTGGGTGAGCGGAGGTTTGCAGGATAGGAAAGATTTCGTAACCTCGGTGTTTGCAGGCGGATGTGATTTTGAGCGATTGCTCGGTCACCTTAAATATTTTACTACCCTTTCCAAAGGCACCGATATAGGATCTCGACAGATCCCGATGCACGAGGGATAATTAGAATTATGAGTAAAGTCGACCACAAAGAGGAGGAAGCCCCATCGGCATTCCGAGAGCAGGAGGCTCGTCTGGCAGCAGCTCTCAGGAAAGCGGAGGGCAGCACGGCAGAGACAGCTAAGGAGATAGAACCGTCAGAGGAGTTAGAGAAGGCACTCAACCCGGAACCTGAGCCCTCGAAAGTGCCGGCGGCTGTTCCTTCGTTTACGTTGTCGCCGAGGGAAGAGCCGCCCCGTAAGATGCACAAAGTAATCCTTAGCGCCGACACGTTGACGATACATTTCGAGGTATTGGAAGTGAACGTCGACCAAGAGAACTCGGCGATAGCCCTGTTGCTGCCTGCCGGGTTCGACCTTCGACCCGAGCTGGAATGCGCCTTCAAGCTTACCGTCCGCGGGACTGTGTTTGATGTTTTCTACGCTGGCTCCAGGATGCAGTTGGCGTCGTTGGGAGGCTTGCTTATCTCATTCGTAGCTCGTAAAGTAGAGGATGATCAAGACCGGACGAGTTGAAGAAGGCCACACACCATCCGTGGTGAGTGGAGGTAAGAGTGACTTCGTAAAGTCAGGCGAGGCACTTTCCGATGGTGAGGATTGTCCGAACATGCCGGAAATCCCGCTGGACTCTGACGTAGGAACAGTGCAGTCTGACAGCAATGAATCAGATGATCCCCTCGCGGATGTCTGACATTCACGGGGGCACCACAAGCGCCTCCGAGTTTGCAGATCCGTTTTTACTCCCCAGCAGCGAGAGCTTCCCAACCGATTTCGAGGGTGGGATGGATTTTTGCCAGTTTCTATACTGGATGAATCCAATCTACCGGCAGACCTCTAAGCGGGTTGTCGGTCATTTCATCACAGATATCACTTTTGATGGTTCAAAGGGAGACAAGGTAGAGCAGGACACTTGGCGCGACTACATCAACGAGGAGGTTAACATAAAAGGTTTCCTCGGAGAGATGGGGGATGATTGGTCTTGCTTCGCCGGAGACACCAAAGTCACCACTAGGAACGGAGTCTTCCCTATCCGGGAGCTGAAGGGCAAGACGGTTGATGTATTGTCGCAGGGAGGTGTCTACCGAGAAGCTACTTTCAAGTCTTACGGCGAGCAGAATCTGATGGAAGTCGAGTTCCCGGACGGACGTCGGATATGCGCAACGCCAGAGCATCAGTGGGTCGTTAAGAATGGTGTAGGAAAAGAGGTGCGGGTCAGGACAGACGAACTCTGTCCAGGAACTCATAGGATTGAACGGACCGTGGCCGAGCGACCAGCGAAGGACGAGGACTACGAGCACGGTGTTCGTCATGGTTTTATTTACGGCGACGGTTCTATCTCCTGTCGCGGTAAAGGCACCACAGCGCTTTTCGTAGGTGAGAAGGATTCTCATATGCGTGAGCACTTCCGCGGGCATGGGCACCCCGCTATAGAGCGATCGGACAAGCCAGGTTACTGGAGGAAGCACGGATTCCCCACGGAATACAAAGATCTTCCTGCTGCCGACTTGAGCTCTTCATACTGGTATGGATTCGTGGCGGGATTCTTGGCCGCTGACGGGTCGGTCGACGTTCATGGCTGTCCTGTCCTAACCCAGAAGGATGCGAAAACTCTTCAGGCTATCGAGGATCAATTGCCCCGCCTCGGCATGGTGGCAGGACCTATACGATCACAGCGGCGGCGCGTAGATCTGACGAAGTGGTCCGGACCAGACGCAGTCTACGACTCCACAATCCATTTTATGGGGCTGCAGAAGCGATTCATGCAGCCCGAGGATTTTCTAATCCCACAGCACCGATCTAATTTCGATAAGCACTTCAATCCGAAATCGAATTACGGGCGATTCACAGGCATCAAGGCCGTGCATCCAACTAACCGCAAAGAAGAGGTATTCTGCTGCGAGGAGATGGCGACGCACACCTTCGTAATCGGTAATGGGATACTTACAGGTAACTGCTATGGAAATTCGTTTGGGCACATCTACTTCCCCTT
>Ga0075110_1000399_pt1 | contig 21897 bp, 20 predicted proteins | sample AntAceMetag02UK8_FD_69799 | JGI IMG/M metagenome (GOLD analysis project Ga0075110, IMG submission 69799) | Saline lake microbial communities from Ace Lake, Antarctica - Antarctic Ace Lake Metagenome 02UK8 | ecosystem: Environmental > Aquatic > Non-marine Saline and Alkaline > Saline | place... | reverse complement strand
TTGTCCGCGCACAGGTCCCGGGAAAAGCCATGAAGGCCATGGCTGGGAGGTTGGGGAAACCGATGCCCGTTGGCAATGAGGGCGCTGGAGTGGTTGTTAGGGCGGGCAGTTCGGCCTCGGCGCAAAACCTTTTGGGTAAAAAAGTTGCCATGCTTGGCGGCGCCATGTACGCGCAGTATCGCTGCATCAATGTTGAAGACTGCTTACAGCTGCCTGATGATGCCACACCTGCGGAAGGTGCAAGTTGCTTCGTGAACCCGATGACGGTGTTGGGCATGGTTGAAACGACGCACCGCGAGGGACATAAGGCAATAGTGCACGCTGCTGCAGCATCAAACTTGGGATTAATGCTGAACCGCATCTGCATTAAAGATGAAATTCATTTAGTGAACATCGTGCGAAAGCAGGAGCAAGTTGATTTACTAAAAGCGCAAGGTGCGAAGTTTGTTTGTAATACTGAATCTACAGATTTTTTGGCGGAGCTCACAGACGCGATTGCGGCTACCAACGCGACCATCGCTTTTGATCCCATCGGTGGCGGTAAGTTGGCTGGCCAAATTTTAACCTGTATGGAGGCGGCTTTAAATCGAGATCCTAAAGAATATAGCCGGTATGGATCGACGACTCACAAGCAGGTTTATATCTACGGCATGTTGAATACTTCTCAAACTGAAATAGTTCGTAATTTCGGGTTCTCTTGGGGAATGGGAGGGTGGTTGCTCTTTAACTTTTTGGCGAAGATTGGTCCGATTGAGAAGGAGCGGTTGCTCCAGCGCGTTGTGAGCGAATTAAAGACCACATTTGCCAGTGGCTACTCTCATGAGGTGTCTCTGTCTGAAGCGCTGCAATTGGAAGCAATCAAGGGTTATAGTAAAAGATCCACTGGGGCAAAGTACCTGATTAATCCCAATAAAGGGGCTTCCTCTTAGGCGTATCTAACAGTTGCGACTTTAATCCCGAGGCGCTATTTAAGGTTTAATATCTAAATGGATCTTCGTATTTTTTCTTATCTTCCGAATCCTAGAATTTGGAAGGCAACCATTACGGCACGATTGTGTGGGATAACGATTGATGTTCGTGGGAGCGAACCGCAGGATCTTTCGGAATGGCTCTGGGATTTTGACGCACATCCGATTGATGAAGGTGAGCGCCCGGGTATCGCTGCATTTTCACGGCAATCACGTATGGGTTTTGGCGGTAAGCAGATTTATAAAACCGACAGCTTCCTTGTCGCCAATCCTTTTGGGACTGTGCCTGCAGCGTTTAGCCCCGATGGTTCGATTGGTATATTTGAGTCCAACAGTATTATGCGAGCAGTTGCGAGGCTTGGCGCGGCAGCTTGCCCTCTTTATGGCGAGGATGCGTATTCTGCTTCGCGAATAGATAGTTTTCTCGACGCCAGTTTAGTATTTGCGCGTGATGCGCAAATATATTTGTTAGCGTTGCTTGCCGGAAACGTTAACAAGGATATTTATGAATCTGCAGACGCGGCACTCCACACCTATTTGGGTGGGCTAGATCGCGCCTTGTCACCAAGTCGTTCATGTTTGGTGGGTAATTCTCTGAGTATTGCTGATATTTGCGTGGTCTCGGAGTTGGCCTTATTTTTGCAGGAGCGCAGCCACGAGAATACGCTGCGTGACCTCGGGTTGGAGCCTATTGCTGGCCATGTTATCGATGAGCGTTATCCACTCATCACAAATCATTTTCGTACGCTTTGTCAGCATGAAGCGTTTGCACCAGATGTGCTGCCGTATTTAAAAAAATTCTCGATAAAGACGTAGGTTTGTTATCAAGGCTTAGCTGAAGTAATGTTGTCTTGGGCAAGGTATGCCACGTATGGTTAGGAACTTTTCAGTTAACGATTCCTCCTATGGCTATTTATATTTAATCGTACGGTAATCATAATTTAGGAGCTTCGGTGCTTATTGCTGCATTAAAAAAATCCCAAAGTGTTAAATTTTGTTTGATCTGGCTTGGGTTAATGTGCACCGTTGATGCTCGAGCTGACTACCACTATCAGGTTTCAGCAGAGCTTGATTTGAAAAAACTGACCGTAGACCTTTGTTTCAAAGGTCAGGCGCCAGAAAAGTTGGTTGCCGAGTCTCTAGATGCATCTGTCGCCTTAATTGGCGCTTGGGATGAGTCGGGTGACCCGATAACTTTATCTGGTTTTATCCCTACGGCTGGGCTTTCTGAGGGGGCTTGTATTCACTATCAAGTGGATATCTCAAGGGGGGTGCAGCGACATGACATGACGGGGCCAAAGGTCTACAAATCAATAGACGCAACTGCTGTATCTAATGGGCTTTGGTTTTGGCGTCCTGAGATTATTCCACACACCCGTCAGGTCTTCGTGGAGTTTAACTTACCAGTTGACTATTCTCTTTCGACTCCTTGGAGCCTCACGGAAAGTGAAGGTGTGTTAGAGGTGCCTGCAACGCCTTTCGATTGGCCGTCTTGGATTGTCCTTGGTCATTTTTTTAAAAAAGAAGTGATCGTTAATGGAACGCAGTTCGATATCTCTATTTTAGATGGCTCGCCAACACCTGATGCTGAGGCATTGGCTGAATGGATCACTCAAGAAGCGACGCACGTGCAATCCGCGCTCGGCGAGATTTCGTTTTCAAATGTTCAAGTGTTCATATTTCCTAATGCTAGGGCAAGGCAGCCTGTCCCGGTAGCCTATGTGACGCGGGGTGGGAGTCCAACACTGCATTTAATGATAAATCAGCGGAGAGACATGCAAGAGTTTTACGATGATTGGACTGTCACACATGAGTTATCGCATTTGTTCCTACCTTTTATTTCGCCAGATGATGCTTGGTTTTATGAAGGCTTTGCGAGTTATTATCAATATGTTGTCCGAGCGCGCAAAGGACTGCTCAGTCCACAGAAGGCTTGGTCGAATCTTCTGTATGGTTTTCGCAGAGGAAGTCGCGAGGCGGAGGCAAGGGGTTTGACTTTGTTCGAGGCGACTCAAAAGATGTACCAGGGAGAGCCTTTCATGCAGGTTTATTGGGGGGGGGCGGCGATGATGTTGATCGCAGATGTGGAATTGATAAAGCAGTCAAACGGGGTCTGGTCACTTGACCGAGTTATTCAAGAATTTAATCTTTGTTGTATGGATAGAACGCGAGCTTGGGCCGCGCTCGAGGTACTTTCAATTTTTGATGAGTTATATGGTTACCCCTTATTTGTACCGCTGATGAATCGGTATGTGAATGCTAATGAGTTTCCCGATATGGCTGATACATTCCAATCGCTTGGTTTGGTTGTAAACGAAGGTGATGTGATGTTGACGGATGACGCTGACCACCGGTCCCTCCGAGATACAATTATGTTTATCCCGAACCAATAAAGGTTATTGAGATTAACTTGCAGACAATCCCCAGAGTGTTTTATTACTCTTTAATGTCTTGGATAAGGCTAACGTACCAATGTGGTAACTTAGGTTTCGCATCCATTCGATATCGGCAGTCTCGCGTTTAAACAATGAAAAAAATATTTTATTTGGTGCTTTTTTTTCCGTTAATTGCGTTCGCAGAAACTGAAGGCCCACTTCTTAATTATCAAGTAGTTATTGGAAATGATCTCCGAGCAATTGAGGTGTCGGCTTGTTTTACCGGCAGCATCCCTTCGTTCTTATATGCGAATGATGCCTCCGGATCATTTGTGAAAAATGTGAGGCTTGATACAGGTGAAGTACTTGTGTTGAACGTTGACGTAGTCGCGATCCCCTTAAATAACGCCGCCCGATGCGTTTTCTACGATGTGTTACTCGAACCAAGGGATCAGGGCGAGCAGCGCGGTGGCGCCGAAACGAGGTTAATAGAGGAGCGAAACATGCTCACCTCAATCGGTGATTGGTTAATAAGGCCTAAGTCGAATGCCAACCACGAGACATTCGGGATCGATTTCCGGGTGCCTGATGACATTTTTGTTTCCACCCCATGGCGGCGATTAGGGAAGACACGTTTCGTTGGCGCGAATACTCCTGTTGCGTGGGAGGGTGTCGTGGCGTTGACAAACCGAACACCCAACATCATTGAGGTTGATGGGAGCGTTTTTGAGGTCAGCATTCTGGGTGAGTTTGATCGTGTCAATCGAGAGGACTTGATTCACTGGGTGACGCGATCAGCGCAAGGAGTTTCCGAGCTTATTGGTTTTTTCCCTAGATCCCAAGTGCAGGTTATCGTTAGCCCTAGTGATCGAGGTAATTCTGTTGTTCCCTGGGCTTATGTTACGCGTGGCGGAGGCGCGGGGATTCATCTTTTTGTTAAGCGAGACTCAAACTTAGAGCAGCTCCTGTGGGACTGGAGTCTTCCTCATGAGATGTCACATTTTTTGTTCCCGCACATTGACTCTAGTGATTATTGGATCATCGAGGGGTTGCCGACTTATCTTCAGCATCTTGCGATGGTTAAAAGTGGGGTCATAAGCTCAGCAGAGTCTTGGTCAAGGTTGTTCCGGGGTTTTGCTTTAGGCGTGAAAGCCGGGCGAGGATTTACAGTTGCTGAATCCATGGCCCGTCTGTCCAAGAGGGGGACGTACCTTCATGTGTACTGGGGTGGCGCAGCGTATTTTTTTCGCATCGACGTGGAGTTGAGGAGCCGGTCTCAGGGAGAGGTTACTTTGCTGGATGTGCTGATGAAATATCATGGTTGCTGTTATGATGAAATCCGTAGTATCTCTGGGGATCAATTATTAAGTGACCTTGATTCATTACTGAGCGATGATCTGTTCGTGCGTCGAAAAGAGAAAGAAATCATAGCTGCAAAATTTCCTAATTATGCGGCCACATTTGAAGCGCTCGGCATACAATTTCTAGGTAACAATCCTGTATTTGACAGTGATGTACAAACTGGCTTATCGGCTCAAATTATGAATCCTGCAGGATTCCATCATTAACTTTAATTGATGTTTTGATAAACGCATGAATAAATCAGATGTTTGTTTTCTTCCCGCCCACACCATGCTCGACTTGGTGCGTCAGCGAAAGATTTCCGCGACAGAGTTGCTTGATTGTCATATGGACCAAATTGTAAAAGTTAATTCAAAAATTAATGCCATTGTCACGTTGGACGAGGAGCAAGCAAGAGTTACGGCCAGCAATATCGATCAGCGGATCATGAGAAAGGCCCCATTGGGGTTGTTGGAAGGGCTGCCCGTTGCACATAAAGATTTAACTGTAACTAAAGGAATCCGGACGACTTTTGGATCTCCTTTGTTTGAGGATTTCATCCCCGACCACGATGCGTTGATTGTTGAGCGGCTGCGGCAATCCGGTGCCGTCACCGTGGGGAAAACTAATACCCCGGAGTTTGGTGCAGGCAGCCAAACTTTCAATAAGGTTTTTGGCGTCACTCGAAATCCATATGATTTAGAAAAAACGTGCGGTGGCTCTAGTGGCGGTGCCGCGGCCGCGCTTGCGTCTGGTCTTGTGCCCCTAGCGGATGGATCGGATTTGGGAGGGTCTCTAAGGAACCCAGCGAGTTTTTGTAATGTCGTTGGTCTTAGGCCGTCGACGGGTCTCGTTCCAATTTGGCCAAATCCATCAGCCTGGTTTCCGCTCTCTGTTTTAGGGCCCATGGCTAGAACGGTTGCTGATGTTTCGCTGATGCTCTCCGCCATCGCTGGGCCAGATCGACGTTGTCCTTTATCGATGACAGAGAACCCGAATATTTTTCAGCAAGGCTTAGAGAGAGATTTTGGTGGCGTGAGAGTCGCCTGGAGCAAAACGCTGGGCGGTTTGCCTGTGGATGATGAGGTACTTAGCGTCATTGAAGGGGCGGTTCATCAACTTGAAAACACAGGGTGCATCATTGAGGAAGTCGACCCAGATTTGGCTGAAGCGGATGAAGTCTTTCACGTGTTGAGAGCCTGGCATATGGAGTCGGCGCTTGGCGAACTTTTGACGGCGCACCCTGATCAGTTTAAAGATACGCTGGTGTGGAATATTGAGCAGGGAAAGACACTTACGGGCCCTGATGTGGCTCGAGCAGAGCGGCTAAGGACCACGATGTTTGAGAGACTTGATCGGTTTATGGGCACATATGAGTTTATAATTTGCCCTGTAACACAGGTCTTACCATTTAATGTCGATCTTCCTTACGTCAGTGAAATTAATGGGAACACCCTTTCAAACTACCTTGACTGGATGAAATCTTGTTTCCGCATCAGTGCCACGGGCCATCCTGCACTATCAGTGCCCGCAGGTTTTTCGTCGTCGGGACTGCCCGTTGGGCTTCAGATTGTTGGCCGTTTTAGAGATGATTTTGGTGTGCTGCAATTTGGGCATGCTTTTGAGCAGTTGAGTGAATTTTGGAAAACTCGTCCCAAAATTTAAGACCATACTTGGAGGTGTAACTCGTGATTTTTAATTCCCTATATCCGAAGTCGAAGCTGATACGAATTTTGGCGGCAGGTGTTTTTATGGTATCAATGTCGAACGTAAGCGCTAATGAGCGTGTCTTCATTGATGACCTTCAGGGCATTTGGTTTGAACAAACCTATCTCGAAGCGTTAAGACAGACTAAACAGCCGCATGAAGCAGAACAAAAATCCAAACCGGTATTGATCGCAATAAAAAAAGAAGGGCGTGCCTACCCTTACTTTGCGACAGATATGATTAAGGCAACACTGATGATTGTATTTGATGTGGAGCCTGGGCAAGAGCCAAATACTTATCGATTGGTTTTGGGTGAAAGAAATGCACCGACCTCTTCAGAGGATGTGGTCTACGTGTGGTTTAAAGGTAAAAAATCTTCAGATGGTCAATTTCGAAATCTTCAGATTCAAGAGCCTCTCGTAATGGATGGTAAGTGGGCCTCCTACGAGCGCGTAGGGAAAGAGTTAGGCCCCATTATCAACAGCATCGTTTTGAGTGGTGAGTATCTTGATGACCAGAAAAAGAAATGGACGTTTACGGATGCTGGTAAGGCTTCATTCCCTGATCAGAACCCCTTTTACTATGAGGTTTCTTTGGTAGGAGATGGCGCTACCTGTGACTACATTGAAGTTGAGGACTTGAAATCACCCACAGGGTTAGCTTACTACGGTTTTAATTGGACTCAATCTGGAGAGTTAGAGCTTTTTGAAGCCAACTTAGAAAGTGGGAAAGTTCAATGTCAGTCATTGCCGTTTGTAGCGTTAACACCTATGTAGTATTTTTTTAGGCTTTGTCTTTTGCTAATTCTTGAAGTTCGTTGAGGATGTTTTATGAGTGAGACCGACAAAAAAAATACCCAAAGTAGTATCGATGCTGTCCAACGATCTTTGGAAGATATCAAGACTAGTCTGGATAAATATCAACACGTTGAGAATCTCTTAGGCGATCAGGAGATGCCTCGTCAAGATGTCGTTGACGGATTTATTCAAGAACCAAGTCTCATCGGGCTGCAGCATAAACTGGATGCGATGCATCCTGCCGATATCGCGGCAATACTAGAGCAACTGCCGTTGGATGAGCGCTTGGTCGTATGGAAGCTCGTCCGATCCGAGTTCGACGGGGATGTCTTACTTGAAGCCTCAGGTGCCGTTAGGGAAACCCTAATAGCAGATATGGATGATCACGAGCTTGTTGCGGCGACTGAACAGCTGGATGCTGATGAAATTGCTGATCTTGCTCCAGATTTTCCTGAGGGTGTTATTGCTGATGTATTTCGTTCTTTGTCAGAAGCCGAACGGTTACAACTTAAGGCCGCGTTATCTTATCCCGAAGATACCGTAGGCGCATTAATGGACTTCGAAATGGTGACCGTGCGAGAGGATGTGTCACTGGATGTGGTGCTTAGATATTTACGTCGGTTGGAAAAGCTACCACCTAATACAGACAAACTTTTTGTTGTAGATCGTCGTGAAATGTTGAAAGGAGTTTTATCAGTCAGTGATTTGATTGTTGCGGCGCCTGAAACGAAAGTGTGTGACGTCATGTCCACAGATGTAGTGAGTTTCAATCCAGATCGAGATGCGGAGAGCGCCGCTCACGCGTTTGAGCGTTACGACTTGGTCTCTGCTCCTGTTGTTGATGGCTATAATCGTATTGTGGGTCGGATGACGATCACCGACATCGTGGATTACATCCGAGAGGACGCTGAGCAGGAATCATTGGGTAAAGTGGGTTTGCGGGATGAGGATTTATTCTCTTCGGTTTGGAAGAGCGCCAAAAATAGGTGGCTATGGCTCGCAGTAAATCTAGGGACGGCTTTCTTTGCCTCTCGTGTTATTGGCTTATTTGAGGATTCAATAGAGAAGTTGGTTGCTTTGGCGACACTTATGCCTATTGTTGCGGCTATAGCTGGTAACTCAGGTAATCAGACGATCACGTTGATTGTTCGAGCATTAGCTTTTGAAGAAATTAACAAAAGTAATGCGAAAGGACTTTTGCTTAAAGAGCTTGCGATTGCGGTTGTGAATGGCTTTTTGTGGGGTTCTGTTGCAGGATTTTTTGCATGGCTTCTTTATGGAAATATCGCTCTTGGGCTGGTGATGTTGAGCGCGATGCTACTTAATCTTGTCGTAGGTGCTGCGGTGGGTATGTTGGTTCCATTATTTTTACAAAAAATGGGGAGAGATCCAGCTATTGGATCCTCTGTGTTATTAACATTCACCACCGACAGCATGGGCTTTCTAATATTTCTTGGAATGGCCACTGTATTCTAGGTGTAAATTCGTATCTAGACTGTTGACCTAGATATTCTCCTTTCTCAAATTATTATTCATTGATGAAAAATTTTTTTAAATCAGATATTCCCTCTTCCGAAATCACACCAAAAAAACTATTTGAGTCTAGACGACGATGGATACAGGGTGGTTTCGCATCATTGGCGGCGATGGCCGTCCCTATTACAAGTGCCAAGCCACGCGATGGAAAAAATTTCCCGATTGAATTTGAATTAAAAAAAAGCGAATTCTCGACTGCTGAGGAGCTAACCACTTACTCGGATGTCACTAGGTATAATAATTTCTACGAGTTTGGTACGGGGAAAGAAGATCCTTTTGAGCAGGCCCATAGATTGAAGACAGAAGGGTGGACCATACAAGTTATCGGTGAAGTTCATCGGCCACAAAGATTCGATATTGATCAACTCTTACGCCTCGCGCCGCTTGAGGAACGTATTTATCGATTGCGGTGTGTCGAGGCCTGGTCCATGGTGATCCCCTGGATTGGTTTTCCGCTGTCCAAATTATTAGATGCAGTTCAGCCTACTGGAAATGCTCGTTATGTAGAGTTTATTTCTTTGCACGACCCGGAACAGATGCCAGGACAAAGGACTGCGGTGCTTGATTGGCCATATAAGGAAGGCCTGCGGTTGGATGAGGCTATGAATCCGCTCACGCTTTTGACGCTAGGTTTATACGGAGAAATGTTGCCGAATCAAAATGGAGCTCCAGTGAGGCTTGTGGTGCCGTGGAAATATGGTTTTAAAAGTGCGAAATCAATCGTGACCATTAAATTGACAGAACACAAGCCAGCCACCTCGTGGAATCTTGCCGGTCCCAGCGAGTATGGGTTTTATTCCAATGTAAACCCTCACGTTTCCCATCCAAGATGGAGCCAACGAAAGGAGCGACGGATTGGAGATTTTCTTAAGCGAGATACAGAAATGTTTAATGGGTATTCCAAATGGGTCGCAGATTTGTATCGTGATCTAGATCTCAACAAGCACTACTGACGCCACCGTTTTGCTATGGACGAATCCCCTGTGTCACGACCATCACGCTTAAGAGAGAGGATTGACACTCGGATCATCTGGTTGTTTAGCGCGATTCCGCTGATCACGCTCTGTGTGAAGGCTATGAGGGGTGAATTAACAGCCAATCCAATTGAATTTATTTCGCAATTTACTGGTTGGTGGACGCTTTTTTCCCTGTTGCTGACCTTGTGCGTTACGCCGATCAGATATCTTTTTAGTTTGCCTGTTGTATTTCCTTTGCGAAGAACATTTGGACTCATTACGTTTGTTTACGGGTCCATTCATTTTTTAACTTGGTTAGCTTTAGATCAGTTTTTTGATTGGACCGAAATTGCCTTAGATCTCTCTGAACGCCCTTTTATTTACATTGGTTTTTTCGCTTTTGTTGGCCTATTCGTATTAGCACTGACATCAACTAATCGTGCCAAAGTGGTTCTTGGAGCCCTGCGTTGGCGGCAGCTACATAAGAGCATTTACCTGATTGCAATTTTAGGCGTGGCGCATTTTTTTGTTTTAGTAAAACGTGATGTGTGGGAGCCGTTAATGTTTGCGGCAGTGCTCTTTGTGTTGTTGGGATATCGATTGCTCCTGAGACTCTCGAAGGACAGACGTTAACCACATTGGCACTTGGTTGGATTTTTAACGCTTATAGTATCGCGTGGTTAGGAAAATCCCTAAAATAATGCCTGAAAACCCCAGTAAACTATTTAGTCCTATAGCCTCATTGAGAATGATCCATGCTAGAGCGGATGCCACTATTGGTTCCGCGAGCACTATTGTTGAAACGAGTGTTGCAGGGAATCGCCGAACTCCCCAATTAAGGATTGTGTGTCCAATGAGTTGTGGACCTAGGGCTAAGCAGAAGATATATATCCAAGCTGATCCAGATGTATCGGGAGCTAACTGCTTGATGCTGGACAGGTTATATAAAACTAAAGTTATTGTGGCAAAAGTATATGTCAGAAAAACGTAGACTTTTAATTCAATAGTCTGCCGAAGCATGCGACCAATGATGAGATAAGCTGCGACGGAAATCGCACCTAAAGTGGCTAGCAGCTCACCTTTAATAGACCTTTGCCCTTGACTGATTAACGTTTCTTCCGCAAACGAGAAGAGGAAGAATGCGCTTCCAGTTGCAATGAGTATCCCAATAAGCTGTTTTCTGCTGATTGTTTCTTTTAGAACAATCCAACTTAGTAGCACGACCCAAATTGGACTCGTTGTCACAAGAAATGTACTTTTTGCGACTGAGATATATTCGAGGGAGACAATCCACGTCATAAAGTGGACAGCTAAAAAAATGCCTGACAGTGCACTTTTAAACATCGTTTTAGCATCACAACATCGGATGCCGTTGATGATGGATCTAGAGGAAATCAAACCCAGACATATTGATGCTATAGCTAGTCGAAGGAACGCTATGGTATTTGAAGTGGCCCCTTCGTTGTGAGCGCCGCGAACGAGTATTGCTGCCGTTGAGATTATTAAAACAGCAATTATAAGTGGGAGCGAGGTCTGATAGGTGCTCCCTTTTATAATAGGGCTAGCCAACTAGTTCAATTTGTCTGGAGGAGTCGGTCCTGGTGGTAATGCATACACTTCAATGCCTTCGTCCTTTAATTCTTGCATGACTTCGACCGAAGCTTCACCGCGAATGGATCGGTTATCAGATTCTCCATAATAAATCTTTCTTGCCTCATCCGGGAATTGAGGGCCAACATCTTCAGTATTTTTAGCGATGTATTCGATGAACTGATTATGAAGCTGCTGTAGGTTTACCCCAGCAAGGGCCATTTCTTTTTGTTTGGTTTTCGAAGAAGCGTTCTGGTCGGGCAACGTATTGAGATAAGGGGCAGAGAGCTGTTTAGAAATGGTTGTTGAGCCGCAGGTTGGGCAGGACAGCTGTCCGTTGGATACCTGCTTATCAAAATCGTCTTGAGAGGAGAACCAGCCCTCAAACTTATGTTCTTGGTCGCAAGCTAAATCGTAAACAATCATTATTGGAGCCTAAGCGAATCGAAAAATGTTCAAATTAGACTCTATTCTAACGTATTCATCTGATACGAAAAATTCACCTAAAGGATAAATGTTTGAGTTTATTCTAGACTTGGAATAGTTCGTTCATTTGCGAAAAGCTCTTCCGCTGTTTCACGTTCCCGAATCACATAGGCGTGGTCCTCATCAATGAGCAATTCGGGTGCTCTTGGCCGGGTATTGTAATTCGAGCTCATAGTCATTCCGTACGCGCCAACGGAGTGAATGGCCAGCACATCTCCTTCGCGTACCGAAAGGTTACGGTCTTTCCCAAGAAAATCACCTGTTTCACAGATCGGCCCAACGATATCGTAAAGTCTTTCTGGATCTGAATTCTCGAAATCTATGTTATCGATCTGATGATACGCACTGTATAAGGATGGTCGAGCCAAATCATTCATTGCAGCGTCAACGACAATGAAATTCTTATTTGATCCGTGTTTAAGGTATTCAATTGTGGTGAGTAGAACACCAGAATTTCCAACGATAGATCGGCCTGGCTCTACAAGAATCTCTTGCTCGCGTCCACCCATTATTTCCAGCAACATCGACACGAAATTTTCTTGATCAATTGGACTCTCATCTTGATACTGAATTCCGAGGCCCCCTCCAAAGTCAATGTGTTCAATAGGGATGTTTTTAGCACTGAGCGCATCGGTCAACTCGACCATTTTTAATGCAGCATCCCTCATTGGCGCGATATCAGTTAATTGCGATCCAATATGACAATCAATACCAGTGGGATTGATGTGTGGCAATTCAACTGCTATTTGATAGAGTCGAGGCGCATCATTTACATCTACACCAAATTTATTTTCTTTCAGCCCCGTAGAAATGTAGGGATGGGTCTTCGCATCTACATCTGGGTTAACTCTGAAACTGACATTTGTATCTTTATTTAATGCTTTCGCAACCGCAGCAATTCGATACAACTCTGACTCAGATTCGATGTTGAAACATTTGATTCCTTTTTTTAGGGCGTAATTGATCTCTGTTTTGGTTTTTCCCACCCCAGAAAAAACTACTTTTCTGGGGTCTCCGCCGGCTGCTATAACTCGGCTTAATTCGCCGCCAGATACAATATCAAACCCACTCCCGAGGCGCGCTAATATATTAATAATCGCGATATTCGAGTTGGCTTTAACCGCATAGCAAATCAAGTTTTTGCGGTGAGCGAAGGCATTTTTAAAGCGATTGAAGCTGGTTTCAATTGAATGTCTCGAATAGACATAACACGGCGTCCCAAATTCATTTGCAATCTCGGCGGCCGATTTTTTTTCGATAAATAGATGACCTGACTGTCGGCTAATTGTCATTGTTTTTCTCGAGTTGATGACCTTGATCGGCTCTCTGCGGCGCGCCTGCGGCTTCTGAGGTTGATGATTCCGGGAGAAAGAGAGGCCCAGTTTGCCCGCAATTTGAGAGCAGGGACAAGTAAAATATCGTTACAGCTATTGTTCGTAATTGGCTCATGGTGTTTATTCAGTTGAGTTTGGTATTGTGGTTTCAATCCACTCCTCTACCTGTTGTATCAGGTCAGTGGGCGATTGATGAGCTGTTTTTATAGGTTTGCCGATGGTCACAGTAATTGTCCCTGGTTTTTTTAGTAACGCATTTTTTGGCCAGAATTCACCCGCATTGTGAGCAACCGGCACGATATCTGATTGAAGTCGAGCTGAAAGCCATGCCCCGCCAATTTGATACTTTCCTCGTTGCCCTGGCGCTATTCTAGTTCCTTCTGGGAAGACAATGATATACCAGCCGTTCTTGAGTCTGTTTTTGCCTTGAGTCAGCATTTGTTTTAATGCTCTAGGGCCGCTTGTTCGGTCGATTGCGATGGGATTCATCATCGCCAACCCCCAACCAAAAAACGGAACGAACAATAGGCTTTTCTTAAGAACCCAAACTTGAGGAGGGAAAATCGTTTGAAATGCAAATGTTTCCCAAGCGGATTGATGTTTTGAGAGGATCACGCAGGGGTTATCTGGAATATTTTCCAAGCCTTGGACACGATACCGAATGCCGCAAATGTATTTAGCGAGAAAAGTGATGCAGTGCGACCACAAAGTGATGATCTGGTATCTCCGTATCGGAGAGAGAGGAAATGTGAGAAGTGCGATAATTGAAAAGACTACGGTGAGAACAAATCTTAATAATTCAAATATCAACGACCGAGCTAAATTAATCACGATTACTCAGAAATGATATGTTTTACAGCGTCATTTAGATCGACAAACTGTATCGTACCTTTAGGTAGTCTTTGATCTGTGCTCGTTTTCTCTCCCTTTCCGGTTCGAACTAAAATAGGTTTAGCGCCAACAGCTTGGGCTGCCTGTAGGTCTTTAAGTGAATCCCCAATGAAAGGAATATTTTTCAGGTCGACGTTGAAACGCTTTGCGATATCTAAAAGCATTCCAGGTTTAGGTTTGCGACAGTCGCAGTTATTCTCATCCATATGAGGACAAAAAAACAAGGCATCGATTCGGCCGCCGACATTAGCTAACGCACGATACATTTTGTCATGAATGGCGTTGAGTGTTGACATGTCGAAAAGTCCTCTGCCGACCCCGGATTGGTTGGTGGCCACTACGACTCGATAGCCCGCATGATTTAAACGGGCGATAGCTTCTAGGCTCTGCGGTATTGGTTTCCATTCCGCTGGGGTCTTAATGTATTGATCACTGTCATAGTTAATGACCCCATCCCTATCGATTATTGCGAGCTTCATATTTTAGTTTGTTGGTTAAATGGATAGTTCGGATAAATCACCAACACAGTTGAGTAAGGCTGAGAGTTGATTTAAAAGCGCCAGTCTATTGTTTCGCTCATTAGCGTCATTTGATATCACCATCACTTTTTCGAAAAAAAGATCTACAGTAATTCTCGCCGACGCTAAATTCTGCAGTGCATCAGAATAGTTGCCGTCATCAATAGCTCGTTTCACCACAGGTGATAAGGATTGGATTGTTTTGTAAAGTGAGGCTTCTTCTTGTGTGGTGAATAAGTTCGTGTCGACTACAGAATTATCCTTTGGGCTATTCTTTTTCAGAATATTTTTTATACGTTTATTCGCAGTGGCTAGTGCACTTGAGTCATCTGTTTTGAGGAACGCATCAATCGCGTGCAATCGAGGCAGGGCCAGATGAAGTCTCTCTGAGTCGGTGGCAAGTATAGCTTCAACTTTGTCTATTGAAAAACCTTTGTCTTTAAGGTGCCCTCTAAATCGCTCAATGATGAAGTTTTTAATAATGGATTCATCTATTGTTAATTTGAGGTCTTGTGCGAAATTTTGCGCCGCCCAGCTTATGAGCTCACTAAGAGTTACCTCAATAGACTGTTCTGTCAAAATTCGAATGACCCCGATAGCTTGTCTTCTGAGCGCATATGGATCTTTTTCGCCGGATGGTATGAGGCCAATTCCGAAGATCCCCACAAGAATGTCGAGCTTGTCCGCCAGTGCTAGCGTGTTAGAGATTGGATTGTTGGGAATGCTATCGTTGGAGAACCTTGGTCGATAATATTGTTCAAGAGCATCAGCGACCTCAGGTGACTCTCCTTGAGCAAGTGCATAGTGCCGGCCCATTGTGCCTTGAAGCTCCGGGAATTCTCCTACCATGCCCGTAAGTAAGTCGGCTTTACAAAGCTGGGCTGCTCTTGACACTTTAACGCCATCCACTTTGGTTTTTTCCGCAATTCTGAGAGATAATCTCACCAGTCGTTCAACTCGATCAAGCTGAGACCCTAACTGGTTGTGATACACAACATTTTTTAACTTTTTGGATAGCTCCTCGAGTGGGGTGTTAATGTCTCCTTGGTAGAAGAACTGGGCATCTGCCAGCCTTGGCCGAACAACTTTTTCGTTACCTTGAATAATGTTGTTGGGGTCCTCGAGCCTCATATTGCTGACTAATAAAAATTTTTCCGCTAAGTTTCCGTTTTGGTCAAACAGGGGAAAATATTTTTGATTGGTCTTCATCGTGAGCACCAGACACTCTGTCGGAATCGAGAGGAATTCCTTATCAAATTGTGCCGGATAAACCACGGGTAATTCCACGAGTGCAGTTACCTCGTCCAAGAGTTCGTCATCTTCTTGGAGTGATAGGTTGAGTTCTGTCGCTTTTTTGTTGAGTTGATCTCGAATGGTTGATCTACGTTTGTCGTAGTCTGGGATGACGAAGCCTGACTCTTCCAGAGTGGATTCGTATAGTTTTGCATCTGGGATAGTGATGTCCCCATCGGAGTGAAATCGATGTCCGAGTGTTTTGTTTCCGCTGGTTAGTCCTAGCGCTTTAATCGGAACCACATCGGAGCCATGAAGCGCTACTAAACGATGAGCGGGGCGCACAAAGTTCACACTTTGTAGTGTGTCTTGTGGTTGGTAGGTCATGACTTTCGGTATCGGTAGTTTCGTAATGGACAGGTCGATAGCCTTTTGAAGCCCTGCCGAAAGTGGTACGCCATCGTTTTTTTGATGGAGGTAAACAAACTCCATTTTCCCATCTGTTTGTATGTCTATCTTTTTTGCGTGGCTGGCATCTAGACCAAGGGACTCCAGTTTTTTTAATAACGCTTCAGAAGGGGTGCCGTCTGCTTTGATGCCTACCTTTTTTGGCATCAGCTTTAACTTTACAATTTCAACAGGGGATACGTCGCGCGCATCATTAATCAGGATTGCTAGTCTGCGCGGTGTGGCGAATGTCACGTAGGATGCATTTTCTGAGACGAGATTTTGCTTTGATAATTCGTTAAAGATAACTGCTCCAAAAGAGACCCCCAGTTTTTTCAGGGCTTTAGGAGGTAACTCCTCAGTCAATAATTCTACGAGTAAGATCGCCATATGTGTTGTCAGGTCCTGGTGGAGTTGCTTTTTCGAATATCAAGAACCTCATCAACCTCATCTTGAGGCATAAACGCTTTGATCATGTCATCAGATGCTCGCTCAAACCCGAGTGCTTTACGCGATGTTCGATACGCTTGTGCCGCCATCCGCGATAGTTTGCGCACACGTCCAATATAGTTTGCTCTTTCAGTAACTGATATTGCACCTCGAGCATCAAGGAGGTTAAACGCATGGGAGCATTTCATGACCAGCTCATACCCAGGTAGCGGCAATTGGGCGTTAAACATAGCAGTGGCTTCTTTTTCAAACGCTGAGAAGTTGGTGAATAGTAAGTCGATGTTCGCTTTTTCAAAGTTGTAAGTCGATTGTTCCACTTCATTTTGGTGGTACACATCTCGATAGGTGATTCCTGGTGCCCAATCAAGATCGAAAACGCTATCTTTTGCTTGAAGATACATAGCTAACCTTTCAAGCCCGTAGGTGATCTCCCCCATCACAGGTTTGCAACTGATGCCGCCAACTTCTTGAAAATAGGTGAACTGCGTAATTTCCATGCCGTTAAGCCAAACCTCCCACCCTAAGCCCCAAGCCCCAAGCGTTGGCGACTCCCAGTCGTCCTCAACAAATCTAATATCGTGCTCGAGAGGGTTGATCCCAATTGCCTTAAGTGAGTCCAGGTACAGTTCGAGAATGTTGGACGGAGATGGTTTGAGAACAACTTGAAATTGGTAGTAATGTTGCAGTCGATTAGGGTTTGCGCCGTATCGACCGTCTTTGGGTCTGCGAGATGGTTGCACATAAGCCGCTTTCCATGGTTCTGGGCCAATAGCCCTGAGGAATGTGGCGGTATGAAAAGTACCGGCACCCACTTCTAGATCATAAGGTTGTAGTAGGGCGCAACCGTTCGAACTCCAATATTTCTGAAGCTCTAAAATCATATCTTGAAAGTAGTTCATCTATAAACCTAGGATGTGGGTGACAACAAATAATGTCCCTACATTTTACCTTTTTTAACTTTTTAGCCGAGCTGATGTTGATTTAACGCATAACGTCAGTATAACGAGGCAGAGAATGACAAATGGAAGGTTGCCCCAGCGACTGTATGGCGTTGAGCCTTTTCGGCCATGAATTTCAGCACGTAATACTGTTTTTGAAAATTGGGGCGCCTGAGTAACGATATAACCTCGATGATCGATGACGGCAGTCACGCCTGTGTTGGTTACTCGCAATAGCTCTCTACCAGTCTCGATGGATCTTGCTTGGGCAATTTGTAGATGCTGTTGAGGTCCCAGAGATTCGCCCCACCACGCATCATTTGTAAAGTTGGCCAGAACCGTTGCATCGGGCAGTTGACGAATGATTTCCTCGCCAAAAACATCTTCGTAACAAATGTCGACCCCGAGAACTTGTCTCCCCAAAATAAATGGTGCTTGGTTGTTCGGCCCGTGAGAGAAGTTTGACATGGGGATCTTCAGGTAATTAAGTACGCCTGCGGTGATCGATCGCATTGGAAAGTAATCGCCGAACGGCACGAGATGGTGCTTTCGATAGCGTTGCGCATCCTGCCCGCCTACCTGTATGACACTGTTATAAAATTGTCCCTCGTCTGACTTTTCAGGGATGCCCAATAGAATGTCCAGATTATTCGTTTTTGCATGATTTTTTAATGCATCCCAATACCAATTCGGAACATTGTTTTCCAGTAACGGAATGGCAGTTTCGGGTAGAAGGATGAGATCACTTTTTTCCTGAACGATCATATCCAGGTATGTCATCATTGTTTTTTCAAGCCACTCAGGGCTCCACTTAATATCTTGAGAGATGTTTCCTTGAAGTAAGGACACTGACGTGGTTTTGTTGCTTATTTGCTGAGTCCATTCTGGAATACCTAGCGCGATTGATAGCACGATGACTAGGGCTGGTAACGTGGCACCTCGTTTTAATGTGGTTTTTAGAGGTAATTTTTGTTGAGTCGCATATAAGTTTTTAAAAAGATAAGCCAAGCCGCCTGAACAGAATGTGCATGCGAGCGTGACTCCGTAAATGCCTAGCACTGATGCGTAGTTTGAAAAAGGGCTCACAGGTATTTGTGAGTATCCGATGGATAACCAAGGAAAGCCAGTTAAAAACCATCCGCGACACCAGTCTGATAAGGCGAGGCCAACCGGGAATATGGCTAGTAGTCGAAGTGTTTCCGAATGAGCGAATCTGGCGAGTAGTGCTTGAATAATTGCAGGCGGTAGCGCAAAGGTTGCGCTAAGGATAACTGTGGCTAGTGTGGCTAGTGCCGGATGCATCCCTCCGAAGTCGTGAAGGCTGACGTATATCCAACTGGTCCCAGTTATTAGAAGACCAAATGAGAACGCAAATGAGGTTGTGAATACTTTTTTTGCGGTTTGTGCCTGCAAAATGTAGAACAAAAACGCGCAGGTGACGATCGGAACAAAAAAGAGCGAGAATGGAGCAAAGCCTAGAACCGTTGCGGCCCCGAGGATGAAAGCCCAAGGCGCAGATTTGTTATGTAGTGTCTGTGCCAGAAGACGAAAAATTTTAGGAGCTTCGGCCAATCTCAATTTTTTCTACTAATAGTGCGTGAATTCTTCTTCTGTCGGATCGAGTCACCGTGATGCTGAGCTCCCCAATCTTAAATTCTTCTCCAATTTCGGGTAGTTTTCCCAGGTGGGCTAAGACTAAACCACCTATTGTGTCAAAATCTGTATCTGGAAAATTTGTGCCAAAATGTTCATTGATGTCCGAAATTTCCGTCACGGCCTTAATTCTGAATAGACCGGATTTATCTTCCAGGATGTTTGCTTCCGATTCGTCAAAGTCGTATTCGTCTTCGATTTCGCCCACAATTTGTTCCAAAACATCTTCGATAGTGATCAGCCCGGCTACGCCACTATATTCGTCTACGACAATCGCCATATGATTTCTGTTACTTCGAAAGTCTTTGAGTAGAACATTAAGGGGCTTTGATTCTGGTATGAACACGGCAGGCCTTAGCATGTCTTTTAGGTCAAATGAATCAGGGTCTTTATAGTAGCGCAGCAGATCCTTCGCTAGCAAAATGCCTAGAACTTCATCTTTACTGTCTTCGAAAACTGGAAAGCGTGAATGATTGGTTTCAACCGCAAGAGAAATGATGTCTTGCATGGGGGATTTAATATCTGCCATGTAGCATTGCGATCGAGGAATCATGATATCTCGAGCGGTCATTTCCGAGACCTGCAATACGCCCTCAAGCATTGAAAGCGCATCAGAATCAAGAAGATTCTTTTCAAAGGATCCATGCAATAGGTCAATGAGTTGTTCCTTATCCTCGGGCTCTCGAAGAAGCCGGTGCGCAAGTTTTTTTAACCAACTCGAATTTTTAATAAATGTAGTCATATCAGACGCTAGGCGGTTGTTTATTCGTAAGGGTTTGGAATCCCCATCTTCTCAAGGATATCAATTTCTAAGTTTTCCATGAATTCTCTATCAATTTTATTTTGATGGTCAAAATCTTGGAAGTGCAGTGCCGCATGGACACAGAGGTGCGCAAAATGGTTATATGAGGATTTGTGCTGAGTTTTCGCTTCCTGCGCAATCACGGGGACGCAAAGCGCTATATCTGCCGATAATGGCAATGTGTCTGGATAAGGGAAGGTGAGAACATTGGTTGCGTAATTTCGATTGCGGAAGTAGCGGTTTAGCTCCCTGCCTTCATCTACATTGATCAGTCGCACGGTCACTTGTGCATCCTCTAGTAGCGACCCCTTAATCCATCGGCGGATGTCATTTTTGGTCGGGAGTTCCTGCCAAATTTCTGATTTTTGAACAGTTAAGACTAAATTTGGCTTACTCATTCAGGATTTTTAATCATCAGATCTTGCTGCCGCGTATGCGTTAACGATCCGTTGCACTAGAGGGTGTCTGACAACGTCCTCTGATTCGAAGTGTGTGAAAGCAATGCCCTTAACATTGTTAAGAATTTTTGCAGCCTCATCTAATCCGCTTTTTTGCCCTTTAGGTAAATCAGTTTGGGTGCTGTCCCCGGTTACAACAGCTCGGCTACCAAACCCCATTCTCGTCAAAAACATTTTCATTTGCTCTGGGGTTGTATTTTGGGCCTCATCGAGAATGATGAATGCATCATTTAATGTTCTACCTCGCATATAAGCAAGGGGGGCAATTTCAATTGCGCTACGTTCGAATACTTTTCCGACCTTCTCATATCCCATCAGGTCATAAAGGGCGTCGTACAGTGGACGAAGGTAAGGGTCGACTTTCTGTGCCATATCCCCAGGGAGGAATCCGAGCCTCTCGCCTGCTTCTACTGCAGGTCTGACTAAAACGATTCGTTTGACGTTTCCACGTTCAAATGCATCAACAGCTGAAGCAACGGCTAAGTAGGTTTTCCCCGTACCGGCTGGACCAATGCCGAAGGTGATGTCATGGGACTGAATTTGACTTAGGTATTGAGTTTGGCGTGGCGTTCTGCCGCGCAGGTCATGACGCCTTGTCCGTAAGGTAACGTTGTCTTTGCCTTCCGAATTAGTACTTCGGCTTATTTCAACGATCCCAAGTTGCAAGTCTTCCGTGTCGAGGGGTCGTCGGGACGACTTGTACAGTAACGCCAGCGTGTCCACCCCGATTTTAATATTGGCGCTGTCTCCGATCAGCGAGAATGTTTCACCACGTCGGATGATTTTGATGTTGAGTTCTTGACCTATTTCCTTAAGGTTGATGTCCAGTGCGCCACACATGTTCGCAAGCCTGACGTTATCAACCGGTACAAACGCTGTTTCTGTGGTGTCCAATCTAGAATAACCCTGTATTAAGCTGACTGATGAGTATATCTGAAGACCGCTATGCTCTGGTAACAACAATGCCTCGAAGTGAATTGGGTAGCGCTTCGGTCACCTGAATCTTGATGGTATGGCCTATAAGGCGCTCTTGGCCTTCGAAATTGACAACTTTATTGTTATTTGTCCTGCCGGAGAGTTTTGATGGGTCTTTTTTAGAGATGCCCTCAACGAGCACATCAAACTCACCGCCAATCATGAGTTGGCTGTAGCGGGATGCATTCTGACTTAATTTATTTTGCAGGCGGCTTAAGCGCTCTTTTTTGATGTTTAAAGGCACGTGTTCAGTTAGGCCAGCAGCTGGTGTCCCTGGTCTCGGGCTGTACATGAAGCTGTAGCTGCCATCAAAGTCCACTTCGTCCACCAGGCTCATTGTGTCCTCAAAGTCGGCGTCCGTCTCGCCTGGGAAACCAACGATAAAATCAGAACTGATAGAGACCGAACCGCGTGCCGCTTTAAGGTCTTTGATGATGTTTAA
>Ga0075110_1000380_pt1 | contig 22733 bp, 26 predicted proteins | sample AntAceMetag02UK8_FD_69799 | JGI IMG/M metagenome (GOLD analysis project Ga0075110, IMG submission 69799) | Saline lake microbial communities from Ace Lake, Antarctica - Antarctic Ace Lake Metagenome 02UK8 | ecosystem: Environmental > Aquatic > Non-marine Saline and Alkaline > Saline | place... | reverse complement strand
CGACAATGTCGCCTAACGATAGAAGAAACAGGTGGTTAGAGCGAGCATATTCTACTGCTCGCTCAAACCTATCCGGCATTCCGTGTACGTCGCCAACTGCGAGGATTCCATCGAAATCGTTTATTCTAAAGTCTGAAAATTCTTTCATAATTTAGATTAAAACAGATTTCGGTAGGAGTCAATTAGAAATTAGTTTTTTCGAATTTCACCTTCAAGACGATCGAAATCTTTGATGTGGTCTTCATACTGGTCAATTCGTGTGTCGAGGTATTCGTTCACGTCTTTAACTCGACGTTCGAGAAAATCAATTTCGGATACAACCCACCAATAAACTTTCTTAGGCCAAAAATTCTCCCAGACCCATTTGGTTCCTACTTTACGAAACGGAAACCATTTGACTCGAAGGGCAAATCCGGCCTTTTCCATTCGAGTTGCTTTTTCTCCGCTGTACTTTAACGGCACAAGATCACGCTGATATTCTTTCACACCAGGAAGTCGTTGTATATCGGCGCCGTATTTCAAAGTGACAGCGATCCCTCGGTAAACGTAATCAATTTCCGGATGCTTAAAGTTTAGATGCTTAAGGTTTAGTTTTTCATTTCGAATTGCATCAGTCAATCCTTTTCATGCCCTGTTCGCCCAATTTAACTGGAGTGCCTTCCCAGAAGTTTAACTCGATTACTTGAGACTTGGATGTTACTTCAACCAAGTTATCTGCGACCGGGAAGCACGCCGTCATGGCTTTTGTGAAATATTCCTTATCAATAATGTAAAAACTTTGAACATCATCTAGTTCTCGACCAGCACGCGACGCGATTGCGAACGGGACTTGATAGAAAGAAAGAACATCAACCGCTGCGCCTCGTCGTCCATCATACATCACATCTGTTTTGGTTAGCACTTCGAGGCCAGCCATTTCAAACGGAAATAAGAGCCCCTAAAAACTTTTCATGCAGATCATTCATTAGATCTTCGGACTCCCAGGTACCTCTCGTCGAAAGTGTTCTGGCTTCTAGGATTTCTTGAACTGTTGCTGTAAATGTTGCTGTAAATGATGACATTATACCATTTCCTTTGCTTCGTTGTGGGACACGATCTTAACACCAGCGTCACGAGCTTTCTGTGCTTTGCCCGAGGTGCTGCTGGGATCTTTTGCGATGAGCGTCGTAACTTTGCTCATGCTCGATCCAACTTCACCGCCAGCGGCGATCAGTTTTTCTTCAAGCTCTTTGTCCCGAATACCGGTAAACACAAAGTACTCACCAGTCAATTCGTTGCTTGTTTGTTCAATCGCCTCAGGCTCCGAGATTACAAAGAAGCCAGCGATCGATGCTTTGAATTCTTCATAGAGTTCAACGCCATCTGCGATCTTTTGAGCTGTACGGGTTTGAATACCTTCAATTCCCATAAGCTGACCTGTTGATACATTCAAGCCGCCGAACGCGTCAACTACGGGTTGAAGTTTACGCTCGCCGATGCCACGCTCAAAGAGACCAGAGGCCGCTGCCAATGCCGCTTCGTTAACTGGATTCAAACGCTTTTGCAAGCTGTTGAAGATCTTCTTGCCAGCGGACTGACCAACATTTGCGCGCCACGTTGCTTCGTCCAACACAACGCAATCCGCTGGGGTGCGATAACCGGCGTCGAACATTTTACGAATGTTGCCATCGCCCGCCGCGTCAACTGTAAGCTTACCAAAGAAGTACTTCAGTTTCTCAAAATCAACATCATCACTACCTTCTGCTAAGATCAGATCAACATTGTTATCTGACCAAACAGTTTCACCAAATTCTTCGCCTGGCATCTCAGGAGCGACGCCGGTGATCACTTGTTGGATAAACGGAATCACATCACCGGAGCGTGTAATTTGGATGACAGCGCCTGGACCGATGCCTTGCTCTTTAATGTACTTGGCGTTAAAGCCGGTTGCGTACGTGATCGTAACGCCAACCAAATCAACTGGAACAATTTCAACCCGCGGCTTTAAGTAGCCGTGCTTGCTTGCTTTCCAGTGAACCGTAACCACTTTAACCGTTGCCACATTGTCTTCGGAGCCGATCTTGAATTTTTTGGCGTACGTTGGATTCTTGCCGGTTGTTCTTTTCCGTAGCTCTGGATTGTTCAACTCGACCACAATACCATCAAGTGCGTAGTCTTCACGAGACTTCATAACACCGATCATGCGCTCAAGAACTTCATCGGTCATTTCCGAAGCCGGCATGCGGCGCCACGATGGGGTGATGAAACCTTCTTCATGTAGTTTCACCATTTGGTCGGCCTTGCTCAAACCCTCAGGATAAATGATTTCGTATGCTACGGCGTCAACGTTCTTGTAAAAGACGTCCGATGCAACTTTCTTGTTCAACTGCCCGGAACCAAAGTTGCGAGAGTTTTTGTAGGAACGACCGTTCTCGGCCAACATTGCGGCATGAATGGCTTCCCAATCGGATGTTCGGAGAATGTTCTCAACCCGAACAACCATTGCTCCCGAGATTTTCTTCGGGATACCGTTTGTCATCTTTTTCATGTGACGTGTAATGTCGGCGCCTTGTGAACCGGTCGATGTAACTGTGCCACGGCTGAATGCTGATTTCAAATCGCCATTTGCATCATAAACGACCAGGCCACTGTTGCCGTCTAATTTCGACGACACCAAAAATTCTTCGTCTTCGTAATTGTTTGCCGAGACAAACTTGGCCATGTCGCCTTCGTAGGCTTGATCGAGACCCGGCATTTCATACGGCAGATCAACTTTCTCGCCGCGCTGTACGGCACCAATGGTCACAAAGTATGGATTCGAAGGATCGTTGGCTCGAAGATAAAACTCAAGACCGTCGAACTCTGCGTCGGTCAAGTGAGACTCTTCGCCGTTGTGATATTTTTCACCGGCGCTTTCGAGCTCTGTAACAATTTCTTCGTTGGTCATATCTTCTGGATTTATCATTTCGTTTCCCTTCGCGTGCTCAATGTCTAATTATAATAACATCAAGCCGACACAATACAAGCATTATCTGATCCATGAACGAACTTTTTCTAAGTCCTCATTTCGCCGGTTGCCGCTGAAATCTTCACTCGAGTTGCGAACTAAAACCTTTATATTGCATCTTTTCTCTCCTCAAAAAGGAATGTTGTCATACAGTTCTTCAAAAACAAACGGGACTTTAAAAACCGGTCCACCGTTTGCTTCCATTTCGTCTTGTTCGGCGATACGTTCTTCTTCCATGCAAAACTGCTCAAACAACATATCCTGCTCCCAAGACATCATCGCGTCTGCGGTTGCACCGTAAGCTTCACGGTCATAATCGAATAAGCCGTTAGCTTCAATTTCAAGTTCTTCTTGGGCAAACTGGTCAAACATTTGTTATCTCCTGTTCCTCATTGTCTGTATAAGATAACATCAAGTTGACAGAAGTCAAGAACTTTTTTAACCTTCGTTTGATTTTCCTACGAGCTGTTTTGCTACGGTCATGAAGGTATTTAAGCACACGGTAAACTCGTCATGCCTGAAGGTTGCTTCAGACAACGCTCTGCTTTCAGGTGAATTCGAATTCATTTCGATTCCTTCTCTTTTGAGCTGCTGTATATAAGTGTCCAGCATTTCGATATCATGCTTTAGAACACGTTCGAGTTCCATAGCGAATTTTCTGTAGAAACTTAAGATAAACGCGTTCACATCATTTGGTCTCGTTGTTTGTGGACTGTCGCCCATCTTCTCATGATATGCTCTGCTCACTTCGTAGCACAAAATACAAACTGGATTCTCGTCCATAGGATAACCTGAATGAGAAGCCGGGTTACGGAATTTAGAATCGGCTGTTCTGAAACGTTCTTTAATGCCGCGAAGTTTTTCAATCACCGGATGTTCTGAGTTATCAAGTTCATCAGCAAAAGCTTTTTTCTGAAACCTTACATACGAATCATGCATCGCCCAGACTAGTTTCTCATATCTTGCATCGTCTAAAGTGTAGATCCAATAATTGCACAGGTTTCTGATGCTGTCATGTTGTTTTTCGAACTCGTTATTGCTGATATATTTCGGTAACTCGCCGTGCTCTTTGAACGCGGCCAGCATACGTTTGATTTTCTCTTCTTCAAAATTGATTATCATCTTTTCTCCGCTTCATATTCAACCGTGACACCAAAGGGTGGGTTGAAATTCTTGTTTGAGTGAACTAACCAAATGGTATCAACATAGTTTGGATCGCAGCCTTCGAAACTACAATAACCGTCGGTGAACACGATGAACTTTTTTGGACGGATATTATTCTTCTTCATGAATTTCCAATTATTGCCGAAGTCTGTGCCGCCACCGCCCTTCGGGATAAAGTCACGTGCGAGGTCAATGTTGTCTCGCTCAGTAAACTCCAACATGGTTTTTTCATAAACAATAGCATCGAAAGTCCATAACCAAATATGGTATGATTTGAATTGAGTCAATACTCCAGCAGTTTCAGAAAACAAGTCAGTCCCTTGTTCGGTAGAAATTGATCCCGACAAGTCGATTGCTATTGCCACGTCAAGAGACGTGCTCTCTTCCATACCCGGCATAACAAATCCTTGCTGCCACGAACGGCGGTGTGGATTGTTCCATGTTTTCTGAGGTTTATAAAGAGACTTGATTTCGGATCGAAGAAACGAACGCCAATCAATTTTTGGATTGTTGAACTCTCTAATTAAACGTCGAACTTTGGCCGGGCATGAACCAGCATGTGAACTTTCGGCTGATGTCATGTTCAGGAAAAAATCACGCTGTGCTTTTTCTGCCTCGGCTCGAGTATAAGGCGGAATATCCTCAACTTCTTCGCCCATCGTTTCGCCGTCGTCTTCTTCATCGGAAGAATCTTTTTCTTCATCCGGCTCTAAATGATCATCCATAGCTTTTAGCTTAGGCGCATCCTCTTCTTCTAGGATGTCATAAATTTCTTCAGCTGTCATCCCACCGAAGCGTTTTTGATATAACCAATCATGGTCAATTTCACCAACACCAGTTAGAATTTGGCCGTTGTTCAGAACAATTTTTTCGTGGACAAGCAGGTAATTGATTTCGTAGTCAGCCGCCATATTCCACCAGTCAGGGTCGCGTCCATTTCTTCTGAGATCATGACCTTCGATGTTATGCATCACTTCATGTGCTAATGCAAAAACTCGTTTGTCTCTATTCAGACCCCGAATAAATTTCGGATTGTAAAAGATCCGTTTATAGTCGGTTGCTAAAGTCGGTCTGGATTTGGTTTCAACTAAAGCTAAATTCGAAATAACCATCCCGAAGAATGGATAATTGATAAGCATATCGATTTTAGCATCTTCTAATGCTTCACGAGCTGTTTCATCAATCATTTAGCTAGGCCTCACATATTTCTTAAGCGAATCACCGTGTTTGCTCAAGAACTCTCTGAAGAACGGCATTTCGTCATAATCAAGTTCGATTTTGAACTTAACAACGGTTGTCTTCATTGCCATAATCAACATTCCCTTGTGGTTCCCAACGCAATTAGCATTCAGGAATTTCAAGAAGTTATTGCCCAAGGCATTGAATTCGTCTTTTGAGACATGTTCGGCTTGTCTTGCAAGATAGAAATCCTTCAAACGATACAAAACTGAGATGATGCAAGAAAACAAAACATCAACCGGAGGTCTTTGGCCGCCTTTGTCTCGTAGAGTAATTACCTTGCCGGTTAGCACGTCGTCAGGATCCGGAAGATATTCGTGGTCTGTTAGATACTTCTGAAATTCAGTGGTGGGCCCGGCGCCAATTCGGCCTGCGATCAAAGCTTCTTTTACAGAATTATCGCTGTCTTCGCTTTCATAACCCATATGAACTTCCATCCTTACCCAAGACCTTGGTGTCGTGAAAACGGTATATTTTCCGACACGGTTTGCTTGATAAAGATAATCAATTCCTTTGTGCTTAAGGAAACCCAAAATCATCGGGTTCACTTTATTCTCGATACCGTAATCAAGAAAGTCTTGCAAATCCGGGCGAACTTCCAAATGGGTGAATCGATCCGCCAACGGAGCAGGCAACTCAAAGTCAGAACCGTAATCTTCTTTTCTGTTGCCAGCTGCTAAACAAACGCAATTCGGTGGCAAAACATAAGAACCCAAACGACCTTCTTGAATCAATTGATAACAAGCCGATAGGTTTGTCCCTAAAGCGTGATTCATTTCATCAAAGAAGATGAGAACCGGCACGTCTGGATCAGTAGGCAAGAATTCAGGTAAGGCCCAAATCATTTTTGCTTCTGGGCGCTGTTTCTTGAAACTGGATTCGAGTTCTTGGATCTTTTCTTCTGAAAAGTCGTCTGCTTTGAGACAGCGAATCATGTTCGCCATCAACTCACCAACATCAAGATTATTATTCGGAATCATCGGCATACCACGAAGGTCAATAGAATCCATTTGAGACATACGAATGTCAATAAAAACGTATCCTAAGAATTTAGCAATAGCTCGGACGATTTCAGACTTGCCGACGCCTGGAGGTCCCCAAATAAAGCACGGTTCTTGAACTTTAACACAATGTTCAACGGCTCGGCGTAGCATCCTAGGAGGCAAGGAAAGTTCGAGAGCAGGCATGGTATCTCCTTTAAAGATGATTTTGTTCTGTAAGAATAACATCTTAATCCTTAAAGTCAAGATTTTCTTTTTATAAAAGTCTCTAGGTTGAATTCCATTAAAACCAGACAGGCCTGAATTTCGGGGTCATATGTTTCGAATCTAGCGGTGTCAAGATAAAAAGGAAATTTAGATTTCCTAAATAGAAAATTGATTTCTTTCGAGGTCAATTCGGGAATCGTATAAATCTGCAATTTCATTGGTTGGCCAAGAACATCAGTTTTCTTAAGCCGATCAGAACCTTTGGTTGTTAGTCTCAGATTAGATCTATTCACAAAGCATTCGTTGATGAAATATCTATCAGCTTTGGAGGCCGGGAAATCAATCCTCGGCCTCACTTGCTCTATGAATAATTTATGGAAGGGTTTCAACCTTTATAATTCTTTGAGAACTTTTCGAATTCATTCACTAGCTTTCTGTATGACTTTTCATTTAGTTTCTCAGGCGTCTTAAGTGGATTGCTACCCGACCTAGCGTGGACACGTCTTTCGTCGTCGGTTTTGCCGCCGCCGATGTTGTCCATTCCAGACAAGTGATAATCATGCGGTTTAGGTCTATTACGGAAATCAACTTCTTCCATAGTTCCGTGAGCTAGCATTAACGCATCACCGAGACCGTCGGGAGAAGCTGAAGCCATCGCCATATAATTTTCTTTTTCCGCCGGCTTACGTAATTTCTGGAAATAATTAAGCACCGCTCTAGCAGCTTTTTCAGGTACTGCATCTGTTGATCCATCATCAAATTGTACCATCGGCGGGTTATTTCTCAACGCGGTGACCTTACGAAGCTGAACCATTATATTTTTAGAATCACTGCCTCCGTCATCAAAATCAACTTCTTCATCCGTCATGTTCGAGTATTCACGCATTTCCTGTCCGGAGGATTTAGGACCACGTGATTCTTCAACTTCTTCATTGCCATCGTCGTTATCATCATCATCGTCGTCATCATCAGCTTTATCTTTCTTACCGCCGAAATACTTCTTCTGCTTATCAGTCATTTCCAAGAGATCATCTTCGAATACTTCGGAGTCATCATCCATTGGATTTTCAATTGGGTCTGGTCCGATTTCACCAGGGACGCCTTCGTCTCCCATACCCATATCCATTCCTGAATCATCAACACTTGGATCAACAGCAACGACCGGATCATCTTCCATACCGTCAGCTGCGTCCATTGCATCCAGGTCGCCTCGCATACTGCCAGCAGGTGTGCCGCCAATTAAGTCAGCGCCCATAGCATCATCACCAGGCATTAGATCGTTAGTCGAACCTAGACCGAAGTCTGAATCCATACCAGAACCAATTCCATCACCTAATGACGGACCTTCTGCTTGTGCTGCTAATTTAAGCATTCTTGAAAGAGTGTCAGCGTCTGCCGAATTCAATCCGTCAATTGAAAGATTGTAGTTTGCTTCTCTAAGCGCTTTCTTTTTCATTCTGTTAGCCATTATGCTGTTCTCCATTTCGGGCTCGACGCCTCAGTTTTTCTTGTCGGCCCTGCATCTTCTTTTACATCCGAATCTTTCGGAGTGTCAGGGAACATTCCTTCGCCTGCAGGGTAATCATATTTTGCGTAACGTGCATCCAATTTTGCTTTCTCATCACGGAAGGCTTTTAGGAAATCTTCATTGTAAGAATCACCATAATAATCTTCGGCATTTGGATTTTCATCGGTCTCGTAATGAGGATCCATCATCTTAGCTGGTTTATTATCTGCCGGTAAGTGGAAGTTATGGTCGTCGTTTTCGTCTTCAACCATGTCATCCGCTTGATCAAGCATTGGCTCATTCTCACCGCGAACAATCACAAACTTTTCAGAAACTTTGAAAATCTGCCTAATCTCTTCTTTCAACAGATATGAAGGAACTGGGAAACCTAAGACAACATCCATGATCCAGATTTCAGTATTTCTGATATCCGGGAAATCAATTGGATTTGCTTGAAAAATAGTTTTGGACATCGGACCGACTTCAAGTACATCATACTTTCTAAGATGACGCTCTAGCTTGTCCTTCTCAACCTCTTTAGGCTGGAAAGCAAACTTTAGACGGAATTTGAATTCCTTTTTTGATGCTAACAAATAATCTTCCAGTTTCTTCGCCATGATATTTCCTTTTGTGAACAGTTCTTGTTCTTATTTAGTCTTCGTCATCCAGGATGGAGTCCCTATCATCGTCTAAGACTTCACCTTCTCCGTTATAGGTTCCTCGGTTAACGTCCGAATTTTGTTTTTGTTCTAGCAAATCTAGTCTTCTTTCTTTAAGCTTCAAGTCTAAAGCTTTTAGCTTACGGTCAGCTTTTGCTTTCTTTGCTGCTAATTGAGTAGATTTGAATCGTTCAGCTGCTGATACAATTTCTGCTGTGAATTTTGTTTCAACATTCATTCCTAAGGCGAGTAATTCTTTGCTCGCTTCGTCGGCGTCCTTAGCAATCTCATCCATGTCTTTATCAAAGTCAGGGTCTGAGTCGATAATTAAATCACTCACAGAATCGTAGTTTTGAATAGCCGAACTGATCTCTTCCTCAGAATACTCGTCGTCTTTCTCCGCTTGATCTTCGGAATCCTTTAGAACTTTGAGTGCTTTCTTTACTCTATCTAAATCGTTCATACCTAATGATTCAGCCATTTGCTTAGTCATCTAAAACCTCGATGTCAATTAATGTTGCGGTCTTAACTGAGATTTCTACTTCTTTATCTTCCAAATTTCCTGTCGTAATATCACTAGGATCGAACTCGAATGTTAAAAGAGCTTCTTCTTCAGCTAATCCGGAATAATACATTAAGACATACTGCTTATTAGTCCCAAGATAAATTCCATTACCACTCATATTTATCGTCTTACCGATCGTGCTTGGAAAGGATTGACGAGAATCTGCTCCAGCAACTAACTGTCCGTTTTCTATTTTCATGACTTTGTAGCCGATCATAGGTTGCTTAAACAGTTCGTTTAATCTCATTTCCTACCGGCTTTTCTAAACAAACGGTGTTCGTGCATAATTTCAAATTCAATACCTGCGCCTTGGCAGAATTTAATTGCAGCTTGCCACTTTGCTCGGTTGATGATCAACATAACCTTGTCGTATTTTGATTTGGCATGTTCCATCATTGTTTCTTTCAAAGGTTTGATTTCAATTAGCTTTGCGTGAACTTTACCATCTTTATCCAAATACCTAACGAAAAAGTCCGGATAGTATTTTGCCATCCTTTTTTTGACTGGGTTGTAATATGAAATAGCAATTATTTCAGAACCCCATTCGATTGCCTCAGGGTGTTCGTCTAAGAAACGCATGAAACCGTGTTCCCATGATGAACGAGATTGAATCTTGCCTTGGTTTAGACATTTTTCTGGATTCTTAGGGAAGAATTCTTCCTGAACCCAATTTCCTCTTCTAGCCATATTTTACCCAAAAATGTTGCGGATTGATCTTGTTACTTTATTTACCACTCCGTTTGAACGGTTGCCTGACAAAATAGACGAACCTTGATTTACTGCTTCACTCCAAGAGTTCGGTAATCTAACATTTTTTAATCTAGGGGGAAGTACTCGATTTGCAACGGCTTGTACGGCGGCTTGTACTGGATTTCTAGATTTAATAATTCCAACAACTGCATCGACTTCTTTTCCAAAATTCCAATAATCTAATATCTGTGATGGAGAAGACGTTCTAATCGAGCTTCCACCGGTGAACGGAATTCTGATCTTATCTGCAATTTCTTGAGTCATTGGGAAGTTGATTAGCTCTTGACCTTCTGCTCCAATGCCCGGATATTGATGTGTCACACCTTCGTATTCAACCGCAATGGTTGTTTCTGAAATAGCTTCTTCAGAGATATCTCTTGGATCCATTTCAAAGCTGGTAATTTTCGGGTGAATTAAGTTGAAGACTGTGAACTGATCATTATAGAATTCGAAGATGTCTAATCTCTTAAAGAAATATGACTGCTCTCCGTCTCGGTTAGCAAAGTTACTCAAACCCCAATTCTGCTGACTAGGTAAACCCTCGAAACTTGGAGACACGGTGTCGTATGCCCAAGATCGTTCAGCGTCTTTGTTTTGGAAATCACCGTAATAGAAATTTCTATATCTGTTGAAAACTTTCAATGCAGTGTTTTCAACGTCGTCATAAAAAATGACACGAACTGTCTGGTATTTCACTTTGCCGTGAACAACCCTAGGACGATTATACTGATTGTAGGTTTCTGTTTCTAAATCAAATTGCGGTCTATCAACTGTTCTAACCATGAGTGGAAGTCGACTAAGAACTGTCGAGTCGACTCCCATTTGATTCTGTGATTGACCTGCTTCGTTGAGAACGAATTCTGCAAAGAAGAATGTCTTTGGTTTTGGACGCAGCCATTCGGAATTATTAAGCCCGAAGCGGCGTACTGCATCAGTAGGTGCCATGAATCACCTACCCTATATTACAAGAGATCGCTTGCTTGTGAACCAGGATCAAGAACGGTTTCACCGTTGATGTCAAGAATTGCGTTGTCATAACGAACTGTCATGGTAAGCAACACTGGATCTGAAGCAGCCATGTCAAGATCGCCTGCGTTTGTTGCCTGCAAGAAGCAACCTTCACAAGTCCACTCGTCTAGAACACCATCAACCGTACCATCCATTGTCTGGATAATCATCGTGAACTTGTAGCTTGAAGCTGCTTGCTCACCGACCTGGTTGAAGTGATCAAACTGTCTTTGATTCTGTTCGTAAACTGAACGTAGAACGCTGTTATCGGTAATATCACGAACGACTAGCTCAATTGGCTGCCACTCGTACTTACCAGCGTAGTATGCTCTAGAATTGTAACCGTGCACGACTTGTTCTTCGAACGATACGTTCGGACGTCCACAGGTATTGGTCTCTAGGGTAATTGGGTTGGAACTGTTACCACCCGCTCCGAAACTTGATAGAAGAACTCTAAACCTATATTTAGGTTTAGGCTGTTTCATGCCACTCGCGGCGCCGTTAATCGGTACACCAAATCTCCCTAAGGTACGTTCAGCCATTTTAATCCTCCAAAATAAAGATATTTCTTGTTTCTTTTATTTATTGGATCTGTTCCGAAAAATTAGGCAAAAATGTTTGAACGAGTACTCAAAGATCAATAGCATAAATAAAGCATAGCATTACCAACAAATGGATTTTAAGATGAAAGAAACAGATACCACAAATATTCAATCTGATCAACTATGCAAATATGGATGTGGAAATTTAGCGATGTACGAATTCAAATCCGGGAAAAAATGTTGCTCTAGTCATTATAATAAATGTCCTGCGGTAATTGAAAGAAAAATAAAAAAGCAATCAAAAATCGGTCGAGACGGGTTGAATTCTTTCCAACGCGGCGCAATAAAAACCCGAGAAAAAATGGCTAAAAGAAATTCGAGTGGATTAAATCAATATCAAATAAATTCAAGAAAAGGAGTTTCAATTCGGCGCGCTGATGTTGACGAGAACGGACTTAATGCTAACCAAAGAAGAGCAAAAAATCTTCATCAAAAATTGAAAGAAACTGTAAATCCAGAAACCGGAAAAACAAAATTAGAAGAAAAAATAAATCGACAAAAACGGTCTGCAAAAAAAGTAGGAACTGATGGACTAACTTCGCATCAACGCGGAGCTATAAAAACTGTCAAAGTCCGCAAAAACGATATTAAGAATGGAAAAAATAGTTATGAAAGGGCCTTCGAAAAGGTTATCGATGAGATGAAAGCTGATGTTGACATCAACGGCGTTAATAGATTGCAACGAATTAGACGAAAAACTGCAGAAAAAATCAAGAAAAACCTCGACGAAAACGGATTAAATCAATATCAAAGAATAGCCGCGTTGGAAGCTGAACGTAGAAAAACTGATATAATCGATAATCTTAATGCATTCGAACGTGCAGCAGTGAAAGGCAGAGAAACCGCACTTTCAAATGTTGATAAAAACGGACATGACAGTTATGATCGTGCTTTTATAGCAGCAGTTAGGATGCAACAATATCCTGGATTAGATATATACTTTCAAGGGACCTATGAACGCGCTTTCATAGATCAACTCGTTGAAGAACACGGTTTTGAATGGACAAAAGCTAACTTATCAAGAGGTCCGAATTTCAAGTATAAATGCCCGGCTTCTGGAAAAATTCGAACTTATAAATCTGATTATCGAATTGGGCAGGTAATTTATGAAATTAAATCCGGTTTTACTTTTTGCCTAAATACCAAAGGTGATCTCGACCAAATAAAATTAGCAACCAATCTAGCTAAACTAGCCGCCGCAGTTGACGCCGGATATCAGGTTCAATTGGTTCTCGATAAACAAAATAATTTTTCCTTTGACGAGGTCACCACTGAAGATATCCTCGCAAGTATCCCTTTGGTCGATTAGCCCCGTCTTCAAATGCGTGTTTAAAATCAGTCTTTCTATCATAACCCTCTGACCACAACCTCGCAGTGTCTAGTTCTCCGGCCATAATAAAGTCTCTAGACATCGCCATAGCGTCGTTAAAGTCGGCATTTCTTGGACTTGGCATGATAAAGGTATGGCACTGCCAACAATTCTCAAAGAAGTTGGTTACCACGTTTTCTGTAGGGGTGCCGGCGTATGCAATCAATCCACCATCCAGAACAATTTCAGGTAAAGAATAAAAATAATCGGCTTTCGAACTGATATCAATAACGACTTTTCTTTTAACCTCGAGGAAATCTTTCTGCTCAAGTGAGTTAAACCGCTCAACGCCTAAGTCTTCGAAAATTTCTGCGTTTGCTTTTCCGACAACCGCAATTTCTTGATCTTCTGCAATTGCTAACTCAGCGATAACAGTAGACATAAACCCAGAGCCTAATACCAAAATAGGTCCACTGATTTCCATCATCTTCATGAACTTCTTAGTTTGTCTGTAGATGTTGGCAGCACATGCAACCGGCTGAAGGATATATTTAGGATCAGCTTCTGGGATAATCACAAATTCGTTTGGTTGTGCAGGATAATAATCACCGTATGCGGGATCAGACCATGTAGAAACATAATCACCGACTTTGACTTCCTCGCCTCGGTCAGATTTAAACGACGGCCCGATTTCCGCCACTTGCCCGAGTCCTTCATGACCAAACATACCGAAGGGAACGCCTTCTTCGTTTCCTAAATATTGGTTTATGTCACTTCTACAAACGCCTACAAGTTTGGTTTTTACTAGAATACCGTTTACTGGACATTCCGGTTTATCTAAGTCGAATTCTTCGACAATTGAATTTCCGTACGAGTGCAAATATTTCATTTAATCTCCTTTAATTTATCAAAGTATAATACCGGCAATACGAAGAATCAATAAATAAAACGAGGCCAAAAAAGAGCTGATACTCTAATTGGCCTCTAAACAATTAACCTTTAAGGAGGTCAAAATGTCTAAATCTATTTATACGGGTAAAAAACGAGGTCCCGGTAAATCAAAATTTCAAAGTCATACTAATCAAATATGTAATTATGGTTGCAATAAAGAGGCACACTATCAATTCAAGAATAAGAAATGGTGCTGCTCTTCAATCTCAAATAAATGTCCGGCAAAAATAAAGAGATTCCGAAAAACCGGCAACAACGTCGAATCTAACGGTTTGACTAAATTCCAAAACGGTGCCGCAAATAGAATTGAACAACTAAGAAATGATATAGACGAAACCGGCACCAACGGACTTCAGCGGAAAGCTAGAAAAGCAATCAGGACACAACAGAATAAAATAGAAGATAACGGTAAATCGCAACTCGAAAATAAGATGCAAAGACAGCGTGAGATTTCAAGGTCGGCTATGTTGGCGTCAGTTGCCAAACGTAAAAACGACATCGAAAACGGGCTGAACGCCTATCAACGGAATAATCTGATTGCGGCTAAAGCAGCTAGAACTAATATCCAACCTAACGGCCTTTCTTCATTCGAAAACGGCCAAATTAAACGATGCAAAATCCTAAATAAAAAAGACAAAAACGGAAAAACCGGTTGGGAAAAACTTAATGAAAAAGCGACAAAATCACTTTCTATAAAGGACGAAAACGGGCTAGACGGTTGGGACCGTGGATTTATCACCTCGCTATCTATTAAATCTCATCCAAAAATCGGAATATCAATCCAAAGTAAGAATGAAGAGAAATTTATAGATGAATGGATAGAAAAATACGGAATAAAGTGGTGTAAAGAAAACATTGGTCGAGGACCGAACACCAAATTTGTTTGCCCTATTTCTGGAAAAACGAGGGTCTACAAACCCGATTTCTTAATCCGGAAGACTATTTACGAAATCAAAAGTAGCTGGACTTGGAACCGCAAAGGGAACTGTATGGAATCCGAGCAAATTAACAAAGCGAAACTTGATAAAATGAAAGAATTAGGATTTACTGTGGTTTTGGTTTTAGATTATAAGGAAATAGACTGGTGAATCGACGGTTGAATTTCCGTACGAGTGTAAATATTTCATTTAATCTCCGCAAAAGAGTCAAGGGTTTTAATTAATTCTAAATCGATTTTTTCATGCCAGTCTCTGATTCTAGGTTCTTCGACGGCTTCCATCATATTGTCGATCATAATACCATAAGCATAGTTAGGACAGAGGCCTAAGTCAAAAATCAAATTTGATCCATCTTTGAATTTTGTCTCAATTCCAACAAAACTTGGTTTGTCTGTTTTCCAATCCGCAACGCATGAGAAAACAACGTCTCGGTAATTGAACCAAAGTTTAGCTCTATCATCGACGTCATAAATCGCGTCTTCGCCTTCATAGCAGGCACCGTATTCTGTTCCTGAGGCTTGTGCTTGTTCAAGCGAATAACGCCTTGCCATGCTCTTTTCGGCTCTTCCCGGAATTCCTTCGAGGCCTAAGATAAAAAGCAAAAGCTGTAATTCGTTTATCAAATGCGGCATCAAGTCTCTATGCACACCACCCCATGCTCTTTTCTTGCACGTAAACCAACTGCCTGGAAAAGGAATACGGTTTTCGTTTTCCCATCTGAATTCAACGCTTTCGATGCCATCCCTAGCAATAAACTGGTCAATGATACCATAATAATGTGATAGGTTCTCTCGGAAAAGATTATTCTTAGCGATAAAGAACATGGTGTTTGGATTGGACTTCTTAAGTTTCTCAAATTCAGAAACTGTTTTGATTCCTGGCTTTTCAATCATCACCACTTTACAGAACTTGGCTAATTGATCTGCCATCGAATAGTGCAAACCGTTTGGCAAAGCAACAATACCTAGATCATATTTCTGTATGGGAATTTCTTGAATAGTCGAATGTGTTGCATTCTTATTTGGATCAGGATCGACCGTAACAACTTCCCAATTTCTCTCAAGAAGTTGTTCCTTGTAGACTTGGCCAATTCCCAGTCCTAAAATTACCGCTCTCATCAAATAACTCTCCGTAGATTTGGTCGATGACATTTTTGTCTTGGTCGACTCGTTTATAAGGTTCACTGTTAGATTCTAACATTTCGACCATGTCATTGTCAATTTGTTTAGCTTCTTCTTCAGTTTGATATCTTCCGTTTGGATTGTACGGGCCGACTCTATTCAAGACAAAATTGAGATTGTCATAATAACTCCAGAGTTCCCAAATGAAATCTCGGTAGAATTCAGGAAAATAGTTAGGTGGCGCGTAATGGATACCCAGCAACAAAGGAGAGTCGGAAATAATGAAATCAACTTGATCTCGTAATCTCCAGACTCTTCTGTTTTGCTTAGCTGAAATATAGAATTGGTCTTCTAGTTTGATTGTGTTCTTGTCCCAAACTACCTCTTTGGCATATTCGGAAGCCATTTCAGCTTCCATGTGTTGCATTTTCATTTTAACAAAAAGTCCGGCCATTGTGACAGACTTTCCGATACAAGGTCCTCCGAAAAGGTTAATAACTTTTGCTCGCATATTTCTCCGTTAAACGTTTTGAATGTAAAACCATCCAGTGAATAGTAGCACAAGAACATGAATTAATTGATCAGTCCCGGTTGCCCACCAGAATAAAGGCGATGTTGTTGGAGCCCAACCGTACTTTTTGCAAATATTCACTTTCGTATAATCTGTTAGATAATGAGTAACACCTTCAACTGCTAACAGAAACCAAACAAGCCACCATTCAGGAAAGAGACCGGTCAAACCAGCAATAATTTCGTAAACAAAAAACGATCCAGATACATGCAAGAATGCATGTAAATAACCACCCGGGTGTTTGAAGTTGCCTTTGTTTTTCCATTGGTATTCCGTTTGGCAATAAAAATCAACCACAAAGTGTTTGATTAATAAAAGGCCCAAAAGTAGAATCAGTGCATTAATCACCAGGTTTGCTCCCCATATCGTATAAGAAAATCGTCACAGGACACGTCCATCGGCTAGCATAAACGATTGCTAAGCCGATGGTGGTGTCATAAATTTGATCGTAGAAAAATTCATTTGTTGGCTCAACATAGTAGCGCCTTCAATTGAATTATCGTGGAATGTCGGCTCGAAGATCGCATCAACGTAGAAATTATGGTCGTTGGTTCTTCGGTCGACGATGTTATAAACCGGCATTAAGTCTCCATTTCATTATACCTTAGCATACACGGATTGTCTTTTCGTGTCAAATATCTTTCTTGACCATAACAATCGACATCATCGGATTACCGAATTTAGGACCGTGCTTTTGTCCTTTATACGCACGGCAAAGGACAATTTCGTAACCGGCTTCATCAGCCGCCTCTTTTATTAAGAACTTTTGAATTTCACGATTCGGCATGGTCGGCTTTTTAGTCCGGCTGAAATAAACACGGTCACCGTCGCGCTTCTCTACAAGCGTATGTTCTTTTTTGCCGCCGTTGTATCGTTGATGCGCTGCATCGAATAAGACGGCGTCAGCGAAATGTCCTCGGGTTGATACCACAAGAGTAAAGAATTTAACGCCGTTTTTTCCAGCGTCGATAATTAATTGCAAAGTTTCCTTAGTCAAAGCCGACGTTCCGTCAAAATCAATTCCGGAAACTTTGATGCCTTTCTTGAAACAATCGTTGGCAACGGTTATGATATCGTTTTTCAGGATTTGCGCAGAGTCGAAAATTGTTTGCGCCAGACGGTTAATTCTATCAAACGGATCGGTTTCCCGTTCAATCAATACGATTTGGCGACCCCGATAACCGAGCTCGTAGTATTGTCCGTGATGACGAATTAGATTTTGTTTACCGTCTTCGTCGGTACACCCGGACCCAGGCAACGTAAGCAAAAGCCCTTCAAAGTCGTTTGGGAAAAATTTCTTTATGACTGCATTTTCAAGTGCAACAGTTGCAAGTTTACCGGGGCCGCCGGTATCGAAACAACCGTTCTTAAGGTTAGCTGTGCTCATCTTCTTCACTCCAACTAGATTGAGGGGATTTCTTCGATTTGGTAGATCAAATCAACTGAATAAGTCGATGCTATTTCTTTGACCTTTTCTAACGAGAGGCCAAATTCGTCGGCTGCTTTCTGAAAACATTCTTCGTAGACAGCATCTTGAGCTTTGACTTACTCCATCCGAATCTTTTCGTTTTCGGCTTTGATTTGGTTGCGTTCTTCACGCATCTCTTTCGTGATTTTATCTTCACTTATACCTTCACCCCATCGCGGATAGTCTTTTGTTTCAGTGTACGGGACTTTACTTTGTTTGAGTAGTTCAAACGTGAATGAATTCACTTTGCCGCTCAGTTCTCGACGAGCAGCAGCTTTCTTTTGCTTCTGTAGAACGTATGTTTCGAGTTTTTCTTTGTCATCCGAAACACAAACAGGCTGAAAAAAAGCTTTCGTAATCGTCGCCTTCTTTACTCATCAACAAAAACATTCGATTTACCTTTCTATCTTAATTGACCTTTAAGATAACATCAACGTGATAAAAGTCAAGCATTAAGATAATCGGATTCCCATATTGAAACAAAAGAGAATCCTTTTTCTTTTAGAAGTTTTTCCTTTCGTTTTGTTTCTTCGTATGCTTTGCCGAAAGTTTTGCCTCCACGCATACATTTTTCCGATTTGTAAAATTTAGGATTTCCGTGCCAATAATCACCGTTGAACTCATAAACGGTATTGGTTTCTGGATCAAAACCATCAACACAAATTCCTTCTATCATTACCTGTCTTTCCGGGACATTCAAACTATCTAGCCATTCAGTTTCTCTTTTCGATATCGACCCGTTGCTACAAATCGGACAATTCTGCCCTCTAGCATGATTATCAGGAGTTTGCCAAAAAGTACCGTGATCATTACATATTATTTCAATTTTAGACGTGACTCTCTCAAAAATTATTTTCGAATAATCATATCTGTCTCCGTGCCGAATTCGAAATTTATCTAGATAAACTTTTTTCTGTTTTTCTTGTCGTTCTACCCTTTTCTTTTTCCAATGCAATTTTTCTTTGTCTGCTTTTTTAGATTTGAATTCTTCTGCTTTCTTGATTTTTTCAAAGTCCTTCTCATGTAACTCTTTTTTATTCCATGGAATATTAGCTCGATTTTTTACACTGTTTCGAATTGCTTTTATGTCTTGTTCTGACCTAGGTTTTCCTTTTCTACTTTCATTATTTTTTCTGTTATTCTCGAAAGACAACCAATGCAAACTTTCTGATAAGAAGATCGCGTTCGGAAATCTAGATCTATATTCATCAGTGTCAATTCCGTGCACAAATCGAAGGTGTCTGTTTGTAATTTGTTTAAAATCTTTGCCGCAGATTTCACAAGTGACTCTATCTTCCATACTGTATCAACCCATAATTCATTTTAAATATTTATAGTCGTGACAGAAAAAGAGGGGACCGAAGCCCCCTCTTGAGTTTTTGTCTAATTCGATCTTTTTCTTTTTCTTTTATAGCGTTCCTGTGTTCACAATTCGAATTGGGATAAAGATAAAGTTGATGCTCTTAGCTGGCTCAATTGCACAATCCAGCCACAATTCATTGCGGTCAATTCTTGTTGGTGAGTTATTCTGATCAGAACAAACTGTCACGAAGTCATACATTGCTTCTTTAGCGACCAAGTCTGAAAGGTAACGATCAACCGCGTCTTTAAAGTCTCGTCTTGTTGCTTCGTTGTTTAGTTCGAAGAAGTACGGACGAGTAAGTCTACCAAGATCAGTTCTGATCTGGACAATTAGACGGGCCACGTTTTCACGGTCAAGTGCTGATGCAGTGTTATGCATAGTCTTGTCACCCCAAACCAACAAACCGGACCCAGGAATAAACGCATGCGGGTTGATGTTGTTGTCGTAAATGACGTCACGTAGACCTTCCGACATCAAGACTGGCTGATATTCACTTTCATCAGTCAAGTAACCAACGGATGCAGCGTTAGTGATAACACCACGACGGGTACCGGCTGCTGACTTCCAAGGATAAGAAACGCTATCACTAAATGCGATTGTTCTCATCTTAACCGCGGATGGTGGAATCATAACTTCGGAACCGTCTAGGTTAGTTCCGAGTGCCCAAGGATAACCCATTGTTGAGTAGGTATAACGAGTAGTTCTACCGACTTCAGAGTTGCTTGCTGCGTTATTCGCGTTGGTTGCCCAATTGTTAATGTCAGTACCGTTCGGTGCCAAACGCATTGGAGTATCGGAAACGATAAACGCGGTTTCCTTACGATCAATGTTCAAGGTTTGCATTTCATCGAGAAGTTCGATGTAACCCGGTGCTGCGATTAGGTTGTAGCTGATGAACTCTGAACGGATATCTTCGTTAGCGGCAACCGCTGCTGCCATTGCCTGAACAATAACGGCACGCTGTGCTTTATAGTTTCCGTACATTTCACCGTCAAGTTGGTTACCAGATGCGTTAACCCAACGGTCAACTCCAGGGTTACCAGCTTCACCTGGATTATCAAATTCTACTGACTGTCCAACTGTGAAGGTTGTTCCGTCAAGCTGGAAGTCCGCTGAAGAAGTATATCCGAAGTAAGTCGGCTTATACTCTTTGACGTTCTGTGTGCTTAGACGAGTGTTGAACAAAAGTGTTCCTGCAGAATAAACCTGTGGATCAGGAGCATCCGGATCAACATAATCTGAGGTTGTTAGATCAGCTGCTTCTTCAGAGAATGCAGTATGCGCCGAACCGGAATAGGATGGTCCTGCGTTTGAACGTGCGTCGCTGAAGATAATACCAAACGGCGTTGTCTGGTCTGTCTTATCAATTGCAACCCAGTCAGAAACAGAAGTATCGTATCTGTAAAGTGCCGGGAAGTTATCGGTATCTGCAGAGTCTAACCAAAGGTCACCTTCTACCAATGCGCCGCCACCTGGGGATGCCTGAGTAGTTGGTCTCGAAGAAGTAACCTGAACACCTTCAGGGTCAAACAAAGCATTGTTATTGACTAGGCCAAGCCACTTGGTTCCGTCTGAAACCAACATATCAATTACGAATGTGTCATCATACCAAAGAGTTCCTTCAGTTGGTGCCTCTGAAGGCTCAACTGTGCTTGCCTGGTAAGTAAGCGTTGCCCAATTGGATTTTTCGCCTGCTGAGATACCAATATCAGCTAGCGGAGTGTTCGTGTTCTCTGCTACTCTGAATGCTTCTCCATCAAGTGAGCTAATTCTAACGCCGGTGCCGACGCCTACCGTAACGCTTGTTGCTTCAAATCTTGTTTCGATACCAGCTGCTGCGAATGCAGTGTTGATATCGGTTGCTACCACGTTTGAGGTTGCGCCGCCAGTCATCACGATTGTGATTGTGGTTACGGTTCCTGATGCGTTGTAGGTAAAATTAAAGCTATCTGATGCGATTGTCGTAGGATCTGCTACCGTTCCGTCAACATTAAATGCTGATAGTGAACCCAAGCGAGTAATAACCTGCTGAGCATCTCCGTTTGAATCTGGATCATAATGAACAAACAAGTCACCAACTGATAGACCAGTTGAATATCCAATTTCTGCTTCGACTGCTCCAGCGTACCATGGGTTCGTAAGAGTTCCGAACTGACCGGTGTCTGTGCTGTACTGCTTAACAACCCAATCCGCGCCATCGTTTGGAGTGGTTGTTTTAATCCAGAATGAACCTGCTGCGTCTCCGGCTGGAACACTTGAATGCTTAGCGTAGAACAAATCAACGCCTTGCGTAGTTCCGACCGTATGACCTGCGAGTGCCCAAGTTCCTGTACCGTCTGCTAGCGTGATGTCTCCACCCGCTGTATCTGTTAGAACAAGAGTATCGCCACCAGTGATCGAAGCGGCAACACCAGTGGAACCAGTGATAAGATCAATTTGGATTTCAACTTCAGCCAACGTATCGTCTGTCATTGCAGCGGTTGTTGCTGTTCCGGTTGAACCAGTAATGGTTAAGGTTAATCCGTTAAGTCCGGTTGCTGCCGGAGCTGCTACTGCGGCTCCTGTCACAACGGTATCGAACTGTGCCTGCCATGCGGTTGAACCAACTACTTCCCAAATTCCTGCATTCTTTTCATATAGGTAATTGTTCGTTGTGTCCTTAACCAAAGCAACGTTCCCTTCTGCGCCGTACGCATCAAGAGGAGCATCCGAACCATCAAGGTCAGAAGCTGTTGGAATTTTGATTGTGACTTTGTCCCAAGCCAAACCAGGTGTTGCAGAACCATTCGCTCTGAATACACCAAACTCTGTGCTGGAAAGGTCAAACCAATATGTACCGTTCGCTGGTGCGGCGGTTGGTTCGACTGAAGTCGCTTGAAGCTGTGCAAGGTCAATATCAGCACGTAATGCGTAGCCGCGTGAGCGGACACCCAAATACGAGTGCAATGCCCATGCGCCCCATTCGTTTAATTCTGATCCTTGCTGGATCGTACCGTTCTCTTCCGTGAATACAGGGACGCCAAATTTATTAACTGAATCGCTTTGACTTGTAACAAGCTGAAGAACTCCTGCGGTAGCTGCCGTAGTTGCTGATGCAACCGTAACGCCATCTTCCTGAAGTTTATCCTGCTCTGTTGCAATAATGAAAAGCGGAACTGTTCCTTGCCCTGCATCTACGTACTGAGATTCATCAGTGACTGTAATCGTTGTCTTGACAGATGCCATTTTGTTTTCTCCTATCGAATTAGACTAGAATTCTATTCTATGTCTATTTAATAGAAGATCCCAAAATTGGCACCAAACCTAACCCAATGGACTAAATAT
>Ga0075110_1000357_pt1 | contig 23379 bp, 21 predicted proteins | sample AntAceMetag02UK8_FD_69799 | JGI IMG/M metagenome (GOLD analysis project Ga0075110, IMG submission 69799) | Saline lake microbial communities from Ace Lake, Antarctica - Antarctic Ace Lake Metagenome 02UK8 | ecosystem: Environmental > Aquatic > Non-marine Saline and Alkaline > Saline | place... | reverse complement strand
GTTGACTGGGCGGAGCGGGCGGAGCAGGATGCGAAATCCTTACTTCGAAAAGAAGGATCACACACTGGAGGGCTTTCCAAGCTTGCGCCGGCCCTGGTTTCAACGCAGAATAATCCCAGCGCCATGAAGACAGCCGCATACGAACCTGCAGATTTTACAAAAGAAGCTGACCTTAGCGAGCTCCTCAGTGGGCTCGGCGGGCAGGCATCTAGCTTCATCAACAACATGCCGAACAATCCGATGTGGCAGAACGCAGCGGCCGGCGGTGGTGGGTCGATGCTGCTCATGCTGCTTTTGAATTTACTCAGCGGAAACAATATGGGACGGGGGATGTTACCCGCACTATTGGCCGGCGGTGCGCTCGGAGCAGGCATCCCGGCGACACACAACTGGATGCAGAAGCAACCATGGATGCAGGCAGATAATTCAGGGGAACCTCACGGACCTCCCGCCCCTTACGAGATGGGTCCGCCTAGACCTACGCCATTTGAAGGACCTCCCTTGCCAAATCAGCGCTTCGACGAAATGGGACGGTTGCAGACATTGAACCCCTCGCAGCTTAGAATTCATGACAGGACCGCGGAAATGGTTCCGAACTCTCCCCAGGCGACGGCTTACTCTGTAATCAATGCGGTCGATTCCGTAGGTGATAAAGTAGGAAAACCATTCCGAGGACTGATCAACGGATTCAGCGGAACTACATCACCTACAGGTAAGGAGATCTCATGGTGGAAAAAGCCATACGATTTCAGCGATACGCATAATGATCCCAAGCCAGCCCAACCCTACCGAAGCACCCCTTGAGGCTCCGACTCCCATCACGGGACCGGCAGCCATCCAGCACGCGTTGGGTAAATTGGATCTTGATCTTCTCGAGACGAGTCAGCGTGACCTGATCAAATCTAAGAAGGTATCCAAGCGTTCGGATGCGGTGGCGACCTTGAACTCGATCGAAGGGCTCCGCCGTAACAAGCTGAACCCGTCAGATCTGATGATCACCAAGGTCCCGGTGATACCGCCGGCCTTTCGTCCGTTCTCTCTCGTAGGGGAGACCTTCGTCCCTGGCGACGCCAACGAACTTTACGGGGAGGTCTTCAAGATGCGGGAGGCGCACCGGGACATGAATGACACGTTCGGTCCGACTGGAGCGCACGAGACCCGGGCGGCTCTGTATCGAGCGGTTAAAGCCGTCTACGGTTACGGGGATCCGGATAGCGCAAAACTCCAGGGGCGTGGTGTGTCGGGATTTCTCAAAAAGGTAACTGGAGCTTCGCCGAAGTTCTCTTTCGTTCAGCGTAAACTCCTGGCTAAACCACAGGACAACGTGGCCCGCGGAACGATCGCGGTGAATCCCGAACTCTCCATCAATGAGATCGAGGTTCCCTACGCGATGGCCTGGGACATGTATGCCCCCTACATCCAACGCAGTATGGTGCAATCCGGTATATCAGCCACCGACGCCGTAAGGGAGATCAAAGACCAGTCAGATCAGGCGAAGAAGTTCTTGGAGCGCGTAGTTGAGGAGCGCCCGGTGGTCTACTCCCGGGCGCCTGCGTGGCATAAATACAACACGGTATCTGGACGCGTGAAGCTGACGGAAGGAAAGACGATCTCAATCAATCCGTTTGTTACGACGGGACTCAACGCCGATTTCGACGGCGATGACGTTGATAATCAGGTAGTTACAGCAATTCCTCACTCGTTAATTTCAGACCTTCCGTCATATTTAGTGGACCGTTTCCAGATACTGGACAATACTACGGACATGCAGAACAAACTACAGCTACCGTATGTCGACCCCACCACCCATGAGGTGGCTGTGATCGACCTTGAAGACTTTCCGCGCAGCGAGAAACTCCTCGGCGAAAAGCAGGGCAAAAACAGTTACATCAGATTTTTCGAGGCTGTGCCGGGTACGAAGGTCATCGCCTTCGAGGAGCCCACGCAGTCTTTGGTTTGGGCGGACGTCGCCGGGTGGAGTGAGCATAAAGCTCCTCCGATCGAGATCGTCACGCTATCCAACCGACGACAGACCTTTACGGACGACGATCCTAGGGCTGTGTATGGTATGGATCCGGCGACCGGCGAGATGGGGCGGTGGACGCCTACAGAAGCCTTGGAGAAAAAGATTGCAGTCCCCTGCGGGCGTAACCTGCGGGAACTGATCACCACGCTGGAGCCCATCGCAGAGGTTACAGCCGCTCCCGATATTACTCTCAATCTGGATTTCGAGGCAGGCTGGTTCATGGGGGCTATGTGCGGCGACGGCTGGTGGGATAAGAAGGACAGCGGATACTGCAGTGCGCGAACAGATATGAGTGGACTTCGAAACCTCCACTTTGCCGATCTGCAGGAGGATAACGCAAAGCGCTTGAAGAAGTTTATCGAGTCTCGTCTCGACCCTGGAGGAACCCTTTATTATCACCGCGCCGAGCAGAAAAAAGTGGAAGGCGACTCTCGCTATGGAGACACGATAAAGCACAGTTTCAATTTTACCGGGAGTGAAGATATCGCCGCCTTTCTGCAGACTCACTTAGGAGGGGATCGAGATGAGAAGACCTCAGGTGCTGGGAATAAGCGCGTACCGGGATTTCTGTTCCGCGCACCCGAAGAGTTCCGTCGTGGCTTCCTTTCCGGTGTGGTAGACACCGATGGTAGCATTTCGGTCAACCCGGACAAGCGCGGGGGTGGTGGTAATGTATTCAGTGTGGGTTCCACTTCCTTACGTCTGATACGGGAGTTGCAGGCTCTGTGTATGGCGTTGGATGTTCGGGCTTCGGTTACTTGGTCCAGAGAGACGGACAGAGGTAACGATTGCTGGCTCCTGGTCATGTCCACTTGGGACTGTAAAAGGCTGGACTTGTTCTCCGATCTGGCGACATCGTATAAGCGGGATAATTTCACTAACGCTGAGGTAGTTCGCGAGAATACAGCCGTAGTGTTCGCTAAGGCCGTCGTCCCTCGCTCCGTGTTCGATGTCGTGCAAACTGACTTGGTAAACCCGAAGCTCACGAAATCCGATCGCGAACGTAAAGATCCGGATTTGGCCTGGAAAAAGCATCAGCAAAACATGGCCGTGCAGTGGGCCAAGGCGAAAGACGAGGGGATCATATCTCGTCCGTCGGCCAGAAAGGTGTTGGCTCACCTAGGCGAGCTTCTGGCGGGGCGTGCGGCGGCGCGCGATGCGGCTCTCACGCTGCTGCGGGGCGCAGTCGTTGAAATGACGCAGCAGAACGTGGGGACGCTTAGAGAAGGAATCTATGCGACGGCCGCTCCGTTCTCGGTTTCTAAAAACCGGGAGTCTGTCACCTACAAGCTATCGAATACCGTCAAGACAGCGGCTTGCGCTGGAGGGGTCCTAGGGGACCGTAGAAGAAAAAACATGCTGGAGATGCTGGAGACTCAACCGGTCTACCGAGGAGCGCTGGACTCGGAACTACTGGCGAACTGGAAACGGCATACCCTCGATAACGAGCACATCACATGGGCTACAGTCGTCGACGTCCAGAAAACCGGAATCCGAGAAACCGGCTACGACCTAACAGTCCCTGGATACGAGACGTTCATGAGCGCCGACGGTGTCATTCTCTCCAATACGATCAACCTTCACGTCCCGGCGACCGAGGAGACATTGAAAGAAGCGCGAGAGATATTACTCCCCTCCAAGATGCTGTTCTCCATCCGGAATCAAGACAGTGTTGTGCCAAAGCTGAAGCATGAGCAGGTCCTCGGCTTATTCACCGCGAACGCGCGTGCCTCGAAAGACACCTTTGATTTTCCAGACCGCGAGGCGGCGATCGCGGCGATCAAGAAGGGGGATGTCCCTCTTTCCTCTGAGATAACAGTGAGAGGTTCTTCCGAATTTTAGTAGACAAACCCCGTAAACACCGAACAATTGATATTATGACACCCTACGAAATGACCGCCGGTTCGCTCTTCATGGTGAAAGAAGCAACTCTCCAGAAGATCCTGCAGTCTATCGGCGACTCGACCGGAGCAGACCCTACCCGACTTCAGGACGCGCTGGTTGGCTTGGCTGGCGGCGGTGCTGCTGGGGCTGGTATCGGTGCGATGGCCGGTGGGGGTAAAGGCGCGCTTATTGGTGGCCTTCTCGGAGGTGGTGGCGGCGCGGCCGGCGGATACGCTGGAAGTCCCTACATCCGCGAGATGCTGGAGAAGTTGATGTCCGATAAGTCTCAGGATTTTATCGATAACCCACAACCAGGACAGACCGCGGGACCAGACCAAGTGAATAACCTACCGCAAGATCCGTTTGATGGGCCTCTCCCTCCTGAGATTATCGACGCTCAAGCACCTCAAGCACCTGCGGGTATTCCAGATCTTCGCGACGGTCTCGGGGGTGGAGGAGAAGGACCACCTCAAATCGAACCAGGAGCAGCGTATGATGTGAATCTCGACCCAGAGTCTATGTCCGGTCCGTCCGCGCTTGAAGGGCTGGCTTCTCTCAGCCAAGCTCCGGATGCTATGCCGCCTCTAATGGAGCCAGGATCCTTTGGACCGTCCTTAGATATAGCGAATGCGGACAAGAGTCTCGCAGCTCAGATGCGTGATGCTCGTCAGGGGCAACGCACCGCACTTCGTGACGTGTATTCCGAAGGGACTATCGGAGATCTGCTGGGGCACGGTAAAGCCAAAGTTGATCACATGTTAGAAGGTCCGCGCGGAGCCCTCGACCGTAGCGTTATTGATCTTCTAGGCAGGAAAGAGGAGGCCTCGAACGGAATGACGCAGGTCAAAGATTGGGCGGAACTCACAGGGAACACCATGAAGGATACAGGAATGCAGGAAGTAAACTCTCTTAAGGACCGCGTCACTGACTTCGTCGATACTGGACGCTCCGGCTTGAATCAGATGGGCACCAATGCCCGGGAGAATTGGGAGGGAATCAAAAAAGATCCTCTCACAGCCCCGATTCGTCCTTGGGATATGTTACTCACAAATCCTCACTCCAGGTAAATGGTAAGTCCTACAAACAGCTTAAACGCGCTGGTAGAGCTATTGACTCCATCGGAAAAGAAAGCTTTTCAAGCCATGCCTCCCGGATCAGCAGTCCAACCGGGCATGCCTCCTAGCGCGGCGATGCCTCCGCCTCCTGGTATGCCTCCGGTCGACCCAGCTACGGGCCAGCCGATGGATCCCAACATGATGCCTCCAGGTGGAATGCCTCCGGGACCACCTATGGTTGATCCCGCTACGGGGCAGCCTATGGATCCGAACATGATGCCTCCCGGGCCTCCAATGGACCCGGGTATGATGCCTCCAGGTCCTCCGCCTCCTATGGAGATGGATCCGCAGATTGCAGAGATGATGGATCAGCAGGCGATGATCATCGCCGAGAACCAGCAGGCTTTGGAAGAGATCACCGGTGGCTTCGAACAACTCCAGGCTGAGAACGAGCAGCTGATGGAGAATCAACAGAAGCTTCAGCAGGAGCAGATGACTCTCCGCGCCGAGATGGAGGCGCTGAAATCCAGCCTTCAGTCTGCGATGACAATGCCCGGCATGGTATGATCAGACACCGGACACTCAAAGGGCAGGTCATCCCACTGCCTGCCGAGGTGAAGTTCGTAGAGATAACGGACTTGGAAGGGCGGCTGGCTGCCGTGACTTACTTGGGTAATGACGGTTCGATCCACCTCTACACGGCAGACGACGTTGAGTTTGCGAAGTATTGCAAGCTTATGAAAATCGATAATCCCGTCAAAGTGCTTGCCGTGGAAGGTAATTGATTACAGAGTTTGCTATGGCGTTCGATGACGGCAGGTATGATCTAATTAACGGGCAGACGGATTACACCGTGGCTTTTGGGGCGGCATTTGGTAGCGCTCCAGACGTAGTCGTAGCTGCGGTGGAGAACTCGGTTGACGATCCCATCGTCACGATAGTTCCTACCATCACCAACCGAACTACGACAACGTTCGATGTGAATCTCAGCGCAGCGCCCGACAGTGACGACTATAAACTTGTGTGGTTCGCTGGGAGCGCCGAGGTGATCTTCGAGGTCGTCACTCAGTATCAGCGACGCATGACGCAGATGCCTAAGAGTGGGACTGTCCCCTCGGCGAACGACTTGATCCCATTCGTTCGGATGAGTCCTGTCCCTAAAACAGAGGTATTACCTTGGCGGCTGATTGAGCAGTATTTCACTCGCTACAAGGCCGAACCTCCGACCTCACCAACCGACCCGGGTGATCCTGGTCAATGGGCGATGGATGCGAACTACGTGTTCTTTCACAACGGCGTGCAATGGGGTAGGTTTCCTGTGCAGTATGTGAACTCCTGGGACGATGACTTCACTTTCAACGAGACGCGGAAAGGCGAGACTGCGTTACCTCAGACAGCCACTATGGCTGTTGTGTTCGCCACGGCGTTCCCTCCAGGCAACCTACCAACACCCAAAGCGCTGGTAGTCAGTAACACTACCGGAGGCGACACCCTTTACATCGGACACCAGCTCACCGCGCTATCGATCGAGGGATTCACCTTGGCCTTCACGGGTATTCCGGATTCTGACGATTACAATTTAACCTTCGAATTCGAGCAGGAATCTGCCTAAAATCATGGCGCTAATCTTTCCAATTAATAATGGCGTACTGCAGTCGAGTCTGGAGTCCAACGGTTTTCAGGTTAAGAATCTGGTGGTGGGGCGTATGGCCACCGCACCGGCGGATAAGGCGAACGGGTATGTCTACTACAACACCACCACAGAGCTTTTCCAGTTCAAGGAAGGCGGCACGTTCAAAGGCTTTCCGACTATCCCCGATACGCTCGGCGACATGGTAGGTCCGGAAGATTCTGTAGCCGGCCAGCTCCTTGCCTTCGCTGACACCGAGGGGAAAAATGTCGCCGACAGCGGAGTGGTCGCTTCCGAATTAGCACTAGGAGCCGCCTCAGCCACCAACAATCACGTGGTTACGTTCTCTGGTGCTGGAGGTAAAGCACTGGCTGACAGTGGTATCTCAGTAACGGATTTAGCCATCGTAGCCACGGACACTCCGACACTGGGGCGTATCGTGATTTTCGGATCGGGCACTCAGAACATTGTAGACTCTGGGTATTCTATTTCAGATCTGCTGCAGCAGGGGGACACTCTCACCGCACATCTTGATGCGGACGGCTACCAGCTCCACAATCTGGTGGCGCACACGCTCGCGACCGAGCCGACAGGCCTTCCCAATGGTCACTTCTTCTACGACGCGGGAGCTGCCGTTTTCAAGTTCAAGGAGAACGGAACCTATCAACCTTTAGGCTCGGGAGGTGGAGGAGGTAGTGGTGATGTCGCCGGACCAGGATCTTCGGGACTGGACAACCTCGCATTCTTCAACGCCACAACAGGTAAGGCTATCGGGGATACAGGCATCTCACGAACCGCTGTCGTCACAGCCACAGGTAATCCCACCATAGCCAACATCCCGGTGTTCAGTACGACGCGAACGATCGTCGACTCCGGCGTCAGTCTGGACGACTTGGCGCACCAAGTGGATCCGGAGAACGGTAACTTTCCAGCGTGGAACGGCGCTGATGAGCTGGTAGACAGCGGTATTACGGTTGCTTCGATCACTGCTCTTCTCGAAGACGCCTCACCGCATAACCAGAACACAGATGCGGGAACTGACAGCGCGACTTTCTATCTCAACGATACTACAGGCCCCAAGCTGAAAGGCGTAGGAACCACAGAAATTCACTTCCGGAATGAGGCGGACGATGGTTACACGGCCGGGCAGTTTGGAAACGTCACCGTGCATGGTGACCTGACGGTGATCGGCGACACCAACATGGTGCAGAGCAACGAAGTCAACATCGGGGATTCGAAGCTGCTTCTCAATGCGGATGTAGCGCTCAACTCACAGAACGCGGACGGTGGGATTGGCGTGAAACTATTCGACGTGGATGATACGACTCGCCGCGATGCGGAGGTTTGGTTTGACGTGTCTCTTGGTCGTTGGAAATCCAAGTGGAAGCTTCCTACCGTTACTCAGAGATCCGACAACATTTCAATGATTCGAGAGTTTCTGATCGGCGACACGGCCGAAACGGAAATCGTAGTCAACCACGGCGCCGGGACTCGCGCGGTGAAGGTGGATGTCTTCTACACCGCAGGAACCTACGGAACCGTAGCCGTCCCGGTGGCGAGGACGTCAACGGACTCGATCACGCTTTCCTTTGGAACAGCTCCAGCAACCGACGAATTTACAGTGGTGGTTGCCTGGTAACCTTAATATACTGAGATATGGCAGACTACGATTTTCTTAACCACGTCAACCTACACGGCCACCAGATTGTTGATGCCATCGGCGAGCAGTTGGATACTGCACCCGGTGGGAAGGCGGACGGACACTTCTATTACGACACAACGCTGTCCCAATTCCAATTCAAGCAGAATGGGGCTTACACAGGCGTCGGAGGCAGCCTGAGCGATGATACGAACCCGCAACTTGCAGCTCCCCTAAAGAGTAACGCTCATCAGTTCCAGCAGTCGATCGGTTCGGATGTGGCGAGTCAGGCCTCTCTACTCATCCCGGCGGACGGAAACTACTTTACAGTCACGGGAACCAACGACGTCGATGGTATCGATACGATCGCTGTCGGGGTTGAGATTGAGCTGCATTTCGCGGCGATCTTGAATCTCGGACACAACGCATCCTCATTCATTTTACCGACAGCTACGGATATCACGACAGCCGCCGGGGATGTTGTGCGCTTTCGCGAGATCAGTATCGGCAACTGGAAATGTACTGGCTACGTTCGCGCGGATGGGACGTCTCTCGTAGGGGGTGGTGGATCTTCTCTACCATTCTCCGATGCGACTGCCCATATCAGCGACGCTGCCGACGCGACCAAGCTCATCAGGTTCGACGCAGGAGAGATCGCGACAGGTAACACACGGACGATGCAAGCTCCGAACGCTGACGCTAAGGTAGGTCTATCACCTATTGAGCGATCATTCTATGCCGCGGGCGGCGCTTTGGTAACCGACTCAGATCATAAGATACTCACCGTTAAGAGACCTTTTAGACTGATGGACCTGCAGGTGGAGATTGACGCGAACGGAACCGCCGATGTGCAAGTCCGCATTAAGAAGAACGGCACATTGGTAGGGGTTGTCGTCGCATTGGCACTAGCTGGTAATTCTTTCGACTACGGACTCGCGTATCAGGGTGGTGTCGCTTTCGCGGCGGGGGACCTTATGGAGCTTAATATCGTGGACAACGGCGACGTAGGTTCGGGAGCAACCGCCGCATCAGGACCGTTAGACGTAACCGCCATAGTCTGCTACGACCCAGACTGATGATAATCAGACACGAAAAGAAAACGGACACAGCCCGGGAATTTATACCGTTCGGTGAAAATGTTCATATCGGGACCATACCCAATATTCGAAGCTACTCGAAGCGTGACAAGGCAAGCCGCAGGAACAGAAAAATACCTGAGGAGTTTGATACGCCTATGGGTGTGGATGTGCTGGTCACTTTGTGCACGGAGGAACTGCTGTACGAGCTTTACGAGTGGCTGCCCACTGCGCGGGTTTGCTACCCAAAAACAAAGTTGGTGGTGGTGACAGACGTCGCACCTGGGCGTGTCAAGGTAATCGCGGACGAAGTGAACGTGAGTCGTTTGCAGATCCGGAAGTTTGATCGTGAACGGGCTGTGGAGAAATCTCGTAATATCCCGCTGTATTCCACGCACTGGAAGCCAGAGACTATTTGGGGTAAATTGGACGAGACCCGCACCACGATAAAGGATTACCCAGGTAAGGGTGTGATGTTCGCAGATTCTGACATCACATTCGTGAGACCTATCGACAGGACCTACGAAGCGGACATCGTTCTCAGCCCGGCGTTCTGCGGTGACCTCCAACGGAAAGTCTCGTTATTGACACGTCCTGAAGCTCAAATACCAATGTTCCGTCGCGACGGGCTTTTCAACGCTGGAATGTGGCTGACACGGTCGGTCGAGTTTATGAGCTGGTGGATTGCCGCAGTCGAAGCCTCGGAAGGTGACTCATTCCTAGAACAGACATCGTTGGAGTATTGCCCTGCCGGATTTATAACAGACTACCTGGACAGCCGGGACAATTTCGGCAAGTGGAGGTTTCAAGCTCCGCCCTCGGATGTACGCTCTGTACACTATCACCTCAAGGAACGCTCTCGGTGGGTCGAAGACACGGAGATAAAGCGTGTCGGTCAACGGGCGGCCGCTGAAGCTCGGAAGAAGCTCAGAGACTTATGATTTCCTTAAATTCAAAGTTTGCGTTCACTCATGTGAATAAGGCGGGAGGAACCTCCATCATCGAGGCGCTCAGCTCCTGGGAGGATGCGACCGATCTTAGTTTCATTCATGCCCACGCTTGGCGTGTTAAAGCGTATCTCGGTGAAGCTCTTTGGGACGAATTTAAGACCTTCGGTTTTATGCGACATCCTCTGGATCGCTTAGTCAGCTCCTACGAGTATCGACGACAGATACTTCCTCCGAACGCTAATTCTATACCGGCTAAGGAATCCGACTTCAGCACCTGGGTTAAAAACTATCTCGTTAATTGCCCCCACGATAGGGAATGGGGCGCGCAGGTGAGAATGCTCAGTGAGAAGCAGACAACGAACATAATCGTCGATCGCGTTTATTTTTTCGAGGACCTTCAAGAGGTGTTTCCCTCAATTTGCAGTTGGTTAGAAATCCCCATGGTCGAACTCCCCCACTTCAACAAAACAGAGAAGCCCCACTGGACCACTTACTACGACGAGACGACCGAGGAGATAGCCATGACCAGGTTCGAAGAAGACTTCGTGTATCAGCGTGAGTATGGAAAAACTCCGTGGAAAACATGGGAAGAAGCCAAGATTACGCAAACTTCGAATACGGAAGAACTTTGACTTCTTGGAGATAATGATGAATTTATGTTGTCCTAAGATCAAACTTCACTTCTAATGAGGTCTCAGACTCAACTAAATAAACAGCCAAGATCATGACTCTAATCCTAAAACTACTTCGCCCCATCATTGGTAAGAACCTTCCTTCTCTTGCCCGTTCACTCGCGACACTGGCCGGTTCCGGTCTCGTCAGCATCGGCGCTCTCACTGCGGCTCAGACGGCCGACGGCGTACAGATTGCTGAATTGTTTCAAATTCTCGGCGGTGTCGGCCTCGTGTTTGTCGGTCGTGTCTCCAACTGGCTCCGAGCAAAAGATGGTATCAGCAGCAGTATCGTATCGCCGCTGATCGAATCCGTCGGACCGTTCATTGGACGCTCCTTGCAGAGTGGTATCCGTGCAGTAATGACAGCAGTCGCCGGTTGGTTGGGTTCCAGAGGACTTATTGAAGATGGAACCTCGGTCGTGGACTTCGGTAATATTGATCTTCAGCAGGTCTTCGCCGCCGCCCTCCTTTTCGTAGTTGCCCGAGGCTACTCATTCCTTCAGGACAAAGGAAAGTAATCCACCTATCACATTTTGAATCTAAAATCCCACAGCATCCTGATACGAGCTGCGGGATTTTTTTTACCCAATCAGACACCATGTCAAAAATCACACTTACCGATAAGCAGGAAGACTTACTCAGCCGCTGGCTCTCCGCCGTCGAAACAGGCAACCCGGACGGGGACTACGGGAACGTGTCGGTCTTGGATGATAACCCTAACGGAGGAAAGCAGCTCACTTACGGCTTCCATCAGACGACGGAGGCGGGCGGTAACCTGAAGAGCCTGATGCGGCAATACTTGGCACGCTCCGAGAAGACAGTTTCCACCGCCGAAGAGAGCCTTATCCGAGGATTCATCAACTCGAACCAGTATCAGCACGTGGCTGATATGAAGTTCCGTAATCTGTTGAAACGCCTTGGCGCAGATCCGGCGATGCAGAAGGCTCAGAAGGAGTTCTTTCTGGAGCACTACATGAAGCCGGCCGTCGCCTGGGCTGAGACAAGCGGATTCACAACCGCCCTTTCCATGCTGGTGATCTACGACTCATTCATCCACTCGGGAGGTATCCTGTGGTTTCTTCGCCGCCGCTTCTCAGCCAGTCCACCTGCTAACCCGGGCGGTAATGAGAAGGCTTGGATCCGAAGCTACACGGACGCCAGACACCAGTGGTTGAAGTATTGGGGTAACGGTCTAGACAGAAAGTCGAAGCTGCTCCGCACATCATCCTACCGAACCAAGGCCCTCAATTTCGAGATCGCCCGCGGTAACTGGGATCTGGATCAGACACCCATGATGGTGAACGGGATTAAGGTCACCTCAGGTAAGGAAACGAAGCTACCTGTCCTGAAGGAGTGTCCGACGTGTGGTGGTTCTGGACAGGTTGCGAGTTGACCTGAACCGTATTTCCTACACTGTTCGGTATGGCTAATCTAAAACTCAAGCACGGTGAAACCAATTATTTGTTGGAGGAAAGCGTTACCCCATCCGAAGTCTCCGATCAGGCGAACGTCGCAGCTTACCAACGTAAGGCCCTTCAGTTGGTCGGAGCTGGTAAGGCTGTGATCGAGCTATCCTTGGACGGCACTAACTGGGCGCCGGCAGCAGGCACCGACGACGAAGAAAATACCCCAGGGCAGATGACCGCGGGGAATATCTTTCAACTACCGCGCTGTGTGAAATACGTTCGAGCTACCAAGAGTGACGACGAAGCGGCCGTCACCGTTATCGTACTCGTGGAAGGATACGACGCCGTCTAATGAAGGCCGTCCAGCTGCTGGTCCAATCCTCTCTCCCAGATGACCTGCGGAGGGACTCCTATGATATGGATGCGGGATCCCTTGGGGATCTTATGGCGGAAGTGGCGCGACATCATCCGGACAAGTATGAAGCGATCTCGAAGAACCTTTCGGACGCCGGCCTCCGTGCCAGTTATCTGCAGGGCGAGACCCTGGGTTTGGAAGATCTTAAACCGGTTGTAGACCGCGATAAGATCTTTCAGGCGATGGATAGCGAGATCGATCTCGCGCGACGGGACGCCAAGGACGACGCTGACTTCACAGCACGTCGCCTGAAGATATGGGCACACTACGCGGACGATATCGAGAAGGTGACGATGAAAGCCGCGCTGGCTAAAGGGAACAACCTTGGATACTCGGTAGCTTCCGGGGCTCGAGGTAAGCCCGCGCAGCTGAAGATGATGCTCACGACGCCAGGGCTCTACACCGACGCGAATGATAATGTCATTCCTCTGTTTGTCCGTCATAGTTTCGGGCAGGGGTTACGTCCGCACGAGTATCTGGCGAGCACCTACGGGGCGCGTAAGTCCGTGCTGGCTACGAAGCGGGCGACGGCTAAGGGTGGATTCCTATGCCTCGCTGAAGGCACCCTGGTAAGGATGGCTGACGGCTCAGTGAGACCAATTCAAGAAATTGTAAAAGGGGACTGGGTGATGGGTTGTGACTCTTCTGGGCGGATACGGCCTACTAAGGTCACGGCTACGTTCTCTCATGGTGTAAAGGACACGGTGAAAATAAAGATCCCCGCCACAACAGGAGCTAAGAAAGAATTTTCGGAGCTGCATTGCACTGGCGATCATAAATTCCTCACTAAATATTGGACTCAGAAAAATGGAACCGAGACGCGGGTAGTTGCCGTCGAAGACTTTAAAAACCGCACCAAATTACTTCAAGGGTCGGGCGGGGACTGGGGTAACATTCACTACCCTGATGCGGGCTTACTGGCCGGTCTAATGGTCGGGGACGGCTGGATGCCCGCATGTAACCCAGGCGACAAGAGCCGCGTAGTGTTCAGTTGTCACGATCCCTTACTGCTGACAGACATCGAAGCTCCATTGTCCCGCCTACACATGAGAGTTTCGCGAGGGGGTCCTGATGGGCAGTGGAGGCTCGCTACGACTCGTTCCGGTAAAAATCCGATGAAGCAATTCCTTTTAAGCGAGGGGTTTGCAGGAACTCACGCGGCTACCAAAGGTATGCCGGTCAACATTTGGAGCTGGGATAACGAGAGTGTTTTGCATTTTGTCGCCGGCTATCTAGCCACGGACGGGTGTATCACTCAGGGACGCAGCGAAGGGAGGTATTTTGATTACTTATCGTTCACGTCGATCAGTCTAAAACTATTGCAAGAACTTCGTGAGCAGTTGCAGGTGAGGTTCGGAATTCACGGAGCGAATATTCACGAGATCCCACCAGAAAAAAGACAATCAGGATTCACGAGTGAGAATTCGACTTATTTCTGGTCCATAGGACGACAGGACGAAGTTTTGAATCTTCTGAGTATGCTCCCCAGTATCCCAGGGATTAAAGGTCGCAAACAGCGCGATATTCTGGCGAGGTTTCCTACGACACCACGACTGGAGCCGAAAGTTTACTGGCGTCGTGCGCGAGTCGAAAATGGAGGGCGCGTGCGCTGTTTTGATATTGAGGTCGACAACGAAGATCATTTGTTCCTGCTGGCTAATCATTTTGTAACGTCCAACTCTAAGCAGATGGTCCAGGCTTCCGCGCCGATGCTGGTGACCGAAAAAGACTGCGGATCTTCCAACGGCGTGGATTTAGATATCCACGACCGATCGTTGAAGAATAGAGTTCTCTCCCGCGAGGTGGGCGGACTACCACCCGGGACTGTTCTTGATCGCGCTGCGATCACCGACTTGAAGAAACGGGGAGTGGAAAACTTGATCGTCCGTAGCGCTTTGACCTGCGAGACTGGTAGCGGTATCTGCAGTAAGTGCGTAGGGAAAAACGCGGAAGGGGAGTTTCCCCCTATTGGGGAGTCGGTGGGGATCACGGCGGCGCAGAGCATCGGGGAGCCGATCGCTCAAAATGCGCTCAACGTCAAGCACACCGGTGGCGTCGGCGGAGGTGCCAAACGCGAATACTCAGGCTTCGACTGGATCAACCAGTTCCTACAGACCCCATCACAATTCAAGGATAAGGCGGTGGTTGCCGAAGCGGATGGGCGGGTCGGCCGTATCGAGGAAGCTCCTCAGGGAGGCACCTACGTGAACATCGCGGACGAGCGCTACTACGTGGCGCCGGGATTCGATATCGAAGTCGAGGAAGGTCAGGAGATTGAAGCCGGCGAACCTCTTTCGGCCGGGCTGATAAATCCGTCAGATGTCGTTCGCCTGCGTGGGCTGGGAGAGGGACGTCGCTATTTCTCGGACCGCCTCAAGCAGATGCTGGATGACAGCGGGATGGCGGCCGACCGTCGATCAACCGAGATGCTTGCCCGGTCGGCTATCAATCACATCAACATCGACGAGCTGGACGACCCCGCCGGCTACCTCCCGGATGATACCGTCAGCTACAACAAATATCTCAGCGAGTATATCCCTCCCGAGGATACCGCACCAGCTATCCCGAGCGCGGCCCTGGGTAAAGTGCTGCAGGCTCCAGCGCTGCACTACGCGATCGGAACTCGCGTGACGCCTTCTATGGTCAAGCGGCTGGAGAAGCTGGAGTGGGGTGAAATCCAGGTGTCGGAACAGAAGCCGAGGTTCAGTCCGATGATGACGAGACTCCAGAGCGCGAGCAGCAACAACCCAGATTGGCTTGCACAACAGCATACCTCCTACCTGAAGCGGAACCTGTCGGACGCGGCCTCCCGGGGGCAGGATACGAACATCGAGAGTAATGTCCACTTCGCGCCGCGACTGGCTGTAGGTCAGGACTTCGGCAAGAACATACGAGAGACCGGAACTTTTTGACGGTAGCGGTCTCTGACTTTGACAACGACCAAAATGTATTGCTTCATCTAACAATGGATTATGTGACCATCGCCCGGCTCAGCGCGGACCCTTCTTGGCGTCCGGGTGCTTCTATGGAGAAGGATGCCTCGTGGGGTATGGGTCTCGCCGGTGCTAAGTGGTTAGGAACCAAAGTCCCTGCTGTAGCGAAAGCCTGGAAGGGTATGCGAGGAGCGAGAGATCTCAACAAGGCCACCAGTGCGCTAAACTCCGCCCGCAATGCGACGCAGAGCACGCCTTGGTACACTAAGTTGAAACAGACTGTTAACCCGTGGGCGAAGTCCCCGGCGGTATCTTCGCAGACGTATCTGGCCAACCCCCAGTTGAAGGCGATGGAAGATGCGGCGGCGCGCGCGAGGCAGGCACACACCACAGCCAAAGGTGAAAGTGTATTCACCCGAATGGGCGCCGGCGCTTACCAGACGGCTGCGAAGGGCGGACTGACAGCGGCCGGTATCGCTACGCCATTAGCCTACGGAAGGGCGGGCACAGAACCACTCCGGAATGAGCGACAATACGCCCACGGCTACACCGACGCGGCTACACGGGCCATGGAGGAGCTCGCAAACACCCCATGGTGGAAGATCATGGGGATGGGTCTCGGTAAGGCGTTCAACAAGGACATCCTCTGGGACAACCTTATTGCTCCTGGAGCCAATCGAGGTTTCATGGAGTCGATCCAGGATGGTTGGAATAACGGAGGACTCCGAGGAGCCTTCGAATCGACCGCGGAGACTTTTGGTATGCGTGAGATGATGCGGAAACGCGACATGATCAGGAATTTGAATCAGCACTCTCAGACAGATCCGCAATGGCTGCAGGACTCCATTGCTGAGATAGAGTATTACAAAAACGCTTTACGAAAAGCCCACGAGGCGCAAAATAGTCAACCATGAGCACCGTTAGAAATTACAACTGGAGGGATCACGCAGCGCATGTGAAAGCAGCGGGATCACAACCGCAGCCTTCCACCTTGGAAATCGAGCGAGCTTTCATGGATCAGGCCTGGTCTTATATCGAGCCTCGAGCCGGTAAGCTGATGGATGATCCCTACCGTCTGGGGTTTGAAATCGTTTCCAAGAAAGAGGGCAATACAAAGCTCTGCGGAATGTCGGCCTTCCGCCTCCACGGGGAATTGCTCTACGCTCCTGTGTTCTTCCTGAATGGGCAGATCAAAGGAACGGATCTCCTTTACATGCACGGGGTGAAGAAATTCAAACCGTTTACGGAAGACTGGGTCACCTGGTTGATCGATCGGTCTCAGGGCAGCCAGGGATCAGGTATCGATCGCTCGGAATCTCGCCGACATCGTCCGACAGACATCCATCTGGAGCGTATCGCCTACCCACCCAACATGCAGAAGTATGCGGCTGCGGGGCCAGTCCCCGGTATCGATATGTCCTGGGAGGAATGGATCAAAGACGCCCACACGGTCGTGGACGACCTGACACTCAACCTGAAAGATTTTCTACAAGGTCCGGGACAGGGATGGGCTACCGAGAAGGTGGCCAGCCTAGTCCAGACAAGCCCTCAGTTCGCTCAGGCAATTCATCGTCGCTTCGGTAACGACTGGGAGTCACTTTTAGGTCCGGCATCCTGGGTGCCAGAAGCCGAGAAGTCCGCCAGCTCCAGCTTGCTGGTGATGCATCGGGAGCTTCCCGAGGGAGCGACTGAGGCGCAGGTGACTGAGTTCTTCAAACGCGGTTATTACATCGAAGACGCTCGCCCGCAGGATGCGATGACGCTCGTCTATGAGAATGGGCCGCGCGACATCGAGGAGTTCTCGGATGCGGGTTTCGGTGAAGTGATGTGCTCCAAGGGAGAGTTCATGACCGCTGCGGTATTTCCCGAGTGCACTGACGAAGTCGGTACATCCGATTGCAGCGAGGACTCACTTTCAGATACAGCCTTTCAACACGACGGAGACTGCGCCGATCTACGAGTTATCGCCGTGACTGACGGCGGAAAGTCCTGTCGCGTCTCCGGGCATCGTGATCCTATCATGGGTAAGATCACCAAGAACTTGGCCGATTGTCTACGCGACGAGGAATCCTGGCTCCTGGATGAGCCGAGTAAGGGATCCGCCTACGTGATGTTGGATGTCGGCGCCGGTATCGTCTCGAAACCATTCTACGTCTGCGGGAGTTCCTCGCGAGGTGATGTCAAAGCTTTCGATGTCTGCAGTGAATATGGACGGGAACGCGAGCTGATCATCAACCCCGGCGTGGATACTATCAGTATCTCCAAAGGGTTGGCCGGCGCAGGTGCGAAGTTTATCAAGGTGAAGCACGAGGGGACGCTGACTAAAGAAGACGACGGCTACTGCCGCGGTATCCGTTTCCCGCGTGACGACATCAAGCTCGGGTCTCGGGACTCGGTCAATGACTGGATCTTCAACTACGGTTCGGAGATGAAGAAGCTGGCAGTCTCGCGCGATGCCAACGAAGAGTTCGAAGTGGAATTCGCCGGTGCGGTGGTTCGCAATCTCGATCGCGTCCAGGCGTTTGCTAAGTTGGCTGGCGATCTTCACATGCCTACCACCCACGTCGAGCAGATCCTGGACGAAGCTTTCGAGAAAGGAGCGGCTCATCGCATTCTGGAAGATCCTCCTTTGGCGAAAGCTGCTGGAGCCCGCCTGCAGTTGAACGATCAAGCGAATTTCTACACCGGGTCGAATGATGTATTCGGTGTGGATCAGGAACACCCTCAGTCCTTTATGCTGGGGACCAATTCGTTCGGGCAAGGCCCTGAGCCTCACCGTATCGGCGACGCCTACGATCCAACCTTAGGATCTGGGCGTGGTAACCGTCGGGGATCCGGAGATATCGGCGGCGTTCCAGAGGCTCTTCTTTTCGGTGCGTCTCCTGAAATGATCTCGTCATTCAGCGAGCAGAATCAACTACCTCAGGTCTTCGACCACGGAGTCATTGGGTCCCTCACCGGAACTTACGATTCAGGCTCCATGATCGATAACTTCCTCGACGATCTGGAGACGGCACTCGATCGCCTGGGTCGCATCCTGTTCCTACTCTACTGGAAGCCGGCAGACTTTGAGAAAGACTACGGTACGGATGACATGCAGAATCTGGAGAACGAGCTTCTCTCGACTTTCAAAGGCTACGGTGATCTTGTCCTCAACCTTCTCAAGAAGGCAAAGGGTCGGAACGAGCCTTCGAATGCGTTCGATTCCATGGGATGAATGCCACCAAGATCTATAACTGGCTGAAAACGCTACCCGACGAGCTGCTGTTTGAGTTCTCTTACGGTGGCCGCGTCGCGGGTCCAGCCCTTGTAAGATCTCTAGGCTCGGAATACGCAGAGCATCCGGACACCCTACGTTACGCGCTGGTCTACAGCATGGCGGACTTCGGTTGGCACTTTACCCGGGTCCTTGCCAAATACGGCCTTCCATTTCCCTTCGCCCTGGAAGGGGAGGAAGAAATCCTCTACCGAGCCTATCTGTTTCATTGTAACGAGATCGTCTACAACGATCAGAGTATGATGGAGGCGCTGTCATTACTGACTGGTGACATGATGGCCCAGCGGGCTGCGCTTGAGAGCCTACTTCTGTGCGAGGAAGCTGACATCGAGGCGACGGCCATGCACATGAACATGAAGCCGAGGGTGATTCGAACCTACGAGAAGCTGTTCTTCAACGTTCGCGACCGACTGCGAGACGCGCGCTACATCATGAGTATCGTCTACCCCCGCGGGCGTGTGGTCGAACTTCTTTCGGGCTACGTACAGAACTCCCCACTTCGCCAGCTCATGCATCGCTCCGGCTACAACAACGGACCCGACGACGTGATGTATCTGGCCGGGGTTTCTAATAATTTGGTGACGAATATGGCGGCGGCTCAGTCCACCTCAGCGCTCGAAGGAATGATCATGTCCCACGGCTACATGATGGCCAGGAATGGTATGTTGAACCAAGTCGAGGATGCTCAAGGTCTCGTCCAGGCTGGTCGTCTGTTGGCCGCGGGTAAAGTGGGCGGCGAGGATACCTCCGGACAATCTGAGATGAATAATTATTGGAGCGTAACCTTCACAGAGGAGCTGGAGAAATACGCAGGACGACAATTAGAGTCCGTTTCGTTGGAGCTCCAAGAACAATCCATACTGGCGAATTCCGAGGAGGTTCTCGAAGATTAGGTTGCGTCCCCTCAACAATCTCTGTAATCAATTACCATGAATAGGCCCCAAGCATTAGCTGCGCTTCGAACTCTTCTTCCTTCGATTGTGGAGTCGGGCGACCCATCTGGAGTGCTCACGAAGGCGGCAGACGACCGCGGATGGTCGCCTGAGCAACTGCAGCACGTCGGTCAGTTGTTCAACACAGCCAAGGCTGTCACCTACATGGACAAGGTCGCTATGTCTCTCCGCGGGGCTCAGCACACGATCCTGGACGTCCCGAAAATGGTGAGTGACTTTGCTCGTTTACCAGTCAAGTCCGCAGCCCCGGTAGTCGTAGAACACAGTGAGTGGTTCGAGTCTGCTGAGCCGATGGATAAGTTGGCATCGGAAAAGGCACTCAAAGACTCTGACTGGTTTGAGGATGATGCGGAGAAGTCTGCAAATTTACGCCGACTTCCGAATTTTATGTCGGACATCACACAGGACGACGTTCTGCAGAAGTCCGCGAGCTTCGACGCCCCAGCCTATACTGACGGCGCGGCGATCAGCCACACGGCTGTGATGGAAGAACAACACATCAAGGAAGCCGCGGCACACGAGGCGCAGATGCTGGAAGACTTCACCTGGGACACCCTCGAAAAGCTCAACAATGATCTCACCAAATTCGCTAACTCACCTCTCGCCGCAGTAGCGGACGAGGTGGAATACGACATGTATGGGGAGCTGGGCGTTGAAAAAGTAGCATGCGTGCTGCGAGCTCTCGGCCCGTTCTGCGATACGACCGGACGGCAGCTGAAGCGCGCATCCGTCCAGCCGGGAGGATTTTCATACGACCGCCACAATGCCCGGGAGGCCTACGAGGCTATCTGGAATTCAGCGTCGCTCTTGGAGACTGCGCATCAAATCAAGTCTGCTGCCGAAACGGTTTACAGCTCCGCGGAGGAGCGTGAACGTAAGCAGGACGGGAGGCCTTCCATGATCCCTAAAGCTCTCGAGCAATTCCCTCCCGGTAAGACAAAGCAGCGGGAGGGTAAGAAGCCTACGGAGAAAGGAAAACCTAAGTCTGAGGAGACCGCTACCCCAGAGGGTAAAGACCCATCTACGGCAGCTTCAGGCGGTAAGGATGGTAAGGACGGCAAAGATGGGAAGAAAGGTAAGAAAGGTAAGAACGGAAAAGACAAGCCAGTCACCACCTCCGATACACTGACCGCAGCAGCCGATACGTTTTCCGCTGGGGCTGAGGGTCTTGGTAAGATGGTGTCTGGGACGCGGGATAATCTCCAAGGACACACCACATCTGTGCAAGGCGTGGCTGATGCTCTAAAGCCTGACACGAACGAGCATCAGATCGCAGTAGATAGCGGAGCTCAGGAGGCTGCCCAGGAGGCGACTCTCAAGCAGCTACTCGCCACCGACGACGTCATCAAGACGGCAGACCCCCAGGTAGTCGAACGACTTTACACGGCCCTCGTCACAGAGGAGCCGGCGCTCGCCACGAATCCGGAGGCGCTGAGTATCGCGCTACGGGAGGCTATTCAATACAACGGCGTCCCAATGCACACGATGTCCGAGCTGGGTAAGCACCGGAAGACCCGCCTGGAATCTGAGCGTTTAGAGACCGATCAAGCACGTCAAAGATATGCAAATTAGGAAGACAGTCAGACTCGTCAATGGGATCTATCACTCCGAGGTATCTCTCGGTGATAATGCTATTTCTCCGACCGAGAGCCAGGCGATAGCGCAGTTCGGTCCCGTCACTATTGACTCGGGAGGGACGGTAATAGCTAACGCTCAGACGGTCATCCTGCCCGCTCGTGTGACGGGTATTCCCGATGGACTTCCCATCAAGCAGACATTCGCGCTGGCGGATAGCACACAGGCGGAGGCTTTAGCGCATGCCTGGGCGGAAACCATTAAAGACAGAATCTCAGTTGCGCTGCATGATATTCTTATGAAAGATGCAGGTGTAACAGGCACCACAGAAGAGAATGTTCTTCCTACGCCGGGCGATCGGCGGACTGACGATCTACAAACCTCTGACTGGATGAACCTCTCAATCTGATGAAACTCGATACACTCATTTTACTTCCCGGCCAAGCTTTACAGGTCAAAACTGAAACCTCAGGCGTGCTTCAAGTCACGGCTCATTTCGCGGATAAGGGTGCCTCGGGTATCACTCCGGGGAATCAGCTCACCTCGATCGAGGGTACGTCTGCGGTAGATGTCGTGCCGGCCCCTTCTGCTGGGTCTACTCGGATGGTGAAAACCATCACACTTTACAACAACGATTCTGGCGCTGCGTTGGACTGCACACTGCAGCTGAACGACAGCGGCACAGCTTATGTGCTGGACTTCCAAACCATCGCCGATAACGCTGGAGTATCTTTCAATGAGTGATGAAGCCCCAGCAACGGAGTCCGGTTACGGACTCGCATCCCTGAAAGGAATTCTACCCTCAGTCCTGGCTGCCGGAGCTGGTGGTGGTCTTCTGTCTGGCTACATGGCCAACAGGACGGAGGAACGTCCAGGCGAGGACGCGGACGAGCGACGAAAGCGGATCATTCGATCGGCTTTGTCGGGTGCTCTAATGACCGGCGGCGCTACTGGCCTGGGGCAGGTCGCCTACCGTAACATTACGACGGGCGCTCCTCCTATGAGCGAGACCGCTGAAAAATATTTCGGCGGGGGTTCGCCTTGGACACTGCCTTTAGGTTTAGGCGGCGGGGCCGCAGGACTGGGTCTCGCGACGGGTGCTGGGTTGGCGGAGGCGCAGTCCGGTAAATCACTTTGGAAAGCAAGGATGAAAGGCGGACTGAAAGGCGGAGTGAAAGGCGGTATCGGAGGGCTTATCGCAGGATTGGCCGCTCCTATGGCATATCACATCTTTGGCTCAAGCGCACAGAACTGATGAGGAAAACAATTTACCAGACCGAGAACGAGGAGCTTTTCGAGTCCTGCGGAGGGCTCATGACACAGCTCGTGGATCCGCGCGGACGACTTCTGGTAAAGTCTGCGAGTTCGAATTGTTTCAGCCCACAGGAACTGGAGGCGTTACGTCCCCCGGACAATCACTTCATGGCCCACGCCATCGCGATGGGATCTACCGAGGCCTACGGCTTCAATCGGAACGCCGACGGATTCGCTAAGGAGGCGTTGCAGAAGTATCACCCCACTTTCGTATCTCACGGACATTTGTTCCGGGAGCATCGCAACCGAGATGCCAAGACGCAGGGTCTGGGATTTCTAAAGGCTGCTAAGTTTAACGAGCCGATGCAGCGCGTGGAGATTATCCTTCATGCGGACAAGGATAAGTGTCCTGAGGAGTTCAAAGCAGCCAGCGCAGGCAAGAGCCTGTCGTTCTCGATGAGTTGTAGAGTCCCTTATGATCGCTGCAATGTCTGCGATCACATGGCGAAGCGGGCAGCCGACTACTGCGATCACATGACCTTCTCACCGGGACAGTATCTCCCTGGCATGAAGAAGTATGCTTTCGTCCATAACGACCACCCCACATTCTTCGACCTATCCTTCGTGGGTCG
>Ga0075110_1000354_pt1 | contig 23427 bp, 21 predicted proteins | sample AntAceMetag02UK8_FD_69799 | JGI IMG/M metagenome (GOLD analysis project Ga0075110, IMG submission 69799) | Saline lake microbial communities from Ace Lake, Antarctica - Antarctic Ace Lake Metagenome 02UK8 | ecosystem: Environmental > Aquatic > Non-marine Saline and Alkaline > Saline | place... | reverse complement strand
ATGAACGGCAGCGGCAATCACGCCGGGGATTTCTTCTGGCTTGGTGACCAGGAAAGAGTGCTTGGTGATTGGCATTGTCACACCAGAAATATCCACCTCTTGGAAGGCATCAGTTCCCATGGAAGTGGAGAACACTTGGCCGGTGATGGCCAGTAGCGGAACAGAATCCATGTGCGCATCCGCAATGGCGGTCACCAGGTTCGTGGCTCCAGGACCTGAGGTGGCAATCGCAACCCCCAGTTTTCCTGAAGCTGATGCATATCCTTCCGCGGCGTGACCGGCGCCCTGTTCGTGGCGAACCAGGATGTGGCGGATTTTATCCGCCGACATCAGTTCGTCATAAAAAGGCATGATGGCGCCACCTGGCAGACCAAACACGTCGGTGATACCGAGAAGTTCTAGGCTCCTCAAAATGGCGCCAGAGCCCGTAAGAACGGGAGCTTTTGAGACGCGCTGCGCACTGCGAAGCTCCTCGGGGGAGAGCTCGGCTAAATCTGTAGCGTTATCGACCACATCGTTTTCCATGATTCACACCATCTTGTTAGCTAGGGGGGAGAGCAGGTTGGTGATTACCCTGTTACCGCACCGAGCGCAGCTGACTTCACAAGCTTTTGGTACTTAGCCAGCACACCGCGAGTGTAGCGGGGAGGAAGGGGCTGCCAATCGGCACTCCGCTTCGCTAGTTCGTCGTCGTCGACAAGAATGTCTAGCGTCCTAGATGGAATGTCTACCCGAATTAGGTCACCATCTCTCACGAAAGCAATAGGACCTGCATCCACTGCTTCGGGAGCTATGTGGCCGATACACAGTCCGGTTGTGCCGCCTGAGAATCGTCCGTCCGTCAACAGTAATACATCCTTACCCAGTCCCGCACCCTTAATTGCTGCGGTGATGGCTAACATCTCTCGCATACCGGGTCCACCCTTAGGTCCCTCGTAGCGAATGACCACTACATCGCCTGCGACAATTTCACCATTGGTAAGAGCATCCATCGCTGCCCGCTCGCGCTCGAAAACCCTGGCAGGGCCCTCGAAAGTAGTGCTATCAAAGCCAGCAGTTTTCACTACGGCACCCTCGGGAGCAAAGCTGCCCTTGAGGATGGTGATTCCTCCCGTGGGGTGAAGGGGCTTATCGAGCGGGCGAAGCACTTCGCCATCCAGCCCGTCGATAGACATCGATTCCAAGTTCTCCGCCATCGTTTTGCCGGTAGCGGTCATGACATTACCGTGCATGATGCCAGCATCAACAAGAGCCTTCATCAGCACGGGGAGACCCCCGTGACGATCAACATCGTTCATCACGTGACGCCCGAAGGGCTTGAGGTCACCAATGTGAGGAGTCTTGTCTCCAATTCGGTTGAAGTCATCCAAGGTGAGCTCCACCTCTGCTTCGTGAGCAATCGCAAGGAGGTGGAGTACCGCGTTTGTGGAGCCACCCAACGCCATCACCACAGCGATGGCGTTTTCAAAAGCCTCACGCGTCAGAATCGTCCGGGCCGTTAGCCCTTGACGCAACATCTCCACAACCGCTTCGCCGGAGCGACGCGCGTAGAGGTCCCTACGGCGGTCATAGGACGCAGGGGACGCGGAACCGGGGAGGCTCAAACCCAACGCTTCTGCGACACTCGCCATGGTGTTCGCGGTGTACATGCCACCACACGCACCTTCGCCCGGGGCAAAAGCACATTCAATACGGTAGGCGTCCTCGCGGGACATTTTCCCTGCCTTTACGGCACCCACAGCTTCAAAAGAATCAATGATGGTGATGTCTTTCTCGGTTCCATCCGAAAGCTTCACCCAGCCCGGTGCAATCGAACCGGCATACATAAAGACGGAAGCAAGATCTAATCGGGCTGCCGCCATCAACATTCCAGGAATCGACTTGTCGCAACCGGCCAACAAGACTGACCCGTCGAGCCGTTCCGCCTGCATGACCGTTTCCACCGAATCAGCGATAACTTCGCGACTAACTAGAGAAAAGTGCATGCCTTCGTGGCCCATGGAGATTCCATCAGAAACAGACACCGTTCCAAACTGCAACGGGTAACCCCCACCTGCGTGGACACCCTCTTTGGCGGCTTGCGCCAGTCTCGCCAGTGAAAGGTTGCAGGGGGTGATTTCGTTCCACGAGCTTGCGATGCCAATTTGGGGCTTATCCCAGTCGTCATCACCCATACCTACCGCGCGGAGCATTCCGCGCGAGGTCGTGGCTTCAATGCCATCGGTGACAACTCGAGAACGTGGTTTGATGTCTGGCGTATCCATACGGGGATTCTACTGAAGGAAAATTTTAAGTCCCCTAAGTCTTTGAGCCGCCAATCACTCGGACACTCCAAGGGTGACAAAACATGGTCACTCCTTAGCGGGAAACAACCTTCGATACAAGGGATCAGCCAGCTTCTTCATTCTGTTCTTCGGATGCTGCGCCGGTATGACAGTGGTCACACCCTGTGAGGCTTCCCACTCATGTTGAGAAAGAAAACGCGAAAGCTCTCGATGAAAACTGAGCCTGTCGAGCAAAGCTTTCCTGTTTGTCCCCCTGGCGTCAGCAGTGGCCTCCCAGGTCTTTTTCTCCCTCGCTTCGGATATCGCCCGATAGGTTTCCTCGGGATTCCAGGGATCTATAGTTAGGACACTTTCTCGCGAAAAATAGTTCGAGACGCTGGGGTGGCCCCCATAAAAAACCACGTTATCCATCAATATCGGGTCGGAGAGCTTCTCAGTCCAGTACCCCGGGTGTGAAGAGTTTTCTATCGCCACGTGGTACCGACTGGTGCCCAGAACATCAGCTTTATCTTCCACCTGCTTGGCGGCAAGCCCGTAGACCTCAAATTGTGAAAGATGCGCTGAGAGATAATCAACAAGTCGCAATCTTTGTTGTTGCAGAGGGGTCTGATTTTTCTGCGACACGATGGTTGTCACCACGTCCCGCTGGGGAGAGAAGCCTCTCTCAAAATCTTCGCGACCTAAGGTCACTGAGCCGTCGACACTGGCATAGTGCGCTTCCCCCCCTGCTTTCACCCCCACCCACCAGGGTGCAATCGCGGTGATTGGGTGGAAGTTTGGTAGGTCACTGAGATATTTGTAGGGAGGCCCCACAACAGCACCGTAACGGGCGAGGACTTCGGTGTTATACACACGGATGTCGGGTGGCTCGGACGCAACAAAGACGATGTTTCGGGAAGAATTAGGAATCTTCAGAGGTTGACGGATTCCATATACAACATGGATGTCAGCGTCGACGGGGGCCATGGTGTGAGTAACCGTCCGTGTGGAATCGGCTGGCCGCTCTCGCTCCCACACCCCAGACGGAATTTGACTTATGACGTCGACTCTTCGCATTACGAGAAAACTACCGGAATTCTCGCGACAAACCCACTTGGCGTAACCAAGAAACAGATATCTCCTAGGGGACGAAATTTAGAGAACCAAACCCACTTTGGAGCTCGACAGGCGCTAGGTTTGGGGAGTGTTTCATACCTACTCTTCCTTTTGTTCAGCACAGAACTCCGATAACGCATGAATGAAAGACCCGTTCATCTCAAGAGAACCCTTCGAGCTCACAGACGGCACATCCTTGTCGGTGTCACGCGGTTTTTGCGAAACAAAACCCGCCAGCCACGAAGAATAATTCTAGGAAAGAGGGTGGCCCATGGTTCGCGGGCGTCTCACGTCATACGCAATGCCGTCCTTCGCAATGAACCCCTCTTGGTGTCTCGTTACGGCACGACAGAAGCCACCATCATCAAGTTTTTTCTTCAGAATGAAACGGCTGGAGAGTGTAAATTTCCCACCTCTCTGAAGAACCTCATCATGAAGAACAGTGGTTTTTTTCCTGGTTCCGATGAGGCGCTCTCACGCTTTTGTCGCGAGAGCTTGGTGGTCATGTCGGAAATTGACGTCCTGGGTGTCAGGTCAAATCCAATCGAACATCAGTATTGGGCGCTGGAGCAACTGATGATGCGGTCTGCGCAAATGCCAAAAAAGCTGGTGGACTTGTCAGAGCTCATGCCCATTGGGCGGAAACAGTCTTGGACGAGGGTGCTCGCGGGTAAACGGGTGCTGGTAATTCATCCTTTCGCCAACACCATTCGGGCCCAGTACAAAAATCGCACACTCATTTTTCCCGGGTCAGAATTTCTCCCAGACATGAAGCTGGACGTCATACGAGCAGTTCAGAGCGCGGGAGCTAATCAAGGGCGCGCTGGGTTCTCCGACTGGTTTGCAGCCCGCGATGCGATGGTCGATGAAATCCAAAAGCGCGACTTTGATATTGCTCTCATCGGTGCTGGTGCCTACGGCATGTTTCTTGGCGCAGAGTGTAAGAAACTCGGTCGACAAGCAATCCATATTGGCGGTGCCACGCAACTTCTCTTTGGCATCCTCGGCAGACGGTGGACCGAGGAATTTGGCAAGAGTTCTCGGGATATTCGACGCCACTTCAACGAATACTGGGTGGGCGCCGCTCAGGATGAAATTCCCGAGAACGAGCGATCAGTAGAGGGAGGGGGCTACTGGGTCTAGAGCGCCTCGGCGCCTCACTCCCAGTTGCCATCGTTAACGATTTTGTGCCTCACTGTGATCATGGAGACGGATTAGTTGGCAGTCTGAACCAAGTCTTTTCGACTTGCCATTTCACATCAGACAAGGGGCCGCGTCAGTCAGCCTTTTCCTCGAAAGAAAAGTATGAGGTTTCGAATCTTAAGCGTTGAACTCCAATAGGCGAGATGAACCATAATCGCGCCATACAGACTGAGGGAAAAAACGTGATGAAGGTCCGTGCTAACAAAGAGAACAATCCCAACGTGAAGCACGATGATTCCGACAAGTGCGACCCTCAGCCTGAAGAAAAGCAGTACTGCCAGTCCAAGCTCAATGGCCACCGTAGCGTGCGCGAGGATTCCATTGATTTCCAAATTCAATATGAATTCTGGAAAGTAGAACCCGATAATTTTGCCGTCCGTCCAATCTTCAGAAAACGCCTTGTTGAGGCCCGCAAAGAGATAAACCCCGGACGCAATATATGCGCCCGCCCAGGGTTTAGCGTCACCATAGGTCACCCTGCTCAGAAGAGTTGTCAGCAGAAAAGCAAAGGTCATTGTTGATTGTGCTGGCCCCAGTAAGCCGACAAAAAACACCAGTGCAAGACAGTTCAACGACATCAGCGCAAGTTGTGGAAAGAAAAAACCAACAACAGAACCGATGATGACTAAACCCGCCAATGCGGTTATTCCTATCCCATACTTTGGGTAGACAAACCATCCCACCAGGTGGTCGACAGCCCACAACAACGTCAGAACAAAAAGCAGTTTTTCCTTGAGAAGCACAGTCACGAGAACATTTGCCATCCCCAGCCGTAGCCAATCACTGTGTCGTAGGTTAAGCGCATTCCCAGGAGCAACGCCCCCACGGCCCATTGCGCGGACACAAGCCAGGCTTGGCGGCGAAAGATGCCCCAATCCTCCATCACGTCTCCACGGCTTTGCGTCACGATGTCGACCAGGTCATCGTCAAGTTCGACCCTCTCCACCGCCAGCTTCGCCCAGCGCTCACTCCGTGAACCAGACAATTGTGTTGGCGACGTTTCGGGAAGCCGACACGCCCCTGCCATGTCTCCTAGAGCTCCGGTGTGCCGACCCTGTGCTACCCGTGAATAAATGTACCGACCCACAAACCGGACAACTCGGATGCTCATCACGAAGCCGATGGCACGGCTCATGGCATGTGCACTGCGAAGGAAGGAAATCCGGAAAGAGTCATACCCTTCATTCCGTCCACCGTTTGGAAAAACAACCTGGGCGGCGCGTTGACAATCCTGCTCAGTTAGCCCAAAATCATCTAAATTGGCTACTTGGTAGGGAATAAATCTGAGGTCTGTCTCAACAACATGTCTAAGAAACTCGACCGATTTTGTACAGATACCGCAATCTCCATCAAAAACAAAAAGACCTGGACCAGAAGCGGTGTCGAACCTGGCTGAAGTATTCTTGTCCATGCTGTCCTACCTCCCCCAATAAACTAGCAAATAACGAAGCTAGAAACTCTCTGCGGAACACTTATACAGGGAGTTTCCCGGAAAAATCTGGCTCCGCCAAATTCAAGACGGATGTTTAAGAATGTTTGTCTTGCAGTCATAAAAGAGTGTCTTTTGAGGATGGTGTTGTCACCCGCAAAAACGCAATAAGGCGTATGCTCCCCTTTCAAGAATTATTCATATTTCTACTGTCGCAGAAGGTTGATTTGTTTTGTTGAGACTCTGGAGAGCGTTGCGGTTCCGTAGGCCTTTCATAGCGGGGGAGTATCGCTGTGAGTAGAGAATCCCTTTCTATAATTTTTCCCACTTCTGGGAGCGGACAATTCATCTTTGAATCTTTAAGAAGCATCGCAAAAGTTGCTGGAAATCCTTTCATTGGGGAAATTCTTCTCGTTGTCAACGGTCCTCGAAACAAGCTTGGGGCTGAGGAATACAGGAGATTCATCCAGGCCCAAACGGCGGAAGTAGCTAATAAATTTAGAGTCATCCATGAGCCAGTCCCTGGGCTGCTTGCTGGTCGCCACCGTGGTGCAGCAGAAGCGACCGGACCTTTCCTGTCATTTATCGACGACGACGTGTTGCTTGGTGATGACTGGGCCAGAAGCGTCGAGGAAATATGTATTTCAGGGGCTCTCAGCAATCGAATTGCGGGGGGATCTGTCAGTCCAGATTTCCGTGGGCCCACACCCTCGTGGCTATCAAAACTGACCATCGATTTGCCTCAGCAGGGCACCGTGATGAGCGAATTGAGCCTGATTTCGATATCAGGAGATGACTCACACCAGATCTCTCCTCTTTTCGTCTTTGGCTTGAACTTCACGGTAAGTAAGAAAGCGTTATACGACCTCGGCGGCTTCGGTCCAGACCTCACACCCAAGAAGCTCCTGCGTTTCCGTGGGAATGGTGAAACTGCGGTAGCCGAAGAACTAATCTCCCGTGGGGAAAAAGCAATTTGGCATCCCGGTTTGAGCACCCGCCACATTATCGGGACAGAGAGACTCAACCTGCGTTACCTCTGCAGAATTTGGATGAGGCAAGGAATATCAGAGCAATTTCAGAAGATCAAAGAAAACTTCTCCACAGGAACATTTGGTGAAATCAATGTTCTTGGTAGCTCGCGGCAATTGGTTGCCAAATCGCAACGCATCCTCAGCGCCAAAACAAAGATTGGTAGGGGGAAAGCCCTGGGCCTGCTCAGACTCGTCTGTCTCTGGGCGGGAAAAAATTTCTTGTGGCATCACTATCGCAATGACCAAAAAGTAAAAGAGTGGGTCGAACAGGAAAATTACTTTAACTACTCTTACCCGGCCTGACACCAGCAGGCCCGAAATCACTCCCTGTTCAGCGCACGAGCAGAAATATGGGCGTCACGGCTAACTTTGCAAAATAAAATTTTCGCGACAAACTTCTCGCATTTCAGTCACTGAAAGCCGCGCCGAAACCCACCAAGGAAAGTAGGCGCGACTGCCCGCACTTGGAAAAGCACAGCGGACACGAACTTGTTATGCGAGTTCCATCCGTTTGAAATGTTCACAGCCGCGTCAAATTCCGTACCTCTAACGATTCGGGCCCACTTCGCTACATTTGACTCCCCCGAAACCAAGCTGCCGCAACGAGAGAGAGCCAGCGCGTCGTGGAGGACCTCGCGCCCAAGTTCGTAAAAATGTAAGGGCCTAATGGCCTCTGCGTAGGACACCATCTTGTCTGACGTCACACCGGAAAATGGTGTCCCCAATTTGTCGCTTCGTGTGGAGAAAACAAAAGATGGAGAAACTTTCAAGCGACCTCCAAACTCTTTCTTCATCACCCGAACATCTTTTTCGTCCTGTGCTGCGAGAAAAACTGAGTCAAAGTTTGCCGTGTCCAACATGCTGCGTGCCCCGGCGACCAACTGTTCAATCGTGGGGGGCAGAGGGTGGCCAGGGAATGTCTTCATATCGCCACTTCTGGCATGCACAGCCACCACATTTGGCCCAAGGGCCAAGCTTTCCAGCCGGTTTTCGAGATAGTTATTGGTTTCTGAATTAAACGTGACGAACTGTTTCCACAGTTTTCCCAGCCATTTCTCCGCCCCCTCCACTTTGAGAATGGGGTGGTGAGTTTCAGAGTTCACAACCCTGTACTCAGGGGAACCTAAATCGTCCAACCGAACAGGGCTCACCGGGAGAAAATAGTACTCCCAAACATTCCTCGTGCCATTGATCGCCTCCCGTTCCTGATAGGCACTACCTTCTGTGAGATCCACAACAGGCTGCGCACCGAGCCATTTAGCCACCGCCAGCTGCGTCAGAACTGTCCCCATCGTCGACATGAAACCTGCTTTGTCGGTTCTCCTAATGCGGTAAACCAGGGGGCCCTCGCGAGAGTCCGACTCGTCAAACATGCCCTCAAAAGACACCCGCCCCATCGCACTGGGTGCTTCAGAATCATCAAATGCCGACATACTTACTCGCTTTCCTGGAAAAACCTCGTGTCACATGATCCATTTGGCCAGCTCCTCTCAGCGTTGATAACACCAAGACCAACGCCAGCATTTCAGTGACGCTGTCCTCTCACCCAAAGATAAAGGAGGTCCACCCTTTTCTTCCCGAGGCGAAGAAAATATTTCAAAGTATTTTTCCAGGCCAGTGGAATAGCGAAGGGAAAGTTTGCTACCGCAACGAGTATTGCGAAGGTAAAAGGATTGGTGACCCATGAAATCTTTTTCGAATGGACGTGAAGTGCTCGTATAGGCACTTTTTGCTCAAACTTTCTCCCCACCCTTAACGTCTTCGTGAAGGGATTAAAGGAAAACCTCAAATTCGTAAGGACGGCGGAACCAATTTGTTCCAGCCAGATGTGATTGAAGTGAGGAGCCTTGGGAGTATTTCTTGGGTCTTGACCGAGTATCCAAGTTCCCAGCGGCTGCACGTCGAAAAGCCCGCCGACCTGCGCCGGGGTGAGAGTCGAGTGTGATGCCTGTGCCACGCCTCGATTTTCAAAGTAAGTATGCGATGGCAACTGATGGGCGACGGAACTTCCAGAGAAAAGAAAATCCCAGAGGAGACGCATTTCGTCGCCTCGCGAAGAGTTCGCGACAAAGAACTCCAGCATCTCGGTCAACGCTCGACGCTCGTTGAGATAAATAAAGCTTGCTCCGGCATGATTTTCCGTCCCCGCCGGATAAAAAATTCCTTTACCCCACGAATCGGTGTGAGCAAAGCTGTCCACGGGAGAGAAAAGGAGGACATCTAACTCAGCGTGAGCGAGAGCGTTGAGCTTTTCTTTCTCTGCCCACTGGTTGATTACAAAGAGCCGTTCCGCGGTATGAAACCAAAACCCATCTCTGAATCCTGGGTCAAGGGGGGATTTTTCCACGAAGGCTGTGAAATCATCTGGTTCATACCAGTCGCGAAACAACTCACTGATGACGCCCTTAACCGTGTCTGGGTACGAACCATCATGAAGCATGACTACTTTGCCGCCCCACACAGCAACCGAATGTTTCAACGTGAGGAGTGCGTAGCGAGGAAAAGCTGTTCCAGCAAAATAGAAAACCAGCGGAGGCAACGTCAATGAGGCTGCGGGGGAATAGAGCTTTGGTGGCACCGTTCAACACTACCTACAAAAATTTTGCTCAAAAAGCTAGGAAACATCGACGCTGCGATAAACCTCATCGGAGCCTCTCACCTGAAGAAACCGGCGGGCACTTCCTCGATACAACGCAGTCCACAAAGCTCCGTTCCCAGTGTGGGTGATGACGACATTCGCTTGGGAAATAATCCAGATCGTTGCCAAAAACGTTTCACCAAAGGATTGCCTCTGATACCAGGACAGTAAAGAGTGAATCGAGGCGTTCGATTGTGTCGTGGGAAGTTCGGAGAAAATTACAAGCTGCTCACCAAATTCTTCGAAGAAAGGCACGGTGAACTGGGCTTGGTCTGTGACGAGCAAGACTTTGTGGGACGGGTACCGTTCCCGCATCTCTCGGGCGAGGGAAAGGTACTGCTCAGCAGGGGCTTGAGAAATCTCCGTGTGCTTATCCGTCCCCCGAATATTCACCGCAATTAGTTTTTCGAGGTCAAGATTGTATTTACTTAGCAGGGCTCTGTAGCGACGTCGAATCTTTTTGCTGGGAGAGAAATAATTCCTCACAAATGGCTCGTATAGAGGAAAATCCAGTTCTTGGTAAACGCCATGATGATCTGCGTGAGGATCAAATCTCAGCGCTGACGCATCCAATTGCGGTGTGGTTGGCTGAAGGAAAAATTGGCTCCACGAGTTAACCCCCGGTATTGTTCTGAACTCTTTGAAGGCGCCTCGACTTGACACTCTTTTCACCGCAAAATCGATATCGCCAAGATCGGCAAGACTGGTCGAGCATTGCGAAAAGAAGCCAGCCTCCCGTTGCTGCGGGAAATATGTTCCTGACCTCCACCTTCCCCACTGAAGTTGGATGTCGTGGCGTCGGCGCCAGATTATCAACGCTCGCCAGAGCTCTCCCCACAAGCGCTGAACTATGTTTCTCAGGGAAGTGAAGAAGTGCAGAAGGCGAGGCATAGACAACCCCTTATTCACAGCAAAAGACGTGCCCGTTGAACTGCCATGAATTTTTCAAGAACTTCCCTAATCGCGCCATTGGAGGACTCCGATTCAAATCCCTCGGTGTCCACTTCTATCTTCCCGGCTAATGCGTGGGCCATTTTTTCTGCCCAAGCCGAGGGGGAAACACCATCAATAACAACGAGACCACTGTTGGGGATCTGGTCAAATTCGTGGATGTGAGACACCAGTGCGGGTTTCCCCCGGCGGAGAGCCTCCAGGGGAGGGTAGTTTGTGGGGCCCAACAACGAAGGCATAACCACGGCGATTGAGTGGTCGATGAGCCCCAAAACTTCTTCATCGGAGATTCGCCCGTGAAAATTGATCTGGTCGGCTAAACCGCGCTCTGCGACATATTTCTGTAGCGCTTCCCGATGGCCTTCGTCATGGCCGCTGAAGACTAGTTTGGCTGGCGCGCCAGGCAACAGTGGCAGGGCGTCAATGAGGACGCGATGATTTTTATGAGGCCAATAACTTGCGGGATAGTAAAAGTAAGGGTCCTGGACTGTGTCAGCGAGAGTGCTATCGGGCTGGCTTGGCGCGGGAAGAGGAAGACCGACGGAGCTCCAGTTGTGACGATATACCCCGTAGATTCTCTCCAGTGATTGGCCTGTTTTCTTCGAATCCGTCATGACATGAAACGCACGACCAAGATTGGGAGCAAAACCTGCCTCGCGTTGTTCCCAGCGTCTTTCAGAAGAGAACTCAGGAAACCCTTGAACATCGCGGTGGCCCAAATCCCACACCGTCATTACAAAAGGAGTGTCTTTCACGGTTGATATGACCCGGTTGGGCGCAAGGAACCATGCCAGATCAATTTTTTCTCTCTTCAGCGCCTCCGGAAGCGTGGGGACAGCAGAACCTTGCCGAAAACGAAGGATTTTTTTTGCTGTTGCGGCGCGAGACAAGGAATGGGTCTCATGTTTGCGATACAAAACAGTCACTACCTCAGAGGGTCTCAAAAGCTTCGATGTTGCTTCATTGGCAAAAGTCACCAACTCCACCTGCACTTCACCGCCGATAGTTTCGAGTGCTTGACGAATCGCAAGCGCATAGGTCGCTGCTCCCCCTGTCGTGAGTGGAGCCAGCTCCACGAGCCCTATGCGCAACATGGGAGACCCTCCGTGTCGGTCGATTCCCGCGGATACTGTCCTCCCAGGTTACTCCAGCCCCAGGAAAATGAGGGGAACGTTAATTGACTCCGGGTGTTCAGTACACAGCTTAAAAAACCGTACGTGTCGGCTCCGACTCATCCCCGACGGTTTGAGGCAAGGGCCCAGTTCCGTGAATGAATACAGCCCTTACAAGGAGTCGTGCCATGAGTACACCGGTAAAACTGACGATAGAGCTGACTGCGAACTCCCAATAAAGATGTTTCCGCCATAGTCATCCGACACCACGTTGGCGAGCTTTTCCATCATGTCGATAACGGAAAATGGCCGAATCCATGTGTCGGTCGTTTCATGGAGGAGCTCCCCCTGATTGTTTACCGGTGAATTAATGGCCTCCCCCTCCGGGTAGAGGCGGTTGTCTTCCCAGAAATATCGTGTGTTGTTCAGGTCCACTCCTACCAACACAATTTTTGTGTAGCCCAGTGCTAGGGCTATTCCCACCATTCGGACGATGCTTGCCCCCGAATCCAGAACGATGCCCGAATGCTCGTGGCGGAGTATTTTCAGTGCTGTTCGTAGGTCCGCTGACAGATTCGAGACTCTTCTTGTGGGTGGCATCACTCGCCCATAAAAATGAACATTGGATCTCAACTCCGCAGGAAGCGTGTCGATGTGATCAATTTCAGACTGATTTTTGAGCCGGACAATCAGCACCTGTGGGCTGGAAGTAACGATGTCTTGCCTGTGAAGCAAATCGAGTGACCTGCGAAAATTTTGTCCATCTCCCACCCATGGGACGCTGTCAAACGAATACAGGTCAGGGACGAAGGAATGAACCGGCCAATTGTTAATCCCCACTGAGCGGTGGCGACCAATTTCCTGGAAGTTAGCGGCAGTGAGATCGTTTATGGATGACCCCGAACCGAGGATAAAAAAGGTATCCGCTTGTGGCTTGTCTGTCAGTTGCTTCCCAAAGGATTCTGGATCGAAGACCTTGACTCCAGCCTCCTCTGCTTTTCGCTTGACAAAAGCTTTTTCTGCTCTAGCTTCTTGTTTGACAATCGCCTGACGGATGGGAGCGCCCAGTGGGGACTCAAGTCCCCACCTGGCCGCGTTCTTAACCCAACTAACCTCTTTTTTCATTGCTCAACACTATCGAGGGAACAGTTGAGGGGTCTCCTGGCACTTGTCCTTTGGGGGGCATTTCCAGTCATTCCGATAAAACCCTTGATTTGAGGCTTGAACTGTGAGAACCTTTTCCAGTTGCCAAGGGTTTTACATTGACGTACACCACGCAGAAACATGGCCCCCGACTGACGAACTTTGGGCCGGCGCGGACGCCCACCCTGGCTCACTTTTTACCCGCCTCAGAGCAAGGAACCCCCATGGATTGGCGAGACAAAGCAGCATGCTTGACGGTAGACCCTGAGCTCTTCTTCCCGGTGGGAAACACCGGACCAGCAGTCGACCAAATTGATCGCGCAAAATCGGTGTGCTCTCACTGCCCCGTGACGGAATACTGCCTTCAGTACGCTCTTGACACCAACCAGGATTCCGGTGTGTGGGGTGGCCTCAGCGAGGACGAGAGGCGTGCGCTGAAACGTCGTGCCGCTCGTGCCCGGCGAGCTTCATAAACCCCACTGGTTCACCTCTGCGCTCTCGCAGCCCAGGCCCGAGTAGATTGAGAAAATGTCGATCCCAAGACGCCTCGCCATTATCGGAAGCGGTGGGCACGCCTCCTCACTCAAGGATGCTGCGACATCTGCGGGTTTCACTGTCATTGGGTTCTTCATAACAGAGACGCTGGACCAGGAAGGCAGCTCCTCAGACCATAAAGCTCTGGAATCCCTGGATTTCAACTCTGTCTCTTTAGCTCTTGGCATCGGCACAAATTTCACTCGAGAAAAAGTATTTGCCGCTATGAAGGAAAAATTTCCCGCGGCACAATTTCCGCCTATCGTGCATAGTTCAGCATGGGTGTCACCGCAGGCCCACCTTGGCCCCGCAAGCGCTGTTTTAGCTCAAGCTGCCGTGGGCCCGGGAGCACACGTGGGTGTAGGTGCGCTCATCAACACGGGAGGCTCGCTTGATCATGATTCGCGCCTTGGAGATTTTGCCTCTCTTGGTCCGGGGGCTCGGACCGGGGGGAATGTAACAATCGGAGACCGGGTGATGATGGGGATGCAAAGTGGCATCGTTCATGGTCGTTCCATTGGCCAGGACACTGTGATTGGGGCGCATTCACTGGTCCTCTCGGATGTCGGGGCCCTTTCTGTAGCGATGGGGAGCCCTTGCACAGTGGTGAGGTCCCGGAAAAAAACCGAAACCTACTACTGATTTCCTAAACGCTCGGAACAGTGCGGGATATCTCTTTTTCGTGCAGAAATTGGGTGGGAATATCAATCGTGACTTCCGTTCCTCCAGTTTCCAAGGATTTCCAGGCAATCGATCCCCCCAATTCTCCTTCGACCAATGTTCGAACAATCTGTGTTCCCAGGCCATCCCCCACAGTTCCCCGTGACAAACCTGCCCCGTTATCTCGTACCCGAACTTTTAAGAGGTTTTCAGACCTCTCGGAGTGAACGATGACTTCTCCCTCTGGGCGCCCTTTGAGGCCATGCTCCACTGCGTTCGTGACAAGTTCTGTCAACACGAGGGACAGCGGTGTGGCATATTCGCTGGGCAATATTCCAAACGACCCCATCGACTTTGGCTTGACCACCGGATTTGTTCCTGAGGCCACTTCAGCCACCAGCATCAACACTCGTTCCAGTACGACATCAAAATCTACATTTTGGGATAGCCCTTCCGACAAAGTGTCGTGCACCACAGCGATGGCGGCAACACGTCGCATTGCTTGATTCAATGATTCCTTTGCCACCTCATTTTGGGTGCGGCGGGATTGAATCCTCAGCAAAGAGGCCACAGTTTGAAGGTTGTTTTTTACTCGATGGTGAATTTCTCGGATGGTTGCATCCTTGGTAATCATCTCTTTTTCGCGAAGCCTTACCTGCGTCACATCCCTACACAAGACAATCGCCCCGAACCGCTCGCCATCTTTCCTCAACGGAATAGCGCGCAACGTCACCGTCACACCCTGATTTTCGATGTCACTGCGCCAGGGTGCCCGGCCCGTGACCACCAGTGGCAATGTCTCATCCACAATGAGGGTTCCAGCGACCAGACGCGCGGTGACTTCAGCGAGCTCTGTGCCCTCTAACTCATCCTGGAATCCCATCCGCCGAAAAGCAGAAAGGGCATTGGGGCTGGCGAATGTGACCTTTGCGCCAACATCCAACTTGATGAGGCCATCGGAAGCCCTCGGTGCACCTTGCGCCGGGGCGCTTGGCGCGTCCGGGTCGGGAAATGATCCTTCGGCGATCATCGCGAAGAGGTCGTTGGCGCATTCGTCAAAGGTCAGCTCTTGTCGACTGGGCACCCGAGATTCACTGATATTCGAGTGCCTCGTAAGGACGGCAATTACTGCGTTCTCTGGCGTTGCATCAGAAGTTTTTCCGTGAACCCGGATTGGCACAGCCCTCACCCGGGTTCGGCCCTCTCCGAGCGTCTCGGAGCCAGCAGAATCAACAATGATTTCTTCTGTATACGCCTGGGACACCAACGAGAGCCATTCGGGCCTAATTTCACTTTCCACCACATCGCGATAAAAAAGTGTCGCGGCCGAGGAGGGTCGCAGGTGGGATACGGCAACAAAAGTTCCTGATTGTGTCGGGGCCCAAATGACAATGTCGGCAAAAGCTAGGTCTGCAAGAAGTTGGCCTTCACTGACGAGCTTGTACAGCCAGGCGACCTGCCGATCAAAAAGGGTCGTGCGGGTGTACACCGAAGGTTGGGAGGTCACCTCTTTAGGGTAATCGCTTCAGAACTTTCCTCCACCGCCCGCCGTGACGAACCCGTGGAGAGTTCACTCTCTTTCTGGGGGCGAGGTGCGCATCGTTTCCTGCTACGCCGAAGAGTTCTTCCGCGAGGCTGCGAGGAATCCATCCCTTGGTGGAGGTTTGATCGAGGGGTCCTGTTTTCTTTTGTGCCGGTGAACTGCCGACGAAATATACCCGCTCCAGCGCGGTGTATTCCCACACAGTGTGGCGAAGACCATCCTTTGCCGCCTGCGAGAGCGGCTCAAACTCCCGTGCAAGAACAATGAGGGTTGAGGGTGGAATCAACGACAACGACTGATGCCACGCCCGAATCATTCGGCTCACACCCCGCTCGCTGACCTGCATCACGACAACCACGTGATCGGAGAGACCACTCAAGTGCTCAACGGGCAACTTTTCTCGCCACGGGGAGTCTTCGGTGACTGCTTCGGGGGTTCTGGCAATCCCTGCAGTGTCAATAATTACCGTGTAGCCCGCTTGTCGAAAAGTTTCTAGGAGTCGTTGATATCCATCGGCGTCTGGCAGCTCCGAATCAGACGAAGGCACAAAGCCCGTCAACACCGATATTGCAGAACCCCCGAGAGTGCAGTTCACGGTGTGGGAGAGAAAAACCTCCAGGTCAATCTCGCTCACTCGGGCTGAGCGCAAAGCTGCTTCCCATCCCGATCTGCTCCCGCTAAGCCCCAGGTGAAAGGTGAGTCCTGGCTCTGAGGTGTCGGCATCAATCAGAAGAGTCTTTCTTCCTGCCTTTCCCGATTCCCTCGCAAGCCCCTCTGCAACCATGGAGCGCCCGGGAGACCCTCCGCTCCCCACAACAGTGATGACCATGCCAGGAGTGCCCCCAGGGGCCTTCTTGCCAACCCCAGTAGCCTCCCCTGCAGCCACACGTGCCAGCCAGGATTCCAAATCCTCTGGTGAGCCCAATATGACGCTCGCAGACTGACCCTGGTTGCGACTACTAGCCCCTGACTCAAGGCTCAACGTTGCCTGGGGTAAATAGGAAAAATCAGAGTACTTTGACGCGACATCCTCCGAAAGCGCACCAGGGTCCTCAACAACAATCCCGTCGAACACCTCGGAATCCCTCAGCTGTGATGGAGATTCGTGGTCAGGATTCCACCACGAAACCGTGCAGTCATATGGCGCACACGCCTCGGTAAAGGATTCATAAACGTCTCGTGACATGAGTGCCAAAATCCTGAGGGTCACAGGGATGGTGCCTTCGGTGTGAGGTGAAGAAAGTACCGGTTTGCTAAGGCGTGAATGAGCCCTGGGACATCCCTTACCGGAACGCGGATATCCACCATGCTCGCTGCGCCGTCGGCTGCGAAGCCTTCCTCCTGCGACACCCGTTCAATAACTGCCTCCGGCGAAAGAATGAACGGGGCAGAAAATGAGTTCTCTGACGCAGGGGGAGCCACCCACACTTCCACGAGAGTCCCGACTTGAAGCCACTCCGGTTCGCCAATCTGAAGGGAGACCGCGATGACACTGTCATCGCGGAGTGTCGGTTCGATGAAGTCACGCCGGGCTAGAAGCTCTCCCGCCTCGATTTTTCGCACCAGAATCATTTCGGAGACTTCGACCCAGTCCTGATCGGTGAGATATCCCTCCAAGGCTGCAGAAATGGGCATAGCCAGTGCTGTGGTGTCTTCTGCAGATACGGGGGCTCCGGCAGGCATCTCGCCGGTCGCAACCATCACGCTGCGTGTTTCGCCACGTGCATCAAGGACAAGATAGGAAGCAACGATGGATCCCGCAATAAGGGTGATTCCGGTGACAAGTCGAAGCGGTTTTCGCCCCACACGCGGTAATGGTTTCATCATGGCATCAGTGTGCTCTTCCCGCGTCCCTTCCGGCGTAAGTTATCCACATCGCAAAATTAGAGCGCCTCGAGCCAGTCCATGGCCACAAAAGGAATCAACCGTTCGTTCCCTGTGACCAAGCGAAGGCTGAACCAATCGCGGCCGACCTGGTGGAGTTTTCCCCGGGAGATTCCTTCAGCCCCGCGCACCACAACTTCCGGATGCAGTGCGGCCAGATTAGTCAGCAGAAGCATGAGCCCTGGTTGAGGCCGTTGTCGCCGCTCAAGCTGCGGGCCAGGTATTTCCACACCGCTCATGTGAGCAATTGCCTGGTGCCTCAGCACCACGGCTCGGGTTCCCTGGCCCAGGATGAAACCCGACACCCAGCCCTCCCCCACCGCTTGAATTATCAGGTTCACCTCGTGACCCTGATGCAGGAGAAAGCAGGGATTATGGCCCGCCTCTTTCGCATACTGAAGCAGATCAGAAAGTGACAGTTCTTCCATACAGAGCCCCTTCACTCAGAAATACCAGTGAAAAATCCAGCGTAAATGGGCGTCGTGGACCGTGGGGCGATTATCCACAACTTGTGGGACCTTTAGTTTTTTGACCTGCTTTCATGCTTAGGTGTTAAAGCCCACGGCTTGACCGCTAATCCCGCTGGTTGGACTATTCGCACAAAACTAAGGAGCAACCATGTCAAGGACGACAACTTCTCCCAGCGAGGAAGAGCCCGAGATCCCCGGCACTTTCAACAGAATCAGCGCGAGTGAACAATTTGGTCCGCAGTGGACAAGGACGTTGGCTCTCCCGAACCCTCAAATATTCGTGAAAAATTTCACGCTCCGCGCTTTGGAGATTTTGTATGGCTCGCGTGAGCTCGCTCAGCTTTCGCGGTGGGCCACAGAGGACGTATTCCTCACCATGCAAAAGCGGGTGAATGCAAGAATCCGGAAAAACAGTCACCTTCCGGTCGCTGCCCGATCTCAACCCACCCACAGCTTTGCTCTGGGAAATGTTCGGATGTCTTCGCCTCGCGACGGTGTCGTGGAAGCCTGCCTCTTGGTGAAAAGTGGGGAGCGTTTTCAGACAGCAGCTCTTCGCATCGAAGGATGGGACCACCGCTGGAAGACGACGGCCTTCGCGTACCTCTGAGGCTTAACGCTTCCGCTTCTTCTGCGCCCGCCTCTGTGCTCTGTTCGCCCCCGGGCTATCAGGTCGCGAGGGGGTGGGTCCAGGGGATGCGGGACGGGGGCTAGCGGGAGCAACAGCACTGACGGGGACGTTGCCCACTCCAAAAGCGGAACCCTCGCGGGGTGGTGCCGTGACAACCTGGCCTGACTGGTTGCGAACCTCCACATCACCATCTGCGCTGGGGGCCGAATAACTCAGCGCCTGCTGGGGAACTGCCGGTTGACTGAGACCCTTTGCGGAAACCTGGGCCCCTGACCCTGCCGTGGGTGCCTGAACCTGGACTTCGAGGTTATAGACGAAACCTGTGGTGTCCTCTTTGATCTGTCCCATCATGGTTCCAAAGAGGGCATACCCTTCGCGCTGATATTCGACGAGAGGGTCTCTCTGCGCCATTGCGCGTAGCCCAATACCGTCTTTGAGGTAATCCATTTCATAGAGGTGATCGCGCCAACGACGATCAATCACACTCAGCACTACGCGGCGCTCCAGTTCACGCAACGCAGGTGTTCCTAGTTCTCTTTCTCGCCTGTCATAACCGACAGCAGCGTCGGAGATTACTTCGCGAAGCAAATCCTCTGAAGTGATGCTGGCACCTAATTCCCCGGTCACCTCATCGATGGTCAAACCAATGGGATAAAGGGTTTTCAGCTCCAGCCATAAAGCATCCCAATCCCAGTCTTGAGGGCTGCCCGCGGCGGTATGTTCCGCCACCACCGTGGTGATGGTGTCCTCAATGAAGCTCTGAACACGATCGGCAATATCGTCGCCTTCAAGAATGTGTCGACGGTCACCATAGATGGCTTGACGTTGACGATTCAGAACATCGTCATACTTGAGAACGTTTTTTCGGATCTCTGCGTTCCGGCCTTCAACCTGGCTTTGCGCCGATTGAATGGCTCGGCTGACGACGCGGGATTCAATGGCTAAGTCCTCTTCATCATCCGAAGTTCGGGCCATCAGTGCCTCCGCGGCACCGGCATTAAACATGCGCATTAGGTCATCCCGCAAGGAAAGGTAAAAACGGCTCTCCCCGGGGTCTCCTTGACGGCCAGACCGACCTCGAAGCTGGTTATCAATTCGACGCGACTCGTGCCGTTCTGTGCCAAGCACATAGAGACCACCCACCGCTCGAACGGCAGATGCTTCTTCTTCGACAGCCGCAACCATCGATGCATAAACCTCGTCCCACGCGCCTTCGTACTCTTCGGGACGTTCGCCGGGGTCGTAGCCCCGCTGTGTCATCTCAGCAACAGCCATGAATTCCGCGTTACCACCAAGCATGATGTCTGTTCCACGACCCGCCATATTGGTAGCAACGGTGACCGCACCTTTGCGGCCAGCTTCTGCGATGATGCTAGCTTCCCTGGCGTGGTTCTTAGCGTTCAGCACCTCATGGCGGACACCGTTCTTAGCGAGCATCCCGGAGAGCTTCTCGCTCTTCTCCACACTGGTGGTTCCGACCAGCACAGGCTGGCCTTTTTCGTGCCGTGCGACGATATCTGCTACGACCTGGCGATATTTAGCGTCTTCATCGCGGTAAATGAGATCCGATTGATCTTTACGAATCATGGGTTTGTTGGTCGGAATCGCCACAACACCCAACTTGTAGGTGCTCATGAACTCTGACGCTTCGGTTTCTGCCGTACCGGTCATACCGGAAATCTTGCGATAGAGACGGAAATAGTTTTGCAACGTAACCGTGGCGAGCGTTTGATTCTCCGCCTTAATCTCCACCGCTTCTTTGGCTTCAATCGCCTGGTGAATACCTTCGTTATATCGCCTGCCGGCCAAAATACGGCCAGTGTGCTCATCCACGATGAGTACTTCACCGTTCATGACGACGTAGTCTTTGTCGCGTTTGAAAAGCGCAGACGCTTTCAAAGAATTGTTGAGGAACGAAATCAGGGGTGTATTTGCCGATTCGTAAAGGTTGTCAATTCCTAGGTAGTCTTCAACCTTTTCAATCCCTGGCTCTAGAACACCCACAGTGCGCTTCTTTTCATCCACTTCGTAATCGACGTCCACCACAAGGCGGTTTGCAACCCGAGCAAATTCACCAAACCACCGGTTTGCTTCACCAGAGGCTGGTCCCGAAATGATGAGAGGTGTTCTGGCCTCATCAATCATGATCGAGTCAACCTCGTCAACAATCGCAAAATAGTGTCCGCGTTGAACTAAATCTGACTGCTGGAGTGCCATGTTGTCGCGGAGGTAATCAAAACCGAACTCATTGTTTGTGCCATAGGTAATGTCGGCTTGGTACTGCAAACGGCGCTCATCCGGGGTTTGTCCAGAAATGATGCATCCCGTTGTCATTCCTAACGCGCGGAAAATGCGACCCATCAAGTCGGACTGATATTGCGCCAAATAGTCATTCACCGTGACGATGTGAACCCCGCGGGCAGGAATGGCATTCAGGTAGGCGGCCAACGTGGCTACGAGTGTTTTTCCTTCACCCGTTTTCATCTCGGCAATGTTGCCCAAATGAAGGGACCCAGCTCCCATGAGCTGAACATCAAAATGGCGAAGTCCCAGAGTCCGCTTGGACGCTTCACGAACGGCCGCAAAGGCTTCAGGAAGCAGGTCGTCCAGTGACTCACCGGCGGAGTAACGACTCCTCAGCTCTTCGGTCTCCTCCTTGAGCTCGTCGTCGCTGAGATGACTAAAGTCATCCTCCAGAAGGTTTACCGCCTTCGCTTGGGAGGAAAGCTTGCGAAGTACACGGCCTTCCCCTATCCGGAGAACCCGCTCGAAAAAATTCGCCACAAAAAACCTCGCCTTACGCGACTAGGGAGCTCAAAAAGTGCTATTCAATGTTACCAATGAGGTCTTGGCGCGTTTTACCCGAGGGAAATTACGCCGTAATCCCAGCCCTTGCGCCGATACACGACACTGGGGTTCGTCGATTCGGCATCCACGAACAAGAAGAAGTCGTGACCGACTAATTCCATGTGATCAAGAGCATCTTCAGCGCTCATGGTCTGTGCGGGGAAAACTTTCCGCCTGATGACCACGGGGGTGTTGTCTTCATTGCGGTCTTCCTCCTGGCTTTCGACTACCGGGATGCTGCCGGTGGCAATGCTGCGAAGTACTTCCACACTGGCGGGTGTGATGTCTATCTCGCTGAATCCATTCGCGCTGAGTTCACTGAGTGACTCGGGGCGTTGCCGACCGTGATGCACCATTTTCTTGTCTTTTGCCCGTCGAAGCCGCTTGATGAGGTGATCTAAGGCCTGGTCAAAGGCGACATATTTGTCGCTATTGCTCGACTCTGCACGAATCACGGGGCCTTTACCAATGACGGTGAGCTCGACGACATCCTCAGAGGCCGGGCCACGACTGGAGTTCTCACGGGAAACTTTGACTTGAAAAGTTTGCGCACGTTCCGCTAGCGCAAGGACTTTGTCTGATTTTTCACTGACGTAATCCCTGAATCGGTCCGGGATGGCGACGTTGTGAGCGGCGAGAGTGATATCCATGGGGTCCTCCTCTAGCGTTGGCAAAGGGCATTATCTGACCTTCTTTCTTCCACAGTAGTCGGGCTGTCCTTGGAAGTTCAATCCGTGACAAAGTCTGGGACGTGGGCTGCCACAACGACTGCTCGTGGCGTGTATCCGGCGAGGCTCAGTGACTCACAGACTGCCCTGACTGTCGCACCGGTGGCCATAACATCATCTACCACCACCACGGATCCCACCTCCGACGCCCACCCAACCCGATAGTCCCGGGCGGAGCGCCTAAGACGCTCGCCTCGACTCCTCGAAGAAGGCGTGGGGCGAAGAATCTTGTGCGGGGTGATTCGCGCTCTGACAATAGCGCGCGGTGTTCTCGACGCGGAGTGGCCGGAGAGTACCTTTGCCAACAGCAGTGAGGGCGAATACCCCCGGTTCCAACTGCCGCGAAGCGAGGGTGGCACCGGAACGAAAGTAATGCCTGACATCCTGATTACTTTTCCAGGTTGATTTTCTGTCATCACTGATGCCAGAAGGATTGGCGCCAACCGTTGTCGATGGCCGTTTTTGAAATCCAACACAACCGATCGCCGCACTCCGTCATAAATTCCGCCAGAGATTACCGGGATGCGAGACCCCCTGACCGCGATGGGCCGAAGCTCATGGGCAGAGGAATGTGTCATCGTGTCACGACACAGAACACACAGGAGCACATCCGGTAAGTGGCACCCAGAGCACCGAATGGGAGCCACCAGGTTCAACACCGTAGTCATCATCTTTGCGATTCTCATGGCCCGAGGTTAGGTGGGTCGTTGAGAGCGTGGGCCTACTGTGAGCGAAGAATGCTTCGCCCTCGGTGGTGTGAGATTGGTGGACAGCTAGCGTTGCGTGGCAAGAACCGAGGCGCGATCACTTGTCGCCTGCCAACCGTTGCCTCGGGGTTGATAAATGATGCCCTCTTCCGAAAGCAACCGAAGCCCAGGGATTCCCCCCACGCCTCCCACCAGGGTCACCGGGCGAACGGGTTGACCCAACGAGGAAGAACGCCCGGCCATATCAAAGACGAAAACCTCAGCTTGACGTGTGAGCACGTCCTCGGCTACGACCGCCACCGACGCGTCATCAACCCAGGCCGCGTCAATTCCTGTGCCATCCAATGGCCCAAGTTCAACAAAGTCGCTGAAGGATTCAGGCCGGCAGTTTTCATCACGGGTCACCGCAGTCAACAGCGCCCGAACACCGGTTTCCGTTTGAATTAGCACCAACAACCGAGTGTCATCCCGCGCTAGTTCGAAAGACACCAAAGTTGATTCAGCACCAAGGTCTAAGCCGAGTGTTGTGACGTCACCAC
>Ga0075110_1000352_pt1 | contig 23633 bp, 18 predicted proteins | sample AntAceMetag02UK8_FD_69799 | JGI IMG/M metagenome (GOLD analysis project Ga0075110, IMG submission 69799) | Saline lake microbial communities from Ace Lake, Antarctica - Antarctic Ace Lake Metagenome 02UK8 | ecosystem: Environmental > Aquatic > Non-marine Saline and Alkaline > Saline | place... | reverse complement strand
GGAACAGTCAGATCGTACACTGGAACTTTTATACCCAATTCATGTATAGCAACTACTTTATGATTTTCATAATTTTCTATAAAACTATCAAAACTTTCATATCCTGCCCATTTTACCCTATTTAGTACTTTAAATTTACTAGTATTGAGTTTCTTACTAAGGGATCCCAATGTCATTCCACACTCATAAGCATTATATACAGATTGTGCTGTTAGGCTTTTATCTGCGTTGGCATTGTCAGAACCTTTTTGATCTGTTCTTCCTGCATTAAATTTTCCTGGTTTAACAGTCTTGTTGTAGTCAATAAGTCGATCAACACAATCTCCCCACTTAGGGTGGCTCAACCTCTTTTTAGTTGACTCATCTAGATTTTCTCTAAGATCTCCACCATCAGACCATCTAGAGAGCATAACTTTAGACATATATTCTCTAGCTTTCGGATCATCAAATCTTTTGTTGTTTATTTTTGCATGTAACGACAAATGATCTTTTTCCGTCATCACAGAAAGATTGTCTAAAGCATTATCTTCATCTATAAAGTTTTCATGATGAACATGAAGTCCTGTTGATTTATTTAAAGTCAATCCAGTTTTTAATTCTGCGACCAAAATATGCTCTGGTTTCCATCCACGACTGAATGAATAGATGTATCTGTAAGGATTTTTTTGTGTTTTATTAAATTTTTTCCTATAAAATGGCATTACAGCCATACCAGCTGATAGCTCGTCAGCTCTACAATAAGAACCATCTCTCAACATGATTGGGTGATTTTTGGTACATTTTAACTTTAAGCCTTTGTCAAATTCAACCTCAATAATCTCTTCCACCTTAGTCATCCATGCATTTGATATAGGGGAACATACAGTAGAGTCCGTATTCCGATCATATGAAAACACATAAATTTTCTCTCCCCTACTATGACGAGCAGCCATTTCCTCGATCGTCATCCACCCTTGTGGTGTGTTCGTTGGAACCTTTGTATCACCACTCAAACAAAAATCCGCATAACGTGAGAGTCTATCGTACTGACCATAAGCGTTTAGGCTATTGCCATAGACGGTTGCGGTTGATTTTCGAAATACATCTAGGGCAGATGACTTGATATTTCCGGTGTGAACACCTTTGATTTTTCGTTTTACTACGGGACCAGCTCTAAAGAGTCTGGTAAGTTTTGAGAATAGATTCTGTCGTTTTGTTGCCATTGTTTGTGCTCCTATATTATGTGATAGTTGCTTTCTGAAAGTATATTATTATTTTATAGAATGTTGAACATATTAGGAAATAAGATACTTTTCGACATATTTTGGTTTTAAAGACAGTCCGACTTCACAATATCGACCATCATGGCCAGTGTCTTCCATCGTAAAATATTTGCTTAGATTTATTTTAGAACAAATATTCCAAACAGATTTTGCTATAGCTTTAGGGGTCATTGATTTTCCCCTACCTGTGTTTGTATCGATTCTTATTCGACAATAACCATAATCTCTATGATTCTTCTCTGGTGTTGGCTTTATGTATTGAGTACTACAAACAAGATTTTTCTTCATTAATGAGTCTTTTAGTTGAAGAATTAGGCTTGTAATATTCCTATTATGGTCCACACTCTCTAGTAATGAGCCCAAATACATCTCTCGAATCAGTTCTCTTAACCGACTCTCTTGAAGACAAATCATACTGATAAGTATTTAGCTAAACGCTATTCCTCTTTAGCCATTATATTTCCAATACTTATGGGCTTTGCTGCGATCGCCATATAGGCTAGATGAATCAGTCTTGCTTGAATGATTTTTTCAGAATCCTCGATGCTTATAGAAGATTTCTTCCAAGCATCTAGTGAGTGCTTACTTGTCTTAATCCAGGTTTCTAATTTTAAAAACTCAGAGGTTGATAAGCTATGGGCAAAGACCTTTATGGACTTTAGTGAAATATCATTAGATTCGGTGTACATTTCATATGCAAGTCTTTCCCACTGACTTATTTTTACGATATTGAAACCTTTCCACCCCTTGTTCTTATAATAGGACAGCTTTTCATCAAGAAGTCTCCAGGCTCTTTTCTTAAATAAAAAGTCCATAAAGTCTTCAACTGCTACGGTAAAGAGTTTATATTCGTACATATCCTTCATGAAATAAGCCAAGCCCAATGTTTAGATAGAGCTTGAGCAGGCTGTTTTTTCTTTACGCTAAAGCTATTTGAGCCTGCTCCAGCGATTGGCATAAATATGCTGTAATCTTCCTGCTTTGTAGGAGATATTATTTCATCTAATTTTACAGAATCCTGGGTTATAGCGGATATAAGGGATTTTCCATCTTCTTCTGAAAATGTACTAGAATCAACGGTGTCTAATAGCCAAGAACCAATAGCTAATGTTATAACTAAGTCATCGTTGTTACCCTTCTGTGCTGCTACCTTATTGCTAGCAAGCCAAACAAATGTTCTAAGCTCAGCATAAGTTCTTTCGGAATAGATGTTGATAGAAACGTTTCTTAGCAACTCCTCCATTTTTGTAAGCATGACATTTCTTTTTTGTCCTGATGTAAAGATTCCCAAATCACCAGATGGTTTTATTAGATCATCAGCTTTTGACAGCATAGAGCCCCAAATATCTAATGTTTTTTGCTTGTTGTTGTAAATTCTTGGATACTTTAGATCACACAGCTTTTGAATTGTCGCGTATCCAACACTATTATTTTCTGGACATACGAGCGCCCTATTGTACCTCAATCCTACCTCGTTTATCATTTCTGCAAATCTATCAGGTGGTAATCTACCCTTATATTCTGCAACCTGATCCCCTGTTTCACTATCGATAATAATGAAAGCAGAATAGTCTTTGCCATCTCCTCTGGCTGTATCGGCTGATAAGATGTATTTTTTTTGTGGTTTTGGATCCGCCCAAATCCACAACATTCGATCTTGCCCAAGCCTTCTTATGGGTGGCTTGACTATCTTTCTTATTTTTTCTAATACTTCTACGTCAAGATATGTGTCACCAGAAGCAATGAAGTCACATTCGTGCTCTTGTGCAATTTCTTTTCGACTAAGCTGTCTGGTCTGCTCTGCAAACCACTTATCATCATGTTCTGGGTGTACTGTCCACGGAAGGCATATGTCATTAAACTCATTGTCATTTAGACGAGCTTTTGTATATATTTCGTGAAACTTATTTCCTGTACCATTTGGTGTTGATAGTAAAATTGCGCGACCACCCATAGAAAGTGTCGGATAAAGACCCTTCCAAAGATCGTCAAAGTCCTTTACGAAAGCAGCCTCATCAACGATTAGGAGAGACAATGCTTCTGAACGACCAGCATCTGGTGAGGTTGGAACTGCCTTAAGAGTAGAGTCTCCACTTCTAGAACTAGTCTCAATAGATTGGACGGTCTCTGAACTAATATCGCACAAAATCAACCATTCTGGAAGGTTCTTAATTATAAATTTACATTTCTTAATAAAGTTTTTAGCAGTTCTAAGATTTGTAGCAATAACAAGGATGTTACTGTTTGGACAAAAAAGAATCATCCAAACTGCGTATGCAGCAGTAACAGTTGATAGTCCTAGCTGCCTTGCCTTTAGAACAATATTGAACTTATGATCCAAGAATTGCTTTACTGCATCATCTTGAAACGGATAAGTTTCAAATGGTATGTTCCCCCTAGTCGGGTGTTGAATTCTACAATAGTTGTTGAAGAAATAAGAGGGGTCAGAGCCACACTTCAAAACCTCTTGCGTATGGCGAGATATTATTGATTTAGTCGCCATTACTAGCTCACCCCTCTACTCTATTGTTAGAATAATCTTTCTCTTATAGTAAGCATCTTTTCTCCCAGAATACTGTCCCAAATTTAAGAGTTCCCAATCCTCTTCGTCACCAACTTGCTCAACCTTTAAAGTTCTACCAGCAGCTGCCTTAAAGTCATCTTTTACACGCTTTATTACAGCATCCAGATAAGAACCAGAATCAGAGTTCCTTTGTCTCATCTCCCTTTCTCTCTCGTGAGCCTGACCAAAGTTGATAAGGCAAGTATAAGATATAACCATTGTTTCATGGTTTAATAGTGAAATTTTGACAGAAGATGTTGGTCCAAACTTATTGTTTGTTGAAGATCTTCCCCAAGTTGTATCGATAACAGCACCTAGTGCTCTATATTCTTCTAAATTCATAAGGTTCCCGCTTTATAATAACTATGAAGCCACCTTAGAAAGGTCTGGTCTCCACCCTTTTTCCCACTTTTCACGATTTGGCTCTGCATACTTTGTTACACACTCAAAACATGCCTCATACTTTCTGTGACTATTGGAATCTATTACGTTTTTCATTTGATTGGAACAAACTAAACAAAATAGAGGTATAGGACTTCTGAAATTTTCAGGCTTAATAACAAAAAATCCAGCGGCTTGGCGCTGGATTTTTCCATTTGGTATCTTTTCCCAGTTCATACTGGGATCTTATCTAATCTTTGTCAGAAATAAAACTCTGTTTCTCTGTAACTCCATGCTCAATTGAAACCTTAAGGTCTTGAAGGTCGGTCATAGCTGCTCTAAGATTACCTCTAATTCTTCTAGACTTTTGAGGATAGTCTTCTTTTACCTTATCCAGCTCCCTATAGAGACTCATAAGCTGGTCAACATAGTTGGAAATAAAAGCTGTTTTTTTCTTCTTGCCTCCAAATATCCAGTCGAATATCCCTTCATTGTATAGCTCTTTGATGCTGTTATTATCCATATCTATAACTATTCAAGGTAGATATAAGAATCCTTGCCTTTCTTCTGAATGTCCAACAAGTAATCAGCCATATCCTTAACAGACTCCTTATGACTAATGATATAGATTGACTTAAACCATTTCTTTAGAGACTCGATCATCCTTATTACGTCATCGGTTAGCCCTTCATCAATTTGGTTGAATGGCTCATCAAGAATGAGAATGTTTGGCTTAGGTAAGTTTGAGGCATTTAGCAAACCAACTCGTATAGCCATTGAGGCTACACATTGCTCCATTCCACTACCTAACTCAATAGGCCTCCTTGAGTCACCATAGTCAATATATATCTCTAACTTATCAGACTCTTCTTCGACCTCAAGCTCGATCTCAAACGTAAACACTCCTCGTAAAACTTCCTTTATTTCATTATTTACACGAGGAAGATCTTTTCGAATAATGTGATTAGGTATTCCCTTTTTTCCGAATGCAATTGATAATTGCTCATGTATCTGGAATGTTTCATTGATTTCTCCAAACTTTCCCCACTCTTCTTTATGGTTGGCAACTTCAGAATCAATTTGTCCAATCCTCATCGCATAAGACATTTTTTTAGAATCAAGATCAATTATTTCTTTCTTGATGGTAGTCACCTTTGTTCTTAGTGAAGAAATCTCATTTCCAACCTCTTCATCTGTGACGTTTTCTCTTAAGTATTTTAGCCTCTCTTTCTCAATAGAAAGTTTCTTTTCAGCTATCTCTAACCTATTTTCTATTTTTTCTAGGTTTATTGCTGACAGTTTCTTTATGCATGAGATTTCACGACCGTCTAAGTCTTCATACTCTTTTACCTTGTTTTTATAATCATCATCAACAATTAGCATCTCACATCTTTGAAGATCCTTTTCAATAGATGATATAAGTTCTTTTTGTGGCTTTATGTTATGACTCTCTTCATGGGCATCTTTGATGTAGTGACATTTTGGAAATTGATCTCCACATGGAACAACATTCAACTTTGATACAGTCTTCTCTTTTCCTTCAAGAAACCTAATCTCAGACTTTAGCTTCTCCTTAAGTTCTCCCATCTTTTTTTCTAAGACGATTTTCTTTTCTAACTTCTTTTTTATCTTATCAATTGGGATAGAACTCTTCTCTTCGATAAGTGACTCAAGTTCTTTTGTTATTTTTTTCTTAGAAACTTTTGTATCTAATATGTCACTGTTGGCTTTGTCTATAGACTCCTCAATAGTCTTGATAATCTCTTCTTGTTCCAATACCTCTTCTTTGCTGATTACTTCTTTACTATCTCCCTTTCCAGAAAGCTCCTTTATCTTCTCTTGCAAGGAATCTCTCAATATGTCTAAAAGCTTATCCTCTTCACAAATCTTGATTGATAGACTTTCCTTCTCTTTCTCCAGCTTTTCAATAGAGGTCTCCCAATCAATAGGTGTTAGCGATTTCAAAACAGCCTTTGAGTCCTTTAGGTCGGACTTGGCTTGATTATGAAGCTCCTGTAGTGGTTGCAAATCCCTAAATCTTGATAGGTGACTCTTTCTATCTGTTGACTTTTCAGATATAAAGGACTCCATTTTTCTCTGTGGAGCAAGAGCGGTCAACTTAAAGTCATCTATTGTACCAACTAGACTTCTAATAATCTTATCAGTTTCAGTTCCTTTGATGTCATGTAAAGACCTGATCTCATTCCAATCAGAATCCATTTCGTAAAACCAAACATCACTTTTTGCGCCTGGTCTCCCATCTGACTTTTCTACTCTAGAGGTAACTCTATGTATAAGATAGTTCGTTCCAGAGATTGAAAAGTAAAACTTGCAAAAACATTGAACTTTTCTAAAGTTTACTATTCCATGGTTATGATTTTGATTAATGTCCCGATCTGGCTTTCCGAATAGGGCATATGTAATAGCTGCAACAATTGTTGATTTACCATGCCTATTCGGACCAAAAATGCCAACAATGCCATCTAAGTTAGAAAAGTTAACTAAATTATCTTCTCCATACTGCATCAGGTTTGAAAATTCAATCTTGTGAGGAGACCAAACAGTTCCCTTCATAGCAGCGCCATCACTACTTAATGACTTCGTATATTTTTTTACAATATCCGACACCTTATCCCACTGTTCATCAGAAAATGTGTCCTTCCCTAGAAAGTCAACCAACAATTTGACTACACTTGATGCATCTCTTAAGTTTCTTCTAAATTCATCAGTAATCTCACTCTTTACGGATCCAGTCTTCTTTTTCTCGAATTTGTAAACGATTGTTTCAGAAAGCTTTTCTTTTCTCAATTCATTATTTATTGAAACTACATCCTTCTGGGATAGTTGGTATTCGTTATAAATTCTAAACCTTGACTTATCTGGGTATTCACGTGATTCTTCGATTGTTGACTTTAGATCACCTTTCCAATGGATTGTCACAAATGGGCAGATGTTCTTAAGTTCATGATGAACAACTGTAAAGTCATCTTTTGACTTAATGTCCCAGACAAGAAAACCATGTCGGTCTATTGATTCACCAAAATCTTGCTGGATTGTAGAGCCAGGGTAAGCAACTCTCTTTTCTGTGTCTAAGAATTGTTGTCGATGAATGTCTCCAAGCATTGAAAAGTCGAACCTATCAAAGAACTTTAGATCCACTTCACCATCTAATTCGTGTCCAATATCTGTTATGGCTCCTTGAACAGAGCCATGAAACAAAGCAATATTTATCAAGTCCTCTGTTGGACCTACATCCTTCCACCCCTCTTCATCAAAGGGTGAAAATACGCATAAATTGTAGTCGTCACCTATTGGATAATTTCCAGAATCTTTATACAAGAATATGTTCTTATTATTGATAGCTGTCAGAATAGGAGAAATTGCATCTTGACGCTTCTCATTCTTGAGATTTCCATCATGATTTCCTAAAATTACATGAACCTTACAAACCTTTGACATCTCTTTAAACCACCAAACAAGAACGTCAATGATTTCTGGTGTTATCCTTTGAGTTTTTTCATGAACAATATCTCCAGATATAACAATGTGATCCAAGTTTAGGCTTGGTGCCATATCAAAAAACTCTTTAAAAATCTTCTTGTATTCACTGTGTCTTACAAGTGGGCGAAAATGAACGTCTCCGAAGTGGGCAAATCTCATATGCTTTTCCTTATATCGTAAATGTGCTACTGATTGAGCTAATCTTATGAGTTAGGAGAGTATCCCTACTCCAAGGCTTTGCACGTTGCCTTCTTATGAAAAACTCGTCTCTTGTCATCTCTCCAACATCTTTGTGTGATCCATAGTCTAGAACCCTAATTTTATTTCCAGCTTTCAATATTGAATCAATAATTTTAGGCATTTTCTTATATGCCATATCTGGATCAACTGCTAACAAAATAGGTGTTTTATTTTTCACAATCTGGGCGAAGAGAAAAGAGTCACGACTCAGGTCAGAACCAAGTAATGGAATTGAGTTATCATTACATTTTATCAGATCCATAGGACCTTCTGTCACTGTTAATTCTTTACTCCAATCAATATTAATTTCATTGAAAACAATCTTCTTCTTATTCATTTCAGTATCCCAGTATGAATACCTTACATTTGGAAGCCAAGACCTACCAACAATATAATTTATTTTTCCACTATTATCAAATGATGGAAAAAGTAACCTATGTTTCCAAGTTTTCTCCTCGGATACTCCAACCTTAAAATACCAAAGCTCCCTCTCTGTAAACCCTCTTTCTTTAGCGTATCTATGGGCTTGTTCAACAATTGTCCCACACTTATGAGTGGCAAGCATTTTGAAGTCCCTAGGGAGGCTCACAGTCTTTTTTATAGGGGTTCCATCGTCCTCAACTGTGAGTGTAGCGATGTCAGCAAATCGCTTTATATATTCAATGAGGTGGTCTCTAGTAGAATACTTTTTTAGAACATGAACAAGTCGGCCCCTATATCCACAAAACCAACAATGAAATATGTCTGATTTAAGAATATTAATGGCAAGCTTTCTTTTTCTTAGTGGAATTCCTAATTTCCGATGGTCTTCGATACACTTAGGGCACTTGGTTTGGACGTTTCCCTTTGTGAAAACATCAACTTGACCAAATACCCTAGTTAGAAACTCTATTTTGTCAGCCCCAGCGTGGACTTCGCCCATGCTAGTATTGTAACGAAAACGAGTCGGTATTTACAGAAAATTCATCACCATCTTCTTCAGCAGCGATTCTTTGATTAATTGCAGAGAATTCTTCGCGTGAGAGGTCAGAACCATCTAAGTTTTTTACAAGCATTGTATAAAAAGTCTCTTCGCCAGACATCTCATCCGTCATAAACGTATCTCCACCATCCCAATTCATTCTTGAGTCCTCAGAGGATCTTGGTTCAATCATAAATTTTTCAGCAAATGAACGTATTTCATCGACATCAGATTCCTGATACGAAACCATCCACCCCTTTTTTGTAGAAGATCCATCAGGATTATCTTCCTCATAACCCATAGTTTCATAGGCTATCCCCATCAAATATGTTGTTTTTTCAAGATCGAAAATTTCCCTAAGTGTTTTAATCTTCATAAATTAGGTCCATCTCTTTCTTATAAGGAGAGTCTTTCATTAATAGCTTTCTTATATGTCGCTTAAATGGCCACATGAAATAGTACTTTCCAGTAGTAAAGCTCTTTTCAATCTTGTCTAAATCCACTCCCAATTCTCTACTTCTTCGGTAACCTCTTAGTTCTGAAATCATTCTAAATGGAGAAGGGAGTGGTGCAAGAAATGCTAAACATAAAATCCACCAAATATTAAATATTGCCAAAATCGAAAGTACCGAAAAAACCTGGGGTATGAAGTAAAGAAAGTAAAACATTAAAGAGTTGAGTTTCTTACTTCCATTCGGAAATATATCGAAAAATGTAGCCTGATCAATCAAGTGAACAGCTTCATGCTGCAAAACATTAGGGATCCTTTGTTTTTCTATTGACACATCTGGCATCCACAAATCTGGATAGGTAGCCGTAAACAAAGTCATGTAATTCATAAAGAATGCAACCTTGCCAACAAACCTGTGAAGCTTACTATGCTTCTTGTATTCGACAGAGAACTCAGGAAGACGATGCGTAAGCCATTCTTCTACTTTTTTCCAATGATAGAATTGTAAGCTCATAACTCTAATTAGATACCTTTTTCTTCTTTGTACCCTTTGCAGCTTTCTTTTTTCTTTTTGACTTAATCTCAGTCGGCTCTCTGTAGTTAAATCCGCCATAAGCAACCACGTATGAATCAATCTCATCATAACAATAGTCTTTGATTCTACCAGTTCTTTTAAGTGGCCATTCTTTATTCAAAAATGGCTCCCTAGAAGAAATTTGCCTAAATGCTTGCTCTTTATGAGATAGTCCACCAGACTTCTTTTTAGAAACAATTTTCAAACCACAAAGACTTCTTGCAGATGTTGGATTTAAATATATTGGATCTAAGCTTAAGTTCTGATGAACAAAATAAGAGCAAATTCCATTAAATCTAAGCAAAAGACCAATTGTTGATGCGCTTGACTGTCCTCGCGTAAATTTGGACAATGGCTCTTCAATAAAAACTTTTGTAATTTTTTTATCTTTAAAGCTATCGATGAACTCTTTCATTCGATCGATCTTTGCCCACAGACCATCTTTTATTTTACGTAACTCAATATGGCCTATTTCTATCAACTCACCATCTAAATCAAGAATCGTATATCCAGTAATGGAAGTGCTTATGTCTAGTCCTAATATCATAAATCATTATATGATTCATTTTAGGAATATAAAGAAAACTATTCTTCGTCGAAATTTTCGTACCAACCAGGAGAACCATGACCTTCTTTGAAAAAGAAATATCCTGCATCAGCTACATATTCCTTAACTCTTGACTGGATATAATCTACTTGACTACGTTTAAAAAAGTTTTTCATCTGCTCTAAAAATAGCTTATGCCTAGATGTAAGGGTTTTAGTTATCCTATTTCTGCCAGCTTCTACCTCATAAGACTGGTCTGCAATCGTATCTTTATATACGTTACAGTCAGCAGAGGTCTTTTTCCTTAAAGATCTTTCATTATCAAAAGGCTCTTTCTCTATTCTCATATCCTTATTTAGTTCAGAAAATTCATCATAGGAGTCAATAGATACGCTATCCCTATTCGGCATAATAGGTGATTCATTCTCTAGCAATATTTTGAATAAGATTTTTCCGAAACCTTCTTTTGAAGAAATTCTTCGTATTTCATTTGCTCGATTACAACCGCCTACAAGTCCAAGAACTCGACCATTGTTCACAGAAGCATATCCAAGAATTCCTTTTGGGTCATTAAATACATCTTGAACGTTTGAAAAGGCATAATAGTCCTTAAACTTATCAAACTTATCAGTTTTGAACTTAATGCTCTTAAAGTCACTTTGAGCATCAGAGACTTCTTCTTTCATCTTAGAAGCATAGTATCTAGGGTCGTACAAAATGTAGTCACTACTATGACGACCTGAGTCTACAAACAATGCAAGCCCGTCAATAGAGTCAACATCCTTAGATTCAGACTCTATCATTAATGATTCTTTTAGGCTAAATGTTTCCATATTTTATTCCAGAATCTCTATTCCATAACTTTCTTTAAGGAAGTCTATCGCATCTTCATCTTCTATGATCAACCTGATATCTGGAGTTGTCTTTTTTATATATAGAAATTCTTCTATGCAATCTTGTACTAATTCTTCAAAAATAAAGTCTGGAGCGTTTTCTGTTGTTGCTATGGCGAAATTGAAGTTTTTATCACTTCTCTTTGTCCAAGCTCCACCATTTACTTTTCCAACACTAGAGACGCCGAAGTAAGAAAGTTCCATAGACTCAAATACGTTTCCACTACTTTTTCTTATCTCTTCACACTCTGTCTCAATCTGTTGTGGGTTGTGGGTCAATAGGCCGTGAGAATACAGGGGGTGTGTCCTGTTGAAGTCTTCGCTCAAAAAGCACTTTATGTATTCTCTAATATTTGACATCTTGATTATAATAAATATCTTACAATATCATCAAAAATCCATCTTTACCCTAAAAAGAATCTTGTCTCCAGATCTCTTTTTGATGGGTTGGCCCAAATTAGTCTTCATAACAACATTTAGGTTTTCATCTAAAAAGTCGATATTTGTAATGTAGACAAAATTTGGATCAGTTTCATTTGCGTCAAATGATGATGATAACTTAAGAAAGTTTGGGTGACTTGAAGAGTTTACTAGAGACGAGGCAGCTTCTGCACTTACTTTCAAAACATGAATTGTGTTTTCTCCCTGGAAGCTCATCTCGTACTGCTCTTTACCAAAGAATGGTATGTTTGGGGTCTTTATAACAACAACTCCTTCATTATAAAAAATATTTCCAACGCTATTCCATTCTGCGTGTGGTGTTAGCGAATCTGCTCGATAGATGTTTCCATATCCATTATCCCTCAATGTAATACTAACCTTTCCACCTGAGCCTGTTATCGAAGAATCTGTTACCTTAAAGCTTTTTGGATTAATCCGATTTCCATAATAAATGTCGCTAATGTCAAAAAACACCACCTCATTCGAAGAATTGTCTTTTGTTCGCTGAAATATCGTCAATACTTCACCAGGATCAACACCTGGGTTTTCTGGTGTAGCTCCGACAATAGTGTCAAAGATAGATCCAGACTGAAATATCAAACCAGGCCTTAAACTAGATGTTGGAATTAGATTACTTAAATTGATGTGAGAAAGATCTAGGCTTCCTAAATCATTTACAAATTTTCCTAAAGCACTATCTGTACTTGGCTTTAGTTGATAACCACCAGAAACTAGCAAGTCAAAATTCGGAACAAATAGACCATTATCACAGGGCAATATCGAAATATTCCTCTTTTGAATACTTCCAGTATTGTACATGAATTCATTTGCACTACGCGGATTAACTGTCTCAATTATCTGAGTGCCTGTCAACTGCATCTGTCTTGGGTAGCTGCCTTGTGAAAAGTCCCTTAAAAAGTTTTCAAGGTTCATATAGTGTCCACCAACACCAAATGACATAGCAACATTAAAGGGATCATCCGTTGTTGAGTCTATTCCAAAAAATGGTGTTTGAAGAACACCTCCTTGATTATTGTAGACTCTTCTGAAAGGACTTTCTTTTGTGAAAAATGGTGGAAGATAAAATACTAAATTCTCTAAAGTGTCAGGTCCAGATGAAGCATCTTTCAATATGTTATCATCTAATCTAAATCTATTATAGATTCTGATGTCATGAACTTCTGCGTTTAGTGGATGATTGAATGAAAATTCGTCTGGTCCATGTTGGTCAAAGCTTGGTGCAAGATTCGCTAGACCATCTCTTGTGGCAGGCTCTGTATTGAAAAACAAGGATTGAGCTGATGATCCCGTATTGAATCCTTCGTAAAAATTTCCGATACAAAGAACATCTGGCTCGGCTTGAGGTAGCCCATAAGGAGCAGGAGAGATGGATGATGACGGAACAACAAACCCAGCTGACTCAAATGAATCAATGATAAATGACCCACTACCCTGATTTATTTCACTTGTTCCCCAACGAATAGCTACATGATGCCAGTGATTTCTTTTTAGAGAGTTATCTTGAGATAAGAAAATTAGATCATTAGGGTATGCTCCAGCTAAAGCCTCAGATGGTGGAATATCTGCACTATGGCTTAGCTGCAACATTATCCTATAAGCATCCGCTTGACCTTTTGAATCTTTAGACGAACCTGTAACTAGTGATACTGCATAGCTAGAAGATAAGTGAATTAAGGTTCCAGCCTTAAAATCTAATCCTGGGCTATCTGTTGTATATCTTGGATTTATGTAAAATTCAATAGTAAATGCCCCATCTAATGTATAGGGTCTAGAGTCATTAGATGAAGAATTCGGGTAAAGAATTGCGGAATCAGACGGCAAACCTGATGACGTTAAAAAATTTAAGGTATGATAATTTGTATACCCCCAATGAGCATCAGGATAAAATGGTCTATAGTACGAAAAAAGAGTGTCTCGAACTAGGTTTTTTTGCAAAGATTTTTTAGAAAAATCTATAGATGGCTCCGTTCTATAGATTTTTAATTCTTTATTTTTTCTTGCAGATACTGACTGACTATTTACAGATTCCAAATAAGACTCCAGCGAAGGTCTTATCTCAGTACCTTGTGATGAAGCAAACTTAATCTGAGTTAATAGTGAGTCAATATTTTTGTCATCGAATGTTGGGCTTTCGGAATTCCCAAGAGAATACAATTCTTTTTCTATATCGGATCTTCTTGCATACAATTTAATTGCACCTGTAACACCAGAAGAGCTTGATGAAAAGCTCTTAGATGGATTCGTTACAATTGAAAACGATTCTAGATCGTCTGGTGTAATCCGATATAAAGTCATACTTTTTAGTAGTCAAGTCGAATTCTGAATACAACATCCTTTTCGGGGTTCTTCTCTACTGGTCTTGACAACTTTGCTACGGCCAACAAGTTATTGCTTGCATCATACAGTCCTACAGATGTTACAAATGTAAATGTCTGTTGAACATCCTCTAATCCTTCGTCGATTACAACTATTCTAGTATCTGAGTCTATAAAGGTTGTGTTTGACGAATAATTGAATTCATCAGCAGTAGCTCTACAAAATACTAGACTACTATTTATTACTGTCTGATTCTGAAATACGATACTTGATAGAGTACCTGAACTGAATCGTGCTCCAGCTAGATGATCAACAATATTGTCAATAGACGCACTTGTCAAGAAGTCTGGGATAAACTTGGCATTTGGGTTTCCTCCTGCGACCTGATCCCCAATCAATGTTTGTCCTGCAACTACATTGTTTTGATTTGCAAGAGGAGCAGGAGACATTGCGTCGATTACTCCACTTACAAATTCTGATCCAGAAATTATCTTAGCCATATCTAAGACAACGATTCCCTGATCATTAAATAATAGTCCAACCGTCCTATCTGTATTGGACGAATCTACGATGTTCGAGACCTTTCCGCCAAATGAGACCTCTTGGTTTGAAGCCGCTCCTGCATCTGTGTAGACAGCACTTCCATGATTACTTGTCTTGTCCAGATTTCCAGTAACAAAGCTTGACGGACCCACTCCATTATTCGAAGATGTTTGATAAAACTTCATTGCAAAAGTTTCTCTCTTAATTCCGTCTCTTGCAAAAAGTCTCTTGAAATCAATGAAAAAAGCTTCATTAATTAAGTCGCCCGTTGTTTCCGAACCAAAAGGTGCTGAAAATTGAGAAGTAACACCTCCTAATAGCAGAAGAGAATGTTGACGATATATGTCAATCTTCTCTCTCATCATTAAGGACGTTGATGGAAACAGTAGCTTTCCAGCTGAATCTTCTCCAGTCTTAATGTCTTGAACTGTCGAACCACTAAAGTATAACCCTACGGTTAAGTCCATAACAGCATTTGCTGATGCTAAAGTGTGATCTTGATCATAAACTGTTTGAAAGAGTGATGATGTAACACCTGGACCTACTCCTCCTGTCACAAAGGGCTGATAAGTCTTTCTTGTAGTGGTTCCACTGATATCTTGCTGTACGATATCAATAAGTTGATTCAAAAAAGATCTTGCTGTTGTGATATCGTTTGGGGTTAATTCTTTATATACGGCCATTATAGTCCTTTATTAATTGTTCTTGTTAATTTGAACCTCAAACTCTTTCACAGCCCCTGACTGGACCCCTCTTACCTTAATGAAAGTTCTAATTAAATTTTTGTTACTTGAAGTTCCAAACACAGTAAATTGAGAACTACTAATCGATCTAACTTCAAGAGTAAATGTTACACGAGATCCCCCAACAGATGTTTCAATAGAGTCTCTTCGAACCAAATATGTTGCTACCTTGGTTCCATCGATAAGGTCAGGAACCTGTCCCTGGAGTTGTAAGAAGTCATTATTTAGGGATATTTCAAACCCCTGGTCTCTTAGCTCTACATCAACACTATCTTCGTCCTGAATAGTCTGTGTCGTTGTCAGGGTAGCTGTTTTTGTTGTAGTTGCACCTAAAGAGACAATGTTGTCAGTCAATCCCTCACCAGTCAAACTTAGAATTGGCAACCTTACAAGATTCGGATTTGACACACTTATATTTCGAAATTTCTGTCCAAAGTTTTGATTTGTAAGAGCCTCAAATACTGGAGTATTCTTTTCAATCTTCTCTTTTCCAACAACTCTTCCGAATTTCTGAATTGTTGTATAGTCTACCTCATCATCTCCCAGAGCGAATTTTACGAACGAAAATGATCCGTCATTGCGAGATAAGGCTCTACGGCCACCGTCAGTCAAAACTGCGTCTAAAATAATGTTGTTTGTTGTATGATCTAAGAATCCCATAATGTTACCTATTTTTTAATGTATGCTTTAAAGTTTGAAATTTTATCTAAGCTTGACTTGAAAAGACTCTTTGTCTTAGTTGTTCTAAGATCATTGATGATTATATCAAGCACTTCGCTTTGCTGAAAGTCCACATTTATAAATTGCATCTTATATACTGTGTTTTTTTGCTTTGTACCAATAAATGGCTCTTCTTTAGAGCCTTCTCTTATTACTGATAAATACTCAGGATCAAAATAAATTTTCATCCTTGTGTGATTACTGTCCTTTATCGTATCAACAAATGCATCTGCATTTAAATACATGTTAGGATATGGTTTTGGAGCACCAGAATTAGAGATTAGCTTTTTTACAATGTTATTTTTAAATCTATCAAATTTGACTTCAAACTGAATTCCGTAGTTTGAGGTCAAACCATGAGCATCTACGCTACATACCGTATAGATATAAGAGCTATCTTTTTTGAAACTTTTATCAATCCAAAAGTTTTGAGGACTCTTCAATCTTGTAGTAAGGTTTATATTTACTCTCTCTAGGCTATCTGTTGGCTCAACAGAGTCATCAAAGTCGAATTCTCTATGCAAGAAGAATGGCTCATTTATATTTGATCGCCTAAATACTTGGAACTTTTTTATGTCTCTTTGTCGATTTACTGGGAAGTTCCACATCACTACAGGAGCCTTTTCTATTGAATCCCATATTATATCCACATCCTGTGGTGGCGGGGGCGGAACCGTCTCTACACATTCAGCCACTAATCTTGGACTTGCAGCTGAAGATACCATAATTGCAGATACCACCATATCTTCAGAATCATCTGAAAATGTTTGAAACTCTAACAAATATATTGCTCGAATTTGATAAACGTAAACAGAACCATAAGCAATTTTTATGTCAAATGCTGATGTTGTGTTACTGTTCTCTATAAATATAGGAGATTTTTTTATAAGAGTTCCGTTTTCAGCTCTCTCAAATTTGTCTATTATGTATCCAATATGTTTTCTTGTTGGTAAAAACGATGTGTCTTTTGGTGAAGTTCTCTGATATACGGGGTCTACAACAATATCAAATTCCGACTCCTGTATACTTTCAGGTTTAGACCTGGATATTTCCTCACCTTGAATTTCTGATGCTTTTACTAATAATGGACCAATCTCATCTGAAAATATACCTAAAGGATCTGTTGCAGAAGTAGTCAAGGAAGTATTTAGGATTTTATTATTTATCCTAATTCTTGTCTTTACTCTCTTAAGCTTTTCAAACGTACTATCAATCCTTTCCTTGATCTGATCATTGTCATAAAACTTCGCACCTGACAAGCCTAGATCTGTTAAGGAGTCAATAATCGCTTGGTTCGGAAGATCCTCTGAAGAGATTTCTCCTGCCAAGTATTTTGCCGCATCCAATAAAGATACCTTGTTTGTATCTATACTATCTGCAAGAAATTCTAGCTGATCATTTATTGCTCTTGCCGTTTGAATATTTTTTGAATTAAGTCTCTTTGCTAAAGACCCTGATGCAAGAAGGTACATTTTCCCATCTAGACCTGTATCTTGAAACTCCATCCCAGTAAATCCAGAATTTGAAAACTCTTCTTCTCTATATATTTTATTTTGATTAACTCTTATAAATTCATTTCTTGAAGATAGATTTGCTGAAAATTCAGTTCCAATACTGAAGTCACCAGCCAAAGAGACTTGCGTCCAAGACATCTTTACGTATCTTGCGATATCGTTATTCTTGTCAAGAAATCCAGCGTCAAAATTTAGGGAGCCTTTCTTTAATATGTCAGGCGCCACCGAACCCTCTTCATTGACTCTCTCATCAGGCGTAAAGAACTTGTATACGAATTCAAAGTTAAAATTTCTAACTTCTGGGGTGTCTACTGCTACAACTGGCCTGGATGGGTATGATACCGTCATTAGATTACACCTCCAACTATAGTAGATATAGTAACAAAAAATTGATCAAACTGAACATCGTTTTTAAGATTTCTTTCTTTAATCTTTGTTGGTGATGAAAGAAGATTCCTTTTTTGCAACAAAGCATACATTCTCGCACCTGATACTGTCGACACTGTTTTTTCTAAATCGATCTCAAAAAGATCTGGATCAACTGGTATATTGATTATTCTTTCGAATATCTTTGGAGACACAATCCTTGCAGCCTGTGACTTTCCGCCTGTCAATAAAGATTTTGGACTATATAACTTAATGAAATTTATTAAGTCTTCCGTAATCTCTACAGAAGCTGATCTGCTTACTCCTGGGAATGTCGGTGGAGTAATCTGCTCAGTAAAATTTGTATTAAGCCTAAATGTATCGATCTTTTCTAAAAGATCAGAAATCTGTGGGCTTGAAGACTTAAGCTGTTCAATGGTCAAAGCCTGCCCACTTATTCCTTGAACGTATGTTTCGATAAGTGTCTTGAATCTATTTTGAGACTCAGAATCAATCATTCCATTAAGTAAGTCATCGTTAACGAGGTATTCAGACTCATCTAGAGAAATTCCAGTTGTCAACTTTATATAAAGCTCAAGAACGTAACTAGTCAGATGATTAAATACCATTTTAAACTTTTGTTCCTGAGTCAGAAATGAATAATCTGGGTTTAGAAGAACGCTTGAAAAATTGTCACCCTTTCCTTTTGACTTTCTTGAAAAGTCTTTCATAAAGTTTACACCAAGTATAGACAACGCATCAGGGTTGAACCCCTTTTGAACATCCAAACTATTTAGGCTTGATCTAGAAACGAATCTTGACAATTCATAAATGTAAGGAATAGGCTTGAATACTATTTCTTCGAATTCAATACTTTTTCTATACACATTTATTGAAATAACATCTTTTTCCTTTTCTCCGATAGAGTTGAATGTTTCAGAGTTGACAGATATTTCATTTTCAAAATTTGTCGAAAAACCAGAAGGTATTCCAACTGACAATATTTTTAAATTAGAGCTTTTACTTGGTCTGTACTGAGGTAGGTTGAAGACCAAATTCATAATTTTTCTTTCATTTTCAGAAATAATGCTTCTGTCTAAGAATACAGGACTTCTTTTAGTTTTCTTGCTTCTTCTAAATATCTTTTTTCTTCTTCTAGTTGTTCCCTTATTGCCAGACGTTCCTCTAAACAGTCCCGAGCTTCTACCTGGAGTTCTTGTCGTTATCATTGACAGCCCCTCACCAGTATCTAGATCGTCTAGTGCTTTTCTAGCTAAAATAAATTGACCCTCATTGATCATCGAAACCTTTTCTTTTCCGTCAACACCTTCTAGTAATTCTTCAAACTTTCTTGCGTTTGGACCATCATCAACTCGAAAAAAATCAGCCGCATCAGAATATGCAGAGTTTACCCTCTCTGTTGTTCGCTGTAGTCGACTTACTATCTGTCGCGTTAAAGTTGCCTCACCTTCTAACTTTCTCTTAATGTCAAAAATAGAGGTATAAAAACTATCATCTCCAAACGCAAGCCCTCCAATTCCAGACTCAACAGGTCCAGACTTTCTAACCTTTTTTAGTCTTCTAATAAAATTCTGTATCTTTATTGGACTACCCAAAAAGAAAAGCTTATCATTGCCAGTTTCGCCTTCAGGACTAATTGAAGGCTCAGATATTCCATCGAAATACTTTTCAACGAAAGCAAGATAAGCCTCAAATGCCATAAGTGCAATAGTCGTCCTGTTCAACCGATTGAACCTTGTTCTCTTTCCTTCATCGTCAAAATATATCTTCTCACCAGCCTGAACATCTAAAGAAGATATAAAATCAACAATTCTATTTAAGATAACAAGCTTTCTTCCAGTTATAAGATGAGTGAACAATGTTGATGTTCGAACAGAGCTATTCCCAGTAACACTTGCATTTTGATTATTATCACGAATTTTGTCAACGATAGACTTGGAGATGAAGGCTAAAGCTGTATAGCCAGCATCCCTATCTGTTGTGTCTACATTCTGAATATCGTCAGCTGAAAATATGTTTGAAACATCAATATTGTCAACTTGTTCATTACCTAGTGCAGCCAACAAACCTAGTGAGGCCGCCTGTGAGTTTAGTGAATTTGACTTTTTAATTTCAGGCAAATCCTTATATTTTACAATTTCCTTTTCGGACATTTCCTTAAAGAAATTTGGAACACTTGTGTTTGCAAATTTCGAAGAAGGCTTTCCAATAAATCCAAGGGCTAAGATATACTGGAATAGTAAGTGTTTCACCTCTCGATCTGTCGTTGCGGCTTTGAGAATAGCGATCTCACCCCAACTCCCAGGATAAACAATTTGATCTACAAAGGTTTGCTGGGCTTGGTTGCTTAAGACCTTTTCACTACACTCTATAATGTCTTCAACAATTTCTCCAAACAAATGGTGTGGCTTTAATTTTCTTTTTGTTGCACTCAAGTCCAAAAGACTCTCAACAACCGTCACAGCATCGCTAGAAATCTTTTCAAACCTTTTTTGATATGCTGATAGGGCATCAAGGCTGAATGGCTCTTCGCCTTCTAAAATAGTGTCTACGAACGCATGTGACCCTGGTATATACAATCTTTGACTCTCGTCTCGAACGTAAACATTCTCAAATGGAAGGATGGTCTGATTCTTCGAATCTTGAAATCGCAAAAGAGAACATAGTGAGTTACTTCCAATAACAGGGTCCGTTATCTTACTTCCAGGTTGCCCAAAAATAAATTCAAATGGATTACCTGTGTCATCGCCGCCGAATGTGTTTAAAATAATATCAGTGACCTTACTATCCCCAAGTCCTCTTGATACTCTAAATTCCTTAGAGAGTATCGCAATCAACATCTTTACTCTGTCATCAGCTTCACTTGGTAACAAGTCTAAAAATTGACCAAATGGTGTTCCAACTAAAGAAAAGTCTATATTTCTAAGCAACTCTATATTAAATTGAAAACTCCCATCAGTAATATCTATTTCTTCATTTATAAATTTTCCGAAATCCCTATCATTGTTTCTTGTTACGTTATTCGCGCCAGGTAGTCCTAATGAAAAATTTAGATTACCTATCTGTGGGCTCGGAGTCTTATCTTTTCCGAATAAAGATGGAGAATACTGATCTAAGACCCCTTTAGAGTCAAACAAGAATTGCCCAAATACTTTTGTACTTGAAAAGTTTAGAAATCCATTTTCTGAAAATCCAAAATCATCAACTAAAAAGTCCTTATATCTTTTTGAGACAACTATTTCATTAGCATAGTTGTTATTGACAAGGTAATCATCCTTCTTTATGTCAAAAGATCTTTTTAGATTTTTTATCTTTTCAAAAATAGATGTCATAAAAGAAACAGAGTTTCTTGCACCGTCTATCTCTCTTAAGTAATCTTTTCCAATAGCTGTAAGAATTTTGTCAGCGTCTTCTGTTTCCTCAAGGCTCTCTATTAGGGTCTTTACGTGCTCAAACCGCAACTCTCTTGACGCAATAGACATACCTATAAAGTCCCCTGTATCGCTAAGCAAAAACCCTGACTCATCAGCGAAAACAGAGTTGTAGTCTGTAAGACAAAGAATCTCAGGTCTTTGATTTGAAATCCCCTTAAGCTTTATTGGGTTGAAAGATAATGTTAATGGACTAATAGGAAAGCTGTTTAGTCCAAATGGAGATAGGGGAAAAACAGTATTTAGGCTTGGTAAAGTTGACTGTACTTGAGTAAACTTATTTGAGCTTGGTAAAGTTTGAGCCTGAAATATTGGAAACCCATTATTTGTTGCTATGCTGGACTTTCCGACAACTATAGGGGGAGTTTCTTCATTTTCAGTATTTGCTTGCGACTGAACCGCCTGCATGTTTAGGTTCCCTACCTTTATAGGGGACAAGTTTAATTTTAATCCAGTCATTATACAATCACCTCGTCAGAAATTAGCATTGGACCATGTTCATATGTTTTATATACTGGGATTATTTTATATCGGAATGAACCAGGCTCTTTTGATGTTTCCATATCTAAAAATTGAATAACATTTGATGAAAATTTCGTATGAGCTTTTCCAATAATTTCTTCTGCTCCGAACCTTTCTGTAATGATTAGGAAGTGGTCAATTAGGTCTTTCGACCCTGAAACGTTCCATCTTAATACAGTAATTCTCTCATTGAATCTAGTAACTTTTGCATTGTATATTCTTGGTTGAGACATCTCTACTGTTACATCCTGACTTACAAAATTCCCAACATTTCCAAATTCAAAGGCTCCCTTGCTATGATTTGACTTTAGTGATTCTGGAGTTACTATATTTCCTTTACTTAATGTAACTGGGTGTAGAAACTTTAAAGGCAAGATCTCTACCTTTATTCCAACACTGTTCTCTTTTGTTTCTGTTGTGTTTTCAAACAAAGAGTTTGGTGCGCGAAGTAAAGCTGATACGATGTATCGATATGTTCGACCTGACTTCAGTGGGGTAACAGAATTTACTTCTCGATTAGCTGCGTCGCTAAATACATCCCCAGAAAAAGTTCCAAAATGCTCGCTTTCTCCTGTTGACAAATCTACTCTTCTTATCGAATGAGTTATTAAGTTGTCAAAATTTGCTTTTTCATTCTCTAATTCTTTTTGATAAAGAGAGGCAAGACCTTGCTTTTCCAGTAGAGCCTTAAGTATTGTCGAATCATTATTGGAAATATTGGAAACTATCTTAAATTGAACATCTAAACCCGAATTTATTGTTCGAACTCTAGGCAAAGACATCGTAGTATCAACAATACCTACGGAAAATGGAGTGTATTCAATGTAGTCACAACCTGTTGCCAACTCTTCATCTCCATTTTCGAAAAGAAGAATACAACAATACTCATAAACATGACCAGATTTAACTAGTTTGTCTAAAAAGGTATATGTTGTCTCAGTGTCAGAAACTGGAACAGTTGACTTATTTAAATCTTTAGATGGAACAGTTCTAAATTTTTTCTCAAAAACTGTCTTATCTCTTGTGAGAACCCTTATTGCAGAGACTCCAGGCGGCAAGCTAAAAACCTCTACTTGAACACCCTGCTGTGCAACTTGAGCGATTACTCCTGCATATACAAGTCGATTACTAAGTTTTGTTGAAACTTTTGTCCTAACAGATGGAGCAACAACATTTGTGTAGACGCTTCCAATCTGATCTATTTCACCAGATGGAATTACTCGATATATTATATCACTAGCATTTCCAACTAAGTCTTCAAACACAATTGTCCCATCACTCCTTTTTAAGTCTAATTTAGAAACAAAAACATATTCTGCACCCTCAAGCCTTTTCGTTTTCTTGATCGCCTTTCTATAAATTGATACAGAAACAGCATTGTTGTCTTTTTGACTTATTTCTAAAAGATTTTTTCCAGGCTTATTCAAACTAACAACATTTACAATTGGTGGAATGGTTGGAGTTTGAATAATTTTTAAATTCTGGGCGTGATCAACTTTTTTAGAAATCTTTTGTAAAACAATCCCATTTTCTCCAATAAGTTCAAAGTGAACCTGAAACTCTCCCAGTCCATTTAGAAAATTTGGTTGAAACGACATAGTTTTACCAATCGTTTCTATTGT
>Ga0075110_1000347_pt1 | contig 24063 bp, 29 predicted proteins | sample AntAceMetag02UK8_FD_69799 | JGI IMG/M metagenome (GOLD analysis project Ga0075110, IMG submission 69799) | Saline lake microbial communities from Ace Lake, Antarctica - Antarctic Ace Lake Metagenome 02UK8 | ecosystem: Environmental > Aquatic > Non-marine Saline and Alkaline > Saline | place... | reverse complement strand
AGCAAGCAGTTCAGTTGGGCCAACGATTACAGGGCGCGAAATCCAATGCTGGTGGCATACACGCAGAAAGTGCAACGGGTTGTTGTTAAAGCAATGGCAGGGAGGTTGAAGGACAACACGCGCAGGTCTACGCACTATCACACGATAGCGGTGTACCCATCATGGGCGGCTAGGTTGGAGTTGACTGAGGTTATAGGTTTTCACGTTTTTTATAGATACCCAAGGAGAAAATTATGAACGCTACAAAAGAGATTCGCAGAGAGAACGCTTGGATCAAGCGTAAGGTGAAGACTGGCACGCCGTTAAAGGATGAAAAGCCTTACATAGATTACGAGTTCCGGATGCCAGAGGTGTGGCGCGATAATATCGTCACCTGGGCCAAGGTCATGCTGATTGTAATGTTCCTAGCGTTTTCTGCTGGCATGTCCATACCGTTAATACAAACGTATTTCAAATGAAAAAAGAACCAACGCCAAATGGATTCAACATACCGAAAAGTTTTATCACTAGCGACTTGGGGTTTAAGCGCTCTGCTGCTGGTGCAGTAGGTGGAAAACGTAGGTCTAAGAACATGACCAATGAGCAGGTTAAGTCATTTGTTCTGCGTATAAAAGACGCTCCCAAATGACTTAACTATCTCACTCGTAGTTATCAGCCCCATAGACACGGGGCTTTTCTTTTGTAGACAACTTGTAAATGTCGTCAAGCTGGCGTTGCTTGGCTTTAATCACACGCTCACGGTAATCTTTAAACTGAGTTACGAGTGACGGGTTAATAGCCCACTGCGCAAAGTGCTGTGTCTCTCTAGTGCCATCGTCCATGCGCATCACCCATCCAGACACCTCTAACATCTGCATAGCACCAAGCACCATCTGATCGGCTTGCCACGGACTGATGCCATCAATCTGCCTGCGTGCGCCCCTCTTAATCTCGGACATGGTGATATGGTCATGGTCGCAGTAATGGATGATGTAATCAGTCACCCACTGGTCGAAATTACTGGTGCCGCTCACCTCATTAAACGCGTACCGATAGGCAGGTATCAAATAAGACTTGACAAATCGTATTACCCTATGAACCACATCGGCTGGCACCAAGGTTGTAAATGGCGAGTCAGTCACATGGAACAGTAGTATCAGTCGGCCAGCGGTGCCTTCTAGCTTACCGAACGCTGTCATAAACGTATCACCGCTGTGCAGCAAACGTTCATCATGCTTGGCGTCTTCATACCACGATTGAAACTCTCGAAAAACTACATATGCTTCTGGGGACAGTTTGTATGTCTGAGCGGGTACTGCGTAGACCATGCGCAGCGTGTTTTCCCACGCCGCAGCGGTTGTCAGATACTCAGGCACTGGGTTGCCAAGGCGTGTCTTATCATCGCGCAAAATTGCTGGTATGAATCGTTGGAGCAGACCATCGGCTGATAAAGCTGCCATGTTGTCTCTGAACACCCGTGGCTGTATATTGCCGTATATGGATATGGCCAAGTTTTCACAAAAAATTGAACCAGCCCCCACTCGGTCCATTATGTAAGAGTCTGATTCGTAACTCACCACCCACGCCGAACGGTCTTCGCCACTGGACTTATCGGTGAGCTTTTTAATCCACGAGTTCATTTCATCAAGGTGGCACAACAGACCGCGTGGCCGTGATGATGCTTCACGAACCAGCTTCTGACTGGTGATGTCGTTAACTGTGATTTTGAGTGCCACTGGCTGGTCTGGCATGTCGGGCACTGATGGTGCTTGGTCGCCCGATAGCATAGCTTCAGGACTGGCCGAGAACTCTAAAAAAGATTTTTTGGCAGACGCGAATGCTGCCTCCTTGCCCTCCCAGTCAAGCATCTCTTTGCCAAAACGTGGCCTATCCTCAGCCTCTAAAAACTTTAAAGGTGAGAGCATTGGCTTACTACCTGGTGTCTTCTTATCGGCTGGTGCGCCAAGGGTCATCAACCACAAAACAGGTGGTACTTGGTATCCCGGCATTAACTCAAGACGGGTTTGCGCATCGATTACGCCGCAGATAGCGCTAAGACCTGCGAACAGTGGGACCAAAGGGTCGCAGCCCACGCTTTCACTAACCTCTTGGGCACGGGTTGCAAGCACTGATGGCCACACATCCATGTCCATGTTGGGCGGCACAGGGCGCAACCCTTTAACAATAGTGGTGGGCGCAGTAGCAGTCGCTGTAACAGATGAAAACAAACTGGCCGCATCAGGCATGGGCCGTGACCATCCTGCCTTACGTGCAAGATGGAACAACGTGCCCAGTTTGACAGCCGTATCTTTGTCGCTCTTAAATGAAAGCCACTGACTCATTACTGCCCTGTCGCCGGGGTACTTGTCGCTTGGACGACTCCACTCGTTCCACAAATGCAACGCATCGTCCAACTGACCAGTCTGCGTGCCAGCCCAATGCAACGCCATGCCGCAGTTAATCCATTCCTCCCGTGGGCAGTTGGGGGTTACTGACTCAAGCGCAGACCGAATTTCACCCCATGATGAATTGACATGTTCGCCCGTGTTGATTGATCGTGTCTGCTCTTGGGAAAGCATCTTCTGCCACACATCCAACAACGCTTGTGGAATAGGTGGCAGACGCATCCAATGACCTTTGCCAGCCCACCGGTATGCTTGACGTGTTTCTGGGTGGATGGATGGCGGCATAACGTCTTGCACCGTTAACCCGTTGGCCGTGGCGCAGCGCAACTCGTAAGCTGTGACACCACCAGCCATAATCTTTTTAGACGGCAGTGACAGACCCACAGGCATTGAGTACAGCAGCTTACCGTGACCGGACTTGCCGCTGTCGATAACCACTGCGTCTGGCGCATCGTAAAGGGCTTGCAGATCAATCCCTTGCAGCCCCAGCAGCATCGAAGTGGTGCCCCACTCGTCTATGTCAAAAGCCATGGTGCCGCTGTAAGCATGAGCCAGGCCAATGCCGTAACCTGCTGGCAAGTCGCCCATGGACTTGAGCGCGTTTTCTTGTTTGTTCCAGCCAGTGGTGCGTGGACCCTTGGTGTTAGGTGGAATAGGTACAAGCGACCATCCGTGTCTGATGTACGCGTCTACTGACGCAGGGTGCTGTTGTACAGATTGCAACGATGTCATACAATAATATCGCTGGTATATGCAAGTGCCAGTTGATTCATTGATTTTCTCCTTTAGTACCTCGGCGTAACAACCGAGGTATTTTTTTGTAAATAATTTGTTGCCGTGTGTCACAGTGTATCAGAACTGTGCTACACTTGTGTCAACGAAACGGAATTATTTTCATGGCTACTAAACCTAAAAGCAAATTTTTGACTGTGAGGCTTGAACCACCAGTCCACAAAGCGTTCCATCGCAAGGCCATCGAGTACGGTGGTGTATCTGAGGTTTTGCGTGAACTTGTTGCGGCTTTCAACGAAAACCGTGTAACTGTAATCCCCAACCCCGAAAGAAAGAGCTTATTCAAATGAACGACCAAACCATCCAGATGATTGCCTCAGCCATCATCGCAAACACCAAAGTATTGCAGTCTATCGTTGATTCACTCCCGCGTGAAGTCAATGACAAAGTTGCCGCCATTGTTGCGCCAGTTGCTGCACCTGTTGCTGTTCCATTGCAACCAACACCTGTCGCAGTGGAGACACCTGTGTCAGCGCCTGCTATGCCAGCCCCACCTGTTTTTGAGGCACCTGCCCCAGTACCGGCTACCAGCGGTGTTCCATTTAACGACCCCAAGTCGCTAATTGATTATGTGATGAGCGCGTACAAGAATCTTGGTCCACAAAAAGGTGCTCAGATCCAAAGCGTCTTGACAGCGTTAGGCTACGGCAACATTAATGATGTTAAGCCTGAGCACTACCTAGCGTTGTTCACCGGCGTTGAGGCACTCAAGTGACCACCCACTCATCTCTCTCACCGAGCAAGCGCCATCGGTGGGCGCTGTGCCCCGGCTCGATTAGAGAAGAAGCAAAGTATCCTGACAGTCGGAGTGGGCCTGCTGCTATTGACGGCACCCACTCGCACACACTGCTTGAATACTGTCTAAGCGAGGGTGTTGAACCTAGCTCGATGGTTGGTCAAGTGTTGAGTGATGATGACGGCTCGTTTAAGGTAGACAACGACCGTGCCAGCAGGGTTAAGGTGGCAACCGACTACGTGAAGCAGCGTATTGGTGAGCAGTTTGGAATGTGCCATGTGCTTGCGGAAACGCGAGTAGACCCAGCACATTTATTAGGGCGCACCGACATGGGTGGCACGGTTGATATTCAAATTAAAGGTACTGAGGTGCTTGAGATTATTGACTACAAAGACGGCATGGGCATTGTCGATGTCAAGGATAACTACCAGCTACAACTTTACGCGTTTGGCGCACTGTCTGACCTAAAAATACCAGATGGTGGCACCTACCCATGGAAGCGTGTGCGCATGACTGTTGTCCAGCCTAAGATGGCCATCAAGGGTATGAAATCAATTACATCAAGCGAGGTGTCAGTTAGTGACATCCTTGGTATGATTGACACACTTACCACAGAAGGTCAGCGCTGTGATGATGTTGAAGCACCACTGGTGCCGGGTGACAGTCAATGTAAATTTTGTAAAGCTAAAGGCTCTTGTGCCGCACTTGCAAATAACGTAATGAAGGAGGTGGGAATCATGTTCCAGCCCGTAAATGTAAATGAGACACTCGACGTAGCGCAACAAAGCGCAGATAAAGACCCAACCACAATGGATGACGCCCAGATCGCACAGATCATGGAGGCAGCACCTTTGATGCGCCAGCTACTAGAAGGCGTGGAAAAGGAAGCCTTGCGTCGCATGCAGGCTGGTCAATCAATACCTGGGTTAAAGCTAGTCAACGGTCGCGGTTCACGCGCTTGGTCACTGACCGAGGATGACATGGCTGTAAAGCTGGTAAAGATGGGCATACCTAAGACTGCCATATATGAAACCAAACTTGTATCTGTTGCCAAGGCTGAAAAACTGTCTTGGGAAAAGCGCAATGGTGAGAAGGTGTCACTCAGCCAACGCCAACTTGACCGCATGTCGCAAGAATATGTTGTCAAACTAGCTGGCAAGCTAACAGTAGTATCTGAATCTGATGAGCGTAAAGCCGTCACCACGAATGCTGCGCCAATGTTTGGTGCAGTTGATACCCCAACCGAGCTACCCGCTTGGTTATCTTAAACCGGAGTAAATGTAATGTCTGATGTAATTTTTTTATCCAATGTCCGTTTGTCGTTTCCGCACCTTGCAGAGCCACAGCGTCAAATCAATGAGCAAACTGGTAAGGAGCGTATTTCGTATAACTGCGAGTTTATTATGCCCAACGACCACGCGGGCTTTGCCCAGTTTATGGCGCGTTATGGTGAGTTGGCTTTGGAGAAGTGGAAGGACAACGCGCAAGCTGTTATGCAAATGATCCAGAACGACCGCAAGACGCGCTGCTTTGGTCGTGGTGATGAGAAGGTTAATAAGAAAACCTTTCAACCTTACGATGGTTACGCCAACAACGTATACATCACCGCTGGCCGTGACACACAGCCACAGATCATTCAAGCCGATGGTTCACCTGTTGACCCGTCTAATTCAATGGCGTGTATGCAGTTGGCCCGTAAGCTGTATGGTGGTTGCCGTGTTAACGTTGCTATCAAGCCTTGGCCTCAAGACAACAAGCATGGTCGCGGTATTCGCTGTGACTTGATTGCTGTTCAGTTTGCTGGCGATGACACACCGTTTGGTGAAGGTGCTGTTGATGCGTCTGGCATGTTTGGTGCTGTAGCTGCCGCACCCGGCGCTGCACCCGGCTTTGCACCAGCAGCAGCTATGGGCTTACCACCGTTCATGATGGGTCAGTAATCGAATCGGGGGAAAGCCGACGCTGGATACCTATCAAGCGCAAGTGCCGTCGATAGCAAGCCAACTGAGGCAAGTACCCCACCTAACTGAGTAATGGTAATGAGTAACGATTTTATTTACGACATCGAGACGTACCCAAACGTGTTTACGTTGGCGGTAGAGCATGCCGACGCACCGTTCAAGTGGTCGTTTGAAATTAGCGACTCGCGCAACGACAGCAAGCAAATTATTGAGTTCCTGACTCACCTAAAGAACACCGACTCGCGCATGGTGGGTTTTAACAACATCGGGTTTGATTACCCTGTGTTGCATACCCTCATTCGCATGGGTCACAGTGACGCCAATACGCTGTACCAAAAGGCCATGTCCATCATTGGTTCGCATGATGAGTCAAGTAAGTGGATGCACTATGTCAAGCCGTCTGACTACTACGTCGAGCAGATTGACTTGTTTAAGATTCATCACTTCGACAACAAGGCTAGAAGCACCAGCCTCAAAATGCTTGAGTTCAACATGCGCTCAGACAGCATTGAGGACCTACCGTTTCCTGTGGGCACCATGCTTAACCGCGAACAGATTGACGTGCTAAAGCGGTACAACGCGCACGATACAGACCAGACCAAATTGTTCTATTGCGAGACACTTGACATGATTCGGTTTCGTGAGGAACTGACGCACAAGTACAACCGTGACTTTATGAATCACAACGACACCAAGATTGGCAAAGACTACTTTGTCATGAAGCTAGAGGAAGCTGGTGTGTCGTGCTATGACTTTGGTCCAAGTGGTCGCACACCCCGTCAAACAAAGCGCCCCGTGATTCATTTGCGCGAAGCCATTTTGCCGTGGATAGAGTTCCAAAGTCCTGAACTTACACGAGTAGCCGACTGGTTAAAGAACCAGTCAATCGCAGAAACCAAAGGGGTCTTTACTGATCTCACAGCAGTGGTCAACGGATTCAGTTTTGTATTCGGACTTGGGGGAATTCATGGGTCGGTCGAATCGGAAGTTGTTGAGTCAGACGATGAGTTCGTCGTTGTGGACTTGGACGTCACTTCATACTATCCAAACTTGGCAATCACGAATGGGTTTTACCCGGCCCATCTCGGAAAAGAGTTTGTCAGCATTTACCAGCACTTGTTTGAACAGCGCAAGCAGTACCCCAAGAAGTCCGCAGAATCGGCCATGCTGAAGCTGGCGCTTAACGGTGTGTATGGTGACAGCAACAACCCGTTTAGCGTGTTCTATGACCCGTTGTTCACCATGAGCATTACGCTCAACGGTCAACTGTTGCTGTGCTTGTTGGCCGAAGGGTTGATGCTGATACCTAACCTGCGCTTGATACAGGTGAACACCGATGGTCTTACGGTTAAGGTGCCGCGCAGCAGCAAGATGCTGGTTGACCTAGCCCGTGCAGCATGGCAAGAGCGCACTGGGTTAAACCTTGAGGAAGCTGTTTACAAGTCCATGATGATTCGTGACGTAAACAACTACATTGCAGTCTACGAGAACGGCAGCGTGAAGCGCAAGGGTGCTTACGAGTGGGACATGGGTTGGCATCAGAACCACGGTGGTCTAGTGGTACCCAAGGTCGTTGAACAGGTGCTGGTGAACAACGCACCCATTCGGGAGACGATTGAGAACTGGCCTGAGTTGATGGACTTCATGTTGCGCACTAAAGTGCCACGGTCTAGTCATCTTGCGATTGAGCGCGACGGTGTTACATCTCAATTGCAAAACACAACACGTTACTACATCGCCAAGGGTGGTGGTCATTTGTTTAAGTGGATGCCACCTTTAGCTAAGAAGCCGGGTCAATGGCGCAAGATTGGCGTAGAGGCTGGGTGGAACATACAACCATGCAACAACATCAAAGACGCTAAAAAATTACCAATTGATTTTGAGTATTACATTCAAGAAGTGGAGAAACTATGTCTGGGATTAGCTTGATGACCAAACCTGACGTGACTAAAGAAGAAGACGAGGCGTTTAACGCTCTAAGCAAACAAGTGGCAGGCAGCCACTATAAGGAATTACCAATACAGCCCGTCGAGTACATCTACGCCAACGCGCTGGGTTACTTTGAAGGCAATGTTGTTAAGTATGTAACCAGATGGCGCAAAAAGAACGGCATAGCTGACTTGGAAAAAGCAAAGCACTACATCGAGTTACTAATTGAATTGGAAAATCGCAATGTTGGAAAAACAAATTGAAGCCAAAGTTTGCGAGTACGCCCGTTCAAAGGGTGTGCTTGCGTACAAGTTCACCAGCCCCGCACGGGCTGCTGTGCCCGATCGTTTGCTCATCGCGCCAGATGGCCGTGTGTGGTTTTGTGAATTCAAACGAACAGGTCAGAAGCCAACTCCTGCACAGGATCGGGAACACGCCAAACTCCGCGTGCAAAAAGTAAATGTATTTGTAATCGATAACGTGCCCGATGGTGCTGCAATGATTGACGTAATGGTGTTTGGATGCTAACCCCTGACATACTGCATGACTACCAAAAGAAGGCAGTCAACTTTCAAGCCACGCATCCCAACTCAATGCTGTGGTTGGATATGGGGCTGGGTAAAACCGTGGTCACGCTTACATCGTTGAGTCACCTGCTCAACACTAAATTCTTGCGAGGTGTCATTATTGTTGCACCCATTCGAGTTATTCGATTGGTGTGGCGTCAAGAGGCTGCTAAATGGGAGCACACGAAGCATTTGAAGTTCAGCATGGTTGCTGGCACCAAAGACCAACGCACTCGCGCCCTGTTGCGCCCTGCTGACGTTTACATGGTGAACTACGAAAACCTTGGCTGGCTTGCTGAAACGCTGCAAACCTACTTTGTTAAAAAGAATCGCCCGATGCCCTTCAACGGTATTGTGTGGGACGAAATTAGCAAAATGAAAAACAGCGCTAGCAATCGAGTTAAGGCGTTTAAGAAAATTGCCGATCAGTTCGATTGGACAACAGGGCTTACGGGTACACCTGCGTCTAACGGCTATAAGGATTTACATGGTCAGTTCTTAGTGGTTGACCGTGGTGAACGTCTGGGTACAAGCAAGACTGCGTTTCGCACCCGGTTCTACCGCAAAGTTGGACCGTATAAAGAAGTTGCATATGAAGACACTGAGGACACGATTAAAAAGTTAATCGGTGACATTACACTTGAGATGAGCGCAGAAGATTACAACCCGTTGCCTGATCTTATAGTCAACAATGTTGAGATTGAAATGCCTGACGAGTTGCGCGGCAAGTACGAAAAAATGGAGCGTGAGTTGTTTTTAACACTGGACAATGGTAAAGAGGTTGAGGTGTTTAACCAAGCTGCGCTTACCAATAAGTGTTTGCAGTTTTCCAATGGCGCTATATACCCTATTGCTGGGATGCCGTTGTGGGAAGTCATACACAACTTGAAGTTAGAGGCATTGGAGGAAATTATCGATGAGGCGCAGGGTGAGCCTGTGCTGTGCTCATACGCTTACCGCAGCGATGCCCAGCGCATTATGGAAAAGTTTAAAGCACTGCGCCCGATTAACTTGACAGAGTGTAAGAGTGAGTTGTCGCTGACGAACGCCATGCACCGATGGAAAACAAACGACTGTCAGTTAATGATTGGCCATCCTGCCAGCATGGGTCATGGTATTGATGGATTGCAAAGCAACGGTCACATCGTTGTGTGGTATGGCCTTAACTGGAGTCTTGATTTGTATGACCAACTTAACGCACGCATCAGGCGTCAGGGTCAAGGTGTACCAGTCATATGCCATCGTATTTTAATGAAAGACACGTTGGACCAAGCGCAAGCCTTGGTGCTCGATGAAAAAGCCATTACACAGTCGGGATTACGCAATGCTGTTAAACAGTATCGTCAGTCTAAAGGAGTTTGACATGATATGCCCAGAGTTAGAGTGCCGCGCTTGGACTGAGGTTAAAGAGACGCGCCAACGCGCCAATGGTTCCACCTATCGCCGCTACGTGTGCGCTAACAACCACCGATTCACAACAAAAGAGGTGGTTGTTGCCAAAAATATTTATGAGAGCTCGAAATGAGGCCCATCAATAAACGGACGGCGGTTCTGACTACGGCGAGTGTCAATGTAGCTGTTCATAGCCGACTCCATTGAACCACCCCACTCGCAGATGTCGTTCACAGTCCACGCAGCGCCCCACTTAATAGGAACGTTTAGCTCGCGCCCAGCTTCTGACATGGCGTCGGCTATGTCATCATACAAGTTTAGTTCCCATGAGCCACGAGAACCAATGTATGCCATTAGGTCAACAGCATTGCCATACCCTGTGACGATGCTCAAAATGTGCTTACTGTCCATTGTTTTAGATGCACCGGCTGCCACGAGCTCACGCTGGCACTCGATAGTGCGCACCCCCTCAATAACGCCAAAATCTATTTTAGTTTTGGTGATAGCCAGTTTGACAACAGCAACCATCTGAGGGTCAACACCCTCAAGGTTGTCCAGGCTTCGCTGTGATAAATGAAATGTCATTGAGTAGCTCCCTTGATTGGATTTCGATGCAGGTTATTTGAAATTTAGATATGCGAGGGTTAGTGGCAAATTTGTGTCTGACTTGATAATTTTGATCCGTGCATTGTTCAACAGATACTGACAAGTCACCGCTGTGAAAAACGCAGTCCCCGCCAAACAAACAAACAAAAGCCACAGGCAGCCAGACCATAACCTACTCCCTATTTTTGCAGGCCAATCTTTTTATTAGCAAGGGCCTTGACCATGCCGCGCATGCCATAAATTACGATTACCATGCCGGTAATTGTGTACATATACCATTGTGGCATTTTCCCGATAATTTCAAAACCAGCTAGGGCGTGTGGGGCCAGTGATGGAACAAACGCCATGGCCATGGGGGTCAAGAAAACAATAAGCAGAAACTCGTCTTTCCAGCTCTTTGCCATCTGCTCCATTGCTATGCGGTCTAAATCGTAGTCTTGGCCTTGGCCAGTTTCAGCTTGCCTTGTGGCTGATATAGCTTTGGCCTTCTCGATGTCTGCCTGAGCCTGGATGCCAACGATAGCAGCCGCAGATGCAGCCTTGGCCTGCTCCTGCTTGCCTTCCATCCATGTGCCGCCTAGTCCTATAAGGCTTGTGAGTATTGGGATCATTTGTAAACCTTCGTAATGATTAGCCAGACTACAAAAAGCAGTACGCCTATTCCGGTAATGGACAGTATGAAAATACAGACACCGATGACGACATCCGTAAGGGCTTTTAGACGCTTCATCTTCTTAATTCTGAGAGCCCGTTCTATCGCATCGCGTTCACGTTTTCGCTCCAGCTTGAACTCTAGGAATCGGTCGTACTGCCCAGCGCTACCAGCCCAAATAAGCATCTCTTTGAGCTTTATTTGTCTTTCTCTGTGGTCTTCCCTAGCAAAAAATGCGGCTGATGAACTGCCTTCAGCCTGAGCTTTTTTGTCAATAACAGATGTAGCGTCAAAATAATCTGCCGCGTCTTTGGCCATGTCTAGCATGGATTTACCGTTGGCCAGCCCCTCCTTCAAAACCGCCCACGCAGCGTTTGCGATGGCGATTTCAGCCAGCACGGGTTACTTTGGCAATGCGTTGTTACCCGCCAGCCACATGAATAAACCTATAACAGCCACGCCGACCAACCAGCTTAACTTCTTTAGCACAGACTTTCCCACCTCTGTGTAAACCCGATTCAACGCGACCTCGGCGGCCTTGTTTGCGATGGCTTCAATTTGAGCGTCGGTTAGCTGAAAGTCTTTTTCGTTTGACATAGTCACTTTAGTAAAGAGTTTTGGATTTCCTGCTCAGGTGTCAACATGTTGCGCTGAAACGCTCGTGTCTTTGGACCCTGACCACCCCTAGACACTGGACGAGGTGTACGCAGACTTTCATCAAGCTGGTCAACTAAGTCCATTAGCCGTTCACGGTTCATTATGGCAGATTGTCGGCTTTGCTCATTGGCAGCGCGGTTAGCGATTTCATCAAAAGCAGCAGCTTTTTCGCGTGCCTTGGCTGACGCTTGTTCAACCCAAGTGCGGTCAAGCATTTTCTCAGCAACAGCTTTATCAGACAGTGCTTTTAACCCAGGGGCAACTTCTGCTAAATCAACCTTTGTTCTTTCCCACGCCACTTTTTCAGCGGCAGTCATGTCAAACCTAGTGCCCTTCGACACCTTGTTTGCGGCTGTTTCCAATGATGCGCCAAAATTAACAAAGGTGTCAGGTGTTGCGCCTTTAAGTCCTTGGCTGCCAGTACGGTACTTGTTTGTTATTGGGTCAAAATCGAGTATGACTTCACGAGACGCTGGGCGGCGTGTAGCCATTGATTGAGACTCAGCAGCAGCCTGTGCTTGCTCGTCTAGCGAAGCAGCCATGTTCCTAGCGCGAAGGTCCTCTGTTCGCAACGCATTCATGGTGCCTTGAGCACTGGGTGCGTTAAGAGCAGGTGGCCCACCCTCAGGCATACTAGCGGTTACGCGTGGTCCGTACTGGTTTGGCTGTAGGGTAAAGTTGGGCTGGTATGGTCCTTCACCAGGCATTAGCAGTTCCTGCGGCGTGGTGTAGGGCACAACAGAACGATTCTGAGGTATGGGTGGGACTTCCTGACGGGCAAGCGGAATGCGGTTGTCTTCAGGCATTGCAAACCGTCTTTGAACACCCGGCCTTGTTAACCGATTGGCCAATACCTCGCTACCTATAAAGCCCAGTGCCGCACCACCTATAACACCGGCTGGGTTAAACCCAGTTGTTACAGCACCCAATGTTGCACCTGCACCACCCCGGCGTAAACGCTGGTAGTTTTGCTCGTCGGCCATTTTCGTAAGAGATGATATTTTAGGATAGTTGCCAGCCACTTTGGATATGTCTAACAGCACACCCGTCAGTTTCTTACCCTTTTCAGCGAGTTTGACAACCTGCATAGGGTCAACTTGATTACCTGTAACGCTTGTAGCGCGTTCCCAGTCATATGTTTTGGCTAAAGCTGTGCGAGCGTTTTTAAAATCTGATAGTGCTTTAGGGTCCCGTATGTTGCTTTCAATAAGACCCTCTAGCGTGTCTGCAATACCCATCCGAGCGTCAGCTTCTGCCATCTGGCTAGGTGACACAAGGCTGCCGCTTTTCTGAGCGTTGTACACAGCGTTTGCCTGCTTGCGCTGCTCACGGATGTTCTTAACAACTATCTCACCATCAATACCACTTTCGATTTTAAGAACAGCGTCGTCCACCAGTCTGTCAATCTTAGCTTTGTTCTCAGCGCCGCCAATTAACTCAGGAATGCGCAGCCCTTCTAGTGTGGGGATTGTAGTAGCGTCGGGAGTCATCTGACCCATTGTGCGAACTTTGTCGTAAGGCGCTGAGTGCAGATTCCGAGCTTGGTCAAATGCGCTGTCTGTAAGTGGAGTGTTTTCAGGCAGACCTAAGTCTTTACGCGCAAGTTTGTTCCACTTGGGTATGTTTGATTGAGCCAGTTTGTCGTTAACACCAGCCTCACCTGCTGCTGCAACAATTGACCTGTTAACTGCTGTAGGATTCGAGTCGGCGGGGTTAAGTCCAATGTCAAGACGTTGGGCTGCTTTAGCAGCGTCAATCTGGGATGCTCTGTCGTAAGATACTTGCGACTTTTGCTGCGCAATTCGGTCAGTACGCGCTTTAACCGCTGGTATCTCACTTACGGCTTGCTTGGCTGCGCCAGCAGCTTGTCTGCCACCACGGACAGCCTGCGGCGTTGTAAAGAGAGCAGTGCCCAACATGTTTTGAGCGTCAGGCTCAGACATCCCAGTTGTTCGCGCAAGCGCGTTAGAAACAGGAGCCATGACGTTTTCGCCAACAGCCCCAGCAAACCGTCGAGATGCTTCTTGCTGATAGTTTGGTGTATTGGTTACACCAAACAAGTTGCCAACTGGCGACTCAAATGGTGCAGCCATTGATCCTGATGTGGCTGTAGCCTGTTCGGGTGATTGGCCAAACGCACGAGCACCCGCATATCCAACTTGCCCAACAACTGCCGCTGGGATGTCACCAACAACCATGTCTGCCAAAGACGCAGCGGATTGCCCAAACTGTGCTAACGCACTTGACTGTTTGGCTTTCTTAGGCGCTGCTGGCGCGTCGAACTGGTCAAATGGGTTTACCTCTACCGTGTCAAACTGGTCGAATGGGTTAGCTGCCATTTTGTTAGTTCCCTAATGCTTTTTTAGCTGAGCCTGGGCCATACTTTGCGTCAAATGCGGAACTCATGTTTGGGTTCCTGCGAAGGTAGTCAACAGCAGACTGAGGTGCGCCTGATGGTGCAGCCTGGTTTCCTGATGGTGCGCCTGATGGTGTAGCTTGGTTTCTGCTTTTCTCCATCAATTTAAGAATAGTCTGAGCAGCGGATTTCCGAATAGTGTTTGGTATCGATGGGTCAGCAAGTTTACCTGCGGCGTTGTTGTATGTCTCAACGTCCTTGTCTGACTGTGGTCCTTCAAATCGAGGAACCAATTTAAGAACCATGTCTGCGATTGGTTGCAATTGGGCAATCGCAACATTACCCTCAGTGCTGATGCCAAACACCCTAGCACTTGCGTCAGTTGCTGCGCCAAACCCACTGCCAGTTGACACGTCGAGTAACCCACCCGGCTCAAGGATGCTTTTGACTGAAGATATGGCACTGTCAAGTTTGGTATTGCGGTCGTTTGTTTCAGCCAGTGTTTTTGCTTGGGCTGCTGTCAACTGGGCTCTCCCAAGTACCCTTCCAGTACGCCCATCGACTACATTAAACGTGCCAGGGTTGTTAGGGTCTTCGATTTCGATTGCCGTTATCGGCTGATTAGTTGCACTAAGTGACGCAGAGTCGGCGTTTTGCTGAGAAACTCCTAACTGAGCTCGCTGGATAGCCAACCTTTGATTCTCAGCGTCACTTGGTTTAATCGTCTGTCGTGACCCCGACACTACTGTTGCTGGACCGCCCCGACCCGGCGTTGACATAATTTGTGTTGCATTGCCAACATTTTGAGATGTGAAGTTGGGCTTGTTTTGCTCGGACCATTTAGCCATTCCCATGGCTGTTTGGTCTTTCCATTGGGTAAACCCCGCTTCATCGGTGGGAATCCCATTTAATATTTGCTCTAGTGATGCTTTACCAATAGGTGTATCCGCTAATGCAGGATCGTTTTTTTGAGAAACAGCCCACCCTATTGCCTGATCTCTAGTGTTAACACCCGACAATAGATTCTGGTATTGCGCTGTAGTAGACACCGCCAACGCTTGACGGCGAGTTGCTTCAGTAGTTTGAGCAGTGTCAATCCCGGTAAGACTTGACACAATTTCGCGACCGCTGTCACCAAAGTTAGAAGCAAGCCTTCGTTTAACGGCTGCATTTTCAAGGTCAGGGTTTCCAGCCAAAAAAGATCGGAGATTATTTTGCTCACCTAAAGACTGCGCGTTAAGCTGATTTTCCTGGTCCATCCCGCGAATTTTCATAGCGCTTGATAACGCGTTTGTATTTGAAAAATTGGCAAAGTCAATCTGCGGCGATTGTGCGCCAAGGGGTATGCGTGGGTCGAGTGGCATTACTTAATCCTTATTAAATCATCGCGTAGTTCACGAGCTTGTATCCGTCAGGGTGTTCACAAACAGCGCCAGGGATGACCTTCTCAACTTCTTGAGCCATAACCCCAATTTGTTCACCATGACCCCACGCGTCTTTATAAAAGGGTTTGTATTGAAACTTGTACAAATTTAAACCATTGTCAAGCACACCAATTTTACGGATGTCTTCTTTAATTGTTATATCTGACCCGACCAGCAATGGCATTTGTGAGCCGCCTTGGTTCAGATATTTATTCATCAATTGGTTTTGCTGATACTGACCGTAAAAATTAACACCTTGACCTACGGCATTGGTAAACGCGTTACCAACTCCAATTTGACCTGCTGCTGTTGCGTTGGCCGCGCCGGTAATTGCGTTCATCTGATTGGCTGTGTTTGTAGCATAGGCGCTTTGACGCGCTGCACTTGAGTTGCCGTATATGTTTGACACACCAGCACCGTAATCGCTGTATGCAGCCGACTGGTTGTTACCTAAAGATGACGCAAGGTTTGACGCATTGGCACCGTAGTTACGATAAGCAGCACTTGAGCCAGACCCAAAGTTTTGAATTGCTTGTGACGAGCCTGACGCCAAATTGCCAGCGGCTGTGGCTTGCCCTGCGGCAGACGCTTGACCAATGCCTTGCAGCGACTGTAGCGGTGCTAATCTGTTGGCACGCTCGGTTTGAAAACGATTAAATGCGTTACCGTACTCTTGAGAGTTAGACGCTTTACTGGCTTGAAAGCGGTTATATGCGTTTTGGTATTCCTGCGAACCCATGTTTTGACCATACTCAGCAGCAGCTTTAAGAGCAGCACCTGACTGCAAACCACCACGAGCGGCGGCAGACCTGTCAATGGCTTTCTGGCCTTCTGATAAACGGAACGCGTAACCAGGGTCTATCTCCATTTGCTGAGTATTAAAATTCTCAAACAAAGTGCCGGGGTCAAACCCCTCAACGTTAAACGCGGTTGCGGCTGAACCAAACCCCGGAGCTTCGGTGTTCTCGCTTAAACCCAGCAAGTCCATTAACCTAGACTGACCAGCTTCGCCAGCTTCTGTAAACGATGATAGGTTTTCAACCTGCTTGTTGTAAATCTCGCGTTGAAACGCCAGCGTCTGGTCAAGGGCTGCTTGTTGCGCGGCTAGTTGTTTGTCTAACGCGACAGTGTTTGCTTGCTCACCTGCCATGTTTGCTATATTTTGAGCAGCAAGAGTTTGAGCAAGCGCTTCTTTCTGAGCAGCAATTTGTTTATCAACCGACTCTTTGTCGGCTGCAATTTGCAAAGCTAAACCTTCAAGTGAAGTTTCACCCGCCTGCACAGCGGCACCGGCTTGAGTGGCTGCGGCACTTTTAGCAGTTTTACCCATGATTACCGCCCCACCAACAATTGCACCTGCTACCCATCCGCTCATAATAGTTCCCCTTGCATCGTGATGCCAAAATTGACTCTCATTGACGCTCTGTAGTCCACTAACAATTCATCGCCCGTGTTGATTTTACACGCAGCAATTGCAAAAATGTCATCTCCCACCAGGTTAGGGTAAATGTTATTGTTCTGGGAATGATTTATAAATCTTCCACCCGGTGTACGCTTGCCATTAAGCCTTCCGGGGCAAACAACATCACCCGCATCAAACTCTTTAGTAGCAAACAAACCAATACCGTGTATGTCCGACTGGCGCATTTCAACTGCCCATTCAGCAGGCATGTCAATTAAATCTGACTCAATTTTAACAACTTTTGACAACTCTGTGTCTGTTGTACCCAATTGATGTAAAAACAACCCGTAGTCAATTTTTGCAGCCTGGCTGCTGGTTCGGCTGGCAGCCAAGCCACAACTTGGTACAACGTAAAGTCGGTCTTCTAGGACAGACAAGTCGGTACAGTTGTCAGGGTTGTCGTAAACATCAACCCACACAACAGACTCGTCAAACACTCGACCCGCACGCTGTACACCAGCACTTGCGTCAAACTCACAAGGTGCGGTCAACACCTTAACACCATTGTCGGTATTTACTGCAATTGTGCCTTTTTCCAAACGCACCTTATACGGTGTTTTATGCTCCGCACCAGTCAGCACAGTCCATGCTGGAATAGTAATTGATCGCTCATAGACGCTAGGAAGAAACGTGTGCGTCGTAATAATGTCAGCTTGTGGCATTTTTAGCAATTCATTTTGCAACGCGTTAACTTTATCAGCCGTTGACAGCCCAAACCCTTTACCGTAAGTCACTGTAATCATGATGCCATCACCACCCAGTCTGTACCATCTGACACCAATGTTGCCCACGCGCCTACAGTTGCAGGGAGAATCGCAGTACCAAGTGTGGCGCTGCCAATAGGTGCAACATTGCTTGAATCTGACACGACAGTCTGCGCTTGCAGGTTTTTAAAACTCAACTGGCGACCACCCCACAGCGTAGCGTCGGGTAGTGTGACCACGCAAGACGATCCGGTCTTGTCGTTAATCAACCACCGTTCAGTGTCGGCGATAGTGAAATCGGCGGTTTTTGTCTCAATTGTCACCGCTGCGACACCTGTGCCGCCGTTGGCAGTTGGCAATACGCCTGACACTCGGGTGGAAACGTCAAGATTGCCCGTGGTTTGAGTGGCGAGATCAACATCAGATAGCGTCCCGCCTAGCGTTAAAGAACCAGCCGTTGTAACGTTGCCTGTTAACGTAATACCGTTAACGTTTCCTGTACCTTGTACTTCGGTTACGCTGCCGTTACCCGTACCCGCGCCTAAGTTGGCGCGTGCTTGCGCAGCCGTAGACGCGCCGGTGCCGCCGCTATCAATCTGAATAACACCCTGAGTTTCGCCGCCCGTAATGACGTAAATATTGTTAAAAAAACGAAACCACTCCCGCGAAATCAAACCCGTCCGTTGGTCTAAAACCGGTACTCGGGGTGCCGGAATTTTGGTTATGTTTTGGTCAGCCATTTGTGGCGCTCGCTTTTAACTCAGCACCCATGATTGCAATTTTTACGTTGTCCGTGCCTGAAACTTCGTACACACGGTCGCGCAACTTTAGCGTCATGCCCAGCCTGCGCCAAATAACTCGGGTGCCATACGCGCCCGTCTTACCCATCGACCGCCAGTGTTCGTTGCTCCAAGTGTGACCGCCGTCGTCAGACCAACGCAGCATAACTTGCGGGTCAATCGCAAACGCTTCTGGCAAGCCTTTTTCAATAAGCAACGCGCCACCAACTTTAGTGTTTGTTACAAGAACGATTTTGCCGCCGTCTTCTTGAACTAAATCGTCGCCAGCTTCAGTCAACAGCACTTCATTGTTGTCCGGGTCGGGTTCTTCCCAAGCCAAAACGTCATCGCTTTCGGTAAGCAGTTTTTGGTCAAGTTCAGAAATATCTCGGATAACAACCGGCGTTTGTACACTTGAGTCAATTGCACCAGTTTCTGCGTCAAGTTGCAACGAATGGTGCGCGCTACGGTTAAGATCGTTTGCGCCGGTAGGCAGCGCTCGCCACGACCGCAACCACTTTTGCACATCGCCGTTGTCCGAATACACGTCTAGATCAAAAACGTAGATGTTACCTAGTTCATGGTCACCCACAGCAATTTCGCCGTTAAACGCCATTTGACAGTTTGAGCGATGACGAGTGAACGAGCCGTTGATAAACGCAGCACGCTCATGCCACAGTGACGTAGCCACATCGTAAACCCATGTGGTGTTTGCTGAAGGAAAAATTAGAACGTAAAACGAGTGGCCGTCTTGTTGGTATGTGTAAGCAATTGCATCACTCATGTCAGCGTATTGCTGAATCTGCCATTCAACAGCGTGAGTTGAAATCCGCTGTGCGCTGTAGCCATTAGCGCGGTACACAATACCCTTACCACGGGCATCCGCACCTAGCCAAAAAATACCGTTATCTAACTTGGCAACTGAAAAAGATGCAACACACCCCACCTCGTTGAACGCACCTTGAACGGGTGTCAGCGGAAAAGCGGCTGCTCCTGAGTTGTACCAAACCTCAACCGAGTTGGTACCAAACAACCACGCTTCTCGATGGTCTATTAAAACCGACACAAGCCCATCAGGGGAACCCTCAGCGCTTGCAAAATCAAGTGGGTCTATGGATGTACCATCAAACAGGCTAGTGATCCACAGGCGTTGACTGTTGGGTTCGTTAAATACAAAGTAACCATCTAAATAACCCACGGTAACAGCACCGGGGAAATCAGGATCGTCAATTTGCTTAAACTCTAAAGTTAAACTGTTGTAGATGAAACTGGGGCCGTTGCACGCCACAAACAGTTGTGTGCCGTTATCAGACATGCTGACTGGACCAGATGACCCAGAAATAGTACCAATTGGAAACACGTTCCATAAACTATCAACACGGTACAACACCTCACCCGACGCAACATATCCAAACCCGTTGAATTGCCACATGCCGCGAATAGGACCATCCCCCATGTTTGCGACAAGGCGCAATCCGGGAGCGCGGTTTAAAAATCCCGGTTCTTTACCCCCCTCAAGGACAACTTCCGGAAAAAGGTTAACCATTCGGGCGTCAGCAGCGTTAACACTACGCGCTACATAGGACGACCCAAGGATTGGCGTCTTCATTAGTAATTGCCAATGTAAATGTTAAACCCACGGCGATTGGACACAACGTCAGTAGGCATTGACATAATGTCGTTGTCGTTGTTAATGCGGTTTATGTTTCGCTTGCTTGTCATGGCGATACGCGACACTTGAAAACTTGGTTCAACGCCAAACTCTGGCGCAATTTCCATAGCCAAACTATACGTGAACGCGCGAAGATAGCCTGTCGGAAACGCCATCACTGTTGCCAAAGTCGCAGCCTCGGTTAACGGTGCAACAGACACAATGTGCCATTCCAAGTCCTGCGTTGGCTTTGGGTAAACCGACATCGAAATGTTAGGGTACTCCATGTTCACAAAACACAATTGCGGAACGGTCGAAGTGGAGGTTTTAAGCGCAATAGCGTTGTACTGCTGGTCATTGATGAGGCTAATACCATACGACACACCAGTGCCAGGTACAATAAAATACGTCGCGTCATCAACTAGCACAGGCCGTATTCCTACGAAATCGCCAGTAGGCCCAAGGGTTCGGGTAATCTCACCAGCAGGCCATGTGAATACTTGATCCTTTGTGCTAAAAACTGATAACCGCTCGGTGTTCCACGAGTCGATCATTTGGTTGAGCGCCATTAAAGCGTCATTTGACATATCTGCTGAGGGTGTTTCACCTTCTGCAAGTACGCCCAGCAATCGCAATGCACGGTTAATTTGATTGCCAGCGGTGTACGTTGCCATTGTCAGACTCCTTCAGTTTCACCCTCGACAGTTTCGGTTCGGCGGGTGTATTTGCGCTTGGTTCCCAATGCGTTCGCAGGGGCCGCACTTTCGGAGTCCGAAGGCGTGTCTGGATTATAACGCGTCCAGCCATTTTTTTCATCAGCCACGGCCTCAAGTTCCATTGTGGCAACTTTAGCACCATGAGTGGGGTGATTTAAATAAATTACAGCCATGTGATTCCTTTAAAGTAGGAGGGGCAACCCCTCCTACTTACTCAGTCAATTAAGCAACTACGGCAAATTGCCATTTGCTGCCATCAGACATAAACATTGAGTCGTTGCCGGTAGCGTTGGTTGTTACACCAATAGAACCAGCAGGAGCCGATGTTGTTGTAGTGTTAGCTGTAACAGCTTCAGTTAAAAAGTATAGACCAGCACCAGTTGATGATGTGACAGTATCTGTGCCAAGTAAAACAGCAGAGGCAGTGTTGCCGTCTGAAACTTGGTAAGCGGCACCGCCGTTAGGTATTGTAGCCATGGTAAATTCCTTTAAAAATAAAATGCAATGACAAGGGCCGAAGCCCCAGCCAAGTTAGCCCCACATACGCACAGCCATCTGAGGACGGATTGCGCTGTAGCCATACAACACGTCAATACGACAAGGCATACGGTCGTTGTTGATGTCGTACTGGCGAACGATACGCAAGCTAATACCGTTGTGAACAGCACGGGAGGCCATGTCAACGCCTTGTGGTAACAACAAGTCAGCGGTCGCAAAAGTGATCGCGTCTTTGTGGTACACCAGGTTTTGAGCATATGTTGTAGATGCAGCACCTACAAACACAACAGCTTTACCAGTCAAAGGTAGCGCAGCCACGGTAGCCAAAGCCTCACTAGCAGAGTACATGGCCACCACAGTAATGTTACCGGCACCACCGCCGCTTAACGTTGTAGCAGCCGCAGCAACAAACTGGAACAGTGACCCAGTAGATTCACGGGTTTGTGGGTTGACAGCAAAGCAATCAGCCACGGTAAACACGTCACCTACTTTAACAATTCCACCTGCGCCAGCACCAGTAATGGCGATGATTGTAGCGCCTTCAGCAGTTACAGAAGCAGACAATGTGCCACCAGTTGCAGTACGTGTGCCAGTTACAAACTGCTTAATGGACTGAGACATGTTGATTTCATTAAACCCCAACACGCCAGTGCCCATCATGCCGTTCTTAAACTGTTGACTTATTGTGGTTGTAGGATTGAATAGACCCTTCAAGCCTTCAACCAAACCAGCGTTAGCAGCAGGATTTACAGTAGCGTAACGTGGAGACATTCCAGAAGCACTCTCGTTCAACTTTTGCTGGGCTTGCAGCAAGACCAATGAAGTAGCAGGAGTAGTGCCGGGAGTGCCCACAGAGTTACCAATGGACTGGTATGCGTTAGCAACGTCAGCGTCAACCGATGCGGCCAACTGACTGAGACGTGGCTTCAACACACGCTCCGCAAAGTCGTCCATTTGCAGGGCTAGTTCAGCAGAAGTAAAGTTAATACCAATGTGTTTTTGGCTAGAAACAGCCAATGTGGTGAATTGTTCAGCATCATCTTGAACTGCCAAAGCAGCACCGTCAGTTACTAAAGCGCGGTCAGGTAATCGGATACGCAGAGTAGAACCGATTTTTGCACCTTCAACAGCAAAGCTGTCGTCGTACTGGCGGTTTACGTTGCGCGTTATTACAAGATTATTTTCCAAAATTTCCAGCGATTTGCGGGTAATCATGTCAATGGTGAGAATGCTATTAGCCATGTGAGTCCTTAAAAGTTAACGAGAGCGTGACGCCTCAGCCTTGCGAATCTGGCGATTGCGTTCGGCCTCAATCCAATCCGATGTAGACATGGTTTTAATTGATCTAGGATCAGTTGTATCATGGCTCGGACTTCCTGAAGACCGCGCAGTCACCGGACTAATGGGTGTTGGCGCAGATGTTGTCTTTTTGACTGGAGGATTATCAGCAACTCGTGCCTCAATTCTTCCAATCTCCTTTGCTTGCATGAGAGGTGACAAGCGGGAAATGCGTTCAGCTTCCTTTGGGTTAGACCCAAGCCAATAGGCTAGGTCAGGACCGTTATCAGATGACTGAATTGACTCAGCCATAGTGTTCGTGATTTGCAGCTTAGGGTTGTAAACGACGTCTTCAAAATCGTCATACTTGTCCCGTGCTTTTTCCTCAAGTTCACCATATGCTTCAACAAGGCTTGCTTGCTGCTTTTGTGCATCACGCTGATTTATCATTTCCTCAGCTTTACGAACTGCTAATGCTTCCGCATAGGCGTCGGGGCTTTCAAAACTACTAATCAACGGAAAATCTACTGGAGCAGCACTTCGAGTTTGCGTTTCCGCTTGTCGAGAAACTTGTTCGCGTTCCCACTTACGTTGTTCTCTTGCGAGTCGTTTACCAATGGCGGCGTCAAGTTCTTCTTGCGTAAATGTCTTTGTCGCAGAAGAATCGGGCTGGTCATCAGTTACTTCCGGCAAATTTTCAACAACATCAGGTGTGGCCGTCACATCCTGCGCTGGCACGGAGTCTACTTCCGCTAGGTTTTGGACTTCTTCAGTCATGTAATGAATCCTTGGATTCCTCGGTGAACCTCACCGATACGGTTTGTGTTTACAGCATCCGAGTTATAACACGTTGACCAGCCGTAAGGCCAGTAGCAAACGTAATACTTGTCGTGCTGCTTTCAGTATAGTCTACGTTAAATTCTTTTACGAGTCCGTCAACAATAACTAACAAATAACCACCAAGGCCATATTCAGGCACCGTAAACACGGTTTGGAGAGATGCTGCAACAGTGACAGGGTTTTGCTTGCCTTGGATGGTGCCCACCCCTGCAACAGTCCAAATCAAGTTGTCATCTGCGTCTTCCAGCACAAACGTGTATCTTGACGGGCCTACCCAAACTTCGGCTTCGCCGCGTGAGTCAAGGATTACCGGGTTTGTGTTAGCAAAGTTGCCCGTGCTGTCGGTGTATGTGACCAATGGCACAGCCGTGCCGCTGGCGTAGGTATAAAGTTTTCCGCCAACTAAAGGAATGCCCGCAGCAGTAAAAAACTGCATTTTTGGCGATGGTGTAAGGGTGACAGCTTGAGTCATTTACGTTAACCTAAAGTTAATTTTTTTGGCAGGCTTTAACGTTCGGGCTATTTCTTCAGCGTAGTACTGCATGCTAAACTGGCCGCTGATGCGCACGTTAAACTTCTCAGGGGGCACAAACAGCTTATTTGTGTCCTCAAAACGGCTCTCCTTAATGCGGTCTACCCATACGATGAAGTCCGCGTTAAACGCTTCCCTAGCCTCATGA
>Ga0075110_1000345_pt1 | contig 24229 bp, 22 predicted proteins | sample AntAceMetag02UK8_FD_69799 | JGI IMG/M metagenome (GOLD analysis project Ga0075110, IMG submission 69799) | Saline lake microbial communities from Ace Lake, Antarctica - Antarctic Ace Lake Metagenome 02UK8 | ecosystem: Environmental > Aquatic > Non-marine Saline and Alkaline > Saline | place... | reverse complement strand
TAAAATTCAAGAGCACCGCGGCCGCGGCGGACGACGGTAGCACAAGAGAGTAGAACAGCCCTTCGGGGCTGTTTTGTTTTGCGGTATACTGTACCGATGTCACTCGCAATCACTGCAACTGTGAAAACCCACCCGCCACACGACTACGTGACTATGGCTGATAAAATCCTGGGGAAACGATATGACCTATCGCTCGTATTTGTTGGGAGTGCTCGGGCGGCGACTTTGAATAAAAAGCACCGCCAGAAAACGTACAGCCCCAACGTGTTGTCTTTTCCGCTCGACGAACACACCGGGGAGATCTTTATCTGTCCGCAAGTGGCAGCCCGTGAAGCGACCAAATTCGACCTGACACCCGCTGGATACGTTGGTTTTTTGTTTATCCACGGCTGTTTGCATTTGAAAGGATTGGATCATGGGGATACAATGGAGGCTCAAGAGGCGAAGTGGGTTAAACACTTCAAACTCGTATAAACGTTATGGCTGAGAAAATTATCACCGGAATCGATGTTGGCACCTACCACGTAAAAGTGGCGGTTGCTCGCATGCCCAAGACATCCCCTGACGGCAAGCCACCCCGTCCAGAAATAATTGGTACCGGGCTGGCCGAGAGCCGTGGCCTCAAAAACGGCTACATCATCCACGAGGCAGAAGTCGCCCGCAGTATCAAGAGTGCCCTAGTCCAGGCTGAAAAAAGCGCAGGCCTGACCATCAAACGAGCCCACGTCGGAATCGGGAGTATTGGCCTAGAGGAAATGTACGCCAGAGGTGAAATCATCCCGGCTCGAGCAGACTCAGAAATCGTCACCGCAGACCTCGAAAAAGTCATGCAAGACAGTGAGGACCGCGTGGTGGACCAACTCCCTAACCGCCGCATCCTACACAGCATCCCACTCCGCTACAGCATCGACGGTCGCGAGGTTCTCGGTCGACCTCAGGGCCACAAAGGTACCAAACTGGAGGTAGATAGCCTATTTATCACCACGTACGAGCAGCACGTCAGTGATTTGATATCGGCGGTCGAGGGTCTAGGTGTGTACGTCGAAGACGTCATTGCGTCGCCCTTAGCTGCTAGTTTTGTGATGCTCAACAAAGCACAAAAGCGGGCCGGTTGCCTGCTCACCAACATTGGCGCCGAGACCACCTCAATCGTAGTGTTTGAAGACATGACACCAATCTCGATGCAAATCTTCCCAATCGGTTCAAACGACATCACCAACGACATCGCCCTGAAACTACGCATCACACTTGAGGAAGCTGAAAAAATAAAACGTGGCGGGATGAGTAGTGCGACGTTTTCTAAAAAGCGGTTAGACGAAATCGTTGAAGAACGACTCAATTCGATTTTTGGATTGATCGACCTCCACCTCAAGAAAATAAAACGTGACGGACTGCTACCGGCTGGGGTTGTGTTGACCGGTGGTGGTGCCAGCAACACGCAAGTGGTTGAGATTGCCAAAAAAACCCTCGACCTGCCGGCCCGCATCGCTACCCTCGACATCGGCCGCACTGCTAAACTCAAGGACTCTTCCTGGGCGGTCGCCTACGGACTGTGCATGTGGGGTGCCAGCGACTCAGAAGAAACCAGTGCCATCGGCGTCGTTAAAAAAGGACGCCGAACTATCCTTTCTTGGTTCAGCCAATTCCTCCCGTAGGTATCTCTATAAAAACGGTTGTATTTAATAACAATTTTACAATACTACAATCACACGATTCTTGATTAAATCAAGATGGTGACAGCAGAACAGTACCAATGTATTATGTATGCATTATCACAGACAGGCGCACCTGGGTGGGTGTCTGGCTAACAAAAATTGTAACTAGTCGTATGGAACAAATAACTTCAGACGTAGAGTCGTTCGCACGGATCCGAGTGGTCGGAGTTGGAGGGTCAGGTAGTAACGCGGTGAACCACATGGTCATCAACAAAGTAAAAGGCGTTGAGTTTATCGCCATCAACAGTGACGCACAAGACCTGCACCACTCACTAGCCAAAAAGAAAATTCACATCGGGAAAAACCTCACCCGTGGTCTCGGCGCTGGTGGTAATCCTGATATGGGTAGACGAGCAGCGGAAGAAACGCGAGAAGAAATCAGCAACTCAATCAAGGGTTCTGACATGATATTTATCACTGGTGGTATGGGTGGTGGTACCGGGACTGGAGCCGCTCCCACCGTAGCTAAAATTGCCCGCGAAAGTGGTGCTCTGACGGTTGGTGTCGTCACCAAACCATTTCTGTTTGAAGGTCAGCAGCGGATGCGAATGGCACTCGAAGGTATCGAAGCGCTCAAACAAGAAGTAGATGCGCTCATCACAATCCCCAACGACCGACTACTAGCAATCGTCGACAAGGAAACCACTGTTAAGCAAGCGTTCGAAATGGCTGACAATATTCTTAAGCAGGCGGTAGAGGGTATCTCGGACCTCATCACCATGCCCGGTATCATTAACGTTGACTTTGCTGACATCCGTAGTGTTATGGAAAACGCCGGATCAGCACTGATGGGGGTTGGTATTAGTTCAGGTGAAAAACGAGCCGAGGAAGCCGCTCGACTCGCCATCAACTCTCCGCTACTTGAGGTGTCTATCACTGGAGCCAAAGGAGTATTGTTCGCCATCGCTGGCGGGGACGATCTAGGAATGCTCGAAATCCAGGAGTCAGCCCGCGTAATCACCGAGTCAATTGACCCGCAAGCCAGGGTAATATTTGGAGCCATCCGCGATGAGAAACTCAAGAAAAACGAACTAAAAGTAACTGTAATTGCCACCGGCTTCCCTGAGGAGCTCAATGAGGGCAACTATCAAAATTCATACATCACCAGACAAGCTCCAGCTCGAATAGAGCCAGAGCCTGAAAAAGAAGAAAAACCAGCTGAATCAACCCGGGGACGAATCTTTAACTCACTACCGAGCAACCCAAGGAAAGATGTGGCACCAGAACCAACTAAACTCACCCCACCAAAACGAGACCCTAAACCAGTCGACCAAGTGGACGATATGGATGACGATGATTGGGGAGCTGTACCAGCGTTTCTCCGCCGTTCAAAGCTTAAGTAAAATAACGAGCGTAGCGACTATATTTTATTTATATCCGAATCTGTTCTTTCCTAAAACAGATTCCTGGATGAAATATACTTCGAAGTACCTGCCGCACACAAAAAGCCGCTCCCAGCGGCTTTTTGTGTGCGGCAGGAATATGGTATCCTATGAACACTTATTTATTTTTCCTTTCTTTCCCTATGTACGATCTAATTATTATCGGTGGCGGACCAGCTGGTATCTCAGCTGGAGTTTATGCTTCGCGTAAACAACTCAAAACCCTCTTTATCACCTCAGACTGGGGTGGGCAGAGTACGGTTTCCCCCGACATCCAAAACTGGATTGGGACTCCATCTCTTTCGGGTGAACAATTAGCCAAAGACCTAGAGGGTCACCTGCGCGCCTACGCCAATGAGGGGGTTGATATTTTAGAAAAAGAGCACGTTGTCAACGTGGAGAAAAACGACGACTTGTTTACCGTCACTGTCGCTCGTGGTGAGACGATGCAGACCAAAAGCGTTCTCATTGCCACTGGATCAAAACGGCGGCGCTTGGATGTCTCTGGCGCTGACGCGTTGGAGCACAAGGGTGTCACCTACTGTGCGTCTTGTGATGGGCCAATATTTGCCGGCCAAGACGTCGCAGTCATTGGTGGAGGTAATGCCGCTTTTGAAACCGCAGCGCAGCTCCTAGCATACGCCAAAAGTGTGACGCTACTCAACCGCAGTGGCGACTACAAAGCCGACCCAGTAACTGTCGAAAAAGTCCTCGCCCACCCTAATATGACCGGAGTTTTTAACGCCAGTCCCACTATCGTTCACGGTGAAAAATTTGTTTCTGGGCTCTCTTATACTGACGGTACAGGAACTGAGCAGACCCTACCAGTTACCGGGATATTTGTCGAAATCGGTATGCTCCCAAACACTGATTTTGTATCAAACGTGGTAAAGCTGGACGCCTACGGCCGCATTGAAATTGACCCCTGGACCCAACAGACAAGCACACCGGGCATCTGGGCAGCCGGAGACTGCACCAACATCAAATACCACCAAAACAACATCTCCGCCGGCGACGCGGTCAAAGCCCTGGAGGATATCTATGTAACCCTTAAAACAAAATAACCAAAACGCACAGGTAAGCTTGTCGGTTTTCAAACTAACCTCTCGGACGCAGTCATCTAATTAGAAACGCAAAAGGCGCCCCTCCAGGCGCCTTTTGCTTAATACAACGTAGAGCTTGACCGATACCCAATTGCTCGTAGCCTCGAGCTAGTATGTAGATACTCACCACGAATATCGGTCTACTACTAGCGTACCTCATACAATTATCAGGTCAATACTTTGAGAAATAAGGCTATTTTACCAACGTGTGTATAACTCTGGGGACATCTTTTGTATAACTGTGGGTATTATCACTGGGTATAGCCTGGGATAAGTCTTACTGTGCTCGGTCGGTTCCCACCGCGACGGAGTACTCTTTTAACTGATTCATCAGTCCTTCGTAATACACCACTCCCGCATCCGCCACTCGGGTCAATGACGTGTGTCCCATCGCAGCACCTGCCCCAGCCACTAGTTGCCAGTGGACAATTGCGCCACCAACAAAGAAACTCATCCACTCGAGCACCTCAGCACTGTCACTCCACTGATCTCCGACATACAGCTCTCCCATACTGGTGATTTTGACTGCAGTTTTTTCCGACTTAGGCAAAAGAATGCTGACTGTTCCCGCTTCATCACAGATAGCTTGTAAGGCTGTTTTTTGTTGCGCGGCTGTCTTACTGATGGTCTTGGCCAGGTCCCCTAGCAACTCTTTCATAACTGATTCATTGGCCGCATAAGTTGTCTCTAGTACCTGGGCAAACGCATGTGCCTCCCCGACTTTTCTGGTGATTTTTTCATTCATACGGAACAGTATACCACCAAACTGGCTTCCACGCATAAAACGACTGGATTTTTTCAGAGTGTTTGATATAGTAGGCGCACCCAAAAGTATGGCCACGTGTGTGATCACACTTGGTAAGCACATTGGTCCCATCGTCTAATGGTTAGGACGCCAGGTTTTCATCCTGGAAATCGGAGTTCGATTCTCCGTGGGATCACAAACACACAATGTCGAACATTGCTAGAAGTCAGCGTATCCTGTGAGGTGATAAATGCTCGACGACTGCCAAATGTCTATGTATCATATATGATACATAGACATTTTTATCCAACACTGCGTGTTGGATAGGGTTGGGTCACAAGTACAAAAAAGAGCACTGCGCAAGCAGTGCCTTTTTTGTTTTATGATCCCACGAGCAGATAGTCTGGGAGACTATCTGCGTGAGAATCGAAAAGCTTTTGAGTCAGATTGGGAGCGTAGCGAACTAATCTGGCCAAAAGGTGTACTGATCCTGTAAGGATCGATTCTCCCCTTTCCTAAGGGAGAAAACAGCTGAGTCGACAGCCTCGAACGCTTAGTAGAATCTGCACAAAGTGCAAGATAGACTAAGCGATTCGTGACCACAACAGCTTCAACACTCACACCAGCCCCTTTTACTCGCAGTTTAGCAGGCAAGGGGTTTTCACATCCAGAATGACACCTACTCCACAGTGACTGACTTGGCCAAGTTTCGTGGTCGATCGACGTTCAGACCTTTGGCTACGCCGATTTTGTAGGCCAACAATTGTAGTGGGATGGTGGTGATGATTGGCTGCAGAATCGGGTGGACTTTGGGAACGTACAACACGTCATCCGCCACTTCTTTGATAGCGGTGTCACCCTTGGTTGCTATCACTAACGTCGGCGCGCTGCGCGCTTTGACTTCCTCGATGTTTGATACCATTTTGGCATAAACGTCATCTTGGGGTGCAAGAGCAATTACCGGGAAATTCTCGTCGAGTAGCGCAATTGAGCCGTGCTTCAGCTCCCCACCAGCATACGCCTCAGCGTGGATATATGTCACCTCTTTTAGTTTCAACGAGCCTTCGTACGCAATCGGCGCGTGGAATTTGCGGCCGATAAACATGGCGTTATTGTAACTGGCGTATTTCTTGGCAATCGAGTCAATCGCACTGACGTCAGACAAATACTTATCAATCACCGCTGGTAGTTTTTGTAGCTCGGTCAGGATGGCGATTGCTTCGGTTTTGGCTAATGACCCATTTTCTCGTCCTATCAAGACTGTCAGCAGCACGAGCACCGTTAACTGAGACAAGAACGCTTTAGTCGACGCTACAGCGATCTCTGGTCCAGCGTGGTTGTGTACCCCAGCGTCAGTCTCACGGGCGATAGTTGACCCAACAGTGTTCACAATCCCGAGAGTAAGTAGCCCAGCCGCTTTGGCTTTGCGGACCGACGCGAGGGTGTCAGCGGTTTCACCGGACTGGGTGATGGCTAGTACGGCTGTCCGACCAGTTTGTAAATTATTTTTGTAGCGATACTCACTACCAAGTTCGACTTCGACTGGGATACCGGCGTACTCCTCGAGCATGTACCGACCAACTTGGGCTGCGTAGTATGCCGAACCACACCCAACAATGACAAGTCGGTCGAGACTCTTGATCTGTTTAAGAACCGCTTCAAGCCCACCTAGTTTCACTCTGCCTTCTGTAACAATCAGTCGACCCCGAGTGGTGTTCCTAATCACCTCCGCCGCCTCGTTGATCTCCTTTAACATAAAATGCTCATAGCCCTGCTTTTGGATTGACGTAACATCCCACTTGACTGTCTCATGCGCTCGACTAACAGTCGTACCAGCAATAGTACTGATTTTGTATACATCCGACCGAACTACTGCCATTTCTCCGTCCTCGAGGTACACAACGTCTTTAGTGTATGCGAGTAAGGCTGACGGGTCAGACGATACGTAGTTACCATCACGCCCTAACCCCAACACCACCGGACTCCCCATCCGCGCGACGATCAGCTGACCAGGGTCCGATTCGCTCGCCGCAATCAACCCGTACGTACCCCGGACGCGCTTGAGGGCTGACCGTACGGCTTGGTGCAGGTCACCGCTATAGAGCGAGCCGATGAGTTTTACTAACACTTCCGTATCGGTCTCCGATGTAAAAGTAATCCCCTGAGCCAGCAACCCTTCCTTCAATTCGCGGAAATTCTCGATAATGCCGTTATGTACAATCGCAAGGGCTCCGTGAGCTCCGACATGCGGGTGGGCGTTCTGCACCGTTGGGGCGCCGTGGGTGGCCCAACGCGTGTGGGCAATACCAGTGGTACCAGACATGTCTACCGGAACAAGTTTGGCGAGGTTATCAATTGGTCCTACCGCCCGGATTGGTTTTTGTCCTACGACATACATCCCCGCCGAATCATACCCACGATACTCAAGCGTCCGTAACCCAGCAAGTAATATCGGCGCTACCGGTTTTGTCCCCACGTACCCAAAGATTCCACACATAGATTAATGTTATAGCGTATATGCTATATAGTACTCTACCAATCGGGTAAAAGTCACATCTGTGAGAAAGCTGACCAAACCTGAAAAATTTGGTAGCATGTATGTATTACCTAATAAATACATTGATATGTCGCTTGAATCACCGCAGACACCACAAGAAAATCTGAGAAAAGAACCTACTCAAGAGGATTTACAGGCAGCCGACCAGCTAATCATTGAAAATGAGCTACTGGCGCAAAACCCACGTGTGAAGATGCTCCAAGAAAATAACTTTGTGACTGAAGACGGACGACAGTTAGACGCGGGTAATTTTCTAGCGGCCATGCTTGACTACATCGGTACTCAGGAGGCAGGTAGTTTGACCGAAGAAGATATTTCTGCAGCTGTAGCAAATAACTCATAAACCAAACAAAGCCATAAAACAGGTTGACATTTTGTTCAACCTGTTTTATTATAGGCGCGAAAAGCAAGGAGTTTTTTATGACACAGGTCTGGCAAAATCTACAGGAAGACCTTCAGGTTGCCCTGAGGATACTCGGTTGGGATTGCGATTTCAGGCAGTTCGTGGAAGAATCGCTTCCTCTACTTCTACAAGATATATCGGATGAAACCCTGACTCTAGAGAAGCTGATGGAAGCACAGTTCTTATGTGCTAAAGGTTTGGCAAATCTGGCCATGCACTCATCCTCATTCGAAAGATTCGAGAAGATAAAACACGGCTTGTCGCAGCACGAAGACGCTGGCACTTTCCTGGCAATAATAGGGATGGATGAAACCACGTATTGGCAACGGCGACCAGGACTGACTGATGCTGAGTATCAGGAAGTCAAACACGGTCAATGGACAGTACAAGAGTTGCTCGAACGACGACCCGCGTTAATTCTCGCACCATGCCTTCGTCCGACCTCGTTCAACAACTGAAGTATTTTACTAATCGCTCAGCTCACCAGCTGGGCGATTTTTTTAACTCAAAATTAAGTAATACACTGATGTTACAGTAACTGTACATCGCGATTCGTCGGCGACTGGTCTTTCTTGCTGAGGAATACTTTGGTATACTCTGTGTCATTCGTCCGATTAGCTCAGCTGGTAGAGCGCTACATTGACATTGTAGAGGTCACAAGTTCAAGTCTTGTATCGGACACATGGAGGCACAATTCAAAGACATCGTCATCATTTATCACGCTCAGTGTCGGGATGGGTTTGGTTCAGCGTTTGCTGCCTGGAAGAAGTTTGGAGACAGCGCGACCTATATCCCCCAGCGGACCCAGGTCGCCGTGGCTGATTTTACCGATAAAGAAATCTACGTGCTGGACTACGGACTAGAAGAAAACGTGCAGCAAGCATTGCAGGCCACTAACAAAAGCGTCGTCGTCATCGACCACCACCCGGCGAGCGAGGCTGGGGTAACGGCTTTTCCACAAAACATATTTGATGCCAACCACTCGGGCGCGGTGCTGTCCTGGCAGTACTTCCACCCCAACACCCCTGTGCCAGAGCTGCTGTATTTTATCGAGGACCATGATTTGTGGCGCTTTGCGATGCCTGACAACCGCGCGTTTGGCGCAGCGATGAAAGAGTATGATTTTGATTTCAAGAAATGGGATGAACTGCTACAGCGACTCGAAGATCCGGCGTTCCGTGGCGCGTTTATCAACAAAGGCCAGATTATTTCGCAGTTTGAAGACAACCTAGTCGAGGGGTTGATGCACTACAAAGAGCGAGTACTATTTGAAGGTCACGAAGTCTGGGCACTGAACGTCGCCCGGACATATCGCTCTATCCTGGGACATCACCTAGCAACCTTGAACGCTGGTACCGACCAACCAGAAATTGGGATTGTATACTACCGCAACCTGGGCGCAGTACATATTTCCCTGCGCAGTAACGGTGATGCCAATGTACGGGTTCTAGCCGAAAAGTACGGTGGTGGTGGCCACGACAACGCCGCGAGCATCAAAGTCGACTCGTTTGCCGACCTGCCATTTACCTTTATTGAGGAATAAGAAAAGGGCGGAACCAGTTGGTCCGCCCTTTTTGTACCTGTCTCGCCTGTCAACACCCAGTATCTGGAGTTGGTTTGCCGGATTTGGGAGCAAACCAATCAATCAGTTTAGCTGGTACAAGAAATACCAGCAGCACCAAGCTTATCCAAAGACAAGATGCAATCGACATTACTTGCTTCATAAGGAACCCTTTCTTTGTGATTGCAAAACATACCATAGTTTTGCATTTTCTCAAGTAGTTCCGTATAGTACGAGCTATGTTGATTATATCCATTGAAACGTCGTGTGACGAAACTGCCGTTAGTCTGGTGATTGCTGACGGTGAATTCCCCCACGCGAGCTACGAAATAGCCGGTAACGGACTATGGTCGCAAGTAGACGCACACGCGCAGTACGGCGGCGTGTTCCCGATGGTAGCCAAACGCGAGCACGCTCGGACGCTCGTTCCAATGCTGTTGCAAGCCGCCGAGCAGTCAGATTTACTTGAAAATCACCCGACCGATTTGTCCGAGGCTGACCAGGTGACACTGCGAGCACTACTCGTGCGCGAGGAAGGCCTAGCCGATGCACTGATTGAATTCTGTGCGCATCATTCTCTCCCCAAAATCGACCTGGTTGCGGTCACCAGTGGCCCCGGGCTCGAACCAGCGCTGTGGGTCGGGGTGAGTTTTGCCAAAGCCCTCGCCCATATCACTGGTGCACCAGTTGTACCAGTGAATCACATGGAGGGACACATCCTCGCGAGCATCTATGATGTGGAGCGGGACGACATGCTCAGTGACATCAGCTTCCCCGCTGTGTCACTTCTGATTTCCGGTGGCCATACTGAGCTGATCAATATGAGTAATTGGGGCACGTACGATAAGGTTGGCCAGACCCGCGACGACGCCGTGGGTGAAGCGTTCGACAAAGTCGCCCGCCTGCTCGGCCTACCGTACCCGGGCGGACCCCAGATCAGCCGCCTGGCGGCCGAGGCACGTACAGCCAACCTGCCAGAGTTTGCCCCCTTACCGCGGCCAATGATCAATTCTGGCGACCTTGATTTCTCGTTCTCAGGATTAAAAACTGCGGTGCGGTACGCAGTAGCCGACAAAGAACTGACCGACGACGAGCGAGCCGCCGTAGCGCGAGACTTCGAAGACGCAGTCACCGCCACCCTCCTTAAGAAAACTAGCACCGCCGTAGCCGACACTGGCGCCCAAACCCTCATCGTCGGCGGTGGCGTCAGCGCCAACCAATTCATCAAACGAGCGTTTGAGTCCTACTTCCTCACCGAGCACCCCGACTGCATCGTCTATTTCCCCGCCCCATCCCTCGCCACCGACAACAGCATCATGATTGCGCTCGCTGGCCATGCCCGGACAACCAGTGCTCTATCGCCAGCCGGAGCAATCGACATCAGAGCGGACGGAAACAAGAGTCTGTAGTTGAGAATACACATATAGGGTTTGCTTTTTAAATATTCCCTCTCATGCTACTCTAAATATCTATGAACGAGCAAACTGACCAAAAAAACAGCCATATCCCAGAGGTATTCCTCAAGCCATACAATCCGCTACAGCATGAAACTAGCATCTACAAGATGTGGGAAGAATCGGGGTATTTTAACCCTGATAATTTGCCAGGTGAACGGACTGAGGCATTTTCTATCGTCATGCCGCCACCCAACGCCAACGCTTCCCTGCACGCCGGGCACGCGCTGTTTGTAACAGTGGAAGACATTATGATTCGGTACGAGCGCATGCGGGGCAAAAAAGCCTTGTGGCTGCCTGGGTCTGACCACGCGGGGTTCGAAACCCAAGCGGTATACGAGAAGCACCTGCAAAAAGAAGGTCGGTCGCGGTTTGACATGACCAACGACGAGCTACGGTCGGAGATCTGGGATTTTGTGCAGACCAATAAGAAAACCATGGAGGACCAGGTGCGGTCGCTTGGCGCTTCGTGCGACTGGGGTCGCAAGCTATTTACGCTCGACGAGCGCGTGATCACCATCGTACACAACACATTCAAACAACTTGAAACCGACGGACTGCTGTACCGCGGCCGCCGCACCGTGAACTGGTGCCCCAAACACCAAACCTCGTTCTCCAACCTCGAAGTTGAATACGACGAACGGACCGACCCGTTTTATTACTTCCAATACGGCCCGTTTGTGATTGGTACCGCCCGTCCCGAAACCAAGTTTGGCGACAAATACGTCGTGATGCACCCAGACGACGAGCGATACGCCGAATATACCCACGGTCAGCAAATTGAGGTCGAGTGGATCAACGGCCCAATTACCGCCACCGTGATCAAAGACGAAGCCAGCGACCCAGAACTCGGGACTGGTTGTATGACAATCACGCCCTGGCACTCCAACGTCGACTTTGACATCGCTAAACGACACGATTTGGACTACGAGCAGATCATCGACTGGCGCGGTAAGCTGCTTCCTATCGCAGCTGAGTTTGAAGGAATGAATATCAATGAAGCTCGAGCCAAGATTGTGGAAAAACTTGACACTAAAGGACTGCTGGTAAAGGTCGACGAGGCGTACACCCACTCCGTCCCGTGCTGTTACAAATGCAACCGTGAGATCGAACCACAGGTCAAGGAACAATGGTTTATCAACATGCAGCCGCTGGCGGATAAGGCTATCAAAGCGCTCGACGACGGACAGTTTACGTTTACCACCGACCGCGACGAACGGGTATTCCGGCACTGGTTGGAGAAAATCGAAGACTGGCCAATCGCCCGTCAGATTGCCTGGGGGATTCCGATTCCAGCCAAAATCTGTGTTGACTGTGGGCACGGGATGGTTGATCTTAGTAACTCGATTACGAAGTGTACAAAATGTAACGGTGCAGTAGCGCAAGACCCCGACACGTTTGACACTTGGTTCTCGTCTGGACAGTGGCCACTGGCGACCACTGGATTCCCCGACAGTGACGACTTCAAAACCTACTACCCCACCAGCGTGATGGAAACCGGCAAGGACATTATTTTCTTCTGGGTTGCCCGTATGGTGATGCTTGGACTGTACCGCACCGGTCAAGTGCCATTTAAGAAAATCTACCTGCACGGCATGGTTCGCGACAAGAAAGGCATCAAGATGAGCAAGAGTAAAGGTAACGTCATCGCTCCAAAAGAAATCCAAGACAAATACGGTACCGACGCTTTGCGTATGGGACTAATGGTCAACAATGCGCCGGGGACCGACATGAACCTCGACCCAGACAAGGTCAATGCGTACAAAAAATTCGCCAACAAAATATGGAATATCACCCGATTTAGCCTCGACAACCTTGAAGGACTGGATATAACAGCCGCACTTACTGATTCAGACGCAGCCAACCTTGAAACCGAGCTGCAGAGAGCTATAGTCGACATCACTGCCCAGATGAACAAAGACCGATTTGACCTCGCCGCCGAAAAACTCTACGCATTTGTCTGGGACTACTTTGCGAGTACCCTAATCGAGGAATCAAAAGAACTCCTTGCGTCACCAGACGCGGCAATACGAGCATCACGTCAGCGACTACTCGCTGAATACCTCGTCACCTCACTCAAAATGCTCCACCCATTCATGCCATTTGTAACCGAGACCATCTGGCAAGAGTTACCAAGTGAACTCAAGGACCAAGACATCCTGATGGTAGCCAAGTGGCCCGGAATGTAGACTCTCCCCAACAAAACAACATCGACCCAAAGGGTCGCTGTTGTTTTGTTACAATAACCCTAAATGGAATCCACGGTCTTTGCAATTGCGTTTGTGGCTGGTTTAATCCCCGCTATATTTTGGTTGTGGTTTTGGTTGCGGGAAGACAGCCTTAAACCAGAGCCATGGTTCCTGATTGCGATTACCTTTATCGCAGGGATGGCGGTGGTACCGCTCGCCCTACCATTGCAGCGCTTTGCCCTCGAGCTGTACCCCGCCGCTAACGTCATGATCAGCTGGGTGATTATCGAGGAACTCCTCAAATACGCCGTGGCGCTTGCGATTGTGTTCTGGAACCGGGAGGTGGACGAGCCGATTGATATGGTGATTTACCTGATAGTCATTGCGCTCGGGTTCGCTGCGCTTGAAAACGCCCTGTTTGTGTTCAACCCACTGCTGATTGGTGATTTCCTGAACTCTGCTCTGACGGGTGGGTTCCGGTTCCTCGGTGCTACCTTACTGCACGTACTCGCGTCAGGTACCATCGGAATGTTCCTAGCGTTCACGTATTACCAGTCAAAAACCACGCAGATGATCGCCGGCACAGTTGGGTTGTTCATAGCTATCGTGTTGCACGCTTTGTTTAACTTTTTTATAATGGGTGCAAGCGGAACCACCATTCTAGGCGTCTTCCTGTTTGTCTGGATTGGTATAATTATCCTCTTCTTACTCTTCGAGCGTGTTAAAATGCTAGAACGAACCCATAACCTTCGCACCTAACTATTATGAAAAAACTCTCATTTCTAGACCGCCTCACGGGCAACAACTCAAATAATATTGATCGCGTGCTTGGCGACGACCACGAATTTGGTGATGAAGACGAACTAGCGGTCGCCGACGACTACGCTGAGGAAGACGAGTGGGAGGAAGAGGAACTGGAAACCCGCACCGCCGAACCCCAAGACGGAGAGCTGCCAGTAGACATGTACCAGACTGATGAAGAGATCATCATCCGAGCAATCGTCGCCGGAGTGGACCCCAGTGACCTCGAAATCAGCATCACTCGTGACATGGTCACCGTCCGCGGAACCCGTGAAGAGTACCAGGAAGCCCGTGATGATGGGTATTTCCACCGAGAACTATTCTGGGGTAGTTTCTCACGCACCCTACTACTGCCAGAAGAAGTCGCTATCGACGAGGCAGAGGCTAAAGAGAAACACGGCATGCTAGAAATCAGGTTACCCAAACTAGACAAACACCGCAGCACGCAGTTGCGGGTCAAGAGTGGAGTGCATAAGTAGCAATGTTACATAACAAAAGAACCTGGATACAATCCAGGTTCTTTTGTTATTTGTGCTTGGGAGCAGGCTCGAACTGCTGACCCTTCGAGCTTCAATCGAATGCTCTACCAACTGAGCTACCCAAGCGAACGAGTAGTGAAAGAAAAGTTACCTTTTCTTTCGGCTGCGAGTGCAACTTGGGCAAAGCTAGTTGCCCAAGCAAGCAGGATTACCCTGCCACTCGCTCTACTCTTGGTACGCACCATTCTACCGAAATTTAAGAAAAATACAATCCTACTCACCCCCATCTGCCGTGCCACCCATGGCTTCGTAAAACTGCTTCCAGCCGGGAATTTCTTGTAAGCCAGTCTCAAACGTCTCAAACGATGAACCAAGTGAGGAAAAGTACGGCTCAACGACGTAGTAATACAACAAAAACGGCGCACCAATGAACACCAATGTAAAGATGGTTCGCAAAACAAATGACCACCACGCCGTGCGATACATTTTTTTCAGTAATACGTTGTTCTCTGTCAATAACTGCCGGTTCTCGGCAATCAAGCTTTTCATTTGTTGATGCTCGGTCTGTAACGGATCCATACGCTACTAGTATAGCAGGCTTAGAGGCAAAACTGGTTTAATATGCTAGTCTAGTGTCATCCAGCCAGGGCGATACGCCCACTTTGCCCTCATAGTTCAATGGATAGAACAAGTCACTCCTAACGACTAGATCTAGGTTCGACTCCTAGTGAGGGCACAATATAAAAACACCAGAGTAGAAGTTTTTATTTTGTGCCCGAAAGAAACCGTGAGGTTTCGCCTAGGAGTCGATGAGATGGAGTAAATTGCGCGATTGTAAGCAAACACCGATATAATATCTGTACCGTTCACGTAATGAAAGATAACCTAATGCAGACACCATACAAAACAGCGACCAATCTGGTCGCTGTTTTGGGTTTTTTACCCTGGTGTTAGATTTTTAGTAGTTCTTTGAGTTTGTCTTCATCGAATCCAATGACGACGTCTTGTCCGACTTGGATGACGGGGACGCCCATTTGGCCGGTGAGGTCAATCATCTCTTGGCGTTTGTCGGCGTCGGCCGCGACGTCGTGCTCGGTGTACTCAACGTTGTTTTCTTTGAAGAACGTTTTGGTGTGCTCACAATAATGACAGGCTGGGGTGCTATAAATTGTTACTGGTGTATCCATATACAACCATTATACCGAGTTATCACCGTCTGTCGAATAACCACTAGCGGACAAGACTAGTACAAGTACGAGTACAAGTTTGGCTCAGACCCCACATTGTATAATCTACCACTACCACGGCCACCAGCCTCGTGCTTTGACCGGTTCCTCGGGTGGTTGCACTTGTGCAACCACTTCGGTGTCTTCGAGGATTACTACCACTTCTTCGCCTGGTAGCGCGATGTCGAACTGGCGGCGCATCTCAGCCTCGATTCCGCGGTCATCGCGTAGGTACTGTACCTGTGCTTCTAGAGCGTCTTTCTGGGTCTGTAGCGCGCCAGCTTCAATTTCTACCTGTTCCCTACGGTCAGACATCATATCGGCGATAGTGTACCGCTCAAACGCATTCCACAGCATCATACCAGCCAACACCACCAACACACCCTGCGTGATGCGGGAATTGAGAATGGTGCGTAGTTTTCGCTTTTGGTAAAAATCCAGCATTGAATGTATAAAGAAACGTAATGACTATTAGAATTTAATTCCTAATTCGACCTATCGAGGGAGAATTGCTGGAACGGAAAGTCCAACGCCTTTGGTGCTTAGTATACTACGATAAGCATTTAACATTAGCCCCAGTTCATGTACAATAATACCTATGAGTTTTCTATACGACAAACGAGCCAAAAAAGCGATGAAGTGGATCTGGATAATGATTGCTGTACTGATTATCTTGAGTATGGTGTTTACAGGTGTGATTGGATTTGGGCAATAGTTGTAGTCAACTCACTCTTACCGATTTATTAAAATCGCAGATTTGCGGATAGATGCGCGGCGCTGGAAAGAAAGTCGGGTGCGCCATACAAGTGGCCGGTGAACGTTATTTTACTGACTAGCTGCAAAGTAGATGGCGCTCATTTGTGATGCTAGTCATCTTTAATCCTTACAGGATCAGTACACCTTTTGGACAGATTATTTCGCTTTGCTCATAATCTGACTCAAAAGCTCATTAAAGATGACATTTAGTCATCTTTAATCCTTACAGGATCAGTACACCTTTTGGACAGATTATTTCGCTTTGCTCATAATCTGACTCAAAAGCTCATTAAAGATGACATTTAGTCATCTTTAATCATTTTCATAAATACGTCTGGGGGGATTTGGACGTTGCCGGTACCTCGGGCCAAGGCTTTCTTCTTGCCTTTCTTTTGTTTGTCGAGGAGTTTGTTTTTACGGGACACGTCGCCGCCGTAGAGGTGGCCGGTGACGTCTTTGCGCATCGCGGATAATTTTTTGGTAGCGATAATTTTCCCCATGACTTTGCCTTGGAGTTTGGTGTCAAACTGGCGACGCGGGAGAGTTTTGAACAATTTCTCAGTGATGGCTTTGGCGTCAGACTCCGCTCGACCGAGTCCGACCACACGTGAGAACGCTGGGACAATCTCTTCCGCCACTAGGATATCCAGGCGCGTGACAGTGGCGTTACGCATCTCAGCGATTTCGTACGAGAGTGAGGCGTACCCGCTACTTGCGTTTTTGAGTTTATCAAAAAACCCCCGCATCAGCTCGCGCAACGGCATCTCAATTACTAACAGCGTCCGACCATCACCGAACACTTCGGTATCAACCACGGCCCCTTCGTGCTCGTATAAGAGCGTCATGATGTTACCCATGTAGTCACCTGGCAAAATAATCTGCCCTAGCACCCATGGTTCACGGATGGATACTTTGGCGCCGTGATCGGGGAACCGGGTAGCGGCGTAGATATGCTCGATTTTACCGTCTTCCCAGGTGACTTCGTACGAGATAGACGGTGAAGTGATGATGATGTCGATGTTGAACTCCCGACGCAATCGTTCGGTCACGATTTCCATGTGCAACATCCCTAAGAACCCACACCGAAATCCACGCCCGAGGACACCTGATGATTCTTCCTCGAACGAGAGTGATGAGTCGGACAGTTTGAGACGGTCAAGGGCTTGACGCAGCATGGTAAAATCGTCCTGACTTTCGGAAAACACTGACGCCCACACGACTGGATTTGCCTCTTTGTAGCCCGGTAGCGCCTCTCCACCACCCTTAGCGTACGTAAGGGTATCTCCAACTGAAGCCACGCCCGCTTCTTTGATACCAGTGACCACATAGCCAATCTCGCCTTCGCTGAGCAGTTCTGCCGGGACTTCTTGCGGGGCGAGGATTCCTACTTCGAGTGCCTGGAAAGTCTTGCCGCTGATGGCGAATTTGAGCTGGTCGCCTTTCTTGACCGCACCGTCAAACACGCGCTGATACACCACAATCCCTCGGTGATTATCGTACTCAAAATCAAAAATCAACCCACGGTACGTGCCGGCAGTACCCACCGTCGGTGCCGGGATCCGATCACAAATAGCCGACAGCAGTTGCGGTACACCTTCACCAGTTTTACCTGACGCGCGCAAAATGTCTGCGGTATCACACCCCAGGAGCGATACGATTTCTTGGGAGACTTCATCAATCCGAGCGTGCGGGACGTCTACTTTTGACAGCACGGGAATGATGGTTAACCCCAGGTCCTTGGCCATCTGCAAGACACTCAAAGTCTGCGCCTGGACGCCTTGGGTGCTGTCTACGAGCAGCAGCACTCCCTCGACGGCATTCAGCGCGCGCGAGACTTCGTAGGAGAAGTCAATGTGGCCCGGAGTATCAATGAGATTTAAAATGTATGCAACACCGTCTTTCTGGTAGTTCATCCGGGCGGGTTGCATTTTGATTGTAATCCCCCGCTCGCGCTCGAGTTCCATTGAGTCGAGTACCTGGGCTTGCATTTTGCGTGCCTCAACGGTATTGGTTTCTTCGAGCATGCGGTCAGACAACGTGCTTTTGCCGTGATCGATGTGTGCGATGATACTGAAATTGCGTATGTTTTGTGACATGTAAGTAGAGCTACTCTACCCTATTTTATAGAAAAACTACAGGTACCAACACCCTATTGTGGTTTGGTGACGTCGGTCTTGAACAGCCGACGACGAAATGAAGTGATAGTTTCGTTCATTTCCTGTGACCGGAGCAACCAGTACACGACACCGATAGCAGTAAGCCCAGCTGCACCCGCAACCGCACCTTGCAAGGCAATCCCGATAAACATGTTTTGATTGATGCCTTCGACTACGGTTTGTAGCGTCAGGTACGCAGCAGCAGCACCGGCACTCATAGCAGTGACCGACTGTACAACCAGTCGACCCAATGATTGCAACTCAATCCCAAACGACCGTCGCGCAACCAGTATCAGTAGAACAATTTGAATAACTTGCCCCAAAGTAAACGCGGCGGCGAGAACGAGTATTTCTGACCCAGGGACAGACCCCAGGCGCAGGGCTGTGGCGATAGTAGCCTGCAGGACAGGATTGGTTTGCCAGAACCACAGTCCGACAAAGGCGGTAGTCACAGCCACTAGGCTGCTGGCGATAGTGATCATGAGCGGGGTAAATGTTCGTCCACCAGCGTAGAACGCTCGCACTAGTAGCAGCTGGACCGCTTGGGCAAATAGTGACACTACGAACACTGCTAGGACCGCAGCAGTTAATCTCGTATCGCTCCAGTCAAATTCCCCACTACCGAGCAGCACGCGCACAATGTGCGCCCGCAGCACCACCACCAACCCAATAATCGGAATCGACCAGAACAAAATATGCCGCAGCGCCGTCATCAACTGCAGGTTAAATGCCGCCTGGTCGCGCTTAGCAAATAGGTGTGACAGAGTTGGAAACGCTGCCACTGAGTAACTCATCCCAATAATAACCAGCGGGACCGATTGGATGTTGTAGGCAAACTGAAACACTGACACTGAACCAACCGTGAGTGTCGTAGCGATGCCGACGAACAGCAAAAACACCAACTGGTTAAGCGATAGTGTCAGCGCGCGTGGTAACGCCGCTGCGAACATCTGCCGCATTTGCGGCCAGTTAAACCTAAACGTCGCCTGGAACGCAAATGGGCTCGAACGCACAAACGGTACTTGTACGAGCAAGTGTCCCGCCGCCCCAATCACCACCCCAGCTGCTAATCCAGGTAATCCAAACATCGGATACAACGCCACCAGCCCCAATATAATCCCCACGTTATACAGCAATGGGCTAATGGCGTAGAGCACAAACCGGTGCTGCATCTGGGTCACTACCCCACACACACTCGAGATACCCAGCAACAACGGCTGGAGTAATAGTATCTGTACCAACGGCACAAGCGTAGCTGCTTGATCAGCGTAACCAGGAAATATAAGGGGCACAAACCACGGGGCTGCAATCGTCAAAATAACCGCCAACCCGGTATATACGAGCAGAAACAAAGTAAATACCTGCGAGAGTAAAGCTTTTTTGGCGGCGGTACTGCTGCTTTTCTCGATAAACGGCAGCAACACGTAGACAGACAGTACCGCTGCAAACAACACAAACAGCAGATCAGGAATCCGGAACGCAGTGTAGTAGAGGTCAAGCTCAATCCCCGCTCCAAACGTGTGCGCCAACATCCGGTCTCGTACAATCGCTAACATTTGTGAACCAAAGGCAAACAACGCTAAAACGTACGCTGCTTGATGCAGACCTTTTATTTCACTGTAGACAAAATGGAACGCGCGACGGACCATAGATTATTGAACCGGAGACTCTTGTGCCTCGTCTCCGTCTGACGCAGGAACAGCATCTGTCGGCTCAGCGGGTGTTGGTTCGACTGTCTGGCTTGGAACGGTATTAAGTGGCGTAATCAAATCAGTGTCCGAGGTCACCGGTGCACCGTCACTTGGTTGTGACAGCTCGTCCACCAACTCACTTGATACCGTTGGTATCGATGGTACCTCGCCTGACTCGAGGGCAGCAATCAGACTGATCAGCTGCTCATTGTCGACATTAGTTTGTGCCACTAACCGCAGGTCCTGTAGCGCTGATTCGATTTGCTGTAGATCAACCAGCAATAGAGCGCGCAAGTACCGGGCGTTGGCAAACCCGGGATCAAGAGTCAGAGCTGCTTGGTAGGCAGCGAGAGCTTCACTGGGTTGTTCGGCGGCAGCGTAGAGAATCCCCAGCTGATAGTACCGAGCGGGATTTTGTGGCTCGAGGGTAATGATGGTACGGGTGGTTGCAATTGCAGCTGGTACGTCGCCAGCGGCGATATCTATCTGCGTGAGCAAGAATAATGCTTCGGTAAAGTTGCGTCTTTGTTGTAAGGCTTGAGTAACTGCACTACGAGCCGCTTCGGCGTCACCTCGGGCAACCGCCATCTGGGCTCCCATCAACGCGTAGAGCGGATTTTTGGGATCAAGGGCAGCTGCCTCGGTCAGAGCAGTCTGTGAACGTTCTAGGGCGCCATCCACCCCGACAATCGCGTAATTGTTAAATATGGTTGCGAGCAAAGCCTGGTACGTTGGATTGTGAGGAGACGACGCGATAGCTGCGTTGGTGAACAAGAGCGCTTGTTGTGCCGCGGCAACAAACCGTTGCTGATCAGCTTCCACCGGATCAGCCATGGCTAGGAGTCGGTTCATCTCAAGCAGAGCTACCTGAGCGCGGACGCCAAGGAACTGATCATCTGGATAGAGCGCAAATGAACGCGTAGCGGCTTGGTCAATAGCTACGACGTCGGTTGAGGCTCGTTGGGCTTGGTTGAACGAGCTTTGGGCTACGTATTGTTCACCAGCGGAGAACAATATAAACACGGCCCCAGTAATGCACAGAATCACTACCGCCATCACAACAAAGCCCCGCTTGTGGTTGACGACCAACGGCACCGTTTTACGCAGAGTTGGTTGCAAGTCAGCGAGTGAAGCAAACGTCAATCCGGTCAGCAGTGCCGCCAGTAGCAGCACAGTCGCACCCGGAACATAGACATAAGACATGCCCCACAAGAATACTGAACCAGTAAAGGTTACCAGTGAAGCAAAGTACCAGAACGAATTTGGTGCCGAGGGCCGCAGTAGCGTGCGAATACCCAACCAGAGATACGACAACGTAAAGAGGACAAACGCCAAGCCACCCAATAACCCAACCGTAACAAACAGGGTCGGTACATATCCACTACCAGCTACAAAATCGGTGTTCCAAAATAACGTTTCGTTGATAGCACTGTCTTTGTGCTCGCGCCAGGCTGACTCGTACTGGTTGGGACCGACACCAAGCAGCATCTGCCCGTCAGTGTACACCCCTCGGGCGATATCAATGTTCGCCGAGACAGACGGACGAACTTCGAGATACTCCACGTCAAACTGGTCGGCAAACCATTGTCCAGTGTAATTACCAGCGATGATAAATATCGCACTACATACACAAATGAGGGTGGCCACAGCCAATACGACAGACCGAGACTGAGTAGCGATTTTGGTTGCAGCATCTGAGAACAGGTGTTCAAATGACAACACGTAGAGCAGTACGATCAACCCAAAGAATCCAACCACTATCCAGACGTACAAGAAGTTCACCACGGCCATAATCAGCAGGGCTAAAACAACAACGGCTGCGAGCAAACCCTGCACCGCTGGACGTAATTTGAGTTGCAGCAACGTGATAACGCTCAGCACCACAGCCAAACCAGCCAGTAGGGCCAGATCATTAAAGTTACCGGCCGGAGACTGAGTCACACTCGCAAAGCTCCCGAATGGCAAAATTGGCCCAGCAAATAGTCGTACGGACGCATATAGTAGCAGTAGTCCCAGTCCTAACCCTAGAGCAGCGCACGTAAAAAACATATATCGTGTGGAATGCTGCAGCACAAGTGGCACACACATCACTCCAAGCAACAGCACCATAAATGCCACGGTTTGGACTTCAAACACACTCCCACGCAAGGCGGCCAGCGTATCAACTGACGTCACCGCTGACGTCACCGCTACAGCCAGGAACCCTATAAACACCGCAATCGGGATTGGTAAAATCGTTGTGACTTCTCGTGTCCGCAGCGCCAGCAAGCTACCAACAATAACGATCAGCGCTACACAGATGAGCGCTAAGAACGATTTCTGGAAACCAAGCGTACCCCACAACCCAGGGAGAAAGAAGATTGGCAACAAGAACGCCAAGCCAACCACAGATAGTCGTGCGCAACTAGCTAAAAAACCACTCACTTTATCAGGCACGGGCGTTGTGTTTGTAGCGACTGGCTCTGGGTTACTGGTAATTTTTGGGGCGGCTGACTGTGGTGCGAATTGATTAGGTATCATAAATATACAAGTAAATAGTATTTAGCTTCAGGAACAATGATACCACATCAAAAAAACCCCTTGCGGGGAATTTTGAACACCTACGCCGGATTCTGTCGTGATTGCTCACGGATGATCATCTACCTAGGTCGATGGTTACCCATCGACTCATGCGGCTCTCTCACTTGCGTGAGCGCGGCCTTGCACACTAGTAAGGATTTAGCCGTTTCACCTCCAATGGTTACCCATAGAGCTATCCCGCGCGCGGACGCGCGGGACTCCATTGCTTTCGCGCTAGACGTCTCTGCTCGCACCTCGGGTATTACTACCGACGGGCGTTACCCGCTACCATACTCCTGGCGAACCAGGGTGTGTCCGGACGTTCCTCCCCACTCACGTGAGGCGATCATCGTGCTGGGTTAGTATGCGGTAGATGCATATATTTGCAAGTTTATTGCGGGAGTACGAGTTCATCCCCGAGGGCGATACTGTGTGTCTGCACAAACCCAGCAACTGTCTCAACTACAAACCAAGCTGGTACTGGCGAAGCAAACGATGACGGGAACGTATCAGGCGAGACATTTTCTTCGATATGAACAATTTCTCCCGCTTGTGCCACCCAGAGGATATCAATCGCGTAGTTCATGTCTTTCATCCAAATTGAGTGGGGACCTGGTACACCAAAAGCAAAGAGTTTGATGACATCATCCGGCAAATATGGCGTGTTCGACAGACCTTTGATCCGAGTCGTCATGGTATCTGCGACCGACGCTTGGACGAGGACGCCACCGAGCAAGACCGGGACGGTGTTCGGGTATATACGCCGCCAGTCAGTCTTGTCGTCTCCGGCTGGGTCTAGTTTGCTCACTGCCACCTCATCAGGGATCTCAAACGCTCCGGCGGCTACTTCCGCTCGGAAATCACTGCGTTGTTTTTGTACGGCGTAGTACCCAGCGTACCCCACTCCAACAAACGCTAGGAGCAAAGCAACAATTACAATTCGTTCCGCAGTTTTCATACGACTGGACTAGAAGGCGGTGTAGATCAGATACGTAATAACCGCGACCGAAGCACCCAGCACCGTACCCCAAATAATATCAACAATAACCAGGTCAAGCGGCCAGTCTTTGAGCGTTGCAAGGTTCGTTAGGTCGTAGGTCGCATACGTAAAAAACCCAAACAGCCCACCGTAGAGCATCACCATCTGCCACCCTTTATCGAGTTGTGGATACACCGCAAAGAAAATCAACCCCACGAGGAATACTAAATAAAATATAATCGACGCCGTCCAGTTGATTTGTAACAAGTCACCCATCCGCTCGCGGTAAAAATTACTAGCAATTACTCCCAACCAAAGCAAATCAATGATGAGAAAAATGGGTACACTAATCGCGTAGAGTATAAAAAAAGTTTGGAAATTCATATACCACAACTATACCACGCCTTACAGCATGATTACCGTCGCCAACCCAAGTAGGAAAAACAGTCCCGATACGTCGGTAATAGTCGTGA
>Ga0075110_1000322_pt1 | contig 25010 bp, 31 predicted proteins | sample AntAceMetag02UK8_FD_69799 | JGI IMG/M metagenome (GOLD analysis project Ga0075110, IMG submission 69799) | Saline lake microbial communities from Ace Lake, Antarctica - Antarctic Ace Lake Metagenome 02UK8 | ecosystem: Environmental > Aquatic > Non-marine Saline and Alkaline > Saline | place... | reverse complement strand
ACAGGAGCAGATGGTGATAGTTTCTTTGAGCGAACCAACGGACACATCAACCCGGTCACCGTTACAGATAGCGTAGGCATCGGAACGGACACGCCATCGGCAACGCTTGATGTTTTAGGGACTGCTTTAATTAGTAACGACACCCTATCAATAACCAACAAAACAGTTGATTATTCGCTTGGAGGTGCCATAGACGTAAAAGAAAAAACAGCAAGGCTAGAGTACAAACAAGGAACTAATCTTGATACGCTTCTATACGTAATGGTTGGCAAGCGTGACTTTGTCGGACTAGGAGCAGCAGAGTCCATATATATGGGTTCAATGCACCGCTCAAGCGGTTGGTTTGGAGTCAGTATGGATATTCGTAACGAAGAGTTAAGCGTAAAAACAGCTGGCAACTTATTAAATGGTGATCCTCAAAATGAACTTATATTTAATTCTGAGGGACTCGAACTTACTTTAGGTGAAGGAATCTCTGCTAATTTTAGAATAAGCGATGAAGACGACAATACGTTTTTTATAGCAGATAAAAACACTGTAGAAATAGCTAATGACTTAAAATTAACGAATGGTTCTGAAGGATTGAATAAGGTTCTTACAAGCGATGCTGATGGTGTGGCTACGTGGTCAAACATTAATACCGTGAATGCCTCTACCATACCAGCCTACGCAGATAATGCCGCAGCCGTAACAGGTATTGGAGTGGGCAAATTTTACTACGTTGATGTTTCTGGCGAATATGAAGTAAGAATAAGCCACTAATTGACGGTATGTAAGGCATAAATTGAATTTGATGTTAGATACGATAGCCGAATTTTATGATGAGAACTGGCCGAAGCTGCAAGCGCAGAGGTCTAATAATGTTACACTACTCGAAAACAGTATAGTAATAGTAGAGGAACGAGCAAACTAAAAAAGAAAATGGACACAATTACAGCGCAAAGTACAGCCTTCGCGGGTCTAAGTTTTTACGACATTTTCGTAGGCGATAACGGCGCGGTCGTTTTGGTCGCCTCTATGCTCTTAGCTCTTTTTGGTAACCTCGCTAAAAAGTACAGAAGATTTATTAACGCCGTGAATAACGAAGCAGATTTTAGCCCGAAGTATTGGTTAACCGAAAATGCTTTTAGCATGGTAGCGGGCTTCTTTATTACATACACGGCGGTACGCCTGCTTAATGTAATTACGCCTATAATTCTTAATTTATCTATATTTAAAGAATACGTACCCGACACTTCGACTATGCAGGTAAGCGAAGTTTTAATAGTCGTATCTTTGATTATCGGTTATTATGTCGATAGATTAGAGCCGAAAATATCGTTAAAAAAACTAACAGGAAACAGGAAACAGGAAAGGTAGGGCTGAAATGATAAATGAATTTAACGAACTTATGCAGCAGATACAAATAGAGCAGACCCCTACGGGTAAGCTTCTTATAATACTCGATACCGTTGGGGTATCGCTTAGCGTTGGCTATTATGGTTTTAACATGGCAGAAAAAATAGACGCCTACGCCCCGCCTTTTATACTCGTATTAACCGTGCTTTCTTTGCTTTTAAGTATAGCGTATAAATCAGCTTACGAGTATCGGCAGTGCAGGAAAAGGAAAACCGAAAAAACAGCTATAGTAGACGCGATAAACGAAGCTGCTACAGCGAAGGTAGCAGAAATAGTAGCCGAAGCGGTAGCCGAAGCGATAGAAGCAGTAGAAGCTGAAAAAAAAGACGCATAAAAAATGGTTACGATACCCACTACACAGCAGTTATATACGGCTATTCTAAACGACTTAGAAGCCGAATTAGGCGTACAAACTTCGCCCGTGGGTCGCGTATTTATCGTAGCGTTAGCCGCAGTACAGGCAGCTAAGCTAAAGCTATTCTATTTAGCTATCGGCTTCTTACAAAAGAACATATTTGCAGATACCGCAGACCCCGAAGCGTTAGGCGGTACTTTGGAACGGTTCGGCAGGGTTAAACTTAACCGTAACCCGTTCGCCGCCACAGCAGGCGAGTACGCAGTAGACGTTACGGGTAGTGTAGGCGCGACAATACCCGCGCAGGCTACTTTTAAGTCTAACGACACTTCTTTAAACCCGTCTAAGCTATTCGTTTTAGACGTCGCAGTAACCTTAACTGCTACTACGCAGAGCATAACGCTACGGGCTTTAGAAGCAGGCTTAGACGCGAGCTTAGCTATAGCAGATACCTTAACCGTTACTTCGCCCGTAGCTCTATTGGATAGCGTCGGGACGGTAACATCGGTTACTACAGACCCGCAGGCGGCAGAAACTATAGAAGAGTACAGGGCGAAGGTAATAGAGGCTTACAGGTTAGAACCGCAGGGCGGCTCGCCGTCAGACTATAGGTTATGGGCAGGCGACGCGCAGGGCGTTAGACAGTCTTACGCGTACGCTACTACAGGGTTTACTAACGAAGTAGACTTATACGTAGAAGCTACCGACGCCGACAGCGTGCCCGTAGGTAGCGGTATACCTACTGCTACGATTATAGCAGCCGTAGAAGCGGTAATAGAATTAGACCCCGATACGAGCCGCCCGTTAGATGAACGAGGGCGCAGACCCGTACAGGTTATACCGAACGTTTTACCTATCATACCTAACCCTGTAGATATTACTATTACAGGGTTTACAGGCACGCCCGCAGAAGAGGCGGTAATAACTTCTGCCCTTACTACCTACGTAGACCGTATTAGACCCTTCGTAGCAGGCGCAGACGTATTAGCAGACGCTAACGACACTATTACGGCAAACGGCGTTATATTCACTATACAGGACGCAGTAGCAGGCGCGAATTTTACGAGCGTCGCGTTAGACGTTAACGCCACGCCTACGATTTTACAGCAGTTTTTATTAGGCGACATACCGAAGATTAACGCTATAGCTTTCGTCTAATGATTTTCGAAGACGAAATAAGAGCTTTAACGAAGCAGTTATACCCAAAGGGTAGAGCTTTTAAAATGCCTAATAACGGGACTTTAGACCGCGTTAACATGGCGTTAGCTATTACCGAAAGTAAAGCCTTCGAAGACGGCAGGGCTATACTTAGCTCTATTCTACCCGATAACCCCGACTTCGATACGCAGGACGCTACTTTATGGGAAATACGTTTAGGGCTAATAGTAAACCCTACGGTTAGCTTAGTAGACCGTAAGGCTGCTATAGTTCGTAAGATGAACCACCCAAGCGACATAAAAGCGCGGCAGCATTGGCGATACATAGAACGAAGTTTAAGGCTCGCTAATTTCGACGTATACGTACACGAAAATTTAGCGGGCGTAACGCCGCAGGACTACATTTTAGCGGGCGGGACGGTCGGGCAGTACGGCGACTTCGAATACGGACAGGTAGAGTACGGCGACGCCTCGCAGGACATTGTAAGTAACGCGCAGTACGGGCAGTTAGAATACGGACAGGGCGAGTACGGAGGTATTTCTTATACTAACGTCGTAGCTAATCATATAAACGCTAACTTAGACGCGACTTTTAATTATGGCACTAACTTTAGAAACGCCTTTTTTATTGGTGGTCAAACGTACGGCGGCTTCGCTAACGTAGACGCTAATAGGGAAGCCGAATTTAGGCAGTTAATACTAAAACTAAAACCGACAAATACAGTAGCTTTTATCTTCATAAATTACGTTTAAAATGATTGGTATAGAGAATTTTCCACAGATAACCCCGCCGACTTTAGAGTACCCTAGCGGCGATATTAAAAACGCGCCTTCGGGCACGCCTGTAAACGTTGTTACTAACGGCGACGTACAGCAGTTTTTTCGTAAACTTATGCGCGACGCGGGCTTAACCCCTAACGGTCTGCGCGATAATGAGGTAAACGGGTGGCAGGTTTTAGAAGCTTTGTATAAGGCGGGAAAACCTTACGACGTTTATACCGTACATCTACAGCAGTCGGGCGTTAACGCGCCTGTAGAACTTGATTTATACAGGAACGAGTTAAGCGGGGCTATAGTTTGGTCGCGTCAAGGGGTAGGGGCTTATTCGGGCGCGCTCGTAGGGGCGTTTCCTTTGGGCGCGGTATTCGTAGCTATTGGTACTACCTCTGTAGGTACGGCGAAAGTACTTTTAACGCGCTTCGATAACGACAACTTAATTATGTTTACTAATAACTTTTCGGGCACGGCTATTGACGGGTGGACAGCGCAGGTAGAAATTAGAGTTTACAGGTAGTAGAAATGCCTGTAGAGCTTAACATAAATTCTACAGACCTCGTTAAGTTTACTAACAGGCTCGAAGGGTTAAGCTCTACTGCTATGCCTAACGTCGTAAGACGAACGCTTAACGACACAGCTTTAGACGTTAAAAAAAGAACGTTACCGCAGCAGGCTAAACAGAGCTTTGAAGAGCGCGACAGCAGATTTTTTAAGAGGTTTAGCCGCGTAGATTTTGCGAAGGGTAACCAACTATCTAAGCTACAGGCTACGGTAGGTATGATGCAAGGCGCGAAGGGTAAGGACGCTATAGACAATTTAGAAAAGCAGGAAACGGGCGGCAGTATAGGCGGTCGCACGTACATACCCACAGACAAAGCGAGGGTAGGCGGTAGTAGAGGTAGAAAAGTAAGAGCTAAAAACAGACTGCAAAAAGTTAAGCATAGCGGCGCGAAGATTATAAAAACGTCCGACCAAAGCGGCGTAAGTTGGGCGCAGCGAGCTATTAAGGCTTCTGTATTAGCAGGGGTCGGCGGTTATGTAGAAGATTGGCGAAACGGTCGTGGCGGTTTAATTTGGCGAGTAGATAGCCTTAACAGGAACGGCGCAAAACGATTTACGCGTACCGATATTTTCTACATAAATAAGGGCGGTAGAATTAACGTAAAAGGAAAACATACAGCGCAGAAAGCCGCTACAGAAGCCTATAAAAAATTAGGTAGTACTTTCTTATTTTACGCCGAAAAACGATTAAAGCAAAGCTTAAAATGAGTTGGGTAGAAAAAGTAAAAACAGGACTTACGATTAAATGCGGCGACGGCAAAAGCTATACGCCTAACTACCTTAACCCGCAGAAGTCTAAAGAGTACAATATAGCAGAATTTAACTTTGACGGTATCGACGGTACTTTAGTTAAAAGGAAAGCCCCGCAGGGTCGTAAATACCCTGTAGAATTTTACTTTCAAGGCGAAGACCACTTAGACACTATAGAAGCTTTCGAGGCTTCGGCAGACGACCCGCGACCGTGGACATTAACGCACCCCTTATACGGCGAATTAAGAGTACAGCCCGCAGCTTTAAAATTTGACAATACGAAGCACGGTATAACAAAGGTTACGGGGGTCTTATTGGAAACTATAGACGCGGGTAGACCTACGGCGACCGTATCGCCCGTAGACGCTATCGTAGAAGCTAAGACAGTAGCCGACGAAGCTTCGGCAGCAGCTTACACGGCGAAAACCCCGACAGTAAGCGGGCTAACGCAGCTTTTAGGTAACGCGCAGGGCGCGTATGAGCAGGGCAAACAGTACGCGGGACAGGCAGGGGCAGCGTATGCTAACGCTATGTCTAAAGTAAATTCTACTATATCTACCGCGCAGGCCGCTTTAGGGTCGCCCGCTTTAGGTATTAGCACTGCTGTACGCGGGGTATCGCAAAGCATACAGTTTTTAACGAGTTTTCCAAATGATTTTATAGCGAATATTTCCGACCGTTACACAGCTTTAGGCGCGCAGTTTAGTAGATTAGGTAACCAACTAACCCCCGCTTCTATGAGTGTAGAAGCGAAGGGACAGTACGCGCTACAGGCGGGCACTATAGTAACGACTGCCGCTACTAATTCAGTAGTCGAAACAGTAATAGACGAAGAGGGTAACGAGGTAGTACAGCAGCACAGTTACGCGAGCGTTTTAGAGGCTTTGCAGTCTATCGAAATTATAACGAGCTTCTACGAAAGCTACGTAGCTAATATGGACTTACTACAGACGGAAAACGGGGGTAGTATAACAAGCTATATACCCGATATGGCAGCTATGCAGGCTATAGAAGAGGTCGTAAATTTAACGGTATCTAACCTGCTTAATATCGCCCTAAATTCACAGCAGGAACGGACGGTAATTTTAGAAGCCGATAGTAACGCGATAAACTTAACGCACAGGTTTTACGGTATGGACGCGGCAGATACGAATTTAATTCGGTTTATACAAACCAATAATTTAAGCCTTAACGAATACCTCTTAATTAGAAAAGGTACGGCTATCGTTTACTACGTATGATACTAAAAATAAATAACGAAAAATTCGGCTTCTTTAACGGGGTGGGGCTTACTATGCGGTACAATGCTATAGCTTCTAATTTTAGTTTCGTAGCCGACTTTAATTCGGACGACCCCGCACACAGAAGACTATTTAAACCCCTCGCATATAGCAAAATAGAAATAGAGCATAACGGCGAACTTTTGGTAACGGGTCGTAAGATAAATTCGGGCTTTCAATCTAACGCTAAACCTACCTTGTCTTCTATTAGTGGCTACTCGCTTACAGGCGTCTTAGAAGACTGTACAGTACCGCTATCTTCGTACCCTTTACAGTTTGACGGGTTAACCCTAAAACAGATAGCCGAAAAGCTTTTAGAGCCGTTCGATATAGCCTTAGTGGTAGACAGCGCGATAGCCTCAAAAGCTAACGAGGTAATAGATACGAGCGACGCAAAAACGACAGGCTCTATAAAAGACTACTTAGTACAATTAGCTACGACGAAGGCTGTAATAGTTTCGCATACGAAAAAAGGCGCGCTTTTCCTAACAGAAGCAAAAGCCAACAATAAACCTATAGCCGATTTGTCGGGCGCGCTCGAAAAGACCCTACAGGTAGACGGGCAAAAAATGCACAGTACGGTAGCTGTAATTAAAGAAGCCGATATTACGGGCGGTAACGCAGGCGAAGCCGAATTAGATAACCCGCTAATAAAGTCTTTTAGACCTGCTGTAGCCGTACAGTCGGACGGGACAGATAACGACACGGAATTAGCTACGAAAGCTAAATTAGCCGCCGAATTAAGGGCGATTAAGTTAACAATTAAATTAGACAGTTGGTTAGTTAACGATAAGGTTATTTTTCCTAATACAGTTATAAGTATTAAAGACCCTAATTTATTCTTATACGAAAAAACTAACTTCTTTGTAGAGGCGGTTACTTTAAGCGGAAATGAAAAGGCGCAGTTAGCTACTTTAGAATGTGTTTTACCCGAAGTCTATACGTATAAATTACCTAAAAACCTATTCAGCTAATGAACGTAGTAGAAGTAATATCTTCGACGCTAAAAGAGGGGCGAAGGCTCGTTAAGTTTCTGCGCTTCGGTAAGTCGGACGTTAAGGAAAATTACGAAGCTTCGCCGTTTGGTCTCGATAGTAACCCTGTAAAAAAGACTGTAGCCCTGTATACTACTACGTCTTCTAACGGGCAGTCTGCCGTAATTGGTTACGTGCAAACAGGCAGAAAAGCCGCAGCAGGCGAATTTAGGACGTACGCCACAGACGCAGACGGCGCAGAAGTATTTTATACGTGGATAAAAAACGACGGCACGTACGAAATAGGCGGCGACGCAGATAACGCCGTTAGGTACTCGAAATTAGAAGACGCATTTAACGAGCTTAAAGCAGATTTTAACGCCCTCGTAACAGACTACAACGCGCATATTCACGCAACTACAGCGACCATATCGGCTACACCTACAGTCGGGGTTATTTCGCCCACTACGTCGCAGGGTTCGCCCTCTACCGCAGATATTACACCCGCAAAAGTGGACGAAGTAAAAATACTTTAGTACTTTCGTAAAATGTCTACAGTTACGTATAATTCAGAGTTTGACTACATAGAGGGCGCGACGTCCTTAAAAGCTCGTTTAACCCGTATACGAGCGATAAGCGCGCAGTTAGAAACTACGCTACTTAAAGCAGCCGTTACCGATAACATAGACGAATATTGGTTAGACGACGGGCAGACCAAAATCAAGACCATATACCGAAGCGTAGGGGCGATAACGAAGGGCTTAGAAGCCTTAGACGCATTCGAGCAAAGACTAATAAATAGGCTTACGGGTCGGGTAGTCCGATTAGTAGACGAAAAAAACTTTAGATAGATGGGCGTAGTAAGAGACTTACGACAGGGCTTCGTTAGCTTAGTTAACCGAACCTTCGCCGACGGCGAGGTAGTAGGCGTTAAAGACCCGTACGACGCAGTACAGGCGCGTATAAATAGCGGGCAGTTAATTAGCACGGGTAACGCGTGGTCGGTATCATACAACGGCGAAAAAAATAGCGGCGAGTTAGGGCAGATTATCGACTACAGACCGAACTACGCAGCTTTACGTATAAGGTCGTGGCAGAGCTATATAGAAAGCGAAATTACTAAGACGGTAATAGACCGTTACGTAACGTGGGTAGTAGGTACGGGGCTAAAGCTACAGGCTTCGCCGAATTTAACCGTATTAGAAACCGAAGACGTAAACGAGTTTACTAAAGAGGGGCGTAACGCCTTCGCTGTAGCTGTAGAAGCTCGCTTTAAAGTTTGGTCGGGCGCGCGTTTTTCTACTATGGCAGGAAACCACGCCCTAACCGAAGACGAAAAAGAAGTTTTAAAGGGCGCGTTATTAGGGGGCGATATGCTCGTTATTATGCGGCTCGTAAAAGGGCAGGTTAAAGTACAGGTTATCGACGGCGAACACGTAGTAACGCCTTTAGGTCGTAATGAAAGCTTAGACGTAGCTACGGGTAATCGTATTGTTAACGGGGTCGAAATAGATAAGAACGGTAAGCATATAGCGTACCACGTAAAAACGGCTGCGGGTAACCTGTTTAAAACAGAACGAGTAGAAGCCACAGGAAAAAAAACGCAGCAGCGTTTAGCTTTTATGGTCTACGGGTCTCGTTACCGCGTAGATAGCGTAAGGGGTATGCCTTTAGTTTCGGTCGTTTTAGAGACGCTTAAAAAGCTCGAAAGATACAAAGAAGCTACGGTAGGTAGCGCAGAAGAGCGCGCTAAAATTGTGTACCAAATTGTACACAATATCGAAAGCACAGGCGAAAGCCCACTACTTAAACGCCTCGCTACGGCTAACGACGTAGACGGCGGGGTAAATGGGCTACCCGTAGACATTAACGGCGATAAGTTGGCGCGTACCGTAGCGGTTAGTACCGATAAGCAAACGTTTAACATGGCGCAGGGGTCAGAATTGAAGTCGTTAGAAAGTAAGGTAGAAATTAACTTTAAAGACTTTTACGATAGTAATTTCGATATAATTTGTGCTGCTTTAGGTATACCGCCTAACGTAGCCCGTATGCTCTACGACGACAATTTTAGCGCGTCCCGTGCAGCTTTAAAAGATTGGGAAAACTCGTTAAGGGTTTTACGTGAAAAATTCAGTAAGCAGTTTAACGCGCCCGTTTACGAATTTTGGTTATGGGTGCAGGTTCTTAGCGGTAAAGTAATAGCTAAAGGCTATTTAAACGCTCTTATTAAGCGTAACGAAATGTCTGTAGCGGCTTTTAATTTGTCGCGCTGGATAGGCGCGCCCGTACCGCATATAGACCCGCTTAAAGAAGCAAAAGCAGAGCGCGAAAAATTAGGCTCTTTAGGTAAAGACGTACCGTTAACTACGGTAGAAAAAGCCACAGAAAGTTTAGGGACAGGCGAAGCAGACGAAAACTTTTTACGGTTCGCAGAAGAGTTAGCGCAGGCAGACGAATTGGGATTAACAACACCCGAACCCCTACCACCCGTAGCGCCTGCTACAGAACCTAATACCACTACTAAGAAGCCCAAAAAAGAGGGTAGCGAAGATTAGTACTTTTTAGGCGCGGTTTTTTCTGCTTCGGTAGCTTCGCGTATTACCTCGTTAATTTTCAGGCGTAGTAAAGCTACGACGGTAGTACCTTTGTTAGAAGCGATATTGGCTAAAGTCTGTTTAGTCTCTACCCTAATATTTTTTAGTACTATTTGGTCTACCTGTATTTTATCTTTAGACATATCGCAAATGTAAAAAAAAGTATACATTTTTTGCGGGGTCTTTTTAATTTATTTTGCTTTGCCTGTAAGATGAAAGAAATACTTTTATACGGCGCGTTATTTATGTCTACTATAGTTAAGGCTATGGAAGACTTTAACAACGTAGGCAACGAAGACGTTACCGTACGTATAAATACCGAAGGCGGCAGCGTAGAGGGTACATGGGGGGCTATTACTAAGTTTTCAGAGTTAAAAGGCAAGAAGACCGTTAAAGTAGACGGCGGCGCGCATAGTATGGGCGCATTTTTCTTAGCTTATGCCGACTACGTAGAAGCCGCAGACTTTGCGCGCTTTACCCTTCATAGAGCAGCATACCCCGAATATATCGAGCAAAGCGAAACAGGTTTTACCGAAGAGCGTAGGGCTAATATTACAGCTATTAACAAAAGCCTACGGGCTGCGTTAGAAAGTAAGGTTACTGCTAAGAAATTTGCACAGGTAACAGGCGTTACGCTTAACGAGCTTTTTAGCCTCGATAACCGCATAGAAGTACAGTTAACAGCTAAAGAAGCTAAAGAAATAGGCTTAGTAGATAAGGTAGTTAAAATTACAGCAGCTAAGAGGGCAGAGCTTACAGCTTACGCCCACGGTATCGCCGCTAATTTTGTGCCCGACGAAGACGAAAACTTAAACACTAATAAAAACGATAAAATGACAATCGCAGAATTGAAGGAAAAAAGCCCCGAAGCATACGCGGCGGCTATCGCTATCGGCGTTAAAAAAGAATTAGAGCGCGCGAAGGCGTGGGCTGAATTTTCAGAAGTTGACGCCGCAGGCGTTAAAGCGGGTATCGCTTCGGGCGAACCAATTACGCAGGCTGAAATTATCGCCTTTACTCGTAAAGAATACGCAGCAGCGCAGACAGCAGCAGCAGAAGCAGAGGCAGCACCCGCTACCCCTACGGCAGAGGCTACGACTACGCCCGCAGCTACGGTAGTAGCGCAGGCGGCAGCAGCAGGAAAAACAGAAGCCGAAGCAACGGCAGAAGCTAAAGCTTTAGCCGATTTTATGGCAGAGGCTAAAGGCGCGTTAGGTCTTAAATCAGAAACCGTAAAAACCGTTTAAAATGTCAAATCAATTAACACAAAATTACAACACGGCGAAGATTTTCGTTTGGGACAATCGTTACCAAGTAGAAGCTATCGCTAATAGCGGTTACGCAGCCGTTACGCTCGAAAAAGGCACAGTTATGGCGAGGCTTACAGCTTCGGGTAAATTAGTACCCTTTATCGCTTCGGCTCTTTTGGACGGGTCGGCAGCACCTATAGGCGTTCTTACCGAAGAGCATACTATCGAGGCAGGCGACGAAATTAACGTTAACATTTGTATAGCAGGCGACGTAGTAGCCCCTATGCTTGTTTTCGCTAATGGTACGGACACGTTAGAGACCGTTATAACGTACCTAAACAAAAACGTTAAGGACGCATTACAAAGCCTATCCGTAGCTATTAAGCTTGTAGATAGTACAGAACTTTCAAATTTTGATAACCAATAAGCTATGAATATTTCAGCACTACAAGCGCGGGCGGCTTTCACACAGACCCGAATTGACGAATACAGCGAGCGAATTATGCCTACGGGCTTTCTACGTTCTTTTTTCCCGGACAAAGTAAGCGGCGGTAAGCTTCTATCTATCGAGGTAAGAAGAGGCACAGAAAAAGTAGCAGTAGACGTAGAACGTGGAACAGAGGGTAACCGAAATTCTGCGAGTAAGTCGACTATGAAAATCTTTCTACCGCCTTACTACCGCGAATATTTGGACGCTGTAGAGCTTGATATTTACGACAGACTTTTTACAGCCGACGGCGTAATTAGTGGGTCGGACTTCGCAGCCTTCGTTAGCGAGCTTAACGACGAAATGGCTATGCTACAGGCTAAAATAGAGCGAGCATACGAGCTACAATGCGCGCAGGTACTTACTACAGGTATCGTACAGCTAAAGCAGGGCACTAACATTAACTTTAAGCGTAAAGCTGCTTCTTTGGTAGACTTAGGGGCTGCGGGTTATTGGGACGTACTTACAGTAGACCCTGCTAAGTCTTTAGAAAACGGGGCGAACTTCTTACGTACGGTCGGAAAGTCGCAAGGCTCTACGATTAACGCTATTGTAGGGTCGGACGTTTTAAACGCTCTTCTTAACAATCCTGTTTTTCAAAAGAAAGCAGACCTTAGAAGGGTAGATTTAGGCGAAATTAGTATGCCACAGCGCGAAAGCACAGGGGCTTCGCTTCACGGACAGCTTAGCGCAGGTTCTTACAAATTCAATATTTGGACGTACCCCGAATTTTACGACGACGCGGCAGGTAATAGCGTGCCGTACCTCGATACGAAAAACGTTATTTTGCTACCCGAAGCACCTAAGTTTAAATTAGGCTTCGCAGCAGTACCGCAGTTAGTTACTACGGGTGGGGCGGTTAACACTAAAGGCGCGTACGTCTTTAACGATTATATCGACCAACAAAAAAGCGCGCATATCTTCGATATTAAGAGCGCAGGGGTAGCTATTCCTACGGCTGTAGACCAAATTTACACCTTTAAAGCCCTCGCATAATGTCGGCGGCTTATAAGGTTATCTCTCTATCTTTGGGCGGGCTTAAAAATAAAGTCTTTAAAAAAGGCGATACGGTAACGCAGGCGCAGTTAGACGCGCCGTGCGCTACCTTAGTCGCAGGCAGCTTTATAGAGCCTATAGAAGCTTCTATACCTGCACCTGCTGCACCTGTAGCAAAAAAGGTAGAAGAGCCTGTAGCGGCTAAGCCTGCACCTGTAGAAGAGCCGAAATCAGAACCTTCGTTAGCAGCAGCAGCAGCAGCAGCGGCCGAAGTAGACGAAGACGAAGTTTCGATACCTGCTTACAGCGACGTTAGCGTAGCCGACATTAAGGCAGAGCTAACTAAAAAAGGCGTTAGCTTCAGGGTTAAAGACACTAAAAAAGCTTTATACGCTCTGCTTAAAAAAGCGTAAATAACTTTCTTAATTTGTTTATTAAAGCGGGCGTAAGTATATTGCGCCCGCTTTCATATTTAAGCTATGAACCTAATAGACGCCGCGCGCCGCGACATTCACGACATTACCACTAACGAAGATACGGGCTTTGCCGTATTTTTTGTTATGTACCTAAGTAGCGGGACGGTAAGCCCTCAAATTAAAGGTACTTCGGCGCGGCATTTTATGGCTTTCAATACGGACGGCGTAAAGGTGTCTTCTTTAAACGCTCACGTTAGCGTAACCGAACAGGCTTTAATTATGGGCGGCATTACCGTAAGAGACGGTAATAACGACGTAGTTTTATTAGGTAAGCGCGTAAATGTTACAGACCGTGGGGGTATTAACCGCGACTACGTGGTAGTAGAGCAGTACCCTAACGACGGTTTAGGCTTTATAACGCTAATATTAGGCAGCGCAGCAGAGTATACAGCAGCTACAGGTAACGAGCCTGTAGACCCGCCGCTAAACGCTAACGAAACGTAGGAACTATGCCCGCACTAATAACTACTACAATACCCCCGCAGAGCTTCGAAGTAGTACGCGACCGTATAGCGGCTATTTTGGCTGTAGAAATGCAGAACCAAATAGACCTGCTAAACGAGCTTACAGTAGTAAAAGTTTTTACAGAACGGTACGCAAAGGTAGACGCTACAGAATGCCCGTGCATTATCGTTTCTTTAGAGCGCGGCGACTATGCAAACCAAGACCCGACCGTAGTACAGGGTAACTACGTTTTCAATATAGACCTTTTCGTAAAAGCTAACACTAAATTTAACGCTAATAGCGAAGTAGTAATACGGGCAGACGAAGCGGGTATTAAAGCGTTAGATACTTGGTTAGGGTGGGTTAGGTCTATAATTCAAAACGGACACTACTACAGGCTACAGCTACCCGCAGGCTTTATAGCGTCCCGACAGATACTTAGCGTACAGAACGCGACCCCAAAAGAAGAGCAGGACGTTAACGCCGTCGTTATGGGTAGGGCTACTTTAGCGGTATCTATGGCAGAGCATAACGGCGCGGTAGAAGCTCTACCTATAGGCGACTACGAAACACAGGTTAAAATAGATACGAGCGACGTAGGCTACGTATTCACTAAGAAACCTTAATTACTTTTTTTTCTTTAAAAGTGTTGCGTATTCAAAATATTTATATATTTGCAATAAGATTTTAAACCATGATAGAAAAAGGCATACATTGGAAAAGCTTAACGAACCCTAAGTACTTAGGGGCGCACGTTCTAATAGAGTTAGGTACGGACTTAGACGTAACTATTACCGACGTTAATAAGGAAATAATAACCTTAGACGAAGGTAAAAAAGAAGAGCATACTATAGCTACACTTAAAGACCAAAAACCGTGGATATTAAACACGATTAACCGAAAAGTTATTAGTAAGGTTTTAGGGTCGCCCGAACCTTACGAGTGGGTCGGCAAAACCGTTACTATATACGCCGCTAAAATTAGAGCTTTCGGCGAAAATATGGACGCTATACGGGTAAGACCAACAGCACCCGAACAAATAGCCACGAAGCCTAATTTAAACCCCGACCACGAAAATTGGAAAGGTTGGGCAGAAGCTATACAGGCGGGTACGTCTTCTATAGAAGCTGTACGCGAACATTACGAACTAACAGAAGCTAACGCTATACTAATCGTAAAGAAATGATTTTAAAACCGTTTAAATGTCGCTGTAGCGGTATTGGGTCTATTATGACTAACCCGCGCAGTAAAAGCGATAAGGGGCTTTCGGCTACCTGTATAGCTTTCTTAGAAGATTGGGCGAAGCAGCAGCTATACGGCCGCCGTAAAGAATTTAAGTCGAAGTACACGGACAAAGGAAACTACAAAGAAGACAACGCTATAGTATTCGCTAAGCAGGTCTACAATTGGGCGGCAGATACCGTTAAAAACGAAGAGTACTTCGAAGACGACTTTTTTACAGGTACGCCCGACATAATCTTAACCGAAAGCGTAGAAGACATTAAAAACGCGTGGGACGCTTTTACGTTTCCACTTTTCGAAACCGAAATACCCTCGAAAATGAAGGGCTACGATTGGCAGGGGCGGGGTTATATGCAGCTTACGGGTCGTAAAAAATTCGGCTTAGTTTACTGCTTAATGGACGCCCCCGAAAACCTAATAGAAAAAGCTGCTTACTACAAGCAAAAAGACTTAGGGTTAGAGGAGTTGCCCGTAGAGCTTTACGAAGAGGTTAAGGCTTTTATGAGCTACGAAGACTTAGCACCCGTGCTACGTACTAACCGCTTCGAAATTACCGCCGACCCTATAAAGGTCGCAGCTATGCAGACCCGCGTATTAGAGTGCAGGGCGTACATAGCTAAAAATATTCAACCGAAATTTGTAAATCTGCAAAATAAATTAGCATGAAAGTAGAAAACAACGTAATACCCGCGTACGGTAAAATTACCGTACCGCAGATTAAAGCCGAATTAGGTACGCTTAGCGTAGACTTTTCGGAACTAAAAGGAAAGCAGGCACTATACGACGCCTTAAAAGAGGCTTTAGAAGCCCCTGTAGAGCCTAAAGCACCCGCAAAGGTAGAAGAGCCTAAAACAGAAGCTAAAGAGGTCGCTACAGCCGACGTAATACCTACGAGCTTCGTAGAACTAATAGCTACGTCCGAAATGAATACGGCGAAGGCAGAAAAGATAGCGAAGAGCTACGCACCTATTATGGCTTTAATCGAAGCTGAAAAGCTAAAGCTAATAGGGTTAGACCCTAAGAAGCCCGAAGACGTAGAAATAGCTAAAGGCGTTAGAATTGGGCTTCGTACCGTTTGCGGCGACTTGAAAAGGAAAAAAGACAAAGACAAGGCGAGCGTTAAAATAATGGGCGACTTTGTGCAGGGTCTTTATAACACTACAGAAGCAGAAGCCCGCGCAGTACAGGCAGACGCAGAAAAAACGGAAAAAGCCGAAGAGTTAGCGGCGGCGGCAGTAGTGGCAGAATTGAACGCAGAACGAGCCGCAGAGGTCGCTAAGTATCATAACGAAGTTATACCGAATTTAGGGGTTATGCAGCAGGTCGTTTACGACGGTCTATTAGCAGGTCTAAAGCTGCAAAGCGAAACCGCGAAAGTAGACGCAGCCAAAGAAGCGGAAGCCGCCGCAGAAGCCGCTAAAGTAGCCGAAGAGGCACGGGCAGCAGCCTTACTAAAAGCACAGACCGAAGCGGCAGAAGCTAAAGCCCACGCCGACACGCTCGCAGAAGAGCTTAGAGTTAAAGAGGTCGCAGAAAAAGCCGCCGCCGATAAGGTCTTAGCGGCAGACGCAGCGCAGGCAGCAGAAGTAGCAGCCTTAGAAGCTCTTAGCGATAAGGAAAAGATAGCGAAGTGGGTAGTCGACTTAAAGTTACCTTCGCCGCCTGTACAGTCTGCCTTAACAGGCGACATAGCTTTAAAATTTGCAGGCTTTAAAAAGTGGGCGGAATTAAGCGTAAAAAATAGTAAATAAATCAGTAATAATAATAACAAAAAAAGTAAAAAAATGCAGTACGAATTAAAAGGAAAAGTACATTTTATCGGGGTTTTAGAGCAAATTACCGACAGCTTCGCGAAGCGCGTAATAGTAATAGAGACAGAGGGCGAATACCCACAGACCGTACCTTTTGAATTTCATAACGCTAATACGGGTAAAGTAGACGCCGTAAAAGTTGGGCAGTTAGCTACCGTCCATTTTAACCTACGCGGTAACGCGTCTAAGACAGACGCGACGCGCTTTTTTGCTAACCTACAGGGCTGGAAAATAGAGGCCGAAGTAGTAGCCGCGCCTGCGCCTATACCTGCACCTGCTGCACCTGCTGCCGCGCCCGTCGCTGCTGCGCCCGTCGCTGCCGCGCCCGTCGCTGCTGCGCCTGTAGCTGCCGCGCCGTCTATCGACGATATAGGCGAGGACGATTTGCCTTTTTAAAATCTTTTACCTATACTACGCGAAGAGGTCGGCATATGTCGGCCTTTTTTCGTTTATAGTGGGACATTTGGGCGGCGAAATGTCCCACTTCATACCCCAAATGTCCCGCATATTTATAGTGGTAGTAAGGGTTTCGGGGTTTTTTAGGTGGGACATTGTCCCACTTGTATAATTAATAAAATATAGTATAGGTGGTTTCTGAAAGTCTAAAAAATAAAATGTCGCAGCTACATACACTACTAAAAAAATACAACTAACTAAAAAACAGTTGGTTACGCATATCTCGCTGCGACAATTTGTTACGATTAGTGGGACATTTCAAACCTTAATCGTTCTTACTGGTGGGACATTTAAAATGTCCCAATAAAAATGTTACATTTGCTAAAACGTTTATATAAATTAAGGTTATGGCTTTTGTTAAGCAGAAAAATAAGGGTTGTGTATACTTCTTTAAGCAAAATAATAGCACAGCCATTAAGATAGGTCTAACTACAAGCCCGACCCCTACGCAAAGGTTTAACGACCTGCTTACTTTTTCACCATACGGCGCGGAAATCGTAGGTATAATCAGCACGTTTAACCCGCGAAAAATTGAAAGTGAACTGCATACGAAATTTAGTAAATACAGGTTACGCGGCGAATGGTTCGAAATAAACAAAGACGATGTTAATAGCTGCATATCCGCATTTAAAGGAACAGAAGACGCCCCTATAGTTTTTAGTGAAAAGAGAACGTCTAAAAAAAGAATAGACAACACTAAAGCGATAGTAGAGGCCTACAAAAAAGACAGTGGCTTTAACAGGTCGGCGTTAGCTTTAGAGCTGGGTATTAGTAGGCAGACAATATTTAGAGTTTTAATAAAAAAGTAAATATTTTGCATATCGTAAAGTATTTATACATTTGCAAAAGCTTTAAATTAGTCTAAGGGCGAATTAGTAAACAACGAACTACAAAAGACATTTTTATAGGTATGCAGATTAGAGGGATAAAAAACGTTTCGCTTATCGTTGGGTTTTCGTTTCGTAAGTTGACTGCTTACGCCTCTTTTTTGCAGCCTTAACAAACAACGAAATATGAATACAAACGCCTTAAAATTTGACGACGGTAAAAGACTGCTAAACGCGGGTTTTTCTATTATGGTCGTAGACGAAGATAAAAAGCCCTTATTATCTTGGAAGGGGCTACAGCAGCAGGCGTGGACAGAAGCAGAGTTAGCAGAACAATTAAAGCGGGCTAACGTTTGGCGGTACGGTCTCTTAACAGGTTATAACGGTCTCTTCTGCATAGACGTAGACTTAAAAGTATTTCCACGGGTAGACGACCGCGAACCGTTTTTCGAAGAGTTTATAAGCTTCATTCGGGACAACGTAGACAGCTTCGACAAAAAGGTAGCTATATACAAAACGGCTAACTTCGGTTACCACTTAGTCTACAGGGCAGATACCGACGTAGGCAACGTAAAATTAGCTAAGCTAAAGGGGCACGACCAATACGTATTAGAAACACGGGGCGTAGGTGGTTATATTGTAGTCTACGACGACTGCACTAATAAAATGAGCTATACGCAGGTGCAGAAGCTTACAACCGAAGAGCATACTATAATTTTAGAGATATGCAAATTTTTTAATGAACCTACAGAAAGTATACCCGTAGCAGAGCCTAAAAAGTTTACGCAAAATATAGAGGGGTCGGGGGTATCTCCGTGGGTAGATTTTAATAATAGAAATACAGTCTTCGACGTAGCGGGCGAAGAGTTCGAAGTAGTACGTACGATACCTTCGCGGTACATCATAAAACGACACGGCAGTAAGGCAGCGCATAGCGGTTATGTATACCGCGATACGGGGTGCTTATTTCTATTCAGTACGGGCACGGCTTACCCTAACGAAAAGCTATTAAGCCCTTACGCTCTTTACACTTACAAAAACCACGGCGGCGACTTTTCGGCTTCTGCGAAGTCCCTATACGAACAGGGCTACGGCGACCGCATAGCCCCGAAGCCTATAGAGACCGTACCGCCGCCTATAGCTATAGACCCGTCTAAGCTTACGTTTCCGATAGGCATTTTTCCTAACGGTATACAGCAGTACATTTTAGAATGTAATAGAACCTTAGATAGCTCTGTAGATTATATGGGCGTCTCTATGATTTGGCTACTATCGGTTATTGTGGGTAACGCCGTAAAAGTGCAGGTTAAAGCGGGGTGGTTAGAAAGTTGTATAGTTTGGATAAGTTGCGTAGGTAAGGCGGGTTTAGGTAAAACCCCTTCGGTAGACAATATAGTACGACCTCTACAGAAGATAAACAGCCGCGAAATTAAAGACCATGTTAGAAAGTTCGCGCAGTACAAAGCTTACGAAGCTTTAGACGTAAAAGAAAAGAAAAATACGCCCGAAATTCGCGAACCGAAAAAGAAGCAGTTTATAGTTAACGACGTTACTATAGAAGCCCTCGTAGAACTTCACGAAGAGAACCCTAACGCCGTCGGGGTCTTTAAAGATGAATTAGCGGGATGGATTAAAGATATGAATAAATACAGGGCGGGTAGCGATTTAGAATTTTGGCTTTCGTCGTGGTCTAATAAGCCCGTAACCCTTAACCGTAAGACCGTTAAAAATACTTACGTAGAAAGCCCTATTATACCCGTCTTAGGTGGTATACAGCCCGCTATTTTAAGTGGTCTATTTACGGCAGAAAACAAAGAAAACGGCTTCGTAGACCGTATGTTAATCTGCTACCCCGACCTGTTAGTAGAGCCGTACAACGAAAACGAAATAAGCGAAGACCTTTTAAAATGGTATAGCGACTACGTTTTAGCTATGTATAGCGACGTTAAAAACAAAATTATACACTTAGACGAAGACGGGCAGGTAAAGCCGCATACGGTAACTATGAGCTTAGACGCTAAAAAAGAGTGGGCACGCATTTTTAACGGTATTACCGAAACCCAAAATAACGACGACGAAAACGAGTATATGAAGTCTATGTTACCTAAGCAAAAGAGTTATATACCACGCTTCGCCCTGCTTCTAAACGCCTTAGATAACTACGATAAAGGGCTACCGATTTTGTCGCCTATTTCTAAGTCTTCAATACTTAAAGCCGAAAAGCTTTCTACCTATTTCGTTAGCATGGCTAAGAAGTTAAAAATAGATATTGTACACGTTAATAAGCTAAAGCATATAGCGAGCGAAACAGGGTACAAGTCTAACGAGTTCGATAAATTTTCGGCTATGCTTCTTTTAGAGCCTAATACTAATCTAAGCGAGGCAGCAGAAATTCTTAACGTAAGCCGTAAAACCTTAACCCGTTGGAAAACCAAAATAAGCGACAATGCAGCAAAGTAAAATAGAATTAAGACCGTACCAAGACGAAAGCGTATTAGACCTTAGAACGGGCTTTAAAACGGCTCTACGGCAGGTTCTTTGTCTGCCTACAGGGGCGGGTAAAACCGTGGTTTTTTCCGAAATAGTAAAGTTAGCTGCTCTGCGGGGTACGCGCTGCTTAGTGGTTACCGACCGTATAGAGCTATTTAAGCAGACGTTTAAAGCTCTAAGTAAGGTAGGTGTAGAACCGCAGATTATAAACGCCGATAAGCGGGACGAAGTAGACCCGTGGGCGGTCGTTTCTGTAGCTATGGTAGAGACTGTAAAGCGCAGAATAGTTAGCCGTAAAATCAGGCTCTACCCCGAACTAATAATTATAGACGAAGCGCATAAAAGAAACTTCGACGCTATCTTAGATATGTTCCCCGATGCTCGCGTTATCGGGGCTACGGCTACGCCTATCGGGCAGCACTTTTACAAGTATTACGACAGTATCGTAGCTAACGTGGATATACCCGAACTAATCGAAAACGGCTTCTTAGTACCGTGCGAAGCCTACCAAATGGAAGAAGATTTAAGCGACCTTAAAACGAGGGCGGGCGAGTATACCCCGAACAGCTTAAACGACCATTATAACAAAAAGGGACTTTTCGACGGCGTTATTAAGAGCTATTTAGAAAAAGCAGCAGGGCTTAAAACCCTCGTTTTTAACGTCTCTATAGAGCATACTATAAATATGAATAACGCCTTTTTACAGGCGGGTATACACGCCGAATACATTACGAGTAAGACCCCGAAAGCAGAGCGCGAAGACATATTAAAACGCTTTACCGAAGGGCGTTTTACAGTACTGAATAACTGCGGTATTTTAACTACAGGTTACGACGAACCTTCGATAGAGTGCATAATACTAAACAGGGCTACGAAGTCGCTACCGTTATTTCTACAATGCGCGGGCAGAGGCAGTAGGCTTTACCCGAATAAAGAACGCTTTATACTGCTCGATTTTGGGTTAAATCATAATCAGCACGGGCTATGGTCTCAGCCTCGTAAGTGGGCTTTAGAACCACCTAAAAAGAAAAAAGAAGCAGCCGGCGTAGCACCCGTTAAAGAGTGCCCCGCGTGCGAAGCTTTAATTTTCGCTTCTGCTATGTCCTGTAATTTCTGCGGGTACGAATACCCCGTAGAGGCTAAGCCGTTACGCGAAGGCGTCTTAGTAGAGGTACTAAGCGGCGAAATAAGAGATTTAGCGGGCAAAAGAGTAAGCGAGCTTAGCTTAGAAGAGTTAGGTAATTTACAACGCTCTAAACGCTATTCGCATTACTACGTTTGGCGGGTGGTTAAATCGAGGGGCGAAGAGGCTATTAGAGACTATGCCCGACTTATGAGCTATTCGGTAGGGTGGGTTATACGGCAAAAAGAAGATTTAGAAAACTGCCACTTTGCAGACGTTCATATATGAAAAAGCTAACAGAATTACGCTTACAAAGCGACTGCTTCTTATGGCATTACAATACCTACCCCGAAGAGCGTAAGCGGCTCTTTATGGTACATAATACCCCGCGCCACAAAGTAGACGGCGCAGGGCTTCGGGCGGCAGGTATGATAGCAGGGGTAGCCGACCTGCAATACTTACGCCTAAATCGTCCGCCTTTGTTTATAGAAATGAAGTTACCGAAGCAGAAGCAGAAGCCGAAGCAGATAATATGGCAGGCCGTAGCAGAAGCTACAGGGGCTATATATGTCGTTTGCGACAATTTAGAAGACTTTAAAGCACTAATCGAAGAGTATAGGAAAAATTAAAGTGGCTGATTTTCAGGCAGTTACGGCTTTTTTTAAATAAAAGTATTGCAGGTAAGAAAAAGGTTTATATATTTGTCGTAGTCAAACGAATTAATACAACGAAAAATGAAACTTACAGCAACAGAGTACCAAATTTGGGCAGGCATTAAAAAAGAAAACGGTTATATATCTATGGCAGATATGCGTACTAATGGCGTAGGCACAGACCTACAGAAGCAGTTAGACGCCGAAAACAAAGAAATAGACGAAATGTTAGCTGCTATACCTACGGTCTGCGTAGCGTGCTACTGCGGCGGTCGCGCTTTCTATTGGTCGGGTATCGTAAAAATTGGTAAGACTTATTACAGAGGCGGCGAAAAAATGACACAGGGAAACGGCTACAGAAGCGTTAAGGAAATAGCCAAAGTAACCGAAGAGCAGACCGCGCGAATGATAGACGACAGCTACTACTACTAAACCTAAAATTAACAGGCGGTAGGGCTTCGGCTCTGCCGCCACTAAAAACCCTTTAAAATGTCAAACGACAAACTGATAGACAAAATAAAAAAGCTATTAGCTAAAGCTGCGGGTACGGACGTACAGGCAGAGGCAGACGCTTTTATAGCCGCCGCTAATCGACTGCTTTTAAAGCATAATTTAAGCATGACAGAGGTAGAAGCAGGCGGCAGCGAAAACGCGATTAAGCAGGACGCCAACGCTAAAGAGTGGGGCGAAGTAGCCGCAGAGGGCATATACGAAGCCGGCTTAATGCACTATATAGCCGTTAACAATTTCTGCAAAGTAATTATACATGCGCAGCGAGGCGGTAAGCGCGGTACTCTAAGCGTAATAGGTTCGCCCGAAAATATCGAAATAACGCTGTATATGTTTGAAGTAGCCCGTACCTCGTTACGTCGAATATCTAAAAAAGCTTACACAGCGTACAAAAAAACCGTAATAGAAAAGTACCCGCTACATAGCGGCGAAACCCGCCCACAGCGCGAAAAATGTCTACTAAGTAGCGGCGTGCTTCGTTACCGTAAAGTATGGATAAGGTCTTATTTAAAAGGCGCGGCTATGGGGTTAGGCATTAAACTTGAAAACGAGCGACGAAGAGCGCAGGACGAAAACCCGCAGCAGTTCGCTTTAGTGTTAAGCCGAAATACAGAAGCTTTAGACCTCTTCGCTAAGAAGACCTACCCCGACTTAGGTAAGACCCGAAACCCGAACCTTAACAACGCAGACAGAAACGCGTTTAAGCAGGGCTTAAAAGCGGGTAAGGGTCTTAACATTAACGAAGGCGTAGCAGAGGCTAAGCAGAACGAGTTAAAGCGGTTAGGTAATGGTTAAGCGGGGCACGGGTGGTATCGTTATACCTTAGACATTTGGGTAAGATGAAAAGCCCCGCAGACCTACCGTTAGTACCTATACGGGAACTAAGCCACGAAGGCGGGTTTAAGCTTAACCCGTTTAAATACAACGGTAAAACCTACCGTATAGTCGGGTACGACCGCGTTACGGATATGCACAGCTTAAAAAACGTAGACGCAGGTACATACGGCGAAGTCTCTACGGGGTGGTTAAAAATTAAGACGCTTTAAAAAAATAAACCTTTTGCTGTATTGAAAAAATTTATATGTTTGCAAAAACTTTCTAAAAGAAAATGAATAAACCAGCATATACGAACCGATTAAAGCGGCAGCTTTCTAAGAAAAAGATTAGTCTAAGCGACGCGAAAATTAGGGCGGCAGTAAAAGATAACTACGGCAAAAAACCGCCTTCGGTAGTCGCTGCTTTACTAATTCCAAAAGCAACAAAAAGAACCGACAAAAAGGTAGACGCCGCTAAAGCGTTTAAGCCCGTTTTAGTCGCCTGCTGTAATGCTTTCGGGGTAACTCAAAAACAGGCAAAAACAGAATTTAGCGACAATTTAAGAGACCTTCGAAGTATGGCAGCATACATAGGGCTTAGAGTTCTTAAACTGCGCCCTGCTTCTGCTTTAGCCGAAGGTATGGGCTTACCTACCCCTGCAGCCGTTTACCATAAATCGTACAGGGCAGAAGCTCTTATTAAAGAAAAACGGGTAACGTTTTGCGATAAGCTGATACTAATTAAGAACGAATTAAAGTTAAAATAATGCTACACAAATTAGGGGCGCGAAGCCTCGATAAATTGAATACCTGCCACGGCGATTTAATCGCGGTAATTATGTTAGCTTCTGCGCGTTCTACTGTAGACTTCGGCATAGCAGAGGGCGCGCGACTATTCGACCTACAGTTAGAATATTTTTTACAGGGTAAGAGTAAATTAGACCCCCGAAACCCCGAAAGCTTAGCGCGGGCTATGCACGTAGTAACGGACGAACGCCCCGTAGCTATGGCTGTAGACCTTTACGGCTACCACCCCGACTATGAAACGCGTAAGAAAATGGCTTACGATATGCCGACTTTAGCTTACATAGCAGGCGTTATTGATAGCTGCTCTAAAGAGCTTTACGAAATGGGAACTATTACCCACTTAGTAAGATGGGGCGGTAATTGGGACAAAGACGGTATTATATTGTTAGACCAACGCTTTGACGACGCCCCCCACTACGAACTATATAAGCCTTAATGATGTTAGCAACCACCCCTTTAGCCGTAATTAAGGCTACTAAATGGTTTTTAGAAGACTTCTACCCGTTTCTTAAAAAATGGTATAAAGAGCTTATTATAGTCGGTTTAGCTATAGCCCTCTTTTTCTGCTGTAAGGGCTGCGGCTCTGTAGGTGGTTCGGGCGGTTCGGTAGTTACTACCACAGCTACCGATACGGTCTATAAGTTCGTTTACGTTAACGAATGGCAGAACGTCTTAGGCGATACGGTCGCCTATTATGAAGAGCAGTTAGCCGCTAAGAAGTGGGTAGTACCTGTTTTAAAGCCCTTAGACGGCGTTTCTACGGCCGACAGCCTCTAC